>Ga0315553_10004530_pt1 | contig 10452 bp, 14 predicted proteins | sample SalMarSW160140MG_FD_203099 | JGI IMG/M metagenome (GOLD analysis project Ga0315553, IMG submission 203099) | Salt marsh sediment microbial communities from the Plum Island Ecosystem LTER, Massachusetts, United States - Salt Marsh Sediment SW1601-40 ... | reverse complement strand
GCCGGGGCCAGGCAGCGGCCTGATGGGCGGGCGAGGCGGACAGCGTCGCCAGGATCGAGAAGGCGGCGTCCTTGGCGATGACGGAGGAGCGGTCGGCGGCGCCGAGAACCTCGTCGAGGCGGGCGGCGACGGTATCGGGCCGAGCCACGGTGATGGCCGCGATTGCGCTCAGGGCGCCCCAGATCATGCGGTTGTTGCGTGAGTTCAGGGCGGCAAAGAACGCGGCGGCGTGCGGCGCGATCAGCTCGGGGCGGCGCTCGCCGATCTCGTAGAGCGACTTGATGGCGTCGTTGGCGACCGATTGCGGCGCGCTGCCGATCGCCCCGGCGAGTTCGGCAATCGCAGCGGCGCCGCCGGAATGCGCCAGCTCTTCGGCGAGTTCGACGTTGGGCACCTCGTCGCGACGGCCGCGGGCGGTGGCCAGCCTTTCGAGAACGCTCATCGTGTTTTCCACCCTTCCTTGTCGGCTGCCGATAACATGGTGGAGGGCCGAAGTCGCGCAAGACCCAGGCGACCGGGTTGCTTGACCCCCGTTGGCGCTTGCGCCATGAAGCGCTCGAAACCGAGAGACCGGGCATCAGATGGACAGGTTCACCACGCTCACCGGGGTCGCCGCGCCGCTGCCGATCGTCAATGTCGACACCGACATGATCATCCCCAAGCAGTATCTGAAGACGATCAAGCGCACCGGGCTCGGCACGGCGCTGTTCGCGGAGATGCGCTACACCGAGGACGGCGGCGAAAACCCGGATTTCGTGCTCAACAAGCCCGCCTACCGGGACGCCAAGATCATGGTGGCCGGCGACAATTTCGGCTGTGGATCGTCGCGCGAGCACGCCCCCTGGGCGCTCAGGGATTTCGGGATCACCTGCGTGATTTCGACGAGCTTCGCGGACATCTTTTACAACAACTGCTTCCAGAACGGCATTCTGCCGATCCAGGTGAGCCCCGACGAGCTGGCCAAGCTGATGGACGACGCCGAGCGCGGCGCCAACGCGACGCTGACGATCGATCTGGAGGCGCAGACGATCCGCGGGCCGGACGGCGGCACCATTCATTTCGTCATCGACCCCTCGCGCAAGCAGGCGCTGCTCGAAGGGCTCGACCATATCGGGGTGACGCTCGGCAAAGCCGATGCGATTTCCAGTTTCGAGTCGAAAATGCACGAAAGCCGGCCCTGGGTCTGAGCGGGACAGGATCCGATATCAGGCCGGCCACGACAGCGGTCATATCGTCTGCCCGATGCCTGACCGGCGGGCTTGAGCCGCGTCTCCCGTTGAGAAAGGCCATTCCGAAATGAACGCGCATCTTCTCCTGCTGCCCGGCGACGGGATCGGCCCGGAAATCATGGCCGAGGTCGAAAAGCTCATCGCCCGCCTCAACGCGGCCGGGCTGACCGAGTTCGGTATCGAGACGGCGCTTGTCGGCGGGGTCGCCTATGACGCCCATGGGGCGGCTATTTCCGACCAGGATATGGACAAGGCGCTCGGAGCCGACGCGGTCCTGTTCGGTTCGGTGGGCGGGCCGAAATGGGCGGGGGTCCCCTATGACGTGCGGCCCGAGGCGGGGCTCCTCAGGCTGCGCAAGGAGCTGGGCCTGTTCGCCAATCTCAGACCGGCGATCTGCTATCCGGCCCTGGCCGGCGCCTCATCTCTCAAGCGCGAACTTGTCGAGGGGCTGGATCTTCTCATCGTCCGCGAGCTCACCGGCGGGGTCTATTTCGGGGAGCCCAAGGAAATCACCGATCTCGGTGACGGCCAGCAACGCGCCGTCGACACCCAGGTCTACGAGACCTACGAGATCGACCGCATCGCCCGGGTCGCCTTCGATATGGCGCGCACGCGGGGCAATCTGGTGCATTCGGCCGACAAGAAGAACGTCATGAAAACCGGCGTCCTGTGGGACGAGGTGGTGCAGGCGGTGCACCGGGCCGACTATCCGGACGTCGAGCTCCGGCAAATCCTCGCCGACAATTGTGCGATGCAATTGGTGCGCGATCCCAAGCAGTTCGACGTCATCGTCACCGACAATCTGTTCGGCGACATCCTCTCGGACGCCGCCGCGATGCTCACCGGTTCACTGGGCATGCTGCCGTCCGCCTCGCTCGGCGCGCCGGACCCCGAGACAGGCAAGCGGCGGGCGCTCTACGAGCCGGTGCACGGTTCGGCGCCGGACATTGCCGGCACGGGCGCCGCCAACCCGATCGCCATGATCGCGAGCTTCGCGATGTGCCTGAGATACTCATTCGGCATGGTCGAGCTCGCGGACGAGGTGGAGGCGGCGATCGCGGCGGTGCTCGATGCGGGGCTGAGGACCCCCGACATTATGCAGGAGGGCTGCACGAAGGTGGGCACCGAGGAGATGGGGGCGGCCATCGCCGCGCGGCTGGGGGCGTAGTCTGTGGAGCACTTGGCGACCATTCCGATCCTGCGCAGCTTCGACGAGGCCAAGGCGCGTGAATTCTACGTGGACTTTCTCGGTTTCGGGGTCGATTTCGAGCACCGCTTCGAGCCGGATCTGCCGCTGTTCATGGGGTTGAGCCTGGGCTCGATCAAAATCTATGTCAGTGAGCATCACGGCGACGCCACGCCGGGCTCGCATGTGGTGTTCGAAATCACCGGCCTGCGGGACTATCATGCCGGTCTGCTGGAAAAGCGCTACCAGAACGCCCGCCCGGGGGTCGGCGAATATGTCGGCGGGGGCATCCACACCTGCATTGCCGACCCGTTCGGCAACACCATCGAGTTCGTCGAACGCGATCCCGCCGAGGCCTGAGAGGCGGGACGTGCCGTTTCATTGACTCTCAACCCGATCGGCGTATGAAACGCCACCCGCCTTCCCGGCGTGGACCGCAAGTCATCTCAGAGCACGAACAATGGGCTATTCGGTCGCGATCGTAGGGGCCACCGGCAATGTCGGTCGGGAGCTCTTGAACATCCTCGACGAGCGCGGCTTTCCCGCCGACGAGGTCTTCCCGCTCGCTTCCTCGCGCTCGATCGGCCGCGAGGTGAGTTTTGGCGACAGGACCCTCAAATGCCGGGACCTGGAGACCTTCGAATTCTCGAAGGCGGATCTGTGCCTGATGTCGGCGGGCGCGGAGCTGTCGCGGCAGTGGGCCGAGAAGATCGGCAAGACCGGCTGCATCGTCATCGACAACTCCTCGGCCTGGCGCTACGACGACCGGGTGCCGCTGGTCGTCCCCGAGGTCAATGCCGGGGTGCTCGACGCCTATATGGCGAAAAACGAGCGGCTCAACATCATCGCCAATCCCAATTGCTCGACGGCCCAGCTGGTGGTGGCGCTGAAGCCGCTGCATGACTTCGCGAGCATCCGGCGGGTGGTGGTTTCGACCTATCAGTCGGTCTCCGGCGCCGGCAAGGCGGCAATGGACGAATTGTGGAACCAGACCAAGGGCATTTTCGTCACCGACGTGCCCGAGGCGCACCAGTTCCCCAAGCAGATCGCCTTCAACGTCATCCCGCACATCGACCGCTTCATGGAAGACGGCTCGACCCGCGAGGAGTGGAAGATCGCCGCTGAAACCCACAAGATCCTCGACCCCACCATCAAGCTGACCGCCACCGCGGTTAGGGTGCCGGTGTTCGTCGGACATTCCGAGGCGGTCAACCTCGAATTCGAGCGCGAAATCGGACCGGAAAAGGCCCGCGAGCTGTTGCGCGAGGCGCCGGGGGTGCTGGTGGTCGACAAGCCGGAGGACGGTGGCTACGTCACCCCCGTCGAATCGGTCGGGGAATACGCCACCTACGTTTCACGAATTCGCGCCGATGACACCCTCGAGTTCGGCCTGAACCTCTGGGTGGTCTCGGACAATCTGCGCAAGGGCGCGGCGCTCAATACCGTCCAGATCGCCGAAAGCCTGATCAGCCGCGGTCTGATCGAGCAAGCGGCGTGAACGCCGACTTGGGTCGCCGACGAGGCTAGCGGGCGGCGCGGATATCCTCCGAAAGGCGGGCGAAGGAGCCGGCATCGGTCCCGGTGACCCACAATTCTCCGGTGGCGATGTCGAACCAGGCGCCGTGCAGGCTTAGTTGACCGCGGTCGATGCGTTCCGAGACGAACGGGAAGCTCCTCAGATTGGCGAGCGAGTGGGCGATCGAGGCCTGTTCGAGGCGGGTGTGGCGCTCAGGCGCCGGGGCGGTGTTGTCGGCTTGCGCTTCGGCGAGCGCGCGCACCCCACCGATCCATGCGCCGATGAAGATCGAGTCAGTCGCGTCAGTCGCGTCCGTCGCGAGCGCCGCCTCGACGCCTCCGCAGCCGGCGTGCCCCATGACCAGGATCGCTTGCACGCCGAGGCGCGTGACCGCGAATTCCAGGGCGGCCGACGTACCGTGGTACGAGGCGTCAGGCTCGAAAGGCGGGACGAGATTGGCGACGTTGCGCACCACGAACAACTCACCCGGCTCGCAGCCGAAGATCGTTTCGGGCGCCACCCGGCTGTCAGAGCACGATATGACCAGGGTGTGCGGATGCTGGCCCCGTTCGGCCAAATCCCGGTAGCGCTGGCGGTCGGCGCGCGACTGGCGCGCCACAAAGCCGGCGTAGCCGTCGCGCAAGCGGGTGGGGAAGTCTTGCATGGCGCCTCGATAGCGGTAAGAGGGAGCATCTTCAATCGGCGCCGCAATCGACAAAGGAGTGCGGGCGCATGCGCATCTACCGCTTCCTGACCGGGGAAGACGACGACGCCTTCTGCCACAAGGTGACCAGGGCGCTCAGCGAGGGCTGGGTTCTCTACGGGCCGCCGCATTACGTCTTTGACGCCGCCGCGGGCGTCATGAAATGCGGCCAGGCGGTCACGAGGGAAGTCGAGGATCAGCCCTACGATCCCGAAAAGAAGCTCTCCGAATACGAATAGACACCGCGCCGCCGTGGATTGCGGGGGCAGGGGGGCCGGTGGCACGGATTGATTTTGACGCCACGGGCTCACACCGCTAAATCAATGGGAACGTCTTGCGGCGCCCCACCTCCTGCCGCACAGCTACGAGACAGGTCATGGAACGATCGACCCGGCCGCTTTCGCCGCATTTGAGCATCTATCGGCTGTCGATCACCATGGTGATGTCGATCGCTCACCGGATCACCGGGATGGGGCTGTATCTGGGCACGGCGCTGGTGGCCTGGTGGCTGGCGGCGGCGGCCATGGGGGACGGCCCGTTTGCCATCGCCCAGGGCTTCTTCGATCACTGGTTGGGGCGCCTGGTGCTGTTCGGCTACACCTGGGCGCTGTTCCATCACCTCATCGGCGGACTCAGGCACTTCATCTGGGATTTCGGTTTCGGCTACGGGCCGGCGCGCTATCTGATGGGCTGGCTGACGATTGGCGCGTCGCTGGCGATCACCGTGGCGATCTGGGCGGCGGTGCTTTTGTGATGGCGGGGGCGGGACGATGAGCATGCGCACGCCGCTTTCGCGGGTATCGGGACTGGGCTCGGCGGGCAGCGGGCCGGGACACTTCCTTCAACAAAGGCTGACCGCGGTCGCCAATCTGGTTCTGGTGGTCTTTTTCGTGTGGATGGTTCTGAGCCATCTGGGTGCCGGTCGGGCCGACTTGCAGGCGGCCTTCGCCAATCCGCTTGTCGCGGCGGCCGCGGTGCTGGCGGTGGTTTCGATCGCCTGGCACATGCGGCTCGGCATGCAGGTGGTGATCGAGGACTACGTGGCGTCCGAGGCCGCCAAATTCGTGCTTGTGGCGCTCAACACCTTCTTCGCGGCCGCGGTCGCCGCGATCTCGATCGTCTCGGTGCTGATGCTGGCTTTGGGAGGCTGATGGCGGTGGCCGGACCTTCGTACCAAACCGAGACCCACGATTTCGACGTCGTGGTCGTGGGCGCCGGCGGGTCCGGGCTCAGGGCCACACTGGGCCTGGCCGAGCAGGGGCTGCGCACGGCATGCGTGACCAAGGTGTTTCCGACCCGCTCGCACACGGTCGCCGCCCAGGGGGGCATCGCGGCGTCGCTGGGCAACATGGGCCCCGATTCCTGGCAGTGGCACATGTACGACACGGTCAAGGGATCGGACTGGCTCGGCGACAACGATGCCATCGAGTATCTCGCCCGGGAGGCCCCGCAGGCCGTCTACGAACTCGAGCACTACGGGGTACCGTTCTCGCGCACCGAAGACGGTCAGATCTACCAACGTCCCTTCGGCGGTCACATGCAGAACTACGGCGAGGGGCCGCCGGTGCAACGCACCTGCGCCGCCGCGGACCGGACCGGACACGCCATCCTGCATACCCTCTACGGGCAGGCGGTCAGACACCAGGCGCGGTTTTTCATCGAGTATTTCGCAATCGACCTTCTGATGAGCGAGGACGGGGTGTGCGAGGGCGTCGTCGCCTGGAACCTGGAAGACGGGACCATCCACCGGTTCCGGGCCAAGATGGTGGTCCTGGCCACCGGCGGCTACGGGCGGACCTATTTCTCCTGTACCTCAGCGCACATCTGCACCGGCGACGGCAACGGCATGATCGCCCGGGCCGGGCTGGCGCTGCAGGACATGGAATTCGTCCAGTTCCATCCCACCGGCATCTACGGCGTCGGCATCCTGATCACCGAAGGGGCGCGCGGCGAGGGCGGATTTCTGACAAATTCCGAGGGCGAGCACTTCATGGAGCGCTACGCCCCGACCGCCAAGGACCTGGCCTCGCGGGACGTGGTCTCGCGCTGCATCACGCTCGAGGTCCGAGAGGGGCGCGGCGTGGGGCCGAGAAAGGACCACGCGCATCTGCATCTCGAACATCTCGATGCGGACGTGCTGCACGAGCGGCTGCCGGGGATCACCGATCTGGCCCGCGTGTTCGCCGGGGTCGACCTGACGAAGGAGCCGATCCCGGTCATCCCGACCGCCCACTACAATATGGGCGGCATCCCCACCAATCACTGGGCCGAGGTGCTCGATCCGACCGAGGACGAACCGGACAGAACCGCACCAGGGCTGATGGCGGTGGGGGAGGCGGCCTGCTGCTCGGTCCACGGGGCCAACCGGCTGGGGGCCAATTCGCTGATTGATCTGGTGGTGTTTGGGCGCGCCGCCGCCATTCGCGCGGGCGAGGTGATCGATCGCGCCGCGCCGGTGCCGCCGGTCAACGAGCACGCCTACGAGGCGATCATCGAGCGCTTCGACCGGCTGAGAAACGCCAATGGCGCCAGCCCAACGGCCGAGCTCAGGGACCGGATGCAACACATCATGCAGGAAGACGCGGCGGTGTTCCGAACCGAGGAGACGCTGGCGCAGGGCTGCCAGCGGATTGCGGAGGTGTGGGCCGGGCTGGGCGACCTCAAGGTCACCGACCGCTCGCTGATCTGGAATTCCGATCTTGTGGAGACCCTGGAGCTCGAGAACCTGATGGCCTGCGCGGTGGCGACGGTCAACTCCGCCAGGGCGCGGCAGGAAAGCCGCGGCGCGCATGCGCGGGAGGATTTCCCCGAGCGCGACGACGCCAACTGGCGCAAGCACTCGCTGGCCCGGATCGATGCGGACGGCAAGGTGGTGCTGGCAACCCGTCCGGTGCATGCCGAGCCGTTGAGCGACGGGATCGCGCTCGACAAGATCGCGCCCAAGGCGAGGGTCTATTGAAAATGCCCGGGCGCGGCTGGCGACGATTTCCTGGATCGCGGGTGAGGTCGAGCGCGGCAATCGCGGTTTTGCTTGCCGGTTGTGTGGGCGCGGGCGGGGCGAGGGCCGATGTCGGCCGCGACATTGCCCGCACCTGTGAGGCGGAGTGGTTCCTGCCGCGGCCGGTGTGCGTGTGCGTCGCCGGGCAGGCGGTGGGGCGGTTCAATGAGGTGCAGCTGCAGTGGCTGGCACTGGGCGCCGGGCACCCGGCAGAAGCCGCGGCGCTGGCCAAGGCGATGTCGGTGGCCGAGGCGCAAGCGGTCACGCGGTTCATCGTCGATGCCTCGCATCAGTGCGAGGCGACGTGAGCGACGGCAATGTGGCGATGGGTGCGGCGGCGGGCGTGACAACGGGCTATTCCGGCACGCCGCTGCCCAAAAAGCTCGGCCTCAAGGATGGGCAGGCGGCCTTGTTCATCGACCTGCCGGAGCCGCTCGGGTGGCTGCAAAGCGCGGTGCCCTTTCGAAGCGTGACACGGCTCGCCGACTGGGAGGGGATCGAGAAGGCCGGGGACGGGTTCGACGTCGTCCATGCCTTCACCCGCTCGGCCGCCGGATTGAAGGCGGGGCTCAGACACTTGCAGTCGGCGATCGCGGCGGACGGGATGATCTGGGTGTCGTGGCCGAAGCGTGCCAGCGGCGTTGCGACCGATGTCACCGAGGACGTTGTCAGAGGTGCGGCACTCGCTCTCGATCTGGTAGACGTCAAGGTGGCGGCGGTGGATGATACCTGGAGCGGATTGAAGCTGGTGATCCGGAAGCAGGCGCGGCACCGGTACGGAGGACAGGTATAATGCGACGGGCACTGGTTTTGGCGATGGCGGGATTGCTGGCAGCGGGGTGCCCGGCGGTGGCGCAAACAGCCGAGGACCGCGAGACGATCATAGGTTCGTGTCTCGAGGATCTGCAGCTCTCCGAGGCGGGCTGCGCATGTGTGGCGGACCAGGCCGAAGGCGATCTGGACGCGACCACGCACCACCTGTTCGCCCTGGCGCTGAGTGATCCGACCGCGATGGCCGCCATGGCCGCCACCACCGGATTCACGCCGGAGCAGGCTCAGGCGATGACCGACTTCGTCACGACGGCGCCGACCCAGTGCGCGCGGACGACGATGCAATAGGGGTCAAGATGGTCGAATTCACCCTCCCGAGAGGCTCCAAACCCGTCCCCGGCAAGCGCTGGCCGCAGCCGGAGGCAGCCACGAGGACGCGCGAGGTCCGGGTTTACCGCTACGATCCGGACGAGGGGGACAGCCCGCGCATCGACACCTATTTTGTAGATGCGGGCGATTGCGGACCGATGGTCCTCGACGCGCTGGTCTGGATCAAGAACCGGGTCGACCCCACGTTGACCCTGAGGCGCTCGTGCCGGGAGGGCGTGTGCGGGTCGTGCGCCATGAACGTGGACGGGCTCAACACGTTGGCCTGCACCAAGCCGATGGAGGAGATCGGCGGCCCCATCAAGATCTCGCCGCTGCCGCATCTGCCGGTGATCAAGGACCTGGTGCCGGACCTGTCGGACTTCTACGCGCAGCACCGGATGATCGAGCCGTGGCTGAAGACCGTCAGCCCTGAGCCGCGGGCGGAATGGCGGCAGACCCACGAGGACCGCGAGAAGCTCGACGGGCTTTATGAGTGCATCCTGTGCGCGTGCTGCTCGACCTCCTGCCCGAGCTACTGGTGGAACGGCGAGCGCTACTACGGACCGGCCGTGCTGCTGCAGGCCTATCGCTGGCTCATCGACAGCCGTGACGAGGCGCGGGGCGAGCGTCTCGATGCGCTCGAAGACCCATTTCGCCTTTATCGCTGCCACACGATCATGAACTGCACGAATACCTGCCCCAAGGGACTGAACCCGGCCAAGGCGATCGCCGAGATCAAGAAGATGATGGTGGAGCGGCAGCTCTAGGGAACGTGGATGCAGTATGTTGTTCTCATTCTCGGGGTTCTGTCGGCGGCGGCGATCTGGTGGTATCGCCTCAAGATGATCTCCGGCGCTGCCCGGGATGTGGCAGCCACTGCGGGCAGGGTGCGCGGCGAGGTCCGCCGCCGGTCGGCGCGGCGGCAGGTGGCGGAAGTGGCGCTCAAGGAGATCGCCGATCCCGTGACCGGCGCGGCGACGGTTCTGGTTGCGATGGCGGCGGACGAGATTCCGCTGACGCCGAAGGACGAACGGGCCATCCGGGCGGCGCTTCTGAAGGTGGCGACCCCGGAGGAGACCGACGACGCCATCGATCACGCCAAGTGGGTCAACAGCCAACTCGACGATCCGGCGATCATCATCGATCGTCTGGCGCCGCTCATGAAGGCGCGGCTCAAGCCCGACCAGCGTACCGAGTTCATCTCGCTGATCGACGCGGTGAAAAATGGGATCACCTATTCAAGCCGCTACGACCAATGGCGCGAGCGAGTGATCGACCGGCTCGACATGAGCCCGACCGGCTGAACAATGTCGGGCCGGCCGACGGCAGAACGGTGAGGGACCGATGGCGGAAGAGGTGAGCCTTGAGCAGATCCGGGCCGAAGAGGAAGAGCTGCAGTTCGACCGGTTCGGCCCCGACACTGCTTTTTCGCTGGGCTCGTATCTGCGTGCTGTGGCAGTTGAACGAGACCTTAGCGTGGTCATCGACATCACGCTGGGCGGGCGGCAGCTGTTTTTCACGGCCCTCGAAGGCTCGGCGGCCGACAATGCCGCGTGGGTGCGCAAAAAGGCGGCGACGGTGATGCGGTTCGGCCGACCCTCGCTGGCGGTGCGGCTCGAATGCCAGGCGAGAGGTGTGACGCTGGAGGCGCGCTCGCATGTGAGCGGTGACGAGTATGTG
>Ga0315553_10004528_pt1 | contig 10454 bp, 11 predicted proteins | sample SalMarSW160140MG_FD_203099 | JGI IMG/M metagenome (GOLD analysis project Ga0315553, IMG submission 203099) | Salt marsh sediment microbial communities from the Plum Island Ecosystem LTER, Massachusetts, United States - Salt Marsh Sediment SW1601-40 ... | reverse complement strand
GGTTACAAAACCGATGTTCAGGGTATTCTGTCGCTTTCTTAGCCAGCTTCTCTTGCAGTTCGGAAACTTTTATCCGGCACGATTCCGCCGGCTTCTCAGTTGTTGGTTCCATACTGTTAGTCTCCTAGTATTCTCAAGAAGCCTTAGAACCTGCCGCCCTTCGCCATGTGCCAGGCTTTCCCTGGCTCAGACTACTACGGCGGCTCCGCCAGCCCATGAGTATCTAGGCTTCATGCCTGCCGATCCCTTACGGGCAGCTCATGGGCCTTCCCGTGTTGATGTTGCTGTTGTCAGCGTATGAGGGTAGGCACTCTCTATTCGCCTATGCCTTCTCCCTGAAGGCTCGACAGTCTCGGATTGCCCTTTCCTACCTGACAATCCGTGCCCCTAGACCAAAGGGGCTGTACCTTCGTCTCGACCAAGACGGGGTTAGGCTGTCTCTTACCCATATCTCCACCTTTCGGGGTAAGTTCGAGGTGTCTAGGCGGTTCAACCAAGAGTTCGCTTTCGCTTGCCTTACTCATACTCAGCCTTGCGGTCAGGGGCGGGGTGGATTACCGCCTTTTCCCGCTTGTTTCCAGGGCTTCAGACCACGGAGGGCATAGCATCCGTCGCCTGCCTGGTCAGGCTCAGACGTGGTAGGCGTCTGGCTCATTTAGAGCATTACAGCAGCACCTTGCACGGCGCACGATCGATCACATCGATGTCCAGCAGCTTGCCCGCTTCTACGATCGCCCGGGTGACGGCGATGTCTTCCGGGCTTGGGGTTGGATCACCGCTGGGATGGTTGTGTGCAAGGATCATCGCGGCTGCCTGCTCCCGCACGGCATCACGGAAGACTTCCGCGATCCTGATAAAGGAACTATTGAGCGAGCCCTGGTATACCTCGACCACCCTAATCAAGTGATTGCGGGTGTCGAGCAGCACGACCCGTAGATGCTCCTGCTCGAGTGCGCCCATTTCGTAAAGCAATAAGCCAGCGGCATCCTCCGGGGATTGGATACGGACCTTTTCCTCAGGAACTGCCGCAGTAAGCCGCCGCCCAAGCTCGATCGCAGCTTTGATCTGGGCTGCCTTTGCGGGTCCGATCCCGCGCTGGGCGCACAGTCTTGCATAGCTCATCCGGTGTATCCCGGAGAGCCCGCCACTGCTTGTGATCAGGTTCTGGCTGATGTGCACAGCATTCATACCCTGGATCCCGGTCCTGATCAAGATGGCCAAAAGTTCGGCGTTGGATAACGCTTTCGCTCCAAGTGCCGCCAAACGCTCACGCGGCCGATCACCGTGATCAAGATCGGTGATCCGATAACTTCGTTCACTATCCCCCATCCTGCACCTCCTGAACGTGCAGCTTTGCGGACTCTACAGCAGCCCATAGAACATGTCAACGAGTCGGCCTAGAAGTTGCAATGGTCATCCAAGGCACATGCTATAATGCCGCGCAGGAGGAGATACATATGGAGAATGCGCTCGGTCTGACTTCGTTGGGACAAGCTTTTACGATACTGACCGCTTTTTTTGGCGCCTTCCTTGCTGGCCTATGGCTCAGCCTGATCTTCTGGGTGCTGCGTGATATACGAGCACGTTCCCGCGACCGCCTGGTTCACATCCTGGCGGTCGTGGTGATCGCCCTCCTATTCCTGCCTGGCCTGGTGATATACCTGATCATACGCCCGTCTCGTACCCTTGACGAAATCTACCAAGAAACCCTGGAGGAGGAAGCGCTTCTATCAGAAGTCGAAGGGCTTTCGCGCTGTCCTGGCTGTAATGCCTCAACCCAGCCCACCTGGCAGGTGTGTGCCCATTGCCATACACGCTTGCGAAAACCCTGCATAAGCTGCGGAGAACTGCTTGAGCTACCCTGGCAGATCTGCCCCTTCTGCGCGACACCTGTCATAAACGCAGTTGATGATCAGTCGCAATTCGAAGCTCCGCTTGGCTGAGGCTTCGACGAAAGAATAAAAAAACGCCCTGGTCGATGATCAGGGCGTTCGTCATAACGTGGGAGATTACTTTTTATATCCCAGACCAAGCGCGCCCCAACCCGCGTAGCCTGCCCCCTCACCGAGTTCATCTTCGATGCGCAAAAGTTGATTATATTTGGCAACACGCTCCGAGCGTGCCGGGGCACCGGTCTTGATCTGTCCCATACCAATGGCGACAGCCAGATCGGCGATCGAGGCATCTTCTGTTTCTCCAGAGCGGTGAGAGACAACCGCCCTCCAGCCCGCATCACGACAAAGCTGAACCGCTTCCATCGTTTCTGTGAGCGTTCCGATTTGGTTAAGCTTCACTAGGAGGGCATTACAAGCATTCAGCTCGATCCCTTTACGCACCCGCTCGGGGTTGGTAACAAGCAAATCGTCGCCAACAATCTGCACCCGGTCACCTAGCTGTTCAGTCATAAGCTGCCAGCTCTTCCAATCGTCCTGCGCCAAACCGTCCTCGATCGATACGATCGGGTACTGCTTCACCCAGTCGCTCCAGAATTCGACCATTGCTTCGCCGCTGAGTTTCTTTCCCTCTCGTTTGAGATTGTAAACTTGCTCCTCAGAGTCATAGAACTCAGACGCCGCTGGGTCGATCGCCAACGCGACGTGCTCACCTGGTATAAACCCGGCAGTGGTGATTGCTTCTAGAATTACCTCGATCGCTTCGGCATTCGCTTTTAAGGCAGGAGCGTACCCACCCTCATCACCAACCAGCGCCGTATACCCTTTTTCTCTGAGCACCCCTTTTAGCACGTGGTAAATCTCTGCACCCCACCGCAGGCCTTCGGCGAAGCTGTTTGCCCCAAGGGGCATGATCATGAATTCTTGGGCATCGGTCGATTGCCAGCCTGTGTGGGCACCGCCATTTAGGATGTTCAACATTGGTACCGGGAGAAGGTATCCGGCCACGCCACCCAGGTAACGGTATAAAGGAAGGCCCATTGAATTTGCGGTTGCCTTGGCAGCCGCCAGGCTCACACCCAGGATCGCATTTGCACCCAATCTGGATTTATTTGGAGTGCCGTCCAGCTCGATTAGAGCCAGATCAATCACCCGTTGTTCGCTGGCATCCCAGCCGAGCAGCAATTCGGCAATTTCTTCATTGACAAACCGGACTGCGTTGCGCACACCCTTGCCAGCGTAACGTTCCATATCTCCATCGCGCAATTCGAGCGCCTCATGCACCCCTGTCGATGCACCGGATGGGACCAACGCCCTGCCCCAACTTCCATCGTATAGAACAACTTCGACTTCGACAGTTGGGTTGCCACGCGAATCGAGTACCTCAAGAGCATGGATGGCTTCGATCAGTGTCTGCATGGAAAAATGGCTCCTTTCGTGTATAGACGCCTAATTATAAACCCTCATAAATATGGACATAACTGCTGGGTGCAGTAAGCCGGTCATCTGAAACTGATGGTGCATGTTAGAATCCAACTCATGGCCCACGAATATGCCTATTTTGATCATTCTGCAACCACACCAGTCGATGAGCGAGTACTGGCAGCGATGCTCCCTTACTTCAGCGATCGTTTTGGTAATCCATCCTCTGTCCACACACAGGGCCAGGCCGGTGATACAGGCCTCTCCTCCGCTCGCAATCTAACAGCACGCATTCTAAGATGTGACCCCAACCAGATTACATTCACAAGCGGCGCGTCTGAGAGCAACAACCTAGCCCTGGTCGGCACCGCATTTGCCCGCAGGGAGGAGACTGGCGTAAACGTATTGATCAGCTCGCCTGTTGAGCACCCTTCCGTCCTCAATACGCTCAAATGGCTTGAATCTGCCCACGGGTTCCAAGTCCAGAACTCTCCTGTCGACATCTACGGGAGGGTTATTGTCGAGGATCTCGAACCAATGCTCACAGATAAGGTGGCGCTCGTTTCGGTCATTTATGCCAACAACGAAGTTGGTACGATAAATCCGGTGGGCCTGATCAGTAAACTTTGCAATGAGCGTGGCATCCCGCTCCACACCGATGCAACCCAAGCTCCTGCTTACTTGCCAGTGGACCTGCAGTTTCTCCCTGTTGACATGCTTACGCTTGGGGCGCATAAGTTCTATGGGCCAAAAGGAGTTGGGGTGCTGGTCCATCCAGACCCATCACCCTTCAAACGCCTGCTCCACGGGGGAAGACAGGAGAGTGGGCTCAGGCCAGGAACCGAAAATGTAGCGCTCATTGTGGGTCTGGCAAAGGCCTTGGAACTTTCCGTACAACTTCGGGAGGAAACATCACACAAGACAACCACCCAGAGAGACCGAATCATTCAAGCCGTGCTTGAAGGGATCGATGGTGTTAGGCTCACCGGTCATCCACACGAGCGGATGCCGCATCACGCATCTTTTGTCTTCGAGAACCTGGAGAGCAATACCCTCCTAACCGCACTCGATCTTGAAGGATTTGCTTGCTCTGCGGGTTCGGCGTGTAAGGTTGGAAACCCACAGCCCTCTGCCATCCTGCTCGCGATGGGGTATGAAGAATCCTGGGCCCTAGGATCGCTTCGTGTATCACTGGGTCGCGAAACCCAGGATGAAGCTGTGGACCGTTTCTGCGGTATATTGCCTGCCGTCGTGGAACGACTGCGATCAGCCAACCCGGTGGGAAACTCGTGACAGGGAAGCCTCGAAAGATCGCAGTTGCCATGAGCGGAGGTGTGGATAGCTCAGTCACCGCCGCACTGCTTAGCGAACAGGGCGAGGACGTATTCGGACTCATGCTCCGTTTGTGGAGTGCTGGCCCTGCCCATCTCAACCGCTGCTGTACACCTGCGGATGTCGCCCGAGCTCGTGAAATCGCCAGTCAGTTCGGGATCCCTTTCTTCGTCCTCGACGCAAAAGAACAATTCAAAAACGTTGTTGTTGATCCATTTATTATTGGCTATGCGCAAGGATTCACGCCCAACCCTTGCATTTCATGCAACCGCAGTATTCGCTTCGGATTCCTGCTTGAACACGCCCTTGCCATGGGCGCGACACACCTGGCTACGGGTCACTATGCCCGCCTGAGAAGCCTGGATACCCAGGTCCAACTTCTTCGTGGTGTTGATCCGATGAAAGATCAGTCCTACGTACTCAGCGTGTTGAATCAACAACAACTACAGCATGCGCTATTCCCGCTGGGGGAATTGACAAAATCTGAGGTGCGGGAAATCGCCGCCCGCAACCAGCTCTCAAGCGCAGATCGTCCCGATAGTCAGGATCTCTGCTTCCTCGGTGAGCAGGATTACAGGAGTTTCCTTGTAGGGCACGGTGCCGGTGGGTTACAGGAAGGACGGATCACCGATCCTGACGGCCATGACCTCGGCCAACACGCAGGGCTCGCTCGCTATACGATCGGCCAGCGAAAGGGGATCGGAATCAGCGGATCCGAGCCCCTTTACGTGCTCGAAAAGAGAACCTCGATGAATACGCTTGTGGTCGGAACACGCGAACAACTTGGGAGGTCGGATTTTTCTTTGGTAAACTTGAACTGGGTCCAGGGTTACCCTCCCGCCCCTCACCAACCGCTGCATGTGCAAGTGCGCTACAAGGCACGCGAAATCGCGTGCAACCTCTCGGCTGGCGATGGGTCAAGAACAACAGTCCATTTGCAGCAGCCATTACCGGACATCACCCCTGGCCAACAAGCCGTCTTTTATTCTAACGAGCAATGCCTTGGAGGGGGTATGATCGAGTTATGACCATCCAGGGCATCATCCTCGGCCTTGTTATTGGCGTCATCCCAGCAAGTTTTTTCCACTTTCTACGCGGCGGAAGCCTGAACAGACTGCTCCTTACCGTTGCTGCATCCTGGATCGGGATCTTCACCGGACAGCTGATCGGGGAGTGGTTGGATTGGCGTTTGCTTCGAGTTGGTGTCCTGAATCTTTTCCCTGCCCTGCTGGCATCCCTGTTGGCAATCTGGCTTTTTACAGTGTTGGCAGGTGCAGAGACTGGAACTCGAAAAAGGAACGGGCGTCGAAGACGACGATGATCAGATACACAGGCGCTATGCTATAATGACGGAACGATGACCGAACGCGATTCCCAGCTTGCTCCAGATCCTGAATTACAGTCTGAACAACAACCCCGATCTACCACCACGACGATCTGGGTGATTGTGGGCGTGATTGCCTTGCTCGCCCTGCTTACCGGCATCGTCTTTGCCATCATCGCTATGGTGCAGAATCCGATCCAGACCGAAACCATACGAGACATCGTGATCATTTTTGTCGCAGTTGAGGCCCTGCTTATAGGATTAGCACTGATCATCTTAATCTTCCAGCTTGCGAGGCTTACGGATCTGCTGCGGAACGAGATCAGGCCAATCCTGGATTCGACAAACGAGGCGCTGGGCAACCTGCGTGGCACATCTAGATTCTTGAGCGACAACCTCGTCCGGCCAGTGGTGAAGGTCAACGGTTCATTCGCCGCACTACGTCGGGTGGTAGATTTGCTCGGGTTCCGCAGAAACAAGTAACCTACTTAGGTCACTCACCAAGGAGTTAGGGACATGTCTGATCGAAATGGAGATTTTGGAGCATTTGTTTCCGGGTTCGTCATCGGAGGTCTGGTAGGGGCTGCTGTTGCACTCTTGATGGCCCCCCAGTCTGGTGAAGATACACGCATGATGATCCGCGACAAGGGGATCGAGCTCAAGGATCAGGTCGAACAAGCCGCTTCCGAGACGCGCGCAAAGGCAGAAGAACTTGCGCAGGAAGCCCGCACAAAGGCTGAGGACCTGCAAAAGCGCGGACAGGTCATCCTCGAAGAACAGAAGTCACGCATTGAGAAAGCGGTCGACTCAGGCAAACAGGCCGCAAAGAAGAAACGGGACGAGATCAGCGGCAGCTAGGGTCGTTTGGAACAACATTTATTAAAATATGCGCGGATAAACCCGCGCATATTCATTTAATTTACGGTGTAGTTCAGCCAGTCGAAATCCCCTCGAGTTCAGCTAAAGCCATGGGCAGGAATTCAATCAGGTCTCCGGCGACAACCCCCGCCTTGGTCTGATACCAGTCACCGGCAAGAACACCTGCGCGCGCATGAAGCCAGCAACCCAAGACAGCCGCGTTGAACGCTTCCATTCCCTGCCCAAGCAATCCTGCGATGGTGCCTGCAAGCACATCGCCCGTTCCGGCCTTAGCCAGGGCCGAAGTCGCGAACGGCAGCAGCGCATTTCGTCCTTCTGCCGCAGCGATAATCGTATATGCACCCTTCAATACGACCACATGCCCCCACTCGCGTGCGTATCGGACTGCAACCTGCCTGCGTTCTGCCTGGATCTGCTTAACACTCAGCCCTGTCATGATAGACATCTCGCCAGGGTGCGGCGTGAGTATGGAGCCCGCTGGCAGCCGGCCTGTCCAGCCGTCAAGCTCCACAAGCAGTTTCAATCCGTCAGCATCAACGACGCAAGGAGGCAAAGGGAAAGCTTCGTGTGAAGACCCGGTGGAGACGAACCCGATCTCGGCGCGTGATTCTGCCTCACCTGCGAAAATCCGTTCCAGGAAGGTTTTCGTCGTGCTCTCCAACCCAAAACCGGGGCCAATAAGCAGGGCCGAGGCCTGAGCCAGTTCAGGGATTAACACCGGAGCAGCCGTTTCCCCGATAACCCCAAGCTCCTCGGGGAGCAAGATCCAGGTCGCTTCAGGGAGCACACTGATCAAGCCGCTGTATATATCGCGCACGCCCGCCAGGGTGACGAGCCCTGAGCCAACCCGGTAGGCTGCGCCACCGGCCATGGCCAGTGCTCCAGGGTAATTGACAGAGCCAGCAACGATAATGACCCGGCCGAAAGTTCCCTTATGTGAGTCGTCGGACCTGGCAGGGACCAGGGGTTTTACGTATGCGAAATCTGCCAGGTCAAGATCCATTGAGCGCAGTGATTCTTGCTGCGGATCGATGCCAATGTCAGCAACTTGAAGATCACCGACATATCCTGCGCCTGGAAAGGTAAATTGACCGGTTTTTGCAGCCGCCAGAGTCACAGTCAAATCAGCATGAAGGGCTTCCTCGGCTATCTCGCCTGTGTCGCAGTTGAGGCCTGACGGGCAATCGACGGCAACGATTAATGGGAGCTTCCACAGCTTAGCCATGGTGGATTGGACCTGTACGAGAATCTTCTTCGGGGTGTCTTTCAAGGGCAGCTGGAAACCCGTCCCGAGCAGCGCGTCAATCACCAGATCAGATGTTTCAATCAGGTCCTTAAGGGATCGAAATTGAGCATCCTCTTCCGCACTGATGATCTTGCGCTCACCTTCAACAAGCCGCTTGATATTCGAATCCTCCACATCTCTAGCTCGTGAAAGATAGACGGAAACTTGCGCCCCTGCCTCCGCCAGGTGGTGGGCTGCGACCAGCCCATCCCCGCCGTTATTACCAGATCCTGCGAGAACGACGATTTTCCATTCAGCGCACTCTGGCCAGCGATCGAGGATCGCCGTGGCGATCGCTTTCCCCGCATTCGCCATCATAAGATCATACGAAAGCCCGCGGGCATCCGCCTCGCGCTCGATCGCAAGCATTTGTTCAACACTAACTACTTTCGACTGCACTCATACCTCCCTGAACTAAGGTCAGCTTAATTCTTCCAAGCCAACGCGTTTAAGCAATGTCTCTCCAGGTTGACCCGTTTCACAATCCCATTCCCTAGCAAGATAGTATGCATTGAGCATCTCTGCGAAAGGCAGTTCTAAACCAGCCGCCCCTCCGTCTTCAAGCGGCTCAAGTAGGTGTGGTGGGAGCCTATCGTCACTTGGCGTAAAACCAAGGCGAGCGTTGATCAACCTCTTTAGCGTCCACCCGCGCTCTCCAGCCAGCATCAACTCATCGACTGAATATCCCCATCCTGTGACATGGTTCAAAATCTCGCACAGGATCTCGGGCGCAACGCTAGCGAAAATGCAAGCCACCAGTGAATTTAGCACGGTAAGCCAATCCTGGTGCCGGGCGACGTTCATCGCTTTTTCAGCCCCAGCCTGCCGTTCGAAACGCTCAACGCCGATATCTTCTATCGTTTGGCCGATCTCGACCATGTAGTAGTGGCTCTGGTTATGGCAGGCGCCTCGCGGCGATGTTGCATAGCATAAGGCAACTCCAGTGCCGCCGCGCGGATCATGGTATGGTGCCTCTAACCCCTTAACCTGCACAGCCAGTTCCTCTACTCCGAATGCCTGCGCCAATGCTCGCGCCCCCCGAGCCAGGAACTCGCCAAATCCCTCACGCCTGACCATCAGGTGGATGAGCCTTTCCACCGCTTCGGTGTCTCCCCAAACCAACTTTACTCCTGTGTCCGATTCATCCAGCAGGCCTCGCTCAAACATCAGGAAGGCCAGGCCAATCGTGTTTGTGACCGAGATCGTATCCATGCCATATCGATCACATAGTTCTCCTAAGAGGCTTATCGCTGTCAGGTTTATCGACCCAAGGTTCGGTCCAAAACCGACGATGGTCTCATACTCTGGGCCTTTCATCTCTGGTCCGTCACCCAGCTTGATCTTGCGTCCGCAGGCGATGACACAACCGTGACATGTACTCACGCCAGTCAGGATCGACTCACTCATACTCGGCCCGGAGACCTGATCTGCGCCTTCGATTGTGCCGCTGGAATAGTATCGCTTGGGCATCATCCCAAAGTAATCAAACATATTGCTGGCACCGCTGGTACCAAAATCGCGCAAACCCTGCGAGACAATATCGTCTCGCAGATCCTTGTTCACCTGGCTCCGCAGAGGATTAAAGGCTCTGGGATTATAAACGGGCAGTGCTTGCTTACCGTAAACGGCAAGAGCTTTCAAGTTCTTCGAACCCATGACTGCGCCCATTCCAGTACGGCCAGCAACACGTCCATGATCGCAGAGGATTATGGCAGACGGCAGTTGGGCTTCACCCGCCGCTCCGATACAGGCCACATGTGCCGATGGTTTGCCAACCTCTTGCCGGATTTCTTCCTGAGCAGCGTACGTATCCAGCTCGCCCCATATGTGTCCCGCCGTATTGAATTCGACCATATTGTCGTGAATCCACAGGTACACTGGCTCGGATGCCCTGCCGTGAATGATAAGCGCATCGATGCCAGCAAAACGGAGCTGCGGCCCTAGATGTCCCCCGATATTCGACTCACCCCAGGCACGGGTTGCAGGGGATTTAGCACAAATCACCGCACGCCCCACAGCCGGTCCTCGCGTCCCGGTCAATGGACCGGTGACAATCGCCAGTGGGGCTTCCGGGCTCAGCGGGTCCAATTCGGGGGTCATCTGATCATAAAGAAGCCTAGCTGCTAGACTGGAACCTCCAATGAATTTCCGGTGCATTTCAGCCGGGATCGTACGTAAAGAATATGCGTGACGCTCAAGATCGACCTCGACCAAGCGCAGCGGGAAATCAGCCAAGGAGAGATCAGCCACCAGAAGTATCAGCAGGGATTAATTGAGGCGAAGGAATTACGCTTGCTCCTGCACGTGCGGGGACCTTGCT
>Ga0315553_10004527_pt1 | contig 10454 bp, 6 predicted proteins | sample SalMarSW160140MG_FD_203099 | JGI IMG/M metagenome (GOLD analysis project Ga0315553, IMG submission 203099) | Salt marsh sediment microbial communities from the Plum Island Ecosystem LTER, Massachusetts, United States - Salt Marsh Sediment SW1601-40 ... | reverse complement strand
CAGTTTCTGATCTTCTTCACGACCGAGTGTCCCTATTGCCGCGCTTCGGTCGACGCCTGGAACCGGATCACCGCGGCGGCGCAGCGGGAGATTCCGGACGTGGCTTCGCTGGGGATCGCGCTCGATCCCGATGGTCCTCTCGACGCCTACCGGCGCGAGCATCATCTCGTTTTTCCAATTGTGAAATTCCCCGACGAGAAGCTCAGGCGCCTGTATCGCGCTCGAAGCGTGCCGCTCGTCGTGCTTCTCGACTCGACCGGCCGGGTTCTCTATTCCCGATTGGGCGCACTCGAGAACGAAGTGGCCATCGATTCCGTGCTTTATGCGCTGAACGCGTCCGATCCCGTGCGTACCGATCTCAGCGCTGACGTCGCGGCTCGAGACCCATGATTCCCGCGTTCCTTTCCCGTTCCTTTCCTCGAAGGAGGTGATCCCATGCGCAAGACCATCACACGACTCGCGAAGGGGTTGGTCGTGCTTCTCTTCGCCACCGCCATCTCGCTTGGCCTGAGCAGGGCGCTCACGGCGAGCACGTCCCTGGATTGTGACACGCCGACGGGTATATGCACGAACAATGACGATTGCGTCGACGCCTGCTGGGTCTACAATGGCACGATGTTTGGGGGGGAGTGCCAGAGCAGTGGTTGCTGCATGTGTCTCGAGTAGTCATTTCGGACCCCGTGGAATCGTCTTACTGGGTCGGACTGGCTCTGGGCGTATGCGCCCTTACCCTGGCGTGCGGTGGTGAGGGCGGTTTCTCCGGGCCGCCCGACGACGATGGGAACGACCTGAAGCCCGGCCTCACGACCGCGGTCCGTGTGGAGGCCGCCGCCTCCGAGCTCGCCGAGGCGCTCGGCTGGACGCGTGGAGTTCCCGGAGCGGAGGTACGGCTTCACCGTCTCGGGACCGACTTCGCGTGGGAAACGGCCACGACCGATGCCGGTGGCGTGGCCCGGTTTCCGGACGTGATCACTGGCGACTATCGTGTCGCCGCCTACCGGCCACTCACGGATGCGGAGGTGACAGAGTTGGGCCAGTCGGCGTGGGCGCTTGGCGACGGGCTGCACCAGAACGTGCACGACGGAAGCCAGGCCTCCCTCATGCTCGGGCCCGCCCACCAGGGATCGGTCGTATTCAGCGAGATCTACGGGACCGCGCCGTTCACGGCCGAGACGTCGTACGACTATTCCATGTTCTTCGAGCTCTACAACAACTCCGACCAGACCGTGTTCCTCGACGGGATGATCTTCGGGACGACGCTCGGGACAGGCAACATCGAAACGGGTGCGGGGAGCTGTATCGCCGAGGACAGGTATCGCACGGACCCGACCGGCATCTGGGCACACTTTCTCCATCAGTTCCCCGGGAGTGGTGCCGAGTACCCGCTGGCGCCGGGTGCGACGGTGGTGGTGGCGCACGATGCGGTCGATCACTCGCAGATCGACCCCCGCCTCCCCGATCTGTCCGGGGCGGACTTCGAGCTCGAGGGGACCGGCGATCCCGACAACCCGAACGCGGTCAACCTCCCAGAGGTCGGCGTGCGTCCGTTTCCGCTCGGGCACGGGCTGCGCTTCCACATCAGCGCTACCCTCTTTATCGCGAGCCCGCTCGACGTAGATGCGTTGACTCGCGACGTACAGCGCATCCCCAACAGCCAGGATGTGGAGCTCATCAAGATCCCGGCGGCCGCTGTCCTCGATGTGGTGGCGACCGACGATGACGACGCACTGGAAGAGCAACAGTACACACGTTGCGGCGCTCAGGTGGCACGCAACTTCGATCGGCTCGAAGGCGGGTTCATCAAGCACGGAGTCGATGTCGGTCTGTCGATCCGGCGTCTCGGGCGTGGTCAGGCAGGTGGTCATCCGCTGCTTCAGGACACGAACACCTCAGGGGTGGATTTCATCAAGGGACCATATACACCGGGACGATTGCCGTAGGGGGGGCTCCGTGGTTCCCACTGTTCCTTTCTCCTCGAAGGAGGCCATCCCATGCGCAAGACCATCACACGACTCGCCACGGGACTGGTGGTGCTTCTCTTCGCCACCGCCATCTCACTCGGCCTGAGCCGGGCCCTCACGGCGAGCACGTCCCTGGCTTGTGACACCCCGACGGGGGTGTGTACAGAGAACGGGGACTGCGACGACGCCTGTTGGATCTACAACGGCACCCAGTTCGGCGGCGAGTGCCAGACGGGCGGTTGCTGCATGTGTCTCGAGTAGGCGGATCGCTCCGTGATATCATCTGCCCGGGTCGGCCTGGGCCTGAGCCTCTGTGCCCTCACCCTCGCGTGCGGTGGTGAGGGTGGTTTCTCCGGCCCTCCCGACGACGATGGGAACGATCTGAAGCCCGACCTGACGACCGCGGTCCGTGTGGAGGCCGCCGCCTCCGAGCTTTCCGCAACCCTCGGCTGGACCGGTGGAGTGCCCGGGGCGGAGGTGCGGCTGCATCGGCTCGGAACCGACTTCGCCTGGGAGACGGTGACGACGGACGCCAGGGGCGTGGCCCGGTTTCCGGACGTGATCGCGGGCGACTATCGCGTCGCCGCCTACCGACCGCTCACCGATGCGGAGGCGGCACAGGTGGGCGAGGCCGCGTGGGCCTTCGCGGATGGCTCGCTCCATAGCGTCCATGAAGGAGCCGAGACCTCACTGTCGCTCACGCCCAATCATCGCGGCTCCATTGTCTTCGGCGAGATCTACGCGACCACGCCGTTTACGGCCGAGACCTCGTACGACTACTCCATGTTCTTCGAGCTGTACAACAACTCCGACCAGACCGTGTTCCTGGATGGGATGATCTTCGGTACGACGCTCGGGGTGGGGAACATAGACGATGGGGCGGGAAGCTGCCCGATAGAGGACCGCTATCGCACGGATCCGACCGGGCTGTGGGCACACTTTCTCCATCAGTTTCCGGGGAGTGGGGCCGAATACCCGCTGCAGCCGGGGGAAACGGCCGTGGTGGCGTACGACGCCGTGGATCACTCGCAGGTCGACCCCCGTTTCCCCGATCTGTCCGGGGCGGATTTCGAGCTCGAGGGGAGCGGGGATCCCGACAACCCGAATGCCGTCAACCTTCCCGAGGTCGGCGTGCGCCCGTTTCCGCTCGGGCACGGCCTCCGATTCTATATCCAGCACACCTTGTTCCTCGCCGGTCCGCTGGATGTGGGCACGCTGGAGCGCGATGTAGAGCGAATTCCCAACACACAGGACGTCGAGCTCATCAAGATTCCCGCCTCGGCCGTCCTCGACGTCGTGGCGACCGAAGAAGACGATGCGCTCGCGGAGCAGCGGTACCCGCGCTGCGGCCCCCAGGTGGCCCGCAACTTCGATCGGCTCGAGGGCGGATTCATCAAGCACGGCGTGGACCTCGGGCTTTCGGTCCAGCGTTTGAAAGACGGTGAGGTCGGCGGGCACGACGTGCTTCAGGACACGAACACGTCGGCCGTGGATCTCGTGAAGCGGCCGTACAGTCCGGGGAGGCTTCCGTAGTCGGGAATCGACTGGCCACCTTGACTCGGCTGATCCGCCTCGCGCTGGTCGCGGCGTGGCTCGGCGGAGTCAGCTCGTGGCCGTCGGCGGCACAGGAGCGCGCCGAGGCAACGATCGCGGGACGCGTCCTCGAGGCCGAGACATCGGCGCCTCTGCCGGATGTGGTGGTGAGCCTCGAGGGTCTGGAGATCGCCGCGCTGACCGATTCGCTCGGGCGGTACCGGCTCACAGGCGTGCCGGCCGGCCCGCAGGTCCTGCGTGTGCAGCGCATCGGGTTCGCGGTGGCCCGTCTCCAGGTGACGGTTCCGCGCACCGGCGTCCTCACGCGCGACATCCGGCTGTCGGTGAGCGCGCTCCGCATGGAGGACATCACCGTCACGGCCGACGCGGCGGGGCGCGCCCGCGGCGAGCTCGGCACGGCGAGCGTGATCGAGCGAGACGCGATCGAGCACCTGACCGCGACGAGCCTCGCCGGGGTGCTCGAGCTCGCGCCGGGCTTCCAGGCCCAGGCCCCCGGGCTCAACGACGTCGAGCAGGTGGCGCTCCGCTCGGTCCCCACGGCCAGCAACCTGTTCGCCAGCTCCGCGGACGCCGGTGTCGGCCGCACCCCGGCCGACCTCGCCTCGTTCGGGACACTGATCGTCGTGGATGGCGTGCCCCTGTCGAACAACGCCAACCTCCAGAGCCTGGGATCGGCGGGGGGCGATCTCCAGTTCACCACCACGGCGAACGGAGGCGTCGACCTGCGCCGCATCCCCGCCACGACCATCGAGCGCGTGGAGGTGATCCGCGGCGTCCCGTCGGTGCGCTGGGGCGATCTGACGCAGGGGGCGATCATCGTCGAGACGCGGGCCGCTCCGGTTCCCCCGATCCTGGAGGGCAAGTTCGACGAGCGGACCGCGGAGGGAAGCATGGTCGGGGGACGGCGATTCGGTGGCCCCGGGCACGCCGGCACGCTCACCTTCGATGTCGCTCGCACGCGCACCGATCCCGGCGTGGCGGACGACGAGTCGACGCGCTTCTCGGGTCAGCTCGCGCACCGGGCGGAGATCGGCCGCCCGCGGGGTGGAACCGCGGCGGACGCGAAGCTGACACTCGACACCCGGCTCGACCTCTACCAGCTCCTCGACGACCGGCCCGAGAACCCCGACGTCCGTCCGGGCCGCGAGTTCCGGAGCCGCGACCGGGGGTTCCGGCTTCTCGAACGCGCCCGGCTGGGCCTCGGCGAGTCATCTCGCCTCTCGTTCACCGGAAGCGCCGCGGTCGTCGACCAGAGCTCGGAATCCCGCGCCCCGGCCGTGAGCGGCGTCCAGCCGTTCACCGCGCGCGCGACCGAGGGCCGCGAGGAAGGGTTCTACATCGGGGGCTTCTACGACGCGCGCGTCGAGGTGGACGGGACCCCGTGGCTCGCCTTCGGACGCCTCGAATGGGAGACGCAGGAGAACGGACTGGGACTCGAGCACGAGCCGCTCGCCGGGCTCGAGCTTCGACGCGAATGGAACAGCGGCCCCGGATACCAGTTCGACCCGCAGTTCCCGCCCTTCGTGAGCTTCAACGGGGTACGCGGCTACGATCGGCCGCGCACGTTCGACGACATCCCGCCACTCGTCACGAGCGCGTTCTACCTCGGCGACCGGGTGTCGACGGTGGTGGGTGGCGTCCCCGTACGGCTGCAGGCCGGCCTGCGGCTCGACCTGCTGCACGAGGGCGACTCGTGGTTCGGGGGCGTCCGCGACCAGGTCCTCCAGCCGCGCGTGAGCCTCGAGGTGGAACCCCGGCCGTGGCTCCGGCTGCGGGGCGGGTGGGGGCGCACGGCCAAGGCGCCGGCGATCGGCGACCTGTTCCCGGCCCCGCAGTACTTCGACGTCGTGAACGTGAACTTCTACGCCAACGACCCGGCGGAGCGGCTCGCGGTGCTCACGACCTTCATCCGCGATCCCACGAGCCCCGACCTCGGGCTCTCCACAGGCCGCAAGGCGGAGGTGGGCGCCGAGATCGGGCTCGGAGGGACCGCCGTGTCGCTCACGGCGTTCCGCGACGAGATCCGGCGGGGCGTGGGGATCGCGGCGGAGCCGGACTTCATCCTGCGCGACCACTTCGCCCTCAGCGACTCGACGACCGGGAACGGGATCCCGCCCGAGATCATCACGCCGCCGCTGTTCGCGGACACGGTGCCGGTGCTCATCGAGCGCCGGGCCAACCTGTTCGACATCGTCAACCGCGGGCTCGAGCTGACCGCGACCCTCCCGGAGATCGCGCCGATCGGCACCCGGCTGAGCGTGACCGGCTCGTGGGTGGAGACCGAGACGCGCGCGGACGCGAACTTCTTCGGCAGTCGGCTCCGGTTCTCCGCCTTCCAGCTGTCCGACGATCCACGTACGCCGTACTGGAACGGGACGGAGGAGCGCGGCGAGCGGCTCCTGCTCCAGTACCGGCTCATCCACCACCAGCCGCGGCTCGGCCTCGTGGCCACGCTCACCGTGCAGCACAACGCGTTCGACGAGGTGGACGCCATCTCGGCCTCCGACACGCTGGCGTTCGCGGGGTACCTGACCCGCGACGCGCGGCTGGTCCCCGTGCCGGCGGAGCGGCGCGGCGACGCGGAGTTCGCCGATCTCCGCGTGCCGCGGAGCGGGAGCAGCATCCCGCCGCGCGGCGCCGCGGCCGACTGGTTCGCCAGCCTGCAGGTGAGCAAGACGCTCCCGTTCGACGGGCAGCTCCGGGTGTGGGTGTTCAACCTCCTCGACCGGCGCGGGCAGTTCTTCGCGCTCGATCGGCTCCCCCGGCGCTACCCACCGGTGCGCTTCGGCCTCGAAGCGACGTTCCCGACCGCGGAACTGTTCGGCGGATGACGGCCTCGAGCACCGGCCGTCCCGGTCGCAAGAGCGGCCGGGCCCGGGGGGTCCGGCGCCCCCCATCCTCGATCGGCCCTGCCGCGCTCGGTGCGCTCGCGGCGCTCGTGCTGCCGGTCGGTGCGGCAGGACAGGCGACGGGCCTGCCCGGAAGTCCGCTTTCGGGTGGACCGCCGGAGTGGGCGGCGCGCTGGAGCCCCCTCGAACGGATCGATCTCGCGCGGACGCTCCCCTCCGCACCGCGCTTCCCCTCCCTCCTGTCGTTCCCGGAACCGCGCGTGGGCCTGTCGTGGACCGCGGGGAACCCGGCCGCGTTCGCCTCCGAGCTCGAGGACGAGCGGGCCGAGTTCCGTCTCGGGCTGAACGCCGCCTCGGGCGACTACTTCCGGCCGCTCGATCCGGGAGCGCTCCGGAGCGGGCAGCTTTCGACGCTCGGCTGGCGGCGGCTCGGCGATCGGGGCGCCGTGATCGGAGGCGCCGTGTTCGACCGGACGACGTACGGCGACTCGGCGTTCGCCGACGTGCTGGTCCCGTACGGGAGCAACCCGTTGGTCGTCCTCGACACGATCGGCGACCCGACCCGCCGCACCGCGATCCGCATCGAGGGCGCCACGGGCTGGCGCTTCGGCCGCCTGGGGCTCGGGCTCGCGCTGGGCTGGGAGGGGCAGAGCCGGCGCACGATCGAGTCTCCCGTGCCGCGGCTCGACCGAACGGCGACGCCGGGCGCCGTGCTCGGCGCCACGTTCGAGCTCGCGGACGGCGTACGACTCGGCGTCCACGCGCGCAGGCGCGAGACGGCCGAGTTCATACAGATCACGACGATCTCGCAGGCCTCGCGCGTCTTCCAGCTCGAGGGCTACGAGGAGCCGATCCCGCTCGACCTGCAGCCCGATCAGTACCAGCGAAGGTTCGAGCGCACGGAGAACGCCCTCGGCGCGGGCCTCGCGTTTCGGCTTCTCGGGGGAACGTGGGCGATGTACGGCCAGCGCGAGACCGCCGACGAGGACCAGTTCACTCGCACGAACGAGCGCGACCCTCCCACGGACCGCTGGGAGGCCGACGGCTGGACCTTCGGCGGCGGCGCGCAGTGGAGTGGCGGTGCGGGTCGGTGGCTCCTGACGCTCGGTGGACGGTACACGACGCTCGACGGAGAGGCGTCCCGCGCCGACCTCGGGGCCGTGGTGTTCACCGTGGATGAGAGCCGGCTGCGGACGTCCGCCGACCTCGGCCTGCGTCTCGGGGACGTGTGGCGTCTGGGCGCGCGCGCCGAGGTGGGCCGCGATGCGCACGACCGGCAGGACCTGCTGGCGCAGGCGACCTCCGACATCGATTCCTGGCGTGCCGGTGGTGCCATCGAGATGGCCAGGCGCCTGGGTGAACGGTTCGCCTTCTCCATCGGGGGCAGGCTCGCGAGCTACGGCCCGGCCGGGACGATTCCGGACCCGGATGCGCGCGGGCCGGAGTATCGCCGATACGTCGGGCCGGGGCTCGCGCTCGAGCTGACCGAGGCGCTCGCGGGCGCCGGAACGGCGACGCTCCGCTGGCAGGCCGGGACGTCGACGGGACTCTGGCTGCAGGGTGAGCTGGGAACCCTCGACCCGCGCGAGGAGACCGCTCCCCTGCTCCCCTCCGGCGGCCGGCGTGGCTGGCGGGTGATCGCGGGCGCGGCGCTGGACGAGCTGTGGCACTGGTGAGCTGACGACAGACCCCGGCGGTGCGATGGCGCCCGGCGCGGCGCCACCGGTCGCGGATCGCGCGCCGCCGGGCGCGCCCCTTGCCCGAAGCCGCGGTTCTTCACCCCGCCCGGGTCGCCGTTCACCCTCCCTTGAATCCCGCCGCCGTCTCCCGCACGTTGCCGAAGATTCTCCGAAAGCGCCGCGAACCCGCCCGCCTCGCGGCACCGCGGGATGAAGAAGAGGAAGAGGAGGAGTCGTTTCGTGACCCAGTCCACCGTCCAGCGCGAGCGCATCGAGGTCCGCTTCCTCGAGCAGGAGATGCGCGACTCGTTCATCGACTATTCGATGAGCGTCATCGTCCAGCGCGCGCTCCCCGACGCCCGCGACGGGCTCAAGCCCGTCCACCGCCGCGTCCTGTACGCGATGCGCGAGGAGGGCCTCGCCCCCGGCCGTCCCCACAAGAAGAGCGCCACCGTCGTCGGCGACGTGCTCGGCCGCTACCACCCGCACGGGGACTCGGCCGTGTACGACACCATGGTGCGCATGGTCCAGGAGTTCTCGCTCCGCTACCCGCTCATCGACGGGCAGGGGAACTTCGGCTCGATCGACGGCGACTCGGCGGCCGCGTACCGCTACACCGAGGTCCGGCTCACGCCGGTGGCGCTCGACCTGCTGGCCGACATCGACCGCGACACGGTCGACATGCGGCCCAACTTCGATGGCCGGCTGACGGAGCCCGAGGTGCTACCGTCGCGGCTCCCTCACCTGCTCCTCAACGGCTCCGACGGGATCGCGGTCGGGATGGCCACCAAGATCCCGCCCCACAACGCGGGAGAGCTCCTGGCCGCGTGCGACCACCTCGTCGAGCACCCGGACTGCGACGTGGAGGATCTCCTCCCCTTCGTTCCCGGGCCCGACTTCCCGACCGGCGGCTACATCTGGGGCCGCGACGGGATCGACGAGGCGTACCGCACCGGGCGCGGCCGGATCGAGATGCGCGCCCGCATCCACCTCGAAGAGGGGCGCTTCGGGAAGAGCTCGCTGGTGGTGACCGAGCTCCCGTACCAGGTGAACAAGACGCGCGTCATCGAGCAGATAGCGCGCATGGTGAAGACGGGCCGCTCGGAGGAGATCACCGAGCTGCGCGACGAGTCGGACCGCGATGGGATCCGGCTGGTGATCGAGCTCAAGCGCGACGCGAAGCCCGACAAGGTGGTCGACAGGCTGTTCCGGAAGACGCAGCTCCGGTACACGTTCGGCGTCATCACCCTGGCCCTCGTAGACGGGCGACCGGAGGAGCTCGACCTCAAGCAGGCGCTCGAGTGCTGGGTCCGACACCGGCTCGAAGTGGTCCGCCGCCGCTCGGTGCACGACCTCGAAAAGGCCGAGGACCGGGCACATGTCGTCGAGGGGCTGCTCCTCGCACTCGACGACATCGGCCGCGTGATCGAGATCATCCGCGGCTCGAAGACGCCCGACTCGGCGCGCGCGAAGCTCCGGAAGGAGTTCAGGCTGAGCGAGCGTCAGGCCGATGCGATCCTCGCCATGCGGCTCGCCCAGCTCACCGGGCTCGAGCACCGGAAGCTGGCCGACGAGCTCGAGAAGCTGCGGGCCGAGATCGCCGAGCTCGGGGAGCTGGTGCGCGACGAGGCGCACCGCCGCCGCTTCCTGCGCCGCGAGATCGCCGAGCTCTCGACCCGCTACGCCGACCCGCGCCGCACGGAGATCGTCGACGAGGGCGGAAGGTTCAAGCTCCCGCACGGCGGGGGGCACGAGGCGCGGCTCGTGCTCGTGAGCCGGAACGGGTATGTGAAGGCGCAGCCCGCCTCGACCGGGGGCGGGCTGGCGGGCGCCGAGGCGCTCGCGGCGCGCGAAGGGGACTTCGCGCGCGAGGCGTTCCTGTGCCGCGCGTCGCACAGCCTGCTCGTCGTGACGGCGCGCGGGAACGCACACGTCCTCCCGATCTCCGACCTCCCTCACGGGACCCGGAGCTCGCGCGGCAAGCGGCTGGACGAGTTCATCGACCTCGAGCTCGGCGACGACGTGGCGGCCGTGCTTCCGGTGGATGCGTTCGGCGAGGACCGCTTCCTGCTCACCGCCACCCGTCGGGGACAGGTGAAGCGCACGCCGCTCGCCGAATACTCGAACGCGCGCGCGGCCGGCATCATCGCCACCGGGCTGGCCCGCGGGGACGAGGTCGTGGCGGCCCTCCTGAGCGACGGCTCGCGCGACGTGATCCTGGCCTCGCGCGGCGGACAGGCGATCCGCTTCCCCGAGGAGGAGATCCGGCCCATGGGCCGCTCGGCCCGGGGCGTGAAGGGGATCGAGCTCGCGAAGGGGGATCTGGTGGTGGCGTGTCTCGTGCCGCGCCGCGACTCGGACCTCCTCGCGGCCACCGCGCGCGGGTATGGGAAGCGGATCCCGTTCACGGA
>Ga0315553_10004526_pt1 | contig 10455 bp, 7 predicted proteins | sample SalMarSW160140MG_FD_203099 | JGI IMG/M metagenome (GOLD analysis project Ga0315553, IMG submission 203099) | Salt marsh sediment microbial communities from the Plum Island Ecosystem LTER, Massachusetts, United States - Salt Marsh Sediment SW1601-40 ... | reverse complement strand
TACCTCCCGCTCCTCGTCGACGCGCAGATCCCCGCGATCGGGATCGACGTCACCGGTGCGGCCGACCTCACCTCGGAGGCGGTGTTCAGCCTGGTCGGCGGCGCGCTCACCTCGGCGACGGCGTTGCCCGTCGACCTCGCCGAGTCCGGCTTCGAGTCGATCGTCGCCGTGGTCCCGGACATCCCCGAGGCCGCCATCGTAGACCAGTTCGGCAACCAGGCTCTCGAGCGGTACGGCCTCCAGATCCAGGAGTCCGTTCCCGTTCCGGAGGGCGCGCCCGACATGGCGCCCTACGTGCAGGCGGTGCAGGCGAGCGGCGCCGAATCGCTCATGATGGCGCTTCCGGGAGGAGACGCAACCAACTTCATCGTGGCGATGAAGCAGGCGGTCCCGGACTTCCCGATGGCGGTCGTGGCGACCGAGCTCGACCAGGTGCGCGAGGCGCTCAGCGACGAGATCGTCGACAGTCTGATGTCGCACGAGCCGTTCGTGACGGAGGGGTCCGGCTACGACCAGTACACCTCGGACATGGAGGCAGCCGGCTTCGACGAGACCGGCGCATTCCGGATCAACGGCTATACCGCGGTCCAGGTGTTCGCGGACGTGGCCCGAACGCTGCCCGCGGGCGAGGTCACCAGCCAGGCGATGTGGGCTGCCCTCCCGCAGCAGACCGACGTGAAGACGGGGCTGCTGCCCCCGCTGGACTTCACCGCACCAGTCGATGTCGGCGTCCCGGGGGTGCGGGTCTTCAACCTGTGCACGCAGCTCGAGACTCTGGTCGACGGGAAGGCAGAGCTCCAGGCGGGCGAGTTCACGAACCCGCTCACCGGGGAGGAGTGCCCCTCGCCCTAGGACTCCGCCGGACGACGTTCCTCCTCGCCTCGACGCCTTCACCGGCGAGGAATGCCCGATGAGTTGATCGCGATGTGAACCTTCGTTAACGTCTATTCCGGCTGAGCTGGTTAGGGACAGGCCATGTCCAACGAGACCGCGCGACCCGTCGGCCGAGAACTCCTCCTCCCCCACGTCCTCGGGAGGCGAGCGGTCGAGAACCCGGAGCGAGTCTTCCTCCAAGAGGTGACCGGTCGCTCCGCCACCTACGGCGAGTTCCACGAGTCGGCGCTCACCTGGGCCGATGCCCTTCGCCGCCTCGGGGTAGCCCGGGAGGAGACGGTCGCCACCATGCTTCCCCCGTCCATCGACGCCCACTCCGTCTGGCTCGGGCTGGCCTGGCTCAACGCGGTCGAGGTCCCGCTCAACACCGACTACCGAGGCAGCATGCTGAGCTACGCCCTGACCGACTGCGGGGCCCGGGTGGTGGTGACGCGTGCCGAGTTGCTCGACCGTCTCGACGAGGTGGCCTCGAGCCTCCCGGCACTCGAGATCGTCGTCATCCTCGACGCCGACTCCCCCCGCCGGGACTTCCCTTTCCGAGTGGTGGCCGGCGAGGAGCTCCTTTCCGCAGCCCGTCCTGCGACCGACCTGCACGGCCCCCAGTTCTGGGATCTGGCCTGCATCATCTACACGTCCGGCACGACGGGGCCCTCGAAAGGCGTCATGCTCCCCTGGCCACTTCTTCATCTCCAGGCCGCACGAACGTTCCCTTTCGACGACCTCAACGCGGACGACGTCTTCTACGCGCCTTATCCCGTCTTCCACCTGAGTGGCAAGTTCCCGCCGTACCTCATGGCGTTGCTGAACGCTCGGCTTCTCGTCCGAGAGCGCTTCAGTGTCACCGACTTCTGGAGCGACATCAGCACGTACGGTTGCACCACCACCATCGTCGGCGGCGCTCTCACCAGTTTCATCTACGGCCAGGACCGCCGCCCCGACGATGCGGAGACTCCATTGCACAACGTCGTCATGGCGCCGGTCATCCCCGAGTTCGAGGACTTCTGCAGTCGCTTCGGCACGCGCATCTGCACCGCCTACGCCATGACCGAGCTCGGCCCCGTGCTAGGCCACGACTTCGGTGAGATCACACTCGAGAATCACCAGAGCTGTGGCCGGGTCAAGAAGGGGTACCCGGGCTACGAGGTGCGCGTGGTCGACGAGCACGACGTCGAGGTGCCGGCTGGGGTCGTAGGCGAGCTCATCGTCCGATCCTCCGCACCGTGGACATTGAATGCGGGCTACCTCGGGAAGCCGAGAGACTCGGCCAAGGCCTGGATGAACGGGTGGTTCCACACCGGCGACGCCTTCACCTACGACGAGCGGGGTCAGCTCTACTTCGTGGACAGGACCAAGGACACGATCCGGCGCCGAGGTGAGAACATCTCGTCGTTCGAGGTCGAGGCGCTCGTGAGCGAGCATCCCGACATCCTCCAGTGCGCCGCCATCGCCGTGCCGTCCGAGCTCGGCGAGGACGAGGTCAAGGTCGTGGTGGTGCTCAAGCCGGGGCGGCATCTCGGCCCCGAGGAGCTCCTCGAGTTCCTCGTCCCCCGAATGCCCCGATTCATGGTCCCGCGCTACCTGGAATTCGTGGATGACCTGCCCAAGACCGAGACCCAGAAGGTCAGGAAAGTCGAGTTCCGTGAGGATGCACTGAACGAGCGCACCTGGGACCGTGAGAAGGCCGGAATCGAAGTGCCGCGCTGAGCCCACGATTCCGGCATCCGCTCGAACCGCGCCTTGACCCAACGGCTCAGGGGCCTTGGCCCAACAACGTCGGAGACACCAGTGGAACAAGACCGAACCATCAATGACGATTCCGCCGGGCAAGTGGAGGGGGAGTCCAGCCTCCGACCAGAACTGCAAGCCGCTCTCGACGCGAACGAAGGCGTCCTCGACCGGGCCCGCCCGGACGCGGTCCGCAAGCAACACGACCGCGGCAAGCTGACCGCCCGAGAGAGGATCGATCTCCTACTCGACGAGGAGGACCGCCTCGAATACGGCGCACTGGTCACACCGGATGAGACCAAGCTCGCGCCGGGGGTTCAAGCCGTAGATCTCGTCAAGGGAGCCGACTGTCCAGCCGACGGCGTGATCACGTGCACCGGGCTGATCGACGGGCGCCCGGTCACCGTGGGCTCCGTCGACTTCACCGTTCTGGGCGGCAGCTCCACCACCCCCGGTGGCGCCAAGATGCGAGCGATGGCAGAGCTCTCGCTCCGTCGGGGGATTCCCTTCCTCAACTTGCTCGACGGCGCCGGTCACCGGATACACGCTATGGACAGCCGGATGTTCGCATTCGGGGGCTCGATCGGGCCGTTCGACCAGATGCCCCTCATGTCCGGTTGGACGCCCCTGGTGGCGGCGATCATGGGACCGGCGTTCGCCGGGCCGGCCATGATCGCAGGACTGGCTGACTTCGTGCCGATGGTGAAGGGCACCTCCTCCCTCGGGATGGCGGGACCGAAACTGGTCAAGGCGGGTACCGGGGAAGACCTTTCGGCCGAGGAGCTGGGTGGATCGGCCGTCCACCTTCGCACCGGCGTGGCCGATGTCGAGGCGGAGGACGATCGTGAGTGCATCAACCTGATCCGGGAGTACCTCTCCTACTTCCCGACCAATGCGGCCGCGCCACTTCCAACCCGTTCGACCGAGGATCCGCCCGACAGAGCCTCACCCGAGCTTCGAGACGTGGTGCCACCCGAGCGCCGGCGGGCCTACGACGTCAAGGCCGTCCTCCACCACGTCCTGGACGACGGTCAGTTCCTCGAGGTGAAGCCCCGGTTCGCCGAGAACATCGTCACCGCTCTCGGCCGCCTCGAAGGCACGCCCGTCGGTGTGGTGGCCAACCAGCCGAAGGTGCTGGCTGGAACGCTCGATGGTGCCGCCTGCACGAAGGCAGCACACTTCATCTACCTCTGCAATGCCTTCGGCCTACCCCTGGTCGTCCTCATCGACACGCCCGGTTTTCTCGTAGGTTGCGGCGCCGAGAGCCAAGCCCTGGTCCGTGTCTCCTCGAAGCTGCTCATGGCATTCGGGCACGCCACCGTGCCGCTCGTCACCCTCGTCCTGCGCAAGGCCTACGGCGGGGGCTACGTCGCCATGGCGGGCGGGCGCAGCTACGGAGCCGAGGGGGTCTTCATCTGGCCCACCGCCGAGATCTGTGCGATGGGGATCGAGGGATCCGTCGACATCGCTTTTCATCGAGAGTACGAGGCCGCGCCCGACCCCGCCGCAAGAAGGGCGGAGCTCATCGAGTCCTTCTACGAGCAGGCCACGCCCGCGCGGGCGGCTTCCGGATTCGGTGTCGATGCCGTCATCGACCCCGCTGAGACGCGACGACACCTCGCCGCCGCGCTCCGAGTGAGCCGGGGCCGCCGACCGGGGCGGCTTCCCCCGAAGCACCACCACATCGAACCGTTCTAGCCGGCGCGTCGCGAGCGGTCGCCGGCCGAGTCGCACTGGAGGGCCATGGGACCGCTCGAAGGACTGAAGGTGGTCGAAGTCGCCTCGGTCGGCCCGGTTCCGTTCTGCGCGATGCTCCTGGCCGACATGGGGGCCGACGTTGTTCGCATCGACCGACCCCGAGAGACGGTCCCCGGGCCGGACGAGCTGCAGGGCGACGCAGAGCGGCGAGCGCGAGCCACTGAAGACGAGCCGCCGGCTCCGCTGGACTTCGTCCTCCGCCGGGGGCGCCGGTCGATCGCGGTGGATCTCAAGAACCCGGAAGGTGTCTGCCTCGTGCTGGACCTGTGCGAGGAAGCCGACGTCCTCCTCGAAGGCTTCCGGCCCGGTGTGGCCGAGCGCCTCGGCATCGGACCCGAGGACTGCCTGGGCCGCAATCCTGGTCTGGTCTACGGGCGGGGCACCGGATGGGGCCAGGAAGGCCCCCTGGCTCAGGCAGCGGGCCACGACATCAACTACATCGCCCTCGCGGGCACGCTGGAGCCGATCGGGCGGCCCGGTCAACCCCCCACGGTGCCGCTGACCCTGATCGGCGACTTCGGGGGAGGTGGCATGGTCCTCACCGTCGGCGTCACGTGTGCCCTGCTCGAGCGCCAGCGATCGGGGCGAGGCCAAGTAGTCGACGCGGCCATGGTCGACGGCGCCGCCCTCCTCATGACGTTGCAGTACGGCGCCCGAGCCCTGGGCGTCTGGAGCGACGAACGAGGAACCAACATCACCGGCGGCTCTCACTTCTACGACGTCTACGAGACCGCCGACGGCAAGTACATCTCCCTCGCCGCCGCCGATCCCCCCTTCTACGCCGAGTTGCTACGCCGTCTCGACCTCGATCGTGAGCGGCTACCCGATCAGATGGACCGCGAGCGCTGGCCGGAGATGAAGACCCGCTTTGCCGAGATCTTCCGACAACGGACGCGGGCGGAGTGGTGCGAGCTCCTCCAGGACACGGACGTCTGCTTCGCGCCAGTGCTCTCGATGGCGGAAGCGCCGGAACACCTCCACAACCGGGCCCGTCGGACGTTCGTCGACATCGACGGGGTCGTGCAACCCGCTCCGGCGCCTCGCTTCAGCCGCACGGAGTCGGTGATTCAAAGGCCTCCACCCCGGCCCGGTGAACACGCCGACGAGGCGCTGCGTGACTGGGGCGTCTCGGATCAACAGATCGCGAAGCTCCGACGAGCCCGCGCAATTCTCTGATACCAGCACCGTGGAGGTCGCAGAGACGCTCGGTCGACCGGGACAGTGCGCCGCGCCAGCGGCCCTCGTCCTCCTCGGCCCTTATCGCACGGTCGACATCGGGTCCACCCACGTCGTGGCGGGGAGCCGGGGGAGCTCCTCTGCGAGCTCGGCGACCGTCCAGGACCCTTCGCGCTCGAGTCGCTCCTCCAGCGACCACGGGGCGAAGCGCTGGATCTTGCCGCCGAAGACCAGCCAGCACTGTCCCGTGAGCTCGCACCGCTCGGCCGCGAGGGCGGCGACGACCACGGCGACGTTGTCGGGGTCCCAGCGGTCGAAGCCCTCATCAGGTGGCTGCACGAGGTCGTACAAGGGCTCCAACCCCTCGGTCATCCCGGTGCGGGCGGCGGGCGCGACCGCGTTCACTCGGACCCCGTCCGCGGCGAGCTCCTGCGCCGCGACGGTCGTCATGGCCGCGATGCCGGCCTTGGCCGCTGCGTAGCTCACCTGGAGCGGCTGGCCCAACAGGCCCGAGTTGGAGGTGGTGTTGACCACGGACGCCCGCACGGGTCGGCCCTCCTTGCGCCGGGCGCGCCAATGCCGCGCGGCCCAACGCAGCATGGCGAAGTGACCCTTGAGATGGACGCGGATCACGTCGTCCCACTCCGCCTCGCTCATGTTCGGGATCGCGCGCTGGCGGAGGTTGCCGGCGTTGTTCACGAGCACGTGGAGCTCACCGAGATCCTGGACCGTGTCCTCGACCAGTTGCTCCGCGGTCGACCAGTCGGAGACGTCGCCGACGGCCGGAACCGCGTCGCCTCCAGCCGCTCGGATCTGCTCGACGACCGCTCGAGCGTCGTCGCCGTGGACGTCGTTCACCGCCACGGCCGCGCCCTCGACCGCGAGGCGCAGGGCGTGCGCGCGGCCCAGCCCGGATCCGGCCCCGGTGACCAGCGCCGCTCGGCCGTCGAGGGACCCCACGCTCACGCCCGTGACTCGAGCATCCGGACCGCCAGCTCTGCGAAAAGATCGGCGACCGCGGCGGGGCCGAGCCGGCGGCCCGCCCGGAACCAGTGGAACGTGTCCATCACCATCCCCGAGATCGCGAAGGACGCGACGGTGACGTCGATCGGGTCGAACTCGCCGCCGTCGATGCCGTCACGCACGATCGAGCGAATGAGGTCGAGGTAGGCGCGCTGGAGCTTGTCCAGCTGACGGCGCTGCTCGGGCGGGAGGGCCTCGACGAGCTGGAAGTACCCGAACACGCCGGCCGCGTAGTCGCGGCTTCCCGGGAGCTCACCGAGGTCGAAGAGCACGTAGGTCCGCACGAGCTGGCGCAGACGGTCGGACGCACGCTCGGCGGTGATCGCCTCCTCGGTGCGCTCGAGGACGCTCGCGAGCCCGGACTCGAGATAGGCGAAGAGGATGTCTTCCTTGGACGGGAAGTGGTAGTAGAGGGCCGGCGCGGTGACGCCGAGGCGCTCGCCGAGCAGCTTCACGCTGGTCTTCTCGTACCCGCGTTCGCGAAAGAGCTGCGCCGCTTCGGCGAGGATCCGCTCCCGGGTGACCGCCGCTTCCGAGCGTCCGCCCCGCGCCATCAGATCGGCTCCACCGCGTGGCGCTTGGGTGGGACGTCGAGCCGGCGTCGCCCGCGGTTCACGCGCAGGACGTCGGCGATCTTGCGGCGCGTCGCCGCGGGGTCGATGACGTCGTCCACCCCGAAACCCGACGCCGCTCGCATCGGGGTGGTTCGGGGGTAGTGCTCGGCGATGAGGGCCTCACGTGCAGCCGCCGGGTCGTCGGCCGACTCCCAGTCCCTCCGGAAGGCCTGGTCGACCGCGCCTTCGATGCTCATCGGACAGACCTCGGCCGACGGCCACAGGAAGCAGGCCTCGGCGTTCCAGCTGCGCCCGCCGGCGAGGGCTAGATAGGCGAGCCCGTACGCCTTGCGGAGCACGATGCTCACGATGGGCACCGTCGCGTGTCCGAGCACGTTCAGCACCTTGGCGGCGTGGCGAACGACGTTCTGCGTCTCCGCTTGGAGACCCACGAGCATCCCGGGGGAGTCGATGAACGTCACCAGCGGCAGGCCGTAGGCGTCGCACATCGAGGCGAACCGTGCCGTCTTGACGCACGCCTCACGGTCGAACGAGCCCGCGAGCACGAGCGGCTGGCTGGCGAGCACACCCACAGGGCGCCCGTCGATCCGAGCGAGCGCGGAGACGACGCTGCGCCCGAAGCCCGCCCGCAGCTCGAGAAAGTCTCCGTCGTCAACCACGCCCCGGACCACGGCGCGCACGTCGTAGGCTCGTCGTCGACTCTCGGGGACGACCTCGCGGAGCTCGGGAACCTCGCGGTCGGCCGGGTCGTCGCTGCGAGCGACGGGCGGAGCTTCGCCCGCGTTCGTCGGGAGGTACGAGAGGAACTCCTTGATGGCGGACAGGCACGCGTGGTCGTCCTCCGCGATCAGATCGACGACGCCGTTGCGCATCTGCACCGTCGCTCCGCCCAGCTCTTCGGTCCCGACGTCGTCGCCCGTCGCGGCTCGGACCAGCGGGCGGCCTGCGACGCCGATCGAGCCCGTTCCCTCGACGATCGGCACGAAGTCGCAGAATGCCGCCTGGGCGGCAGGTCCCGCGAATGCCGGGCCCATCAGCGCGCCCACCTGGGGGGTCCAACCCGACATCAGCGCCTGCTCCCGGAACGCGCTCGGCCCTGCGGTGGCGAACTCGCGGCTGTCCATCTCCTGCATCCGATGACCACCCCCGTCGAGGAGCAGAACGTGGGGGAAGCCGCGCTGGAGCGATAGTCGAGCCATGCGGATGATCTTGGCGACACCGGCGTTGCCGTTGCTCCCTCCGAGCACGGTGAAGTCGATCGCCACCACCGACACCGCGCGTCCGTCGATCGTCCCCGTGCACGTCACCAGTCCCTCGGCCGGCGCCTCGACGTCCCGGAGCCGCTCGATCTCGTCAGGAGTCGCGAACGCGCCGTACTCGACGGCGCTGCCGTCGTCGAGGAGCTCGGCGATGCGCTCGCGTGCGGTGAGCTTCCCTCGTTCGTGCTGGATCCTCACGGCCTCGGGACGGCCAGGGTCGAGCAGCGCGCCCCGCGCTGCGTCCACCTCGGCCAGCGTCGCCCCCGAGCGTTCGGTGCGGTCCCGGTCACCCGTCATCGAGCTCGCCTCACTTGGGGAGCTCGATCCCCGCGAGCTCGCGGTCCCAGGTGTGTTCGTTGAGCGCGTCGGCGCGCAGCTCAACCTTCTTGATCCGCTGCGTGGCATCGGTCTTCGGCAACGAGTCGACGAACTCCACGTAGCGGGGGACCATGAACCGCGGCATCGTCTCGATGAGGTCCTGCACGAGCGTCTCGGCGTCGAGGCCACTGTCGGGCATTCGCACCACGACCACCTTCACCTCGTCCTCGGCCCACTCCGAGGGCACCGCGATCGCGGCCGACTCGGCGACGCCCGGGTGGGCGTTCGTGAGCGCCTCGACCTCGAAGCTCGAGATGTTCTCACCTCGCCGCCGGATCGCGTCCTTGAACCGGTCGACGAAGTAGTAGTTCCCGGCAGTGTCGCAGCGGAACGCGTCGCCGGTGTGGAACCAGCCGTTGCGCCACGCTGCCGCGGTCTTCTCGGGCCGTCCGTGGTAGCCCGAGCACAGCATCCACGGCTCGTCGGTCCGTATGACCAGCTCGCCGACTTGGCCCACGGGTACGTCGTAGTCGTGCTCGTCGACGAGCCGGACGTCGTAGCCGGCGCGGACAGACCCACACGTGCGGTGGTCGGGGATGTCCCATCCCGTGCCGAACGGTGGTCCGGTCTCGGTCATCGCGTAGCACGTGCGGAGCTCGACGCCGAAACGCTCCTCGAACTCTCGCCACCAGGGCAGTACGGGGAGCATGATGGCTCGTCGCAGCGGGTTGTCGGCGTCTTCGGACGTCGGCGCCTGACCCCAGACGAATTGCGACATGGCGCCGACGAATCCGGTCGTGGTGCAGCCGTGCTCGCGGATGTCGCTCCAGAACTCCGTGCCGCTGAACTGCTTGCGGAGCACGAAGCGGCCGTTGGCCACGGCCATCAGGCACAACGGCACGCGCCCGCTCCCGTGGAACATCGGGAAAGCCGAGTAGTACACGTCGTCTTCGTCGACGTCCGCCGCGGGGACGACGCCGTCGGAATACTCGTACTGCTGCCGCCACGGGACGAGCACGCCCTTCGACGGTCCCGTCGTGCCGGACGTGTAGATCATGGTCGCCACGTCCCAGACGTCGGGTGGATCGACGTCGGCCGCGGGCAGGCTCCCCGTCACGTCCGTTCCCGTGACCACCTGCCACGGCAGGCCGTCCGGCGGTTCGTCGGCGTCGGGGACGACGACCGTCTTCAGCCGGCCCACGTCGTCGGCGACGTCGACGAGGCGGTCCAGCCACCGCGCGGCCACGATCATCACCTCCGCTCCGGAGTCCTCCAGCAGGTAGGCGAGCATCCGGCTCCGGTAGTCGGTGTTGCAGGCGGTGTCGACAGCGCGCAGCCATGACAGCCCGATCCAGGCGGCGAAGGCGTCGATGCACGGTGGGAGCATGGTCACGACGTTCTCGCCGGGCCCGACGCCGAGCGCGCGAAGGCCTGCGGCCCAACGCAGCGCCTCGTCCTGGAACGCGCCGTAGGTCGCCTCGCGCCCGCCCACTTCCGTGACGAAAGTCCGCTCGGGGTTCTGCGCCGCGCGCTCGGCCAGCAGGGCGGGGATGCTCGTCCGTCGGTCCATCACGTCTCCGACGCCATCGTGCCCGAGACCCGGGGCATGACCGGGAGGTCGAGGCGCGCGGCGTGCGGTCCGCCACGGAACACCTCGAAGGTGGGCGCGGGACCGGCCTCGGGGACCATCACGAAGTTGTCGACGTCGGCGCCCGCGATGGCGAGTC
>Ga0315553_10004525_pt1 | contig 10456 bp, 10 predicted proteins | sample SalMarSW160140MG_FD_203099 | JGI IMG/M metagenome (GOLD analysis project Ga0315553, IMG submission 203099) | Salt marsh sediment microbial communities from the Plum Island Ecosystem LTER, Massachusetts, United States - Salt Marsh Sediment SW1601-40 ... | reverse complement strand
AACGCAGTGATGAGAATCTGGATGGTGGTGGGGACCTTGAACCACATCCCGACCAAGACGATCAGGACCGCCAGTCCGGCCAGCATCAGCCACTCGCGGGCGCCCATCATGTCGAGGCCCCCCGGAATATGCCCGTGGGCCGGAACAGGAGCACCAGCACCAGAATGACGAAGGCCACCGTCAGCTTGTACTCGGTGGGCACGATCGAGAGGTCTGCCGGCACCTCCCACGGGATGGCGTCCTTGAACGGCCGGAGCAGGATCGCCCAGTTGAACACCGCCAGCGTCTCCGAGAACCCGACAAGAAATCCGCCCGCGATCGCCCCGTAGGCATGCCCGAGCCCGCCGACGATGGCGGCCGCGAAGATCGCCAGCAAAATGTTGAACGCCAGATCGGCCTTCAGGGACACGTCGAGGGCCAGCATGGTGCCGGCGATGCACGCCAGCGACCCGGCGATGATCCAGGTCGCCCGGATCACCTGGTCGGTGTTGATGCCCGACACCCGTGCCAGATCCGGATTGTCGGCCATCGCGCGCATGCCCTTGCCCAGCCGCGAGCGCGTCAGGAACAGGTGCAGCGCCACCACCGAAATCACCGTGGCCGCGATCAACAGCAATTGTGGCTCGGAAAAGGTGATCGGCCGGTTGGCCCCTTCCAGGGGAAGGGTGACGCGGAACAGCTCCTTGGTCTCGTTCTCGAAGAAGCTCAAGGGCTGCACGCCGCCGAACAGTCGAATGAGCCCCTGCAGCATCAGCGTTACGCCGATCGAGGCGATCAGCAGCGTCACCGGCTTGGCGCCGCGCTCCCTGAGCGGCCGGTAGAAGGCGCGGTCGATGACCAGCGCCGCCGCAAAGGTGATCGGGATCGCCAGCGGCAGCACGATGAATCCGGTCGGCCAGAAGGTCTGGATGCCCAGCGCCGCCGCGATGGTCGCCAGTGCGTAGGCGATGAACGCCCCCATCGTCATCATGTCGCCATGCGCGAAATGCGCGAACCGGAGGATCCCGAAGATCAGCGTCACCCCCACCGCGCCGAGCGCATAGATCGAGCCCTGCACCGTCCCGACGACCAGCACCTTGTTGATGAAGAAGATGAAATCGTTCATCGCCGCGCCCTATCCGCCCAGGAACGCCTGCGCGACCTCGGGATCTTCGAGCAGCTCCTGGCCGGTGCCGGTGAACCGGTTCATGCCGTTGGCGAGCACGAAGCCTCGGGTGGCGAAGCCCAGGGCCTGCCTGGCATTCTGCTCGACCATGAGAATACCCACCCCGGCGCGATTGACCCGCATGATCTGGTCGAAAACCTCCTGCATGTAGCGCGGGCTCAGCCCGGCGCTCGGCTCGTCGAGCAACAGCAGGATCGGCTTCGACATCAGGGCCCTGCCCATGGCGACCATCTGCCGCTGTCCCCCCGAAAGCTCGCCGGCCTTCTGCCGCCGCCGTTCGGCCAGCGGCGGGAACATGTCGTAGATCGACGCCATGGTCGAAGAGAAGTCGTCGCGGCGGATGTAGGCGCCCATCTCCAGATTTTCCTCGACCGTCATCGAGGTGAAGACATTGAATTCCTGCGGAACGTAGCTGAGCCCCTTCGGCACCAGCGCGTCCGGTTCGGCGTCGGTGATGTCGGCACCCGCGAAGGTCACCGTCCCCTCGGAAATCTCCAGAAGACCGAAGATCGCCTTGAGCATGGTCGACTTGCCGGCCCCGTTGGGGCCGACGATCACCCCGATATCGGACGGATCGATGCTGAGATCCACGCCGTTCAGGATGGGCACGCCGCCATATCCGGCGTGCACGTTGGTCAACTCGATCAGGCTCACGAGGCAGCCTCCAGGCTGCCGCCGAAATAGGCCTCGATGATCTGCGGATCGCGGCGCAGTTCGGCCATCTGGCCTTCGCCGATAACCTCCCCCTGGGCCAGCACGATCACCGGATTGCAGAGCTCCGCGATCAGGTCCATGTCGTGCTCGATGACGAAGAAGGTGTAGCCCAGCTCCTCGTTCATGCGCTTGATGTTGGCCGTGAGGTCCTTGAGCAGGGTCCGGTTGACGCCGGCCGCCACCTCGTCGAGCAGCACCGCCTTGGCGTCGACCATCATCGTGCGGCCCAGCTCCAGAAGCTTCTTCTGGCCCCCCGACAGATTGCCCGCCAGCTCGTACTGAACCGGTCCGAGGCGCAGAAACTCGATGACTTCGAGGGCCTTGGCGCGCAGTTCCGATTCCGTCGCGGCCACCCGAGCGGGGTAGAACCAGGTTTCGACGAGGCTCTCGCCCGCCTGTCCGCCCGGGACCACCATGAGGTTTTCGAGCGCCGTCATGTTGGAAAATTCGTGGGCGATCTGGAAGGTGCGCAGGAGCCCCCGGGCGAACCGCTCATGCGGCTTGAGGCGGGTGATATCCTCGCCATCGAGGACAATCCGTCCGCTGTCGGGCATCAGATTGCCGGCCACCAGATCGAACAGCGTCGTCTTGCCGGCCCCGTTCGGCCCGATCAGTCCGGTGATCGAACCGCGCGCGACATCGAGCGAGCAATTGGCGACCGCCCGGACGCCGCCAAAATGCTTGGAGACCGAACTGACCTCGATGATCGGCTGCCCAGCCACTCCCCCGCCCCTTGCGTTTCGATCGCTATCTGGCGCCCCCAGAGGCGTCCAGTTGGACAAAACCGCGACCGGGTGTCAATGCCGGGGCACGGCAGTGGCGAAGCCTCGCGGCGCCGCTCATCGGCGCGCAATACCGGACCGGGCCACCGCCCTGAGGGCATCGAGATCGACAGTTTCGATCCCGGCCGGGTGCCAACTCGCCGATCGGTCCTTGTCGATCAGGACGGCGCGCACCCCTTCGGCGAAATCCCGCCGCGCGACCATGTGGACCGCCAGTTCGAGATCGGCGTCCAGAACCGCGGCCAGGGAGCCCAGATCGAGCGCGGCGAGGTAGCCGATCCAGTTGGCCGCCAGTGACGTCGGACAGCCCTGCCGCATTTGGGACGCCAGCGATCCGGCGAATCCCTGCGCATCCGCCTCGGCTGCCTTGTCGAGCGCCGCCAGCAATCCGGCCGGATCGGGCGCGGCAAATTGGGCTTGCACCCCGTCGCACCCCTTGACGAAGCGCGCTTCCCCGGGGGCGACGAATTCGTTCGCCAGCACCGCTTCGATGGCGCCGCCCACATCGTCGGCTCCTGCGGCCTGGGCCAGCGAGGCCACCAGCAGATCGATCCGATCGCCGCCCACCGCTCCGTCGCACAGGTTGAGCGCCATCGCGTCGTCCACTTCCACGGTGCGGCCGGACATCAGGAATGCCAGCGCCCGATGCCGGGGGACGTCTCTGAGCGCGAACCTCACCCCGACATCGGCGAAAAATCCGATGGCCGGCTCCGGCATCGCAAAGCGGGCCCCCGCCACCCCGACCCGATGCCGGGCATGCGCCGAAAGTCCGATTCCGCCCCCCATCACCACCCCGTGCTGGATCGCGATCACCGGCTTGGGGCAGGTGCCGATGGCCAGATCGACCCGGTACTCCGTCTCGAAGTAGCGCCGCGCCTCGTCCGGCCGCCCCGCGAGCACCGCATCGCGAACATGCCGCACATCGCCGCCGGCGCAGAAGCCGCGTTCGCCCTCCCCGCGCAGGAGCACGGCGCCGACCCCGTCATCGGCGACGAGCCGCGCCAGCCACTTGCCGAGCCCTTCGAGCATCGTCAGCGACAGCGCGTTGATCGCCTTGGGCCGGTTCAGCCGCACCACCGCCAACGCGCCGAGCCGGTCGACGAGCAGTTCGGCCTCGGCCATGCCCCCTCCCCTCAAGATGATTGATCGCAGCGCCGGGGCCATTAAGCTCACGCCGATGGGCCAAGGCAAGCCGCTCAGGTGCGTGGTGATGGGGGTGAGCGGCAGCGGCAAGACCACCCTCGGCCGCTTGCTCGCGGCCAGACTCGACGCCCGCTTCCTCGAGGCCGACGAGTTCCACGCCCCCGAATCGATCGAAAAGATGAGCGCCGGCATTCCACTGACCGATGACGATCGGTGGCCCTGGCTCGAGCGGCTGGCCGACGAGGTCAGCGCCGAGCCCGGCCCGACAGTTGTCGCCTGCTCCTCCCTCAAGCGCACCTATCGCGATCTTCTGCGCCGCCGGCTGGGCGAGGTGCGCTTCGTTCACCCCCAAGGCGACCCGGCCATCATCCTCGCCCGCATGGCTGCCCGCACCGACCACTACATGCCGCCCTCGCTGCTGAAGTCGCAAATCGCCACCCTCGAAGACCCGGCCGGCGAGCCGCTGGTGTTTCCGGTGCCGATCACCGGCGATCCGGCCGCCATCGTCGACAAGCTCGTTGCCGACCCGGCGTTCATCGACCGCTATGAAGTCTGAGGGGGAAGCGCCGCGGAAATTGCGCCGGGCCCGCCAATGCGCAAGAAATAGCAGGAACCAGGATGTCTTTGCGGGAGGAGCCGCACGGCGAATGGCCGAAGCAACCACCCACGCCGATCCGATCGCCGCGATCTGCGAACGTCACGGCAACGAGCCGTCGGCGCTCATCGAGATCCTGCACGACCTGCAGGGATTGCGCGGTTGCATTCGGGAGGCCGATCTCGCGCCGATCGCCAGGGCGCTGAACATCTCCCGCGCCGAGGTGTGGGGGACCGTCAGCTTCTATCACGACTTCCGGCGCCAGCCGGCGGGGCGCTGCCACGTCAAGCTCTGCCGCGCCGAATCCTGCCAGGCGCTCGGCGCCATCGCGCTCATCGAGAAAACCTGCGCCAACCACGGGATCGAGCTCGGCGGCACTTCGGCCGACGGGGTGACGATCGAGGCGGTCTATTGCCTGGGCGACTGCGCGCTCTCGCCGGCGGCGCTGGTCAACGACCGCCTGGTCGGGCGCCTCGACGAAACCAGGCTCGAAAAGGCGATCGAGGAGGCGAGCTCGTGAGCTCTCCCGCGACGGTCTGGGTGCCGCGGGACTCGGCGGCCAATTCGGTCGGGGCCGGCACGGTGGCCTCGCTCATCCGGCTGGAGGCCGAGACCCGGGGGCTTGGCGTTGTGATCAAGCGCAACGGCTCCCGTGGCGCCTACTGGCTCGAGCCGCTGGTCGAGGTCGAAACCGAAACCGGCCGCACCGCCTTCGGCCCCGTGACCCCCGAGGACGTGCCCTCGCTCTTCGAGGCCGGCTTTCCCGGCGCGGACACAGACCACCCGCTTGCCCTCGGGCCGACCGAGAAGATCGAGTGGTTCGCGGGCCAGAGGCGGCTGACTTTTGGCCGCTGCGGGCTCATCGACCCGCTCGATCTGGCGGACTACCAAGCCCATGGCGGACTTGCCGGCCTCAAACGCGCCATCGAGATCGGCCCCGAGGCAATCATCGAGGCGGTGACCGAGTCCGGCCTGAGGGGCCGGGGCGGGGCCGGATTTCCGACCGGGGTGAAGTGGAAAACCGTCGCCGAGCAGCCGGCGGGCGACAAATACGTCGCCTGCAACGCCGACGAAGGCGATTCCGGCACCTTCGCCGACCGCATGATCATGGAAGGCGACCCGTTCGCGCTCATCGAAGGCATGGCCATCGCCGGACTTTCGGTCGGCGCGGACACCGGCTTCATCTATCTCAGGTCCGAATACCCCGATGCCCTCGACGTGCTGCAAAAGGCCATCGCGGCGCTTGAGGCGGCCGGTTGGCTTGGCGACGATGTCGGCGGCACCGGCAAGCGGTTCGATGTCCACATAAGGCGCGGGGCCGGCGCCTATATCTGCGGCGAGGAATCCTCGATGCTCGAGTCCATCGAGGGCAGGCGCGGCGAGGTCCGCGCGAAACCGCCGATCCCGGCCATCGCCGGGCTTTTCGGCAAGCCGACAGTGGTCAACAACGTGCTGTCGCTGGCCAGCGTGCCGGTGATCCTCGAAAAAGGTGCCGCCACCTACAACGAACTCGGCACCGGCCGCTCGCGCGGCACCCAGCCCTTCCAGCTCGCCGGCAACGTCTCCCGCGGTGGGCTCCTCGAGCTGCCTTTCGGGATCACCATCCGCGAGCTCATCGAAGGCTTCGGCGGCGGCACCCGTTCGGGCCGCCCCTTCCGCGCCGCCCAGATCGGCGGACCGCTCGGCGCCTGGGTCGACGCCGAGATGCTCGATCTGCCGATGGACTACGAGACCCTCGACGCAAACCAGGCGTTGCTCGGCCACGGCGGGGTCGTGGTCTTCGACGACAGCGTCGACATGGCCGAGATGGCGCGCTTCGCCTTCGAGTTCTGCGCGCTCGAAAGCTGCGGCAAATGCACCCCCTGCCGGATCGGCTCGCAGCGCGGCGTCGAGGCCATGGAGCGGCTGATCGCCGGCGGCGACAGGGCGGAAAACCTGCGCGCCGTCGAGGAGCTTTGCGAGCTGCTGACCGAAACCTCGCTATGCGCCATGGGCGGGCTGACCCCGATGCCGGTCAAATCCGCGATGCGCCTGTTCCCCGAGGATTTCGACCGCCGAAACGCTTCGTGATAGGATGAGGCCATGAGCGAAATCGACTTCGGCACCCCGCCCCGGCACGCCGACACCGACGTCACCCTCGAAATCGACGGGGCAGCGGTCACCGTGCCCGCCGGCACCTCGGTGATGCGCGCCGCCGCGATGGCCGGGACCTCGATCCCCAAGCTCTGCGCCACCGACAGCCTCGAGCCGTTCGGCTCCTGCCGGCTGTGTCTTGTCGAGATCGAAGGGGTGAAGGGCACGCCCGCCTCCTGCACCACGCCGGTCGCCGAGGGGATGAAGGTCTCGACCGTCACCGACCGTCTCAGCCGTTTGCGGCGCGGGCTGATGGACCTTTATCTCTCCGACCACCCTTCCGAACTCGGCAACACCGACTCCGAGATGCCGGCGATCGCCGCCGATCTGGGCGCCGACGGCACCCGCTTCGCCGGGGGGAAAACCCATCTCAGCCGCCAAGCGAGCCCGCTCGACGCGTCCAACCCCTATTTCGAGTTCGACCCGGAAAAGTGCATCGTGTGCTCGCGCTGCGTGCGCGCCTGCGCCGACACCCAGGGCACTTTCGCGCTCACCATCGAGGGGCGCGGATTCGCTTCCAAGGTCTCCGCCGGGATCGCTTCCGACGATTTCTTTTCCTCCGAATGCGTCAGCTGCGGGGCCTGCGTGAGCGCCTGCCCCACCGACGCGCTCAACGAGAAGGCGATCGTGGTCAAGGGGCTGCCCGAGCGCACGGTCGAGACCACCTGCGCCTATTGCGGGGTGGGATGCACCTTCGAGGCGCAAGTCAGGGGCGACGAGGTCGTCCGCATGACCCCGGCGAAGTCAGGCGGCGCCAACGAAGGCCATTCCTGCGTCAAGGGACGCTTCGCCTATGGCTGGGCGACCCACAAGGATCGGGTGCTGACCCCGATGATCCGCGAAGCGACGACCGATCCCTGGCGGCCGGTGGGCTGGGACGAGGCGATCGGCTATGCCGCCGAACGCTTCAAGGCGATCCAGACCGAACACGGGGTTGGGGCCATTGGCGGCATCACCTCCTCGCGCTGCACCAACGAGGAGGTCTTCGCGGTCCAGAAAATGGTCCGCACCGCCTTCGGCAACAACAATGTCGACACCTGCGCGCGCGTCTGCCACTCGCCGACCGGCTACGGCCTCAAATCGACCTTCGGCACCTCCGCCGGCACCCAGGATTTCCGCTCGCTCGACCATGCCGACGTGATCCTCTTGATCGGCGCCAATCCCACCGACGCCCACCCGGTCTTCGCCTCGCGGATCAAGCGCCGGATGCGCCAGGGCGCCAAGCTCATCGTCGTCGATCCGCGCCGTATCGATCTGGTGCGCTCGCCGCACGTCGAAGCGGCATTCCATATTCCCTTGCAGCCCGGCACCAATGTGGCGGTCATGAATGCCTTCGCGCATGTGGCGGTGACCGAGGACCTGATCGACGAAAAGTTCGTCGCCGAGCGCTGCGAGACGCAGGAACTCGAGCGTTGGCGGGGATTTGTGGGCGAGGAGCGCAACTCCCCCGAGGCGCTTGCCGAGGCGATCGGGGTCGACGCCGAAACGGTGCGGGCCGCGGCGCGGCTCTATGCCGGTGCCCCCAACGCCGCGATCTACTACGGGCTCGGGGTCACCGAGCACTCCCAGGGCTCGACCATGGTCATGGCGATGGCCAACCTCGCCATGGCGACCGGCAATATCGGCCGCGACGGGGTGGGGGTGAATCCACTCAGGGGCCAGAACAACGTCCAGGGATCGTGCGACATGGGCTCGTTCCCGCACGAATTCCCCGGCTACCGGCATGTCTCCGACCCCGAGGTACGCGGCAGCTTCGAGACCCACTGGGGCCTGCCGCTCTCCGCCGAACCGGGGCTGCGCATCCCCAACATGTTCGCCGCTTCCCTCGACGGCTCGTTCCGGGCCCTCTTCGTGCAGGGCGAGGATATCGCGCAGTCCGATCCGGACACCCAGAACGTCACCGCCGCTCTGCGGGCGATGGACTTCATCGTCGTCCAGGACCTGTTCCTCAACGAGACCGCCGCGTTCGCGCATGTCTTCCTGCCCGGCACCACGTTCCTGGAAAAGGACGGCACCTTCACCAACGCCGAGCGGCGCATCAACCGCGTCCGGCCGGTGATGGACCAGCGGCAGGGGCTCAGCGAATGGGAGACCGTTTGCCGGCTGGCGCAAGCCATGGGCTATGCCATGCACTGGGATTCCGCCGCCGAGATCATGGACGAGATCGCCGCCCTCACCCCGACCTTCGCCGGCGTGTCGTTCGCCAGGCTCGACGCCGAGGGCTCGATGCAGTGGCCGGTCAACGACGCCCATCCGCATGGCACCCCGGTGATGCATGTGGGCGAATTCGTGCGCGGCAAGGGCCGCTTCATGATCACCGAATACGTGCCCACCGACGAGCGCACCACCCGGCGCTATCCGCTGATCCTGACCACCGGGCGGATCCTGAGCCAATACAATGTCGGCGCCCAGACCCGCCGCACCGACAATCAGAGGTGGCATGCCGAAGATCTCGCCGAAATCCACCCGTTCGACGCCGGCGAACGCGGCGTCTCGACCGGCGACCGGGTATCGATCGCCTCCCGCAAGGGCGCCATCACGCTGACCGCATTGGTCACCGACCGGGTGCCCCAGGGCGTCGTCTACACGACGTTCCACCACCCCCTGTCGGGGGTCAACGTGGTGACCACGGAGAACTCCGACTGGGCCACCCAGTGCCCCGAGTACAAGGTGACCGCGGTCCAGGTGCGGCCGGCCAACGAACCCTCGCGCTGGCAGTCCGAGCATGAAGAGCTTCGGCGCACCCACTACGGCGTCGCCCCCGCCGCCGAGTAGCTGAGATGAAATCGGTGCGGCTCGACCGCGGCTCCCCCGATCCCTCGCCCACCGCTTCCGGCACAAGGGCGGGTGCGGACGGGAGCGCGGCGCCCGCCGAGTGGTACCTGCCCGTCGAGGCCCCGGTGGCGCTCCTCTACAACAACGAGCAGTTCGGGGTGATGATGGCGACCCCCGCCGACCTCGAGGATTTCGCGGTCGGCTTCTCGCTGACCGAGGGGATCGCGGCGGCGCCCGGCGAAATCGAGGCCGTGCGGATCGCCGAGGCGCGGGGCGGCTATCTGGTCAACATCGTGATGGCGCCCGGCGCCGTCGAACGGGCAACCGACCGCCGGCGCTCGATCCTCGCGGGGTCCGCCTGCGGCATCTGCGGCGCCCAGACACTGGAGGCGGCGCTGCCGCCGGCCCCGAGGGTCGCCGGCATCCGGCCCGAGCCGCCGGCAGTGCTGAAGGCGCTGGCGGCGCTTGCCGACCACCAGCCGATGAACCAAAAGAACCACTCGACCCACGCGGCGGCCTTTTGCGCCGCCGACGGCGGCATCGAGCTTGTCCGCGAGGACATCGGCCGCCACAACGCAATCGACAAGCTGGCCGGGGCGCTGGCCCGGTCCGGCATCGACGCGGGGAGGGGTTTCATCGTGCTTTCGTCCCGCCTCAGCGTCGAGATGGCGATGAAGGCGGCCCGGATTGGAGTGGGTTTCGTGGCCTCCGTCTCTGCGCCCTCCTCGCTGGCGCTCGCCAAGGCAAGGGAAGCGGGCCTGACGGTGGGCGCCAGGTCCGGCGACGGGTTGATGATCTTCGACCCCGGAGAACCAAAGTGAACACCGTTGATCTCGTGCGCATGGCCAACCAGATCGCTTCCTTCTTCGCCGCCTATCCTGAGGACGAGGCGATCGCCGCCACCGCGAGCCATTTGAAAAACTTCTGGGAACCCAGGATGCGCGCCGAGCTGCTCGCCCATGTCGAAGCGGGCGGCGAGGGGCTGAGCGATCTCGCGCTGAAGGCCGTCAAGGCGCTCGCCGCGGAAAGCTAGTCGAGCGTCTGGCGGTATCTGAGCATCGCGATCACTGTGATGGCGGCCATGATGATCACGAGGGCGCCGAGGTCGCCGGTGATGTCGCCGAGTTCGGCGCCCTTGAGCATGACCTT
>Ga0315553_10004524_pt1 | contig 10458 bp, 8 predicted proteins | sample SalMarSW160140MG_FD_203099 | JGI IMG/M metagenome (GOLD analysis project Ga0315553, IMG submission 203099) | Salt marsh sediment microbial communities from the Plum Island Ecosystem LTER, Massachusetts, United States - Salt Marsh Sediment SW1601-40 ... | reverse complement strand
GGCGTTGGCGCGCCGTCCGGGATGACGTAGGCTTCGGCCATAGCCTCGTCGCTCGCAGCCACCAGGTCGTCGGAGCCGGCAAGGCCGGCAACAGGCGGCATGGACAATCCGACGAGCACCATGAAGCAGGCCGACACGATCGTCGCGACGCGCTTCTCTTTGGGCCGTTCCAGAACGTCGTCATGATGCGGATCGGACGAGGGCACTTCGGCCCGACCGTGCTCACCAGGCTTACGGATGATGCAACCCAGCACGAACGCAGGCAGCAGCACCTCGATATGTACGGGCACCACTTCGTCCACGATCTTGCTCGCCAGGTAGACGCCTTCGCAGATGAGCATGATCGTCAGTGAATAGCCTACAACCCATGGCCAGGTGACCGGGATTCGTGCGACGTGGAGATGCCGCCACGCCAGCCACAACAGGACGAACATGATCACGATGATCACGCCAAGCTGCCATCGGAGTCCCACGATCATCATCTTCAGGGGGATCATGAGCAGGACGGTATCGAGATCGTCGAAGATCGCCAGAATACGCGTCTTGCGGAACATCCACGTAGCCGCCAGGCCGGCCGCTGCCAGCATCGAGAACAACACGCCGGCCGACGTCGGCGCCGCAAATCGCGCCGCCAGCAGAGATTCTCTCCACGCGTCCCAAGCTCCGGAATCGGCCGACGCATAGAAGACAAGAACGAAATACACGGCGCAGAACAACCAGGGGAATCCGGCCGCGGTAGCGGCTACCAGGTAGTCCCAGCCGTACTGCCGCAGACGGCTCTTGTCGATCTCGAACTCATAGCCGACGTGGATCATGATGAAAGCCAGCGCGGCCATCGTGAGCATCTTGATCAGGTGGGTAATGAGTTCGTAGTTCGCGCCGAGGATGGACGGGGCAAGCTGGCTTAGCCCCAACCCCACAATCAGCAGAGCCGAATAGAGGAGAACCTTTCTCATGATCGTTCGTGTTCTCTGTCGATCAAAAAAGTCCTGGCGGCCCCGGTCCCATGGCCGTCGGGCATCAGCAAGTATAGGGCACCGTGATCGACCAAGGCCACGGTTTTTGCCATTCTTTTTTGATGTATTGGGGTGGGCCGACCAAACCCGGGTTGCATTCTCGCCTTTCGCCAACGCGATATGGCGAACGACCGTCGCCGCCGTGTTGGACCACGAGGGTTCGCGGTGCTATCATCGGCGTTGCCCGACGCAGCAACACGTAATGGACCGCGGGAGGGCCGACCGGGCCGGATCGTAGACGACGGTGTCGACTCAGGAGATCGCTATGCACTACACACTGCTGGGCAGGACGGGCGTACAGGTGTCGCGGCTGTGCTACGGGACGATGTCGTTCGGCGGCGACGCCGACGAGGCCACCTCGGCTGCGATGTTCAAGCGATGTCGCGATGCCGGCATCAACTTTTTCGATTCGGCCAACGTCTACTCGCAGGGCCGGGCCGAAGAAATCCTCGGGCGCCTCATCAAGGACTGTCGCGATGAGTTGGTCGTCACCAGCAAGGTGTTCGGCCCGATGGGCAAGGGGCGCAACGACCGCGGCCTGTCGCGGCGCAACATCATGCTTGCAGCCGAAGCGTCGCTGCGACGCCTGGGCACCGACCGACTGGACGTCTACTTTTGCCACCAGTTTGACCCCACCGCGCCGATCGACGAGACGCTTGGGGCGATGGACGATCTGGTCCGGCAGGGCAAGGTTCTCTACCCGGGCGTGAGCAACTGGTCGGCCTGGCAGACGGCCAAGGGGCTGGGCATCGCCGAACGGCTTGGACTTGCGCCGATCTACGTGCTCCAGCCCATGTACAGCCTGGCCAAGCGCACGGCTGAGATCGAGATTCTGCCGCTGGCCGAGCAGGAGAATCTCGCCGTCATTCCTTACAGCCCGTTGGGCGGCGGGTTGCTCACCGGCAAGTACACCAAGTCCAAGCGCGATCAAAAGGGCCGCCTGGTCACCAACGAGCGGTATTCACAGCGCTACGGCGACGACGAGTACTACCGCCTGGCTGAGGATTTCGCCGACTATGCCAAACAGGCGGGCACCCACGCCGCCACGCTGGCGGTAGCGTGGGTGATGGCCCATCCCGCCGTCACCGCGCCGATCATCGGGGCGCGCAACGTCGAGCAACTGGACGCGTCGCTGGCGGCGGCCGACTACACCATGCCGCAGGAGCAGTGGGAGCAGATGTCGGCCCTGACAAGCCCCGTCCCGCTGGCGACCGATCGGGCCGAAGAAAAGCTCGAAAAATGGCGCGGGCCGTAAGTGATGGCGTCGAGTGACCAGCCGTTGAAGCTAGCCGCCATCGTGTTCGATCTCGATGGAACCTTGGCCGACAACCTCCCGGTCGTGATGCAGGCCTACCGGCAGACGTTCAAGCAGTTTACCGGCAGAACCTACTCCGACGCCGACATCGTCGCGCTGTTCGGGCCGAACGTGGAGGGAATCATCCGGCGCGAGGTGCCCGACGCCTGCGACGAGGCCGTCGAAGCGTTCTACCGGGCGTTTGACCAGGCCTATCGCGAGCACGATGTCACCCTGCCGGGGATGGTTGACGTGCTGGCGACGTTGAAGCAAAACCGAATCCGCCAGGCTGTCGTGACCGGTGGCAGCGCGGGCTCGGCCGCTATTACGCTCAAGCATCTGGGGCTGTCCGATTATTTCGAGCGAGTGGAGACGGGCTCGGCCCACGGCGACCGCAAGGCCGAGGCCATCGCGAAGGTCGTCGCCGACTTCCGCGTAGAGCCATGCAGGGCCGCATACCTGGGCGACTCGCCGCACGACGTGCAAGCTGCCCGACAGGCCGGCGTGGTTCCTCTTGCAGTGGCATGGGGTCGATCAGCCGGACACTTTGCAGACGCACTGCGGCAGGTGCAGCCGCTGGAGTTGTTCGAGTCGGTGTCTGAGTTTGGTCGATGGCTCGAGACCCACGTCGACCCGCAGACGCGCTAAGCGCCAACATGCGCATTGGGGTGCTGTCATGTCAGCCCAAGAACGTCCTGACGTTCCCGAAGTAAATCGACTGTCACGCAGCGATCTGGTGCCCGACCCGATCGAGCAGTTTCGCTTGTGGTTCGAACAGGCCAGGCAGAGCGCGACTCCCGAGCGCGACGCGGTCGCCCTGGCCACCGTGGATGCCGATGGGACTCCCTCGGTGAGAATGGTCCTGCTGAAGCACTTCGACCAGCAAGGGTTCGTGTTCTTCACCAATTTCGGCAGTCGTAAGGCGCGGGCGTTGCAGGCCGATCCGCGAGCATCGCTGCTGTTTCACTGGACGAAGCTGGAGCGACAGGTTCGCATCGAAGGCCGCGTCGAGCAGACGTCGCCGCAGGAGTCGGCCCGGTACTTCGCCACACGCTCGCGACGGTCGCGCCTGGCGGCGTGGGCGTCGCCCCAAAGCCAACGTCTTACCGACCGGGCGGAGCTTCAGCGCCGCTACGACGAGGTCGAGGCGCGTTTCGCCGATACCGACGTGCCCTGCCCGCCGTTCTGGGGCGGCTTTCGCCTGGTGCCCCGGGCGATTGAGTTCTGGCAGGGCCAGCCCCACCGCCTGCACGACCGCTTCGCCTGCACCCGCACCGACGGCGGATGGCATATCGAACGCCTGGGGCCATAAACGCGCGCTCACTGGTCGCTGGGTGCAGAGGGCCTCGGCGGGTCGAGACAGTCGCAAGTTGCTGCGGATACTCGCGGTAAACGTGGAACACCGGGGCGTTGTTGCCTCGGCGTCTTGCGTTAACCCGCGGCCCGGCCGGTTTCCAACCGGTTGGCCTCACCAGCGGGCGCGCGCTCGCTACCGCTTCACGCAATGAGGGATGCCTTCTGGAAGGAGTTCCGTGCTGAATGACTCGCTACCCAATGACGATCCCTATGACGCTACATCCGGCCGTCGAGCTCCGCATGATAGACGAAAACAAGAGGCATCCGCTTCATGACGCGCACTTCCTTGCGGTAAAGACGAAGTTGTGGCTGAGGAGCGATGTGATGCTTGTCGGGCAGGCGAACTGCGTGTTGGTGACGGTCGTGTCCGCGAGGTTCTCGAAGCCAGAGATACTGAAGAGGGATAGCAGTTCCTCGCCCGACAGCATGTTGTTTACGTCCTTGGAGGCATAGCGCAGAGGGCCGAAGTTCAGGAAGAGGCCGCCAGGCTTGAGGAGTCGCCGCACCTCACGAAGGAGTGGCCTGACGGGGACGATGTCGATGAAGTAGACGGAGATGATCGCGGATATGGACTCGTCGGACAGCGGAACATCCAGGGCATCCCCAACGAAGAAGGAGAAATCCGCAGCAGACAGCACTTCGCTGATGCGCTTGTCTGTTGGCGGATCGAGCGACAGCCGGTGTTCCTGTACCACGTCCTGGGTCCGGACCACGTTGCGTCGCAGGTTCACCTCATGGATCTGGACCTCACGTTTCAGCAAGTTGTAGAAATCGCGAACCATGTGGAAAGAGGCATCGAGGGCAAGGCAGTTCCGGTACTTGCCAGCGATCTCGCAGGCGAGTCTTCCTGTTCCCGCGCCCGGCACGAGAGCCGTTTCCAGATCGGGCGCGAACTCATCGATCTGCTCGAACAGTGTTTCCATCGTAGTGGCCACTTCCTGTTCGGTGTGTGGCTGCCAAGCCCAGTCGCGGAGGAAGCAGGCCAGACCATTGTCTATCGGGTACTGTTCGGGGAGAGCCGTGTCCTTGCGGGCCTCTTCGATCTCCCGTTCGGAAACGCAGCGCAGGACGGTGTCCTGCAGGCGCCGGAAGTACCGGTTGTTCGCCTCATAGGCATCAATGGCCCGGCTCAACAAGGGTGCACGCACGGGATCTTGCTCCGCGGCTTCGCGGACTTGATGGATCAACTCCACGTGCTGGTCGATGAATGCCTCGTGCGCAAGGTAGGACGCGCTCAAGTGCCGCTTGTAATCCTTGAGCAGAACGGGGATCGTACCGTCCACCATCGGGATGCCGGATACGTCGTTCAGGCGAACAGCCTGGGCCAAATTCTGGTTGAGCTGCATGAGCGGGGATTTCCCGGATGATCTTCGGCCGACGACCGCCGTCTGCCTTTCTGACGATTCTAACGACGATCGTGAGACCAGCAAGCACGTTTCCTGCTCCGTGGAGGAGGTATCCGGCCGTTTCGAGGCCGACCGGATGACCACCTCGATGCGCGTCGGGGCCAGCGTGGGCCCGTGGACCACCATGGCCGTCACGGAGGCCGACGGCGAGAGTTTCCAGACCGCGCTAGAGTTCGTCGGCTTCGGCCAACTCGAGACGCGAGAGGGGACGCCCTGCCTGGAGCGTACGCTCTCAGGTGACCGGCACAGATACGGGTACGACCGCTCCGCCGTCCCCGACGGTCTTCGCAACTCACGAATTCAGCAAGACTTTCGAATTAGCGGGGGCAACATTCGAACCTGCGACGTTCGGGTTATGAGCATGAAGAACGCAGTTTTCGATGACGCGTTGAAACAGCGTAACCTACAGATATCGTAGGCAGTTGCGTGTCGATTTCGTTGCTCCACATGTTCAACATGTTGCACATGTAGAATGCCAAATCGGGCCCACCTCGGTCACCCCTCGGAATCACGTCAAGGCGCTGGTCTCGGTCTCGACAGTACATTCCGGGATTTGTCGGGCAATACCGTGGCCCGGCAGCGCCTGGGTCGGCGTGCTCACTGGTTCAAGGCATCATATAAGAGTTGGCACGTGAGGGGAGAAATGAAGTCGACGAGGTAGTCATCGCTGTCACCTACTTTAGCAGTCTTGATGGCCTGAATCTCGCCTGAGCCAACGTCCACCATCCTCAGAGTCAGAATGAAGGCACTGTCGAGGTCCATCAAGCACTGGTCGTTAACCACGATTCGCGAGAAGCTCATCAAGATCGGCGCGAAGGTTGTGACCCACTCACGGCATGTCATCTTCCAGATGGCTGAGGTGGCCATCCCACGATGGCTCTTCCAGACCATCCTCGAACGGCTTCGGCGACTCAGGCCGCGCGAGCCGGTGCGGGGATGACGGAGGCACATGGCGACATGGCGAGAGGACGCGGAGGCGATGGAGATGGTCTGCCTGCAGGTGCTCCCAACGCCCAGATGAACGCCGTTTCGGGCGCAATTCCGCTCCGACGGCAGGCACATGGAGTCCGGAAGTACCTTAATCCCCCACGGAAGTCGTTGACACCCCCCCGAGATGAAGAGACACTGACGTTCGATGCCCCAGCACGGTCCTGGGAGTGCTCCATATGGGAAATGTCGGTTCAGGAGGAGCGGCAATAATGTGGCAGGAGTCGGTACGACTTTGGAGCGAAGTGCTTGCGAATTCGGCTACCGGCCTCGGAATACTGGGGGCTGGTGTCTGGGCCTATTGGCGCTTTGTGCGGCGACGCGACAAGTTTCCGAAGGCCGAACTGGAACATCGCGTCACGTTCGATAAGCTTTCCAACGATCGACTGTTGCTCCGTGTCGGTCTGTTCGTACGAAACGCCGGGGACGTGTTGCTCAAGTGGAGCGAAGGCGGGATTCGCATCCAACAAGTCGCACCGTGCCCGTCACACGTCGTTCAATGGATCGAGGATGGACTAAAAACGCAGGGCGCGACGGAAGGGAATTGGCCGGTTGTTGCGGACCGGTCGCTCACGGATCACCGACAGGAGATTGAGCCGAACGAGGCAGACGCGACCTATTTCGATTTCCTGATTCCGCGGGAGGTTGAGACGGTCCTCGTCTACTCGTCCATCATGAACGCGGCCAAAACCGGCATCGCGTGGAACCATACGACGATGCATCGAGTGAGTGGTGACGATGGAGGACAGCAGATGGGAAAAAGAGAAAGACGACAAGGACCGCCCAAGGTAACGCCTCAGCCGTTACCGAGCGCACCGGGAGCCCCGCAGCCGACGCCAGTACCAATGCCTACACCGCAGGGCCCACCGAAGCAGCCGCCTCCGGCGCCACCGCCGACTCCGAAGAGCGACGGTTAATCGCGCCTGTCTGTTGTTAGTTTGTCGAACGGTATGCTCAGCAATGGAACGCCCATGAGGGATTGAATGAGGGCCGTTTGCGATGGCACTTCCCGAAAAGATTGGGTGCAAGCCTGACGGAGATTGCCTCGTATAGATCTTAACGCGACAATTCCAGTCAAAGCGATTCGAGGTCCTCGAACGCCGACTGGGGATCGCCGCACGAGTCGATCACCGTCGGGAACAGCCCCTTGCCGATTTTCTTGCCGCTCCTGCCGCCCACAAAGAGCTTGACGACCGCGCAGTTGGTGTACTGCTCCATCGGTACGATCAGGAACGTGCCGTTGAAGTGGAACTTCACCATTCGCCACTCGTGGTCGCCGGGATACATCACACCGGCTTCGGTCACGTCGTGGCCGCGCTGCACGCGGAAGATCGCATTGGGTGTGCCGTGATACTCGATGCGATCGCCCTCCTGAATGGTGGTGTTGACGATACCGGCGACGTAGTCGTCGCCCACGGTGTAGAGCTTCGCGCGCGAGCCGGCCGGCACGCGGATCGGGTCCGGATCGAAGCAGAACACCCGCCGCCTGAACTGCTCGTAGAGCGGCATGTAACGGTCGACGCGCCGGATCGACTCTTCGTCGGTGCCCGTCATCTTGGGGAAGCAGCCGTGCAACACCGAACGACGCAGGTTCTCATCGACGGGCGCCGCGTCGGTCGTCCACAGGAAGATGATGGGCAGCGCGATGGCCGACCAGAAGTACTTCTCCTCGAACTGATCGCCGTTGCCCTCCAACATCATACCATCGCACCAACGCATCGACCGTATGGTCTGCGGCTTGTTGGCGAAGGTACACATGTTGTGACGGTGCAGGATCTTCTTGACGGCCGTCTCGATGTCGTCGTACGAGAAGTTCACGCTGTAGGCCGGCTTGTGGTTCACCACCGTGATGCCGTCGTCGTGCGCGAAGTCGATCTCGTAGTGACGGAAACAGTCGAGGAAGAACCCGCAGAGGTCCGGGTAATCGCGGACGATCTTGCGGGCGCAATCGATGAGGTACTTGCCGAACGAATACTTCGGATCGGCCACCATGTTATGGCACATCTGCCAGCCGCTGGGCGTCTTCGTGCCGTCCTCGTGCTCGCCGATCGAATCGGGCCAGCGCTGCTCGACCGCCGGCCGGAATCCGTCGGTGTAGTTGAAGTACCAGAACGGGTGGATGCCGTGCTCGCGACATATCCTCAGCCGGTCGCGAATTCGATCGGGCGTCCAGTAGAGAAGTTCGTCGACCTGCTGATCGGTCCACGTCGACACGTCGGTCGATCGGCCGTCGCCGGGCACGTGTTGATAGCCGGCCGACATGACCTGCTCGGCGAGCTGACGGTCGGAGTGGCTCTCGATCCACTCTAATACCTGCCAGGCGTCCTTGCCCGTCTGTGCGGCTGAGCGCTTCACGCCGCCGAAGGTCCGCCAGAGCGTCTCCTTGATGCTGTTTTTCAGCCACTTGGGTTTCTCGTTGTAGTAGATGCTGTAGTGCTCGAAGTGGTTGTGCACCTCGAGCGTTTTGAGGTGCGCCCCGGCGGCGGCGGCGATGTCGAACTCCAGGCTCGTGCAGTGGAAGACGCCTTCCATCTCGTACATGCGGTCGTTGGCGGGGTCGAAATACTTCTTCCACCGCCGATACACTTTGCCCAGCGCGGGCCGCCAGCAGCCCTCGTGGAAGACCAACATCACCTGCGTCCGCATCGGCCTACGACCCACCAGGCCGATCATGTAATTGACCGTCTCCAGATACGGCACATACTGCGCGTCTTTCTCGAAGTTGCCCCACGCGAAGCACTTCTCGCCGTTGCTGAACTGGAACTTCGCCGCCGGCACCTGGGCGTCGATAGGCTCGAGCATCGAGTATCCCACGTCGGCCTGCTTGCTGAAGTGGCTGACCATCGGCAGGATGACCTCGTTGTCGCTCACCCACGGCACCTGGAGATACATGAACTCGAACGACGTCATCCCGTCGAAGGCAAACTCCGCACCCGCCTTGCACGGCGCCCAGCATTGCCAGCCGGCGATTAGGGGCATCTGGAAGTACACGCGCAGCGAGCGATCGGCCACCTTGGGGCTGACCTTTTCAGCCTGCACCTGCCACGTCAGCGCGTCGCGTTCGAGGTCGAGCGTCACCTTCAGCTTGAATGGCGCGCCGGTAAATTGCTTGGCGAAGGTGATCTTGTTGCCCGACTTGCGGGCGCCGGTCACGCGGAAGCTGTCGGCCAGGTCGGAGTACCAGCGGCGGTCTCGCTCGTCGTAGATGCGCAGGCCGCCCGCGTAGCCGGGAATGCCGCCACGGAGCTGCTCGAACAGATCGATCTTCTTCCGCTTGAAGACCAGCGAGCGGATGAGCCCGGTCTTCCGCTCGACCTTGATGGCCACCTGCGGGTTCTCGATGCGCCACACCTGACTGTCCTTGAGCGGTCCAAACACGACTGTACTCATAGGATTACCCTTGTCATGCCGATCCTGGCTGCGACACACACAGCATCGTTTTCGCCCCGCGCCGACGGTCGACACGAAGCAGAGGGTACTGTTTACCCGTCGCGACGGCCGCCGTCAAAGCCGCCTGGCGAGCGAGCGCCCCAAAGGCCCCTGCGACACATTCAAGGCAGCCGGCCCGATCCACTGCGGCAGGACTGCCCCCCGATTACCGGACCGGCCCAAATCCGCCGGCTGGGCGGGTCGCGCAGCCACCCAGCGTCGAGCCACGCAGGGCTTGAATGCAGCGCCTCAATCGGCTATCCTCTGTAAAGAAGGGGCCTTAGGAATTGCTGGCGTGTGCAGCGTGCGGCCTGGTAGCTGCATCCGGGCCGCCTCGCCCCGTGACCCGCCTATTTGGAGGAGAAAGATGCTCCCGCATCGCTTGGCCTTTGCGCTGTCGGTGCTGGCCGCGTTCGCCTGCTCGGCCATCGCGCAGCCGACCATCGTCAATCAGACCACCATCGGCATGACGAACAGCCTGCGGTGCTTCGAGCACAATGGCGCCCGGCACATCGCCCGCGACGCGCAGGGACGCGTACACATGCTCTTTCTGGACGGTACCGACGCATGGTACCTCCGCGGCGAACAGTCCCAGGACGGCCGCGTAAGCCTGACCGCGCCACAGCGGATCAACGACGACAACAGCACCATCTATCTCAGCACCCAGGCCGGTCTGCCCAGCACGCGTGGGGCGGCGCTGGCGATCTACGACGGGCCCGGCGAGACGGTCGTCCACTTCGTGTGGACCACGAGGCCCGGCACGGCGCTGATCACCTATCGCCGCGTTATTGAGCAGGGCGGGTCGTGGACCTGGGGACCGATTGTCAGCACGAACATGGACGCGCGCCTGCCGACGGTGGTGGTCGATTCGACCGGGCGCGTACACGTGGCTGGCGAGCACTCCTACGACGGCGATAACAGCAGCATCCGCTACGCCACCAGCACCAACGGGCTAAGCTTCGCCGAGTCG
>Ga0315553_10004523_pt1 | contig 10458 bp, 6 predicted proteins | sample SalMarSW160140MG_FD_203099 | JGI IMG/M metagenome (GOLD analysis project Ga0315553, IMG submission 203099) | Salt marsh sediment microbial communities from the Plum Island Ecosystem LTER, Massachusetts, United States - Salt Marsh Sediment SW1601-40 ... | reverse complement strand
TTGGGTGCCGAAGAACGCGCTCTTGAGGTTGATGTCGAGGACGCGGTCGTACTGGTCTTCGGTGGTATTGAGGACCGAGGTGCGGGTCTCGATGCCGGCGTTGTTCACCATGATGTCCAGCCGCCCGAACTTGGTGACCGCCGCGTCGACGAGCTTGTGGAGATCGGCAGTCTGGCTGACGTCGGCATCGACGCCGATGGACTGGTCGCCAAGCTTGGCAATCTGCTGCTCCAGCGCCGCCGTCGCGTCAGGATGAACCACATAGTCGATGACGGTGTTGGCGCCTTGTTGCGCCAAGGCAAGAACAATCGACTGGCCGATGCCGCTGTTGCCGCCGGTGACGATCGCGACCTTGTTGTTCAAAGACATGCGCGGTCCTCCATTTTTAGTGGACGATTTTCACATTCCACTAACGCTGGGTGGGTACGAACTCACCTCGACGCGCAATTGACGACGGACAAGCCTAGACATTGGCGATAGCATCGGCAACCTTGCTAACATCCTAATTTCCGGCGGACCCATCGATGGCATGAACCCTGATCGTCGTTCACAGGGAGCACATCATGACGGCGCAATATGACGTGATCATTATCGGCAGCGGCGCGGGCGGCGCCAGTGTCGCCTACAAGCTCGTCAACGCGGGCAAACGCGTCCTCCTCATCGAGAAAGGGCCGTTCCTGCCACGCGATGCCTCAACGCTCAGCGTCAAGCAGGTGTTCGTCGACGGTGTGTTCAAAAATCACGTCGTCTGGCTTGATGGCAAAGGCAACGCGTTCGTCCCCGGCGAGTTCTACAACGTCGGCGGTAAGACCAAGTGGTACGGCGCGGCGCTGTTCCGCTTCCGGCCCGTCGAGTTCGAGGCCGAGCCGGATTTCGATCTTTTGGGCTGGCCGTTCGGATATGATGAGCTAAAGCCCTATTACGACGAGGCGACCGAGCTTCTCGAAATCACCACGTTCAAGAACGAGCCCCAGCTCCAGGCGCTGCTCGACAAGATCACGACCGCCGACCCCGGCTGGAAGCTGGAGTCGCTGCCGCTCGGCCTCTCGAAGAAGATCCTCGGCGATCCGCAGGAGGAAAAGCATTTCGACGGCTTTGCCTCGCCGTCCGGATTCAAGTCTGATTCCGAGCGCAATCTGATCGACCACATTCGGAACAAGCCGAACTTCACCCTCATCGCCGGAGACCCGGTCTCCGAACTCGTCGCGGCGCCGGGCGATCCGCGAACGATCATCGGCGTCAAAGCCGCCGACGGCTCGACCTATGAAGCGAGCACGATCGTGCTCGCGGCGGGCGCGATGACGAGCCCGCGTATCCTCCAGGATCATCTTCACGCAAGCGGGCTCACGCTGCCATGCGGCGACCTCGTCGGCGCCAACTTCAAGATGCACATCAACTCGGCCGTGCTTGGCTTCTCCCCGTTCAAGGATCACGACGTTCTGCGCAAGACGGCGGTGCTCTACAACGACAAGTACCCGCACTCCTCGATGCAGTGCCTCGGCTGGATCGACCCAGAGGTCTTGGCGACCCAAGTGCCGCCGGGGATGCCCAGCTTCCTCGACAAGTTGCTCGGCAGGCGGGCGATCGGCTTCTGGGCGACCACGGAGGACTCCTCATCGCCCAAAAACCGCATCATCTCGGGCGGGCCCGGCGGCCAGCCGATCATGGATTACAGCCTCGACCGCATCGAGAAGGCGAAACAGGAGCACCACTCCCTGATCGAGGCGTGGATCGTCCGCCTGCTCCATGCGGGCCTTGCCGGGGTCGACAAATATATGGGCATGGCCGGCACGGCGCATGCGCTCGGCAGCATGGTGACCGGCAAAGATCCCAAGACCTCGGTGGTCGATCCCCACGGCAAGGTCCACGGCATGGAGCACCTCTATGTGGGCGACGGCAGCCCGTTGCCGCGAGCGAGCCGCGTCAACCCGTCGCTCACCATCTATTCCTGGGGGCTTCGCCTCGGCGATCACCTCGCGCGCGCAGTATAGTCGCGGGGTCAGTGGGGATTTTTCCGACCCGCGCACGCGCGCTTCAGTCGAGGCCGAAGCGGTATTCCGTGGTGCTGGCAAAGACCTCGCCTGGACGCAGCACCGTCGATGGGAAGGACGGCTGGTTCGGCGAATCCGGGAAGTGCTGCGTTTCAAGGGCAAAGCCCGTGTGCCGGCGGTAGACCTTGCCGTCTGGCCCGCGCAACGTGCCATCGAGATGGTTGCCACTGTAAAATTGCACGCCCGGCTGCGTGGTGTGCACTTCGAGAACACGGCCGCTCTTCGGTTCGCGCGCGAGAGCGGCAAGCTGAGGGTTGGCGCTCGCCGACGGGCGGAGAATGAAATTGTGGTCGTAGCCAAGGGCGGTCGTGAGCTGCTCGTCGCGCTCGCCGATACGGGCGCCGATCGCGTGCGGCCCCCTGAAATCGAACGGTGTGCCGGCAACGTCTCGCATCTCTGCGGTCGGAATGAGTTGAGTGTTGACCGGTGTGAAGCGCTCCGCAGCGATCATCAGTTCGTGCTCGAGGATGTCGGCGCACGCCGAGCCGCCCAAGTTGAAATAGGCGTGATTGGTGAAATTGACGACGGTCGGATCGTCGGTCTCCGCGCGATACTCGATCCGCAGCGTATTGTCCCCGGCGACGACATAGGTCACCTCGATGGTGACCGCGCCTGGGAAGCCCTGATCTCCGTCGGGACTGACGTGGCGCAGCGTGAGGCGCGGTTCGGGGCTCTCCGCGCTGTCCACCACGGTCCACACCGCTTTGTTGAACCCGATGCGCCCGCCATGAAGGCAGTTGTCGCCGTCGTTCTTCGACACATGATATTCGCGGCCGTCAAGAACGAACGAGGCCCCGCCGATGCGATTGGCATACCGCCCCACCAGCGCGCCGAGGTAGGCGTCTTGCGCGACATAGTCCGCGAGTGACGGCAGCGCGAGGACGACATTGGTGCGGACGCCGCGGCGGTCGGGTGTTTCGATCGCGACGATCGTCCCGCCATAGGTGATAATCTCCACCCGTAAACCGGCGTCGTCCCCTAAGGTGTGGAGATCGACCACAGCGCCATCCGGCGTCACTCCGTATGATCGCACCAGCATCGCGCTTCCCGGTTGGTGAGACGCTTCAGGTCGCAAGAACGCCCGCGACCTCTAGCTTGGCTTGCCAAATGCGCGTGTCGCCGAGAATGAACAGCACGTCGTTGTGCGGTCCGCCGAAGGTGAAATTGGCCACGCCCGGCGCGATGATCTCGCCGATAAGATCGCCGTCCGGCGTGAACACCTGCACGCCGGTTGCCGACGAGGTATAGACCCGGTCCAGCACGTCGACCTTGATGCCGTCCGGAACGCCGGGGCTGACCACAGCGAACAAGCGTTCGTTCCACAAATGCCGCTCGTCATGCACGTCGAAGGCGCGGACGTGATGCGGCAAGCCAACGAAATAGGTGCCTGGCGCCTGATTGGCGCCGGTATCGGTGATGTAGAGCACGGACTCATCCCGCGAGAACGCAAGCCCGTTTGGCTTGTTGAAGCTATCGGCAACGACCGCGGTCTCGCCCGTGGCCGGGTCGTGGCGATAGACGTAGGCGCCGACCTCCGGTGCCCCCTTGAAGCCTTGGATCTCGCCATAGTTCGGATCGGTGAACCACACGGTGCGATCGCTCTTCACCACCACGTCGTTGGGCGAATTGAAGCGCAGCCCGCGCCATTGATCGACCACCGTCTCGACCGCGCGGGTCTTGAGGTTCATGCGGCTGATGCGGGCCGGCGTCTCGCGCGTGCCTTGCTCGCAGATCACCAGCCGGCCGTCGCGGTCGAGCGTCATGCCGTTTGCCATGTTCGAGGGGAACTCAACCGTATCAAGCGCTTGCGCCTCGAAAGGAAACGCTGAGCCCGCCAATTGCAGACGCTTGATGGCGACGTTCTTGGGCCCGGGTTCGGGGACCGTGGTGTAGTAGAGCGCGTGCTCCGCAGCGACATAGACCGGCCCTTCATGGGCGTTGGTCTCGGTCAAGACGGGCCGCTGAAAGCTCGGGCCGAGCACCGCTTTGAAATCGTCGCCATAGACGGCGAAGGTCGCGCCGCTGCCCCGATCAGAAGAAGACATCCCCTCTCACCTCGCCGCGCCATAGTAGGACGCAATGTGCAAATTGGAACCCCGGGGCATCTCAGGTCAGCCGATCAACTTTGTGCGGCAGGCTCGGCCGGTGCAGATTTCGGGTGATGCCCGGCGCGCTGTTTGAGCGAATTGTCGGAAAGCACCAGATTGTGGGCGCTGTTGACCATCGCGATGTGCGAGAACGCCTGCGGAAAGTTTCCGACCAGGCGTTTGGCGTGTGGATCGTATTCCTCCGACAACAGCCCGACATCGTTGCAGAGCCCGCAGAGCCGTTCGAACAGCTGCTCGGCTTCCTGAAGTCGACCTGCCAGCACGAGATTGTCGACGAACCAGAAACTGCAAGCAAGGAACGCGCCTTCGCCCGGCGGAAGCCCATCCTTGCCGCTCTGCGTGTCGTAACGCATGACGAAGCCGTCGACCATCAGGCCGCGCTCGATCGCGGCAACCGTCCCTTGCACGCGCGGATCGCTCGCCGGCAGAAAGCCCACGAGCGGCATCAACAGCACGCTCGCATCGAGCGTATCGGCGCCATAGTACTGGGTGAAAGCGCCAACTTTGGAATTGAACGCGTTTTGGCAGATGTCATCGTGGATCTGCTGCCGCACCGCCTTCCATTGATCGACCGGACCTTCGATGCCGAACTCCTCGTTCGCCTTGACGGCGCGGTCGAAAGCGACCCAGGCCATGACCTTTGAATAGGTGAAGTGTTGGCGCCCGCCCCGAACCTCCCAGATCCCATCATCCGGTTGGCGCCAAATCTCGGCGAGGTGATCGAGCATGGCGTGCTGCAGATCCACGGAGGCACCTTGCGCACCTAGTCCCCCCCGGCGCCCTTGGTAGAGCGCGTCCATGACTTCGCCGTAGACGTCGAGTTGCAGCTGGCCTGACGCGGCGTTGCCGATCCGCACCGGCGCAGCGCCCTCGTAGCCTGGCAGCCAAGGCAGCTCCAATTCGGTCAGGCGCCGCTCGCCCTCGATGCCGTACATGATTTGCAATTGCTTCGGACTGCCGGCGACAGCGCGCAGAAGCCATTCGCGCCAGTCTCGTGCGGCCTCGTAGAAACCTCCGTTCATCAAGCTCAACAAGGTGAAGGTCGCGTCCCTGAGCCAGCAATAGCGGTAGTCCCAGTTGCGCGGTCCGCCGAGTTGCTCGGGGAGCGAGGTGGTCGGCGCCGCGACGATGCCGCCTGTCGGCCGATAGGCCAGCGCCTTGAGCGTGATCAGGGACCGGCGCACGGCATCCGACCATTTGCCGGTCTGGCGGCAGCCCGCTGCCCAGTTGCGCCAGAACGTCTCGGTGTCCGATAGGGCGGCTCGGGGATCGATTGGCGGGGGCGGCGCGTCGAGATAGGAACGCGCATAGCTGAGCACGAAGGCGACCGTCTCGCCCTCCGAGACCTGGAACGTGCCCACCGTCTTGAGATCGTTGCCGTGCAATTCGACCGGCGTGCGCAGCACGGTCATGTCGGGGCCGGCGATGGCACGCAGTGCGCCGTCGTCAAGGCGCGTGACCCAGGGTACCGAAGAGCCGTAATTGAAACGCAGCACAAGCTCGCATGACATCGCGACTTGTCCGCGTTGGCCCTTGACCAGGCGGACGACCTGGGACGCCCGGTCGTCGGCGCGAGGCGGCATGAAATCGATCAAGGTGACGGCGCCGTCGCCGGTCTCGAACTCGGTTTCGAGGATCAGGGTGTCGTCGCGATAGCGCCGCGTAATTCTCGCGGCCGGGTCGGACGGTGCGATCTGCCAGCGCCCATGCTCCGGCGTGCCGAGCAAGGCGGCAAAACAGGCGTCGCTGTCGAAGCGTGGCCAGCACAGCCAATCGATCGAGCCGTCGCGGGCCACGAGCGCTGCCGTCTCGCAGTTGCCGATGAGAGCGTAGTCCTCGATTGGGTGCGCCATTGGTGCCGTTATGACGCGGCGACGTCGATGCCGCCGTTTGCCGCCTCGAGCGGACGCAGTGTGGAGCCATCGCTGGGAGGAAATTTTGATAAATCGCGCTTCATCGGCTCGGCAGTCATCCGTTAACGGTGACACATGTTCGTGCTATTCGCCGTCGCTAGCACCAAGTTTAGGCACAGATCGCTCGCGCTGGAACCCCCCGAATTATTCTGCCGGTGATTTCATTAACGGCGCGCCGCGCGCGGCATTTTAAGCTTGCCATCGAGTCTGACGGCAATAGAACTGACGTTTGGCGCAGAGATGAGTGTGCACAGCTTCACGACGCGTGCATCGAAGTGCCGGCGAACTTCCTGTCCGGCAGCGCGCACGGGGCATGCGAAATCCCGGGCTAGAGGCGCCCGATCGGAGAGAGACCTCTCATGGTATCCCGCGTTGTCATCATCGGAGCGGGATTTGGCGGACTTTCCGCAGCGAAAGCCCTTGCCCGCGGACCGTTCGATGTCACGCTGATCGATCGCTATAATTACCACCTGTTCCAGCCGTTACTGTACCAGGTCGCGACCGCGGCACTGTCGCCGTCCGATATCGCCTCGCCGATCCGAGCCGAGTTTCACCGCCGGCCCAACATCGACGTCATGCTTGGCAATGTCACCGGCATCGACGGCGCCCGGAACGAAGTGATCACGGAAGGGGAGCGAATTCCGTTCGACTACCTGATCGTCGCCACCGGGGCGCAGCAGAGCTATTTCGGGCACGACGACTGGGCGCCGTACGCTCCCGGCCTGAAGGGCATCGACGACGCGGTTTCTCTGCGGCGCCGGATTCTGCTGGCGTTCGAGAGGGCCGAAATCGAGCCCGATCCCGATGAACGCCGGCGGCTCTTGAATTTCGCCGTCGTCGGCGGTGGTGCGACTGGTGTCGAGTTGGTCGGGGCCATCGCCGAATTGGCGAGACACGCGCTTGCGTCGGAGTTTCACAGCATCGACCCGCGCTCGGCCCGGATCGTGCTGGTCGAGGCGGGCCCGCGCATCTTGAGCCAGTTCGGCGACGAGCTGTCCCAATCCGCGCAACGCGCGCTCGAGCGATTGGGCGCCGAGGTTCGCGTCGGTACCGAGGTGACCGGATGCGACGAGCTCGGCATTTCCATGGGGAGCGAGCGGATCGAGAGCCGGACCGTCATCTGGGCGGCGGGGGTCGAAGCCTCACCTGCGGGAACGTGGCTCGGCGCGGAGACCGATCGCGCTGGACGGATCAAGGTCGGAGCGGATCTGTCGCTGCCGGGGAAGCCGCATATGTTCGCCATCGGAGATACAGCCGCCTGCGTCGATGCCGAGGGCCGGCGGCTTCCCGGCGTCGCCCCCGTTGCCAAGCAACAAGGTGCTTACGTGGCGCGCCTCATCTCCGCCCGCGCTCGCGGCAAATCGCTGTCACCATTCGCGTACAAGGATTACGGCATGCTGGCCACAATCGGCCGCGGCTATGCCGTGGCGGATCTTGAAGGCGTCAAGCTGAGCGGCTTTCCGGCATGGCTCGTGTGGTGCTTCGCTCACATCTACTTTCTTATCGGATACCGGAATCGCCTGATCGTGATGCTGAATTGGGCCTGGAGCTACGTCACGTTCCAGCGCGGGGCGCGGCTGATTACCGGAATCGTCGGCGCGCAGATGAAGGATCTGAAAGAGATGCCGCGTGCGCCTTCAGCGCAGGACCCGACGTGACATGCGTTAAGCAGAACCGATCGTCGTCAGGCGATCTGCGTCCACGATTCGCGTCATTGCTGTCATCATCCGGATGTGACGTTTCGTTACGGTGTCGTTTTCCAAAAGCGGACTTCGGCGTGCGCTAACTTTGTTTACCCTCGCAGAATCGAAGCGAACTTGTTACTCTAACTTTTGGAACGGAGCACGCGACTGCTCAATCGAACCGCAAGGCGTGATCGTGAGACCATCTCTTGCTTATCGATCGCAGCGATTGGCGTTCGCCTTCGGTGTAGCCTCGCTTTGCGGTGGCTGCGGTTTCAGCCAAGGCCCCGTCATCGATCCCAAGGGCCCCATCACGTTCGCTGAACGGGGCCTGATGTTCGATGCCATCATGATCATGATGATCGTGATCGTGCCGGTCTTCATCTTGGCGGCTCTGTTCGTCTGGCGCTACCGGGCCTCCAACAGCAGCGCGCGTTACACGCCCAATCTCGCCTATTATTGGCCGGTCGAGATCCTCGTCTGGGGCGTGCCCGCGGCCATCGTCGTTTGGCTCGGCTTCCATCTGTGGCACGACACCTACAAGCTCGATCCCTATGCGAACATCGATCCCGGGGTTCAGCCGCTTCAGGTCGACGTGGTGGCGCAAGACTGGAAGTGGCTGTTCATCTATCCCGAGCAGGACGTCGCCGTCGTCAACGAGCTGGCATTTCCGAGCGGCAGGCCGCTCAGCCTGAAGATTACTTCGGACACGGTGATGAACTCGTTCGTGATCCCGGCGCTTGGCGGGCAGATCTATGCCATGGCCGGGATGCAGACGCGGCTGCATCTCTTGGCCGACAAACCCGGAAAATTCTGGGGCAGGAACGTTCAGTACAGCGGCAGCGGTTTCGCCGATCAGCAGTTCGATGCTGTGGCCATGTCGAATGAGGATTTCGACGCTTGGGTGGCGAAGGTGAAGCAGTCTTCACAGCAGCTTGACGCCTCGACGTACGGCCAACTGGTCAAACCGAGCGCCGACGTTCCCGTGACCTACTACTCCGGCGTCGAACCGGCTCTGTTCGACAAGATCATCGCCAAATACGCCCATGGCACCGCTCACGCCGGGGCCGCCGCGGCCGAAGCCGCTGAATAAGCAAGCGAGGAGAGGTGGATATATTCGGCAGACTGACCATCGAATCATTGCCGTTCTACAGCGCCATCGCCGCCTCCGGCGCGGCCATCACTGTGCTCGGCGCGCTTTCGGTGATGGCGGTGATCACCTGGTTCGGCGCCTGGCGCCTTGTGCTGTTCGAGTGGGTGTCGAGCATCGACCACAAGAAGATCGGCATCATGTACATCATGGTCGCGCTCGTCATGTTGATGCGCGGCTTCATCGACGCCGCCATGATGCGCAGCCAGCAGGCGATCGCCTACAACAGCGAAGGCTATCTGCCGCCCAGCCATTTCGACCAGATTTTCTCGTCCCACGGCACCATCATGATCTTCTTCATGGCGATGCCGTTCTTGGCGGGCCTCGCCAATCTCATCATGCCCCAGCAGATCGGCTCGCGCGATGTCGCGTTCCCGTTCATGAACTCCGTGAGCTTGTGGCTCACCACAGCGGGCGCAGGCCTCGTGCTGGTGTCGCTGGTGATCGGCAAGTTCTCCACGGCTGGCTGGACCGGCTATCCGCCCTACTCCGAGTCTGAGTTCACCCCCGGCGTCGGCGTCGACTATTGGCTATGGGCGGTGCTGATCTCAGGTGTCGGCTCGACCATGAGCGGCATCAATTTTCTGGTGACGATCATCAAGTGCCGCGCGCCAGGCATGTATCTGTTGCGCATGCCGCTGTTCACCTGGACCGTGTTCGTCACCAGCCTGCTCATGATCTTCGCCTTTCCCGCCCTCACGGTCGCCTGCGGCATGCTCGTGCTCGACCGCACGCTCGGCATGCACTTTTTCACCAACGGGGCGGGCGGCAATATGATGAACTACATCAACCTGTTCTGGCTGTGGGGGCATCCTGAGGTCTACATCCTCATTCTGCCGGCCTTTGGCGTCTTCTCGGAGGTCGTGGCGGTGTTCAGCCAGAAGCGGCTGTTCGGCTACATCTCGCTCGTGCTCGCCACCATGGCGATCGGACTCCTGTCCTTCACCGTTTGGCTGCACCACTTCTTCACGATGGGCTCGAGCGCCAGGGTCAATTCCTTCTTCGGCACCATGACCACGATCATCGCCGTGCCCACGGGCGTGAAGGTGTTCGACTGGCTGATGACCATGTTCCGCGGCCGGATCATCTTCAAGCCGCCGATGCTGTACACCATCGGCTTCATCGTGACCTTCGTCATCGGCGGTCTGTCGGGTGTGCTGCTGGCGATGCCGCCGGTCGACTACCTCATGCACAACACCACGTTCCTGATCGCGCATTTCCACAACATGATCATTCCCGGCGTGCTGTTCGGCTACTTGGCCGGCTATATGTTCTGGTTCCCCAAGGCGTTCGGCTTCAAGCTCAATGAGAAGTGGGGCGCATGGTCGTTCTGGTGCTGGATCATCGGCTTCTACCTCGCCTTCATGCCGCTTTACGTGCTCGGCCTGCTCGGCATGCCGCGCCGTATGGAGCATTACGAGATCGCTGCCTGGCAGCCGCATCTGATCATCGCCGCGATCGGCGCCTTCATCATCTTCCTCGGCATTGTCTGCCTTGGCGTGCAGCTCGTGGTCAGCATCAGGGACCGCAAGAAACTGGTGGATCTGACCGGCG
>Ga0315553_10004521_pt1 | contig 10460 bp, 8 predicted proteins | sample SalMarSW160140MG_FD_203099 | JGI IMG/M metagenome (GOLD analysis project Ga0315553, IMG submission 203099) | Salt marsh sediment microbial communities from the Plum Island Ecosystem LTER, Massachusetts, United States - Salt Marsh Sediment SW1601-40 ... | reverse complement strand
CGTCCCAAGGGTACGGCGGCAGTTCGTCTCAAGGCTACGGTGGCGGTTCACCCGTGGGCGGCTACATCGGCGGTTCCCAGGGTGGCGGCTCGCAGGGCTACGGCAGCGGCTCACCCACAGGCGGCTACGGTGGCGGTTCGTCTCAGGGCTACGGACCGAGCGGATTTGACCTCTCCGACGAGACCGCTACGCCAGAACTCGCGCCGTCGACGTTTCTCGAAAAATCGCAACAGGCATTCCGCGCCGGCAACGACCGTGACGCTTTCCAGTATCTCTACGCACATTTTCTTGCCGACAATCAGGCTGCCGCTGCCTACTACATGAATTGGATTGGCGACAACGACGGTCCGCGGCGGCCCGGTATGGCAGTCCGGTGGGGCATCGGCGCTACCCATATCCGCTCCGACGGCTACGAGGGACCTCCTCCCAGGCTCGGCGAGAACGTTGAGAATTCGTCGATCACGGGCGGCGGCGAAGGCAAGCTGGCCGTGGACTTCTACGCGGCCGAGCTAGGCACGCGCACTCTCGACGCCCTTGCCGCGCGCATCGAGCGCGGCGATTACGGCGAGTTCATGCGCATGGCACTATCGAATGTAGCCTTTGAATCCCAGGCCCGAGGTGGCGCACAACAGTCGACAGAGAATCCCTTTCTGCAAGTCTTTCCCGGTGTTGTCTTCGTGGGAGAGGGCCAGTCGAAGCAGCTTGTCGAACGCGCCCGGCAGCAAGACCTCGACGTGCTGCTCGTCTTCGACGTTCACGCGTCGATTACCCGTAAGGGTGTTCCGTTGAACAATACCAAGATGGTACTCGTCGACGTTTCCACCGGCAGGGACATGTTCGAGGGAAAGGGCATCAACAACATTCAGGTGAGTTCCGAACGGCAGAAGGAGAGTTCCACCGACCCCATCGTGGAGGCGGTCAACGAGCTGTTTACGGTGGCCGATGCGCGGCTGTCCATGCGGGATATGCCTGATCTCAAGGCGAAGCATGCCGTGCGGCGCGTGGCCACGCTGGGCCAAAGCCGCGCGACGAATCCTCTGCCCGTGCTGGTCGAGATGCACTATTACGAAACTCGCCGACTGATCACCACCGAGCAGCTCGTGCAGGCCTACCAGCAACTGCTGGGCGAGGCGCCCGGGGCCATGCTGGCGACGGGAACGGCCGACCAACGAGAGGACGCAATCTCCCGATGGCTGCCGTAGTAGGGCGTCGTATCTGCCGGTTGGGCGGCGCGCCCTGTCGCCTCGAACGCACTGCGCACAGTGCAGGTCGCCTCGCGCGCGACGGTGCTGCCTGGGTGGCCGTCTTTTCGACGACGGCGGTCTGGCTTGCTGCCGTGATTCTTTCGTGCAGCGATGCACTGGCCGCCGAGCCGCTGTCGCAAGACGACTACGCGGTCGTTACGGCCATCTGCAAGCCCGGCGACGGCGAGGCCGCCTGGGCCAGTATCCCCTGGGAAATCGACCTTTGGCAGGCCCGTCGCCGGGCCGCCAAAGAGGGCAAACCGATCGTCCTGTGGGAAATGGACGGCCATCCGCTGGGCTGTACGTGAAACAACGGGGTGGCGGGCCGTGCGTCCGCCTTCAGCGATCCGGAAATCATTCGCCTGGCCAGCGAGTCGTTCGTCCCCGTGACCGGCGACGACTGGTACCAGCGCCGCCGCCAGGACGCCGTGGGCGAGTTCTTTCGCGGCGTTGCCCGGCAGGGACCGCGGGGCGGAACGGACCAGGGCACCAACCAGGGCATCTACTTCTTCACCGCCTCGGGCAAGCTGCTGGCCTACAAGAACGCCGGCCAGAACGCCGATGTGATGCGCGACGTATTCCACGAGGCCCTGGCGAAGTGGAACCGCCTTCCCGCCGACGAGCGCAAAGCCGGCGCCGCCCTTGTGCCCGACATCGCCGCCAGCGATCTCGACCCCCGCTACACGCGCGGCTTGCCGGAGGCGGGCCTGGTGGTGAACGTCTTCACCCGCGCCCTGGAGCGCGACAAAGAGGGCCGGCTCGAAACGTGCAGCGGCGACACGTCGGGCGGCTTCCACGGCTTCCAGACCGCGTACGACCACCTGTGGCTGACCAAGGCGGAGTGGCAGTCGCTCCTGCCGCCCGAGCCGCATGTGGGGGACACGGTTCCGCTCCCCGACGAGATTTCCGCCCGCATCGCGCGGTTCCACTTGACCGACAACACGCGCGGCGAACCCAACATGTGGCAGCCGCACGAAGTGCTGCGGCGTGAATTCACGCTCACCGTGTCCGAGGTCACCGAGGAGCGGGTACGACTGAAGCTCGAAGGGAGCGTGCTACTGGCCACGGGGCCCGATCCGGAAAAGGCCAAGCGCGGGTACGATGCCGCGCTGTTGGGCACCATCGAGCTCGACCGCGCCGGCGGCCGCGTGCGGCGGTTCGACCTAGCCGCCCTGGGCGACACCTGGGGCTCGGGCACGTACACGCGCGGCGCCCGACCGGGCCGCAATCCGCTCGCCGTGGTGTTCGAGCTGGCCGAAGGCGACCGCCCAGCCGACAAGGTCCCCCCGCAAGCCATGCGCGAACCAAGCCGGTACTTCTCGGCCAGTCGCTAACGGATATCGCGGACACCGAGATTCGGAGGCGTGGCACTGGCCAGCGCAGTCGGCCAGTGCGACGCGGCGATTGATCATTCCCGCGCAGGCGGGAATCCAGTCGAGAGTCCCCAGTCAAGAACTGCCCGCTGTCAGATGCCTGGCGGCCTGACGGGCCGATTCCGTCAGCGAAGGACGAAGGCCGGAGGGCGAAGGACGAAGGCTGCGCAGCCCGCCATCTCACGGGCCGGTCGAAAGTATCCGGCCGAGCCATCCGCCGCCTCCGACGTACAGGCTGTAGACGATGATCGCCAGCATGATGAGGCAAATCCAGCGGTCGGCCCCCTGCCCGGTGAAGCCCACGGCCAACAGCCCCACCGTGAACAGCATGCTGCCGAACACGAAGACACTCTCCCGCCAATAGCTCCACATGAGATTGTTGGCGTCGGCCTGCTCGGCGTCGTACTCGAGTTCGGCCCACCGCCCTTCGCGCAGCTCGTTCTGCTCGTCGCGCATCTCGCTATTGAGCTTTCCGAGCTTTTCATCGAGCCGGTCGAGGCGGTCCTGGTCGCTGGCGCTTAGCGCCCCGCCGGCGCGAATCTCTTCCTTGTCGCGCTCGAAAGTGCGGCGTTGGCTGTCCCATTCGTGCTGAAATCGGGCCGGGGCCGCTTCGGCCAGCGCCTGCCGTCGGGCCACGCCCCGGCTTCCGACCGACTCGCACCCTCGCGCCCCCAGCACCAGCACCAGACCCAACAGCAAGAGCGGCTGGCCGATGATGCGGCCATAGCGGAGCGGCTCGATCGTGAACGCGGTCGATGCGGGGTTCGCGCGTCCGCTGGGATTGGACTGTGCCGGCGGGGTGGAAGGAGTGGCGATCGCCGTCGATGCCGAGGCTGCGGGCCGCGCCAAATGCGACGTACTAGCGCCACCGGCGGCAACTGGCAACGATGCACTTTGGACGGGTGGAGCGTCGTGCACGGGCGGCGCCTGCGTTGCCGCGGCCAAGTTGGGGGACGGCGCGGTTGGCGACTCTTGCCCGCGACCAGACGCCGAAGAGCCCGCTACCGGCGGCTTCGGCGGCTCGACGCCGTCAAGCAATTCGGGCACTTTTCCCGCGGGCGTCCAATCGTCGAAGCCCTCTTTCCAAACGAGATCATCGTGCGTGAGCCGGCCCGATTGCGCCAGCTCCCGGATTCGCTCGGCCGCCACCGGCCCGCGCTGCTGATCGCCTTCGGCGTAGTACCAGAGGGTATCCGACATGGTGCAGATGGCGCTACTGCCGTCGATGTGCGGGTTCGGGCTAAGTCGTCGCCACAGAACGCATTATCGACCGCCCCCCGGCGCAGAGCAAGTTCGTGCGAGCGCGCCGTGACCAAAGATCGCCACATAAATGTGGCGGCTAACACGGAGGCGACGCGTTAGGTTTCGAACTGCCACACGACGAGTTTGTTGTGGCCGACGGCGTAGATCGAATCCCACGACTCGCTCGCGGCGAAGTCGTGCACGTGCATGGGGGCCTTGTCCTGCCTGGCGATTTTTGACGCTTCAACGTCGAAAATCTTGACAAAGCCGCCGTTGTCGCCGCCGGCCGCCAACAGCCACTTGCCCTCGGGGTCGAACGCCAGCCGCTCGACCAGGCCCTTGTGCTCGTCGCCGGGAAACTCGTGCGTGCGCTCCCCCTTGCGCCAGTCGAACACTTCGACGCGGGCCAGGGCTTCGAGATGATCGATGTTGTTGATCTGCCCCGTGCCGCCGAGTGCCAGCAGCCGGCCGTCGGGGGAGAAAGCGACGCTCCGCACGCCGCCGATCGAGTGGAGCCGCTGCTTGGGGTCCCAGGTGTACATGATCGGCGCGTCGACGGTGCCGAGCTGGTTGCCGCTGGCGACTTCCCACACCACCACGTGGCCCAGCTTATCGGCCGTGGCCAACTGCGCACCGTCACTGGAAAAGGCGCAGCAGTACAGCATCGAGGGAAAGTTCTGCGGCGTGTTCGGCTGGTGGCCGTGCAGCTCGCGAACCAACTCGCCGCTGTCGGTGTTCCATAGCCGACACACCATGTCGTCGGCCACACTGGCGACGAGTTTGGAATCGGGCGAAGCGACCACGCCGCGTATCCACTTCTGATGGGCTTCGACGGAGCGGACCTGCTCGCGCGAATCGCGATCCCACCACATAAGCCGGCCGTCGTAGGCGCCCGAGACGACATGCTTGTCGGTGAGGCACACGCCGGTAACGAAGCCCTGGTGACCCGCCAATTCACCCAATTGGTTCGGTTCGGCCATCGGATCGAGCTCGTACACCTTGCCGTCGGACGAGCCGGCCCACAGCCGCGTGCTATCGGGCAAGTGGGCGACGCAGAACAGGATATCGGGGCGGCCGATTTCCTTGGTCGTTTTCAGATTGGTCGGGTCGATGGTGGTCATGGTTTGAGTAGGACCTGATTGCCGAGCAGGACCTTGCTATGGCGCGGAATCTGATCTCACGTCAAGGTCCCGCCCGGCAGGCGGAACCTACTACGCCAGCACTTCGTTGACTGGCTGCGTGCCGGGATCGGTCATCGGGATTGGCCGCGAGCCGACGTAATACTGCTTCTGGTGATCGATGCCGACGGCCTGGAAGATAGTGGCGAACAGCTCGGCGGCGCCGATCTCCCCATCGACGACCCTTTGCCCGTCGTCATCGCTTTTGCCGTAAACCGAGCCCCCATGCACGCCGCAGCCGGAGAGCGTCGCGCTCCAGGCCGACGCAAAGTGGTCGCGCCCCAGGCTGGGGTTGATGGCGGGAGTGCGGCCGAACTCGCTGAGCGTGATGACCAGCGTGTTTTCCAACAGACCGCGCTGCTCGAGATCGTCCAACAGGCCCGACATCACGTGGTCCAGCTCCGTTGCCAGCTCCAGATGGGTCTCGAAGTTCTGTCCGTGGCTGTCCCACCAGGCCCGCGACACCTTGACGAACGGCGTGCCGGCCTCGATGAGCCGTCGGGCAATGAGCGTCTGCTCGCCGAACAGGGTGGGACCGTACATGTCCCTAATCGACTGCGGTTCGTCGGAAATGTCGAACAACCGCTCGCTGGCCATCAGGCCGCGCACGCGGGCGTAGGCCTCGTTGTGGCTGGCGAGAGTCGACGACGTGCGACCTTGGGCGAATCGCTCGCTCAACAGCTTCCGCAGCTCGCCGCGCTGCGCGTGATCCAGATCGCTCACTCCCTCGGGCAAGGCGAGATTGTTGGGCTTCGAATCGGTGGTCAGAAACATCGGTGCGTACTGCGCGCCGAGGAATCCGGAACGCCCCACGGCGTTCCCCCGGCCTTCGGTGGCGGTGTAGAACGACACGTAGTCGGGTACGGCGCTGTCGGCGCGAGCCAGCTCGCGGGCCAGCATGGCACCCAAGTCGGGGTACTTGAGGCTGGGTTCGTCGCGGCGGCCGAGGTGCATCAGCACGCTGGCTCCACCGTGGTCGCCGTTTCGCGTGTTGAGCGAGCGAATGATCGAGGTGTGGCCGATGCGCTGGGCCAGCTTGGGCAAAAGTTCGGAGATGTGGATACCCGGCACCGCGGTGGGAATGGCGCGGTAGGGCCCGCCGGTCGCGCGGCCCGGCTTGGGGTCCCACGTTTCCAACTGGCTGGCGCCGCCGGCGAGCCAGAGGAGGATGACGCGCTTCCGCCCGCGCTTGAGCTCCTCGGCCAGAGCCGGGGAGCGGAGCACGTTCAAGACCGTCATGTTCGAGGCGAAGGCGGCGGCGCCCGCCAAGCCGGCCCGTAATGCGTCGCGGCGACTGAGGCCGGAGTCGCGATGAGGCGGGGTGGTTCGCTGCGGGGTAGTCGGTGGGGTGGGCATGGCGGTGTTCCGGTGGTCGGAGGTCCCTCGCTAACGCTTCGGGTTACGATCTCGGCGGGCTGTCAATAATTGAATCGGCACTCGCTGCTGGCCAGTAGCGCCCAAATCAGGTCGCGCCGCGCTTCGGCCGGGCGATCCTGTCGGGCGGCAAGGTACTCGGTCAGCACTTGCACTTCGTCGGGGCTGGGGGGGCGGCCAAATACATTCCACACGGCCGTCTCGATCAACTCGCTGGGATCCTCAATCGTCTTCAGTTTACCCAAAAGCGAGTCGCCCGAGTCGCGCAATAGCTCGCGCTCGGTACGGTCGTCGTTACTCAGCACCAGGGCCTCGGACACGCTCACTTGAAAACCGCGATCGGGCCGCTCGAACAGGTCGCTCAGCCCGCGGGCCGAGTTCTCGATCCCCTCCATGCGACGATCCAGGTCCTCAGGCGAAATATCGGCGGGGAACTGGTCGGGGCTCGTGCTGGCCAGACGCAACGTCATCGCGTATTGCCGCGGCGTGAGCGGCCGCACGATGCCCACGGCGAACAAGCTGCGGCTCGGCTGCGAGCCTTCTTCGTCCCAGCGGCTCGACCGCGCGTAGGCCCGGCTGAGCAAAATGCCGCGCATCAGCCGTTGCAGGTCGTACCCGTGATCTACAAAATCGCGGGCCAGCCAGTCGAGCAGCTCCGGGTGGCTGGGCAGGTTCTCGGGATGCATCTGGTCGAGCGGCTCGATCAGGCCGCGCCCCAGGAACCGGGCGAACATTTGGTTCACGATGGCGCGGGAGAAGTAACGATTCTCGCCTGGCCGCAGCGCGACCTCGACAAGCTGGGCGCGTCGGCTGAAAGCAGGAGGCGGGGGCGGCTGTTTATTCTTCTTGAGCTCCTCGAGCTGCTTCTTCTCCTGTTTCTGCTCTTCTTCCGATGGTTCGGGCACCGGCGGCTCGTCGGCCACGGCACCGGTCAGAAACATCAGCCGGGCGTCGCGCGACTGGCCGCTTACCGTCTTGTAGCTCACGAAGCCGTAGTCCCGCTCGCCGACAAAGTCGCCGTTCTCGTACGTGCGGCTGAAGAACGACTTCATGCCGTAGAAGTGCTCCTGCGTCCACTCGGGCACGAGCGGGTGGTCGTGACAGCGGGCGCAGCTTACGTTCACGCCGAAGAAGATCACGCTGGCGTCGTTGGCGAGCTTGTCGAGGTCGTCGGCGCGCGAGCGGAGGAACTGGCCCGCCGATCGCTCTACATCCTGGTCATTGCCGCTGAGCAATAGATCGCGGAAGATGCGATTCCACCCGTAGCCGTCGCGCAGGGCGGTGGAAAGGTATTCCCGCACGTCGCCGCGTACGCCATCCATGAGCAGGGCGTTAAGCTCCTCGGTCTGGTGGCGGACGAAGGCCGGCGAGGCCATCAGTCGCTCGACAAGCTGGGTTCGTTTGTCGGAATCGGTCGACGCGACGTAGGCCTTCACCTCGCCCGCCGTCGGGGGACGACCGACCAGGTCGAGCATCGTCCGCCGAAGCAGGTTGGCGTCGTCGGCGGGGGGCGCGGGCGTCACATCCGACGTGCTTAGCCGCTGTTCGATGTAGCGATCGATCGCCTCGTGCACCGGAGTCTCGGCGGGGAGCAAGTCTTCGCCCCGCGCGGCCGCAGCGCTCCAAGCCGGCAGAGTGGCACAGGTGGCCACGGCAGACAGCCCAAATAGCAGCAAGCGGCGGGCGATCGCGGTGGCAGGGGGCATGGCGCAATCCCAACGAGGGCGCACACTGGCGCTCAACCGAAGTTCCATAAACGGCGATTGATATGATAGCAAATGGGCCATGGTGCTTCCAGGCTTTTTGCAGGGAAATTTGGCCGAGGCGACGAGACGCCGGCGCGTGTTGTTCCGCCGAACCGCTTCTGATAGCTTCTGGCGTATGACGCGCGGCCGTTCCCATTCAATACAAACTGGTTCGGCAGGCCCCGACGAGGCCGACCTGTTGTCGCGGCTGCAAGCCGGTGACGACGCCGCATACGAACACGTGGTTCGCAAGTACGGCCCGCGATTGCTCAGCGTCGCCCGGCGCTTTCTGAATCACGAGCAGGACGCCCAGGACGCCGTGCAGGATGCGCTGCTGTCGGCATTTCGGTCGATCGGCAGATTTGAGGGAAAGTCGAGCTTGGCCACGTGGCTGCACCGCATCGTGGTGAACGCCGCCTTGGCCAGGCTTCGCTTGGGACGCAGGCGAGCCGAGCGTTCGATCGACGACCTGATCCCCCGCTTCTTGGCCGACGGGCACTTGGAGGGAGAGGTTGCCACCTGGGCCGTGGCGACCGACCGATCCGTCGCCGAGCGGGAAACGCGCCGTGTGGTGCGCGGTTCGATCGAGCAATTGCCCGACTCGTATCGCGCGGTGCTGCTGTTGCGCGACATCGAGGGACAGAGCACGTCCGAAACGGCCGAGGTGCTCGGGCTCAACGAGAGCGCGGTAAAGACCCGCCTGCACCGTGCGCGACAGGCGCTGCGCACGCTGCTGGATCCATACATGCGGGGGATGGCGCCATGATGTGCCGCGAGTTCGTCGAATTCCTGCTCGACTACTTCGAAGGCAATTTGCCCGACGATCAACGGCGCCCGTTTGAGGAGCACCTTCGGTTGTGTCCGCCTTGCGTGCGCTACCTGGAAACGTACCGCGAGACGGTGCAGCTCGGCCGCGCGGCGTTCGCTTCGGCGGAAGAGGACTGCGGCGACGATATTCCTGATGAACTGGTCCGCGCCGTGCTCAGCACATTGAAGCGCAACGACGCGGCCAAAAGCGGCGATGTAGCCCCGCGGGGCGATGCGCCGCCTGCTTGAGCTTGCGCACCGAAATAGACCTGTGAATTTCGATTACGACGGCCCGGGCAAGCGATCGGCTTCGCCTCGCGGTTAACCGCCGACTGTCGCGACTTACGATTCCCAAGGCCCAGGCAACCCTGAGAGGAAAACTCCGTGGCCACGCCCAGCGACGACACCATTTTTCAAGACGCCATCAAGCGGCTCGACCGCGCGTTCCGTTTCGCCCAAATCGACGAAGAAGCGGTCGAGAAGCTGAAGCACCCGAAGAGCATGCTGCAAGTCGCGGTCCCCGTGCGGATGGACGACGGCAGCTTGCGCGTGTTCGACGGCTACCGCGTGCGGCACGACGACACCCGCGGGCCCGGCAAGGGTGGGATTCGCTACCATCCCGACGTGAACCTGGGCGAGGTCAAGGCGCTCGCGTTCTGGATGACGTGCAAGTGCGCCGTGTTGGGGCTGCCGTTTGGCGGAGCCAAAGGCGGCATCATCGTCAACCCGAAGGAGTTGTCGCGGTTGGAGCTCGAGCGGCTCAGCCGGGGCTTCATTCAGCAAATCGGCGATTTCATCGGACCGGAGACCGACGTGCCGGCACCCGATGTCTACACCAACGCCATGATCATGGGTTGGATGATGGACGAATACTCGAAGATGCACCGCCAGCGCACGCCGGCCGTCATCACCGGCAAGCCGATCCCGCTGGGGGGAAGCCTGGGCCGCGACGACGCCACCGGCCGCGGCGCCTACTACTGCATCAAGGAACTCGAGGCCAAGCGGGATTGGAAGCCCCATAGCATTTCCGTGGCCGTGCAGGGTTTCGGAAACGCCGGTCAGCACGTTGCCCAGCTTCTGCACGCCGACGGTTATCGTGTTGTAGCCGTGAGCGATTCGCGCGGAGGCATTTATAAGCCCGAGGGCTTCGACGTGCCCAGCCTCGTGTACATGAAAAACGAGGCGCGGCGGCTAGAGGCCGTCTATTGCGACGGCTCGGTGTGCGAAGCCGTCGAGGCGACGCAAGTAACGAACGAAGAGCTGCTGGAGCTGGACGTCGACGTGCTCATCCCCGCGGCCCTCGAAAACCAGATCACCGCCGCCAATGCCGGCCGCATCAAGGCGCCCGTGATCGTCGAAGTCGCCAACGGACCCACGACCTCGCAGGCCGACGAGATCCTGAACCAGCGCAAAACCCTGATTGTGCCCGACATCCTGGCCAATGCGGGCGGCGTGACGGTGAGCTACTTCGAGTGGGTGCAGAACCGGGCGGGCTTT
>Ga0315553_10004518_pt1 | contig 10465 bp, 9 predicted proteins | sample SalMarSW160140MG_FD_203099 | JGI IMG/M metagenome (GOLD analysis project Ga0315553, IMG submission 203099) | Salt marsh sediment microbial communities from the Plum Island Ecosystem LTER, Massachusetts, United States - Salt Marsh Sediment SW1601-40 ... | reverse complement strand
AAGTCACTATTATCACCGATGAAAAAAAGATAGAGGAGCTTCTTCCCCACGCTTTGGAAGTTTATGCTGCCAGGGATGAGCGGGCAAGGACATTGAATGATGAGGATGTGGATACTTTCTACGGCTGTGTTCTATGCCAGAGCTTTGCCCCAACCCATATTTCCATCATAACTCCAAATAGAATTGCCAACTGTGGAGCGATAAACTGGTTTGACGGCAGAGCTGCCGCCAAGATTGACCCGGACGGGCCCATATTTGCCATACCAAAGGGGGAGCTTATAGATGCTATAAAAGGTGAATATTCAGGAGCGAATGCAGTTGAAGCTGAAAAGTCTCTGGGAACCTATGATAGAGTTTATCTCTATAGTGCATTTGAGCACCCCCATACATCTTGTGGCTGTTTCGAAGCAATTGTATATTACATTCCTGAAGCGGATGCCTTTGGAGTAGTGCACAGAGACTTCAAGGGTGAAACTGTAGTAGGAGAAACATTTTCCCACATGGCCGGTGAAACTTCGGGAGGAAAACAAATAGAAGGAAGATTGGGAACTGGACTGGAGCAACTAAGGTCTCCTAAATTCATCCAGGCGGACGGTGGCCTGGCCAGAATAGTGTGGATGCCCAAGGAGATAAAGGAAAGGTTTAAAGATGTCCTGGAAGCGAAAGGACTCTACGATAAAATAGCCACAGAGGAAGACGTTAAAAACGTGGATGAGCTTCCAGAGTTCTTAGAAAAGGTGGGGCATCCCTGGATAAAAGGGGAAGTAGAGCTTCCAACGTAAATGTCAGAGGTAAAAGGTGAAATTCATAATCCTATACCAGTTTTAATTGAGGAGGTTTGCTATGCCAGTTGCAGGTTCTGAGATTGTAAAGTTGCTTCCCGGAAGGAGACCGTGTAAGGACTGTGGCTTCCCTACTTGTTTTGCTTTTGCCATGAAGCTAGCGTCGGGTGGAGCTACTGTGGACAAATGTCCTTACCTCTCCGAAGAGACGAAAGCCAAGCTGCTGGATCTTCTGGCACCACCTATAAAACTTGTTACTATAGGCTCCGGGGAGAACGCTGTCAAAATCGGGAACGAAGAAGTGATATACCGCCATGAGAAGACCTTCGTTCATTCGCCGGGCATTTCCCTCCTTATCTCAGACAAAGAGGACAATGCCAAAATCGAGGAAAAGATAAAGAAGATAAAAGAATTGCAATTCCCCTGGGTCGGCGTAAATCTAAAGGCTGACCTTTTGGCACTTTATTTTGAATCGGGGAGCAAGGACAAGTTTTTGGCTTTGGTGAAAAAGGTTTATGATTCAACAGACCTGGGTATGGTCTTAATCTCAGAAGATATGGATGCCTTATTTGCTGCACGGGATATATGCGCGGATAGACATCCACTTATTTACCCCATAACGAAGGAAAACATTGATGAGGCCATTCCAAAGATTAAAGAGAATCTTACTCCTGTTGGCCTTCGTGGAGGGAGTATTGAGGAACTTGTTCCTCTAACTATCAAGTTGAAAGATGCTGGGATTGAGGAAGTGGCCTTAGACCCTGGTTCTAAAAATTTGCTGGAGGCTATAAGAGACCAAACTTTTATCAGAAGGGCAGCGCTAAAGCAAGGTTTCAGGCCTCTTGGCTATCCCACTATTGCCTTTCCTTGCTTCATGGCCAAAGATGCGCTGAAGGAAATGCTAATAGGTTCGACATTTATAAATAAATGGGCCGGAATTATTGTCTTTTCTGATTTCGACCAACACGCCCTGCTTCCTCTTCTAGTGCAACGGCTCAATATCTATACCGATCCTCGTTTTCCCATGGCGGTAGAAGAGAGATATTATGAAGTGGGGGAACCGGATGAATCCTCCCCGGTCCTCGTCACTTCAAATTGGGCTTTGACCTACTTCCTTGTCTCATCGGCTGTCGAGGCTACCAAGGTTCCCGCATACGTTTGTGTTAAGGACTCGGAAGGACTCGGTGTCCTAACTGCCTGGGCAGCAGGTAAGTTTAGCGGTGATTCCATAGGAGCATTTATCAAGAAATGTGGCATCGAGGATAAAGTAAAACATAGAAAGATAGTTATCCCGGGGAAAGTGGCCAGAATCAAAGGTGAGCTGGAAGATGCTTTGAACCTCGAATGGGAGATAATAATTGGTCCCCGGGAAACGACTGGAATAGGGGCTTTCCTTCCTGGATTTTCCAAGCAACTTAAGGAATGATTACAGAGGATCAAACTAACCAGGCAGTAGCTGAGATTTTAAGCTCGTATAAAAAGGAGAAGAAAAATTTAATCCCGCTATTGCAAGAGGTTCAGACAAAGTTGGGGTATCTCCCCAAGAAAACGATGCAAGAAATTGCTGACTTCTTGGAGATGCCAAGGGTTGAGGTTTGGGGGGTTGCTACTTTTTATAATCAGTTTCGTTTTGTTCCGTTAGGTAAGTACCACACTATGGTTTGTATGGGGACTGCCTGTCACTTAGCGGGGGGTAGACTTATTTTGGAGGCCCTGGAGCGTGAGTTAGATATTAAAGTAGGCGAGACTGCCGAAGATGGTAACTTTAGCTTGGAAAGGGTCGCTTGTATCGGGTGTTGCATGCTGGCTCCCGTCATAGTAATAAAGGATAAAATTAATCCTAAGATGACGCCTTTCAAGGTGGAAGAGGTGTTGGCCTCGTATAAGCAAGACATTCAGAAAGGGAAGAGTTGAAGTAGAGTCCCTATCCCCTCTCTATCTCTGCCTCTATCTTGTGGTTAACGTGACTTTCGAGGAAATTAATAATAGAGCGAAGTCGGAGTGGGAAGCTCTGCAAAAGGGCAGCTATATTCTTGTCGGCACAGCTACTTGTGGTCGGGCAGCCGGCGCCTTGGATGTAGTTGATGCCTTTAATAAGGAGCTAACACGGCAAGGTCTGGAAGTCCCGATTATCCAGGTTGGCTGCACGGGTCTATGCTATGCTGATCCCTTGGTCGTTATATCCAAGGCTGGCTCTCTTCGTGTCGTGTATGCCAACGTAACTCCGGAGACTGTACATCGCCTTGTGGAAGGTTATGTTGCAGGCGATGACCCTTGCCTTGAGCTTGCTTTAGGCACCCTTGAAGGAGGTGATGGAGAAGCAGTCTACATTCCAGAGCTTCCCAGGTTTGAGCATGAGCTTCGTCTTATACTGCGCCGCTGTGGCTACATCGATCCTGAGAATATAAATCACTACATCGCCAATGGTGGTTATAGCGGTCTGGAGAAAGCGTTAAAGGTGTCGCCTGAGGAAATAGTTGGGGAGCTGAAGAAATCCGGGCTGCGGGGGCGGGGAGGGGCTGGATTTCCTACCCATCGGAAGTGGGAGCTATGCCGTAAGGCTAAAAGCACACCAAAATATGTCATATGCAATGCTGATGAAGGAGACCCCGGTGCTTTTATGGACCGGGTGGTCTTGGAAAGCGACCCGCATCAAGTTATCGAGGGCATGATTATTGCCGGCCATGCCATAGGTGCTGAGCAAGGCTATATCTATGTCCGTGCTGAATATCCTTTAGCTATTGAACGTATCCAGATTGCCTTAAAGCAAGCGAAGGAATTGGGTTTTCTGGGAGACAATATCTTAGGCGGTGATTTTGGGTTTCACATCGAGATAGCAGCCGGAGCCGGTGCTTTTGTCTCTGGCGAGGAAACAGCACTGCTAGCGGCTGTTGAAGGGAGAATGAGCACACCTAGACCCAGGCCACCTTATCCTGCAGAGTCTGGCTTGTGGAATAAACCTACTCTGTTAAACAATGTGAAGACCTTTGCTTATGTTCCTTTGATAATTGAGCGAGGTGCGGGCTGGTTTGCCTCCATCGGCACTGAGGGAAGCAAAGGCACGGCGGTGTTTACTCTGGCCGGCAAAGTCGCCGATTCGGGATTGGCCGAAGTGCCTATGGGAACAACACTTCGTGAGCTTATTTATGACATTGGTGGTGGAATTGCTAAAGACAAGCAGTTTAAAGCGGTACAGATAGGAGGGCCCTCGGGGGGTTGTCTCCCCGAGACTTTGCTTGACATCCCTATCGATTATGATTCCCTTCGAGAGACTGGCTCGATGATGGGCTCAGGGGGTATGATTGTCATGGATGAGGATAACTGCATAGTCGATGCTGCGAGGTTTTTTCTTGATTTCTCTACCAAGGAATCCTGTGGGAAATGCACTATGTGTCGCTTAGGGACTTTGCAAATGCTAAATATTTTGGAGGATATCACGGCTGGCCGAGGCAAAATAGAGGATATTGACCTTCTCCTCGCATTAGCTGAGGACGTTAAGATAGGGTCGCTTTGTGGCTTAGGAAAAACAGCCCCCAATCCTGTTCTCACAACCCTGCATTACTTCCGAGATGAATATGAAGCTCATATTCTGGAGAAGCGCTGCCCCGCCAGAGTATGTCCCGAGCTTACTGTGTATTATATCCTTCCGGACAAGTGTGATAGAGCCTGTGAGCATTGCGTTTTGACCTGTCCCACAGAAGCAATTAAGGGAGATAAAGGGGAAGTTAAAGTCATAGACCAGGAAAAGTGCTCTAAGTGTGGTACATGCCTGGAAGTATGCCCTCCAGAGTATAATGCAGTGGTGAAGTTGTCGCCTGTTAGCTTGCTGCCTTCCTCGAATTTGTCTGGAAAAGGAGGTGGGAAATGACCAAAACGATTGCTATCGCAGGAAAAGGTGGCACAGGCAAGACTACTGTTGCTGCCTTACTCATCAAGCTCCTTTCGCAAAAGGGATTGGTCCTGGCTGTGGATGCTGACCCTAGCACCAATCTTAGCCAGGCGCTGGGTCTGCCTCTGGATGATAGTAAAACTGTGGGTAGAATACGGGAAAAGATGACTGAGGATGTCTCCAAGGGTCGTTTAAGCCCCACCATTACCAAGCCGGAATATCTGTTCGGTAAGATATTGGAATCCCTGGTAGAGTCCAAAGGCTTTGACCTTTTAGCCATGGGGCGTCCGGAAGGGCCTGGATGCTATTGTGCGCCCAATGAATTTCTGCGCGTCTCCTTAGATAAGCTGGTGAAAGATTATAAGTATAATTATATTGTCATGGACTGCGAAGCGGGGATGGAACACATTAGTCGCCAAACAACCAGAGATGTGGATGTTTTGCTCATTATGTCTGACCCCACGATAAGGGGTATCACTGTGGCGGCTCGAATGAAGGATCTCATTGGGGAACTGAGGTCAAACGTGGGCAAAGTTGGACTTATAGTCAACCGTGTTAAAGGTGAATTGTCTCCAGAGATAAAAAAGGCAATTGACGAATCTGGCCTTCAGGTTATTGCCCTGATTCCAGAAGACCCCGATATGGCGGGTTTGGAAATGAAGGGAAGGCCCGTAACTGAACTCCCCCAGGAATCTCCCCTTCAATTGAAGGTCAAAGAGATAGTTGAAGGCTTACGTTTATGATTGAGAAAATATCCTCCCCGGTGGTGGATTTGCGAAAATAAGTCGAAAGGCAGGTGAGGGCTTATGGATACAAAAGAATACCCGGCGATATGGTTACAAGCCGCTGGCTGTACCGGGTGCTCAGTCTCCCTTCTCAATGTCATAAATCCCTCTATTAAAAACCTCTTAGTTGACGAAGTGCTCCCGGGCAGTCATATAAATCTAAGGTTCCATCCTACTGTAATGGCGGGGGCTGGAGCGCCTGTAATTGAAGTTATGGTGGATACATCACGGAAGAAAAAGGGAGGTTACATCTTGATTGTAGAAGGGGCTATACCCACCGCTAAAGGTGGTATCCATGGCGTGGTTGGTGAAAAGGATGGTAAGCCAATGACTATGCAATCATGGGTTGAAACACTGGCCAAGGATGCCCTGGTGGTCATTGCTTTGGGTAGCTGTGCTGCTTTTGGGGGGATTCCCGCTGCCTATCCCAACCCTACTCAGTGTCGAAGCGTCAGTGAGGTTCTTCAAGCCAGAGGCATCAATACTCCATTGGTAAATATCCCTGGTTGTCCACCACACCCTGACTGGTTTGTGGGCACGGTGGCAACCATCCTGCTTTCCGGTCTGCCGAAGCCGGAGGATTTGGATGAACATAGTCGTCCTAAGGCTTTCTATGGGCAAACCATTCATGAGAACTGTCAACGGCGAGCCTACTATGATGAGAATAAGTTTGCCAAAAAATTCGGCGATCCCGGGTGCAATTATGAATTAGGGTGTAGGGGGCCTATAACTCATGCCGATTGTCCTCTGAGGTTGTGGAACAATAAGGTTAGTTGGTGTGTAGGCTGTGGTGCCACTTGTATTGGCTGCACCGAGCCCGGGTTCTTTGACATATCCCCGCTTTATGAAAAGACTAGCGAAGCTGCTTTGCCAGAGGAGGTTTGAATTAATGGGCAAGATCATAATCGATCCAGTAACTCGTATTGAGGGACATCTTAAGGTGGAGGCAGTAGTCGAGGGTGGTAAAGTGAAAGAGGCTAAGAGTTCGGGGATGCTGTTCCGCGGCTTGGAGCTAATCATGAGGGGTAGGGACCCACGTGATGCCCAGCGGATAGCTCAACGTATTTGTGGAGTTTGCCCGACAAGTCATTCTACTGCCGCTGCTTTAAACCTGGATAGCGCCTTTGGCATAGCTGACAAAATCCCCGACAACGGCAGAATTATCCGCAATCTAATTCTGGGGGCAGCCCATATTGCTGACCACATCCTTCATTTTTATCACCTGGTGGCTCTTGATTATGTAGATGTGGCTAAATTGGCAAAGTATGAAGGGAATAATCCTGCCTTAAATTCAATAAAAAGCTTTATTACCCGTGGGGAACTGGGGCCTTTTGCACCTCGTTATGAAGGTGATTATCGCCTGCCCGACGAAGCTAATGAACAGGCAGTAGCGCACTATGTCGCGGCATTCGACATGCGTCGTAAAAGCCAGGAGATGCTTGCCCTGTTCGGTGGTAAGATGCCTCACAATATGGGTGTAATGCCCGGTGGAGTTGCTTCTGTACCCACGGTTGACAATATGACATCCTTCCTGTGGAGGTTGAAGGAGCTTCAGGAGTTTATTGACAATGTTTACCTCCCAGATGTACTGGCAGTGGCCGGCGTTTACTCAGATTATTTTGAGATTGGTCGTGGCTGTGGAAATTTGCTTGCCTATGGTTCTTATGAGATGGATGGAAGGGAACCCGACCTCACCAAGAGGAAAAGATTTTTTAAGACTGGGACTACCTCTACCAGTCTTAAGTTCAATGAATTCGATCCAACTAAGATCGCTGAAGAGGTGAAGCATTCCTGGTATGCCGATTCTGTCAGCGGCAGACATCCCTCTAAGGGAGATGTTGTTCTTGATGAAGATAAGAAGGGAGCTTATTCCTGGCTAAAATCACCTCGCTATGGTAAGGCGGTTTTTGAAGTTGGGCCACTGGCCCGAATCATGGTCAACTATGTCGCTGGCAATATCGGAGTCAAGAACCTGGTTGATTCTGCCTTATCTCAGGCAAATATAAGCCCCGATAAGATGCTTTCTGTCATGGGGCGTAATCTTGCTCGAGCCCTGGAGACTAAACTCATAGCCGATGTTATGGCCGGCTGGGTTCTAGAGCTCAAGCCCGGTGAACCAGCTTACATAAGCTATGAACTCCCCCAGGAGTCTACTGGAATGGGACTGGTCGGTGCAGCGAGGGGTGCCCTGGGGCACTGGATAGAGATAAAAGAAGGTAAGATTGCTAATTACCAGGTCATTACCCCTTCTACCTGGAATATTTCTCCCAGGGATGATGAAGACCAACCTGGTCCCTTGGAGCAGGCTATCACTGGAACCAAGATAAAAGATGAGGCTAATCCCTTTGAGATAGTGCGCATTGTGAGGTCCTTTGACCCTTGTCTCGCCTGTTCTGTACATTTGTTCAGTCCCAAAGGGCATGACCTGGGGGAATTTAGGGTTTGTTAGTAAAAATTTGGAGAAAAGCTCAGGAATGGGAAAATTTGTTCTGGGAATAGGGAATGTCTTGTTAAGAGACGAAGGGGTTGGTTGTCATGTGGTACATGCTTTGGAGGGAATCCCTCTCCCCGATGTAAAAATAATAGATGGGGGGACATGCCCCGATTTATTGCAGTTTCTTGAAGACGCTGATAAATTAATCATAGTAGATGCTGTTAAGGGTGGGGGAAAGCCTGGACAAATTTACCGTTTTCACCTTGAGGATATAACTCTGGAGCAAAAGCCATTTCTATCACTTCACGATGTGGGCTTAGTGGATAACTTAATGTTAATGCAGCTTTGGCATAGCATAGGCGAGACTATCATTATTGGGGTTGAGCCCAAAGAGCTAGAGTGGGGTTTGGAATTGTCTCCGGAGCTTCGAGAGAAAATGCCTCAGATAATAGATGCCATTTTGTCAGAACTTAATACCTCAGCTAGCCTTTCCCTCAAGGGAGAGGAATAAGGTGAGGGTGTAAAGGAGAGATGAAATGTTGATTTCAGGGCAAAAACCAATGGAAGAAATCCTAAGCTATCTTGAGGGGGATAAGAGTATCTTTCTCATTGGCTGTAAGGGTTGTGCCGAGGGCTGGGGGAGTGGAGGAGAAAAACAAGTAGCAGAAATGGGGAAAAGTCTGCAGGAGCAAGGCAAAACTATTGCAGGTTCAGTAGCTGTGGATATGCTCTGTGATAGTGCGTTAACCAAGTTGAAACTCAGAACTTACAAAAAGGAAATTGCTGCTGCCGATTCTATCCTGGTTCTGACCGATGGGGCTGGAGTGCAGACTGTAGCGGAAGTAGTGGATAAGGTAGTACATCCTGGCTGCAACACTCTGTCCTCAGGTGGTGCTCATGCCGAGTGGAAAGAAGCGGAGCGCTGCCTTGAGTGCGGTGATTGTATGCTGGAGTTCACTGGTGGCCTCTGTCCCATTGCCCGATGTTCCAAGCATCTGCTCAATGGTCCCTGTGGTGGCTCACAAGGTGGTAAATGTGAAGTTGATCCGGATATACCCTGCGTCTGGCAACAGATTGTCGATCGCCTCGCCAAACTGGGACAACTTGATAAATTGGAAAGGCTTGTGACACCGAAGAATTGGAGTGTGAGCCTTACATCAGGACCACCGGTAAAGAGGCTTTCTTAATGTCATTGTGTGAGAGAGGCAGTCCTTAAGAGGTACCCAGCCACGCATGTCAAATGAATAGATTATTGAGGAGGAAAAAATGAATGCACAAGTCCAAAAACCTTTTGAAGAGATTCTAGGATATCTTGAAGGTAGAAGGAAGATATTTCTGATGGGGTGTGGAGGATGTGCCACAATCTTTCACACAGGTGGCATAAAAGACGTGGATGAGATGGCAGAGAAATTGACAAAGGAGGGGAAGGAGATTGTAGGTAAAATTGGATTGCCTTTCGCTGTATTTGCCTGCTACCTTCCTATGTCCTCCATGTTTTTGAAAGAACACAGTGAGGAGATAGAGAAATGCGATGCCATATTAATGCAGAGTTGTGGGGATGGTGCGCAAGCAGTGCGAGGATATTTGGAAGAGGAAATGGGTATTGTAAAGCCCATGTATCCATCAAACAACGCCCTTGGCTTTTCCAGTGGAGGACCTACCAAGTTCAAAGAGGAATGCCAAGCCTGCGGAGAATGCGAACTTGGGAGGACTGCTGGTATTTGTCCGCTGGTACAATGTCCCAAAGGGTTGTTAAATGGCCCGTGTGGCGGAACAACCACGGATGGTAAGTGTGAATTAGACACTACACGTGACTGTGCTTGGGTCATGATATATAGGAGATTAAAGGAACTTGGTGAACTTGATGACCTATCGAAGATACAAGAGCCACATGATTGGAGTAAAGCAGTAAGACCACGCAGTTTAGAGGTTGAAGCCATCGACCTGCTACAGGAATTGAAGGGGACGAAGAAGGTGATAGAAGCGTTAGGAGTATAGCAAATGGCAAGATTAGGAGGGACTTATGAAGACGAAAAGTAATTTGGAACGGGTGTTAGAGGCTGGACAGTTTGCTGTCACAGGCGAACTGGGACCACCACAAAGCGCTGATGCCGAAGTAATTAGGAAGAAGGCAAAGATACTCAAAGGTCATGTTGACGCTTGCAACGTTACCGATGGGCAGACTGCAGTGGTACGCATGGCATCGTGGGCAGCTTGCCTTATTGGCAAAGAAGAGGGTTTAGACCCTATTGTACAGATGACCTGCCGCGACCGTAATCGCATTGCCCTTCAAATGGATGTTTTGGGTATAGCAACACTGGGTATAAATAACTTGCTATGCCTCACGGGTGACCACCAGAAATTCGGCAATCATCCTGCAGCCAAAGGTGTCTATGATCTCGATTCCATTCAATTCGTCAAGATGGTGAAAGACATGCGAGACGAAAGAAAGTTCCAGTGTGGTGAAGAGATGACGGTTGAGCCTCGTCTCTTTATCGGGGCTGCTGCCAATCCTTTTGCCGACCCTTTTGAGTTCCGGGTGGCGCGTCTTGCCAAGAAAGTGGCAGCAGGGGCA
>Ga0315553_10004516_pt1 | contig 10467 bp, 5 predicted proteins | sample SalMarSW160140MG_FD_203099 | JGI IMG/M metagenome (GOLD analysis project Ga0315553, IMG submission 203099) | Salt marsh sediment microbial communities from the Plum Island Ecosystem LTER, Massachusetts, United States - Salt Marsh Sediment SW1601-40 ... | reverse complement strand
ACGGCCGGGCGGGGCCTTCTTATGCGCTTGCGTCGTATGGGAGGGTCGCCCTTGGCTACAGGTATCGAGGGGCAGCCAGAGACGAACGACCAAGAGAGGCAGTTTGGTCGGGCCAAACTCCGCGCCTTTCTGCTTTGCTTCAGGATGCCCGGCGTGCTCTCGGGCCGAACAGTGGCTTGTCCGTCTTACGACACGCGCGCGGCGTTCCATGTACTCCAATCTTGACGCGGGCCTCTCCTGGGGGTAACCGGGTTAGCCTGCTGCCAGCTGCCTGGAGGCATGCGTGGCACCGATCCTTTCCTGTAGGAGGAGCTGTAATGTCTGCCCGTCTCGCTCGATGGACTATGCTTCTTGCTGTGTTTGGCCTGGTCGGATGTGCTTCGATGGGCCCGGGCCCGGATATTCAACTGGCGCAGCTTGCTGCCGACCGCGTGGTCGAAGGCGAGTTGTCGGACGCCCAGACCGTGGACGGCGTGGCATGTCGTCTCGTTCGCCAGGGCGCACCGACGACCATAGGTGTAGACGGTTGGTGGGGCTGGTCGCCCCGGCCCGGGCAGGGGCAGATGTACCAAGTGAACGTCCGCTACAAGGATACGGTGGACGAGCCCGCGCGCTTCCTGGCGTTTGCCGGGCTGGCGCGCTACGACGGCCTGACCGAGCTGCACCGGTTCGGCGGTCTGGCCGACGGGCAGTGGAAAACGGCCTGCATACCCTTGCCGTGGGATATGGTCATGCTCGTCCCGCACACCAGGCAGACCCGGCTGGCGATCCAGTCACCCGGCGGCGATCTGCCGGTGGCCTCGATTACCGTCGGGCCGCTCGATGCCGATGCGCAGAATCGCTACAACCAACAGACCCGCACATGGGTGGCCCGCGTGCAGGCCAAGCGACCGGGTCCGGTCGGCCAAATCATTGAACCCCAACAGCCTCAGCTTGCGCCCGAGCTGTCGGCCCGGCCGATGGTGCCCTACGTGCGCTCCTACATGAGTGTGATCTACCACAACTCGGCGCCGCAGGCCGACGAGGCGTCCAAGCCGTTGTCGGTTCGCATGGCGACGAACGAGTACGAGCCGGCCGCCTTCGCCGTGTACGCCCCGAGTAAGAAGCTGACGAACGTGGTGTTCGAGGTAGGCCCGCTGACAGGGCCTGACGGGACTCTGGCTGTCGACGTCGAGCGGCGCACGGCCGAGTACTGCCTGGTCCAGCATCAAGACCGCCGGGCCCGCAGATCGACGCTGGCCATGTTTCCGCAGCGACTGTGGCCTGCCTACCCGGTCGACGTGCCCGCCGGTCAGTCGCATTGGTTCTGGATCACGTTGAAGACCGATCCGGCCAAGTCGAAGCCCGGCAGCTATCAGGGCGAGGTCACCATCCGCGCCGATCAGGGCCAGGCCAAGCTGCCGCTGCACGTGGCCGTGCTGCCCATACGCCTGCAAACGATGGACGAGGCGGGCCTTCTGATGGGCGGGTGTCATCCGGCGCTCGTTCCCGCGCACGAGATCGACGTGTTGCGCGAGCACAACTTCAACATGTACAACATCTGGTGGTCCATATCGCCTGAAATGAAGATCGAGAACGGCAAGATGGACCTCGACTTCGCACGTCTGGATCACTGGATGAAGACAGCCGCCCGACATGGGCTGAAGGCGATGGTGTGGTTCCTCGGCGGCAATCCATACGGCTACCCGCGGACGCTCAGCATCGAACGTGAGATCTACATTGCCCTTCAGGGCGACAAGAAGCCTCGTAACGAGCTGTCCGACGACTTTATCAAGACCGCCGCCAGTGAGGACAACCGGGGCAAGACGTTGGCCGAGGTCGAGCCCTATTACCGCGAGTGGGTGTCGCGGGTGTGGAAGTACGCCAAGAGTCACGGGTGGCCCGAGTTGGTCATGACGCCGTTCGACGAGCCGGCCAAGTGGGTGCAGGGGCCCTATCGCAAGTCGGGCGAAGACCACCCGGACGTGATCGGCGCCGGTCCGTGGATCAAGGATCACTTCAAGCACGCCTGCCGCATTCTGCACGAGTCGGCGCCGGGTGTTCGCGTGTACGGCTCGATCCACCACAACCACGTGCCCGGCCTCGACGGCAAGCCGCCGCGGTCGGAGTTTCCGGCGATCCACGAAGGTGAGATCTTCCTGGAAGACGTCGATGTCTTCTGCACCAACGCCATCCACGAAGACCCCAACCTGGGCAACAAGGTGCGCGCGGTCGACAAGGATTTCTGGCAGTACAGCGGCGGGGGTTCGGCCGGCGAGCCCGACCGCGGCCGCTTTGCGTTCGGGTTCTTCTTCGCCGCGTTCAACTCGCGCGGCTCGCTGTTGTGGGCCTACGATTGGGGTCCGGGGTTCGACACCACGCAGGGCTCGAACTGGATGATCGCCTGGCGGACGCCCTTCGACGTGATTCCCTCAGCCTACTTCGAGGCCGTGCGCGAGGCATGGGACGACCGCCGCTACCTTGAGACGCTCAAGCACGTTGCCAAGCGCAAGGGCACGGATATCTCGGACTTCATCGATAAGCTTTCGTCCGATGCCATCGAGCTTCGCGGCCCGGGCGGGCGCGACACCGTGTACGACTTCTATGCCCAGCCGAAAGACCTGGGCGCCATAGACCAGATGCGCGAGCGGGTGATCGCCAAGATTCTCGAACTGACCAGGTGAGCAGTCGCGCGGGCGCCCTGTTCGGCTACGACCGCTTTGCCGATTGAGCGCGCGCCGCGCCTAAGCGAAGGCGGGCTTTCGCCCCAAGGCGCGCCGTGCGTCGGCAATCTGTCCGACGTGAAACGTCTGGTGGTTCACCAATGTCGCCAGACATCGCCCGACCGTGCCGAACAGGTCTGGGTTGGGTGAGCTGGCCGAGGGCTTGTCCAGGTCGGTGTCGGCCATGCGGGCCAGCAGCGCGAGTGTCTCAGCTCGCACCGTCTCGAAGGCTTCGAGCAGTTCCGCCTTGGAGGGGTACCTGGATGCGTCGGACACCGGCTGGCTGCCCATGCCGAACAGCTTACCCCACCCGTCCGGCACGTTGGGCTCGTCGCCCTTGATCATGCCGCTGACGATTGACGCCTCCGAAGCGGTCAGGTGCCCAATTACCCACAGCGGGTGATTCCCCCCCTTGGCTGTGGGCGCAGCCACCAGGTCACCGTCCTCGAGGTCGGCCAGCAGCCCGCCCATCCATGCCTTGCCGCCCGTCAGGGCTCCCGCCACAAATTCGGTTGCTTTCATCGTACGTTCTCCCAAAACGATCGATTTGCCTTGCTTGAGTAATTGTATACCCAGCCCCGGCCAGGCCGTACAGGCCGCCGCACGGGCGCAGAAGAGAGGGGTCCAGACGGGAGTAAACCCGGTCTGGACCCCTTTGTCGTCAGACGACGAATGCGCGGTTACGGCTTGATCGGTACTCGCTCGCCGATGTGGGCCTTCACCACGCTGTAGTCGGCCACAGTCACCCGGCCGCTGCCGTTGAGGTCGGCCCGCCCGTCGGTGTATTGACTCATCGTGTTCTTGACCACGGAATAGTCGGCTACCGTGACTCGGGCGCTGCCGTTGGCGTCGCCCTGAAGCGTGCACACGTCCAGCGCGAACCAGTCGACGTCCAGGTCCATCGGCGTGATCTGGTACCACGTCAGGTTGGGGAGCATCGGACCTTGCTCCACGGCCTTGAGGGTCACGCCATCCGGCTCGATGGAGTAGGTGAACGCGTCGCCTTCCTCCCAGCCGCCGCCGAAGATGCTGATCGGCTGACCGGCGGGCATGATGATCGGCCCGTCGAACGTCAGCAATATGACGTTGTTCTGCGTCTTGGGCAGCGTGCCGTCGGCCGGCGGCTCGCTGGAGAACAACTGCGCCGCACCCGCGTCGATCACCTTGGTTTTGACTTCCTTGATCTTCTGCACCGTCAGCCAACTGTACAGCAGGTAGCCCACGTTGCTCAAAGCCTCGCCGTTGTTCTGATACGGGCTGCTTGCCGATGTGTAGTCAGCACCAGAGGTGCCCTCACCCGAGGCGCTGGGATGGACACCGTCGCCGCTGATCAGTGTGCCGTCCCAGGTGGTTCCTGGCCGGCGACGCAAAACTTCCTCGCAGAAGTCGATCAACGGCCACTTGCGCCTTTCAGCCAGGTTGTAGATCGCGGCGTTGTAGTTGGTTACGTCGGTCATGTCGCTCCGCTTGGGTGGCATCGTGATCAGGATCGGGATGATGTTGTTGGCCAGCAGCTTGTCGGCGATGGCCTCGATGTTTGCCTCCACCTCCGCGGTCGGGCGGTTGCTGCTGGCGTCGTTGGTGCCCAGCAGAATGCTGGCGATCTCGGCGTCGCGATACTGCTTGCCGTCGGGGTTGGTAAAGCCCAGGGTATACATCTCGTCCATGCTGGGCAGGTCGGCCCCGCCGGTGAGGTACTGCCCCGTCCGGATGCCGCTCTCGGCCGTATAGCTGCGTCCGCCGGGCATGTCCTCGGCCGACAGGTACCACCCATCGACGCTGACGTTGCCCGTGCCGCCCGCATTGGCGTGCATCCAGTTGCAGATGGCGATGTCGTCGGCCGTCTTACCGGCGCCGTAGCGGGGCCACTGACCGGAGGGGTTGGCGTAGGTGATCGAGTCACCCAGCCGCACGAGGAAACCGTCCGAACCGATGCCGCCCGCTACCCAGGCCGCGTGAATTGTCTTGCAGTTGACCACCCAGCCGTCCGGACCGGTCTCCCATCCATTGTCATAGCTGTTGGCCTTGTCGATGTCGGCGTCCTGATCCTGCACGTACATGGTGACCGGGAGGGTCTGCGGTGAATTCGATGCGTTCGGGTCGGTGACCGTAACGCTGCTGGAGTACACGCCCAGCGCCAAGCCGGTCGCATTCACGTGCACGTCGAAGCTGTCGCCGTCACTGCCCGTGCCGTTCGTGACCGACAGCCACGCAGCGTTCGGGTCGGGCGTCGCCGTCCAGGCCAGCGTGCCGAACGAGACGTTGTTTACGGTTACCGCCTGAGACGGTGGGATCGGATCGGAGGTGGGAGCCTGAAACGCCAGCGCATCCGGCACGAGTTCGATCTGAGGCGACTGAGTTGCGAACACCGATACGTTCACTTCTACCGGGACGGGGCTGTTGCTGGCCGCGGCGTCGGATACCTCGATCTTGCCCGAGTAGTCGCCGGGGGCGAGCGTGGAGACGTCGAGCGTAATCTGGAAGGAATCGCCGTCGCCGCCGGAGGCGTCGGTCAAGCTTATCCACGTTTGCTCGGGCGCCTCGGCGGCCGTCCACGCCAGTGTGCCCGTGCCAGGGTTGGTCACGGTGACCACCTGGGGCGCCGAGACCGGATCGACCAGCGACATCATCAGATTGAACCGATTCGGCGCGGCGTAAATCCACGGCGCCGTTTGTGGAGGCTGGGCGAACTCTACGCGGATGTCGGCTATACCACCCCACTGGTTGGCGCCGAACACGTTGGCCTCGATATCGCCTAAAGCACCGGCGAACAGCAGCAGCGCGTTGCTGCGGACGTAGTGTTCGATCATCGCCTCATCGCAGTCAATGACAATATTCCACGCCGGGTGCGTGTCGGGCCATCCCTGTTCGTTCTGCCAGTCGGGATACGGAACCGTCTGGACCATCGACGCGCCGCGAGACACGCCGGCCAACACGGCGTCGTGGAAGGCAGGACCGTTCCAGCCACGGTCGTACGTAGTGCCCTGGTCGTCCAACCACAGGCCGCCCCCGCTATTGGTCCTCCAGTTGGCGGCGTCACCGAAGATCGGATGAGTGTTCTGCCCGTCGGCTTGGTACGCAAATATCCCGTCGCTCGATCCGACGTCCGCCGACCCGACGATCGGGGTGAACTGGATCGGGATAAGCGTGGTGACCCAGTTTACCTGGGTGACGATGATGTGCGCGTCCCAGCCGCCGTAGGCCGTCACCGTGCTGTCGATCGCCGACTGGAGAGCGGTCTTGTCGAAGACCGCAGCCGCCACGCCCTCCGATCCCTCTCCCCAGCCCTTGAGGACCGGCTTGGAGCGGGCGTTGGCGCCACTCCACCCGAGACACCACGTGATGCTGTAATTGGGATCCTGCGGATCCGGTGATAACGGTAAGTGTAGCACTTCAGTCTGGGCCAGCGCCGGTGTCATGATTGCCAGCAGCAAACCGATCGCTATGAGATGCCTCATCGCTACTCCTCCTTTAACATGAAATGAAAACACCGCGTCCCCAAGCCAGATTTCGAGCGAGAAAGGCCGACATTGCGGATCGCTTCCTTCCCGCAGTGCCCTCCCCATCCCCGACGGGGTGGGTGCCGCATGGACAATTGTAACCTTATGTTACTTCATCGCCTACGAGACTGTCAAGAAGAGCGACAGGTCGCTTGTATGTGTCGGCCCGAAAGCCCGGCGCCCGCGGTCAGAAGGAGTTCTAGGACGGTTCGCTCGCGTGCAGACGGGTTGCGGTGCGGGCCGCTATGGCTGGCTTGTGGGGACGGGGGGTACCGCGCCGACGTGGCGGGCCGACCCACCCTCGGCGGCTGGAACGATCAGGGGCGAGCGGGGTTGCGGGCGGTAACCGCTCACCAGGCGCTGCCGCAGTTGCGCCACGCTGATTTGCCCGTCGAGCAGTTGTGTTTCGAGCGCCTCGGGCCAGCAGTCAGCCGGAGCCGACAGGGCGAGCGGCGTCACGCCTGGCAGGATTGGCTGGGTGGTTGGCAGCGCCAGGTCGTTGGCTGCTGCCTGGGCGACATCGCACAGCACGTTTTCGGACCATTCGGCGATGGGTGGCGGCGAGCCGGGGTCGGCGGCGACAGCCGGTCCGGCCAGCCGCATGAACAGGTTGTCGCGGATCACGGCGGCCACCGGCTCGCGCGCCAGCATGTTCAGGTGCAGTCCGCGCACGGCTTGGCCCCATCCGTCGAACGTGTTCTGTCGTATCTGCACGTTGCGGGCGCCGATCGACGTGGCCAGCATGGCGTAAGCCGGACCCAGAAGCAGGTTTCGCTCGAACACCGCGTCGAGCGGCAGGTTGGCCACAAGCTGGTGCGTCATCGCCGACCCGACGAGCTTGCTCTTCAGCCCCGCCACGCCAACCAGCACGTTGTCGTGGAAGTGCCTGCTGGCCATCTCGACCACGAAGCTTCCACCAACCAGCACGTTGCCGGCGATCTCGGCTTCGGGCTCGTAGCAGCTCAGCACGAAGCGACCGTCGTCGGTATCCGTTGTGTTGTGAACGAAGTTGTCGCGGATGATCACCGGCGCCTGGTCGTGCGTGGGCACGCCGATCGCCGCGCGGGGCCCGACGATGATGTTGCCTTCCACCGTCAGGTTCTGACCGGAAAGCGCCAACGCGGCATCGATCCGATTCGAGCGGATGGTTTTGGCGGCCGATCCGCTGCCCAGACATCGCACGGCGGTGCGGCCGACGGTTGCCTCCAGACGACAGTCCTCGATCGTCAGAGCCGCCTGGCCGCGGAGCCGGGCCTGTAGCGCCCCGCATCGGTCGAAACGGCACTGCTCGATGCGCACGTGCGCCTCGCCAGGTCCGCACTGGATGTCGACCGCCGGCTCGTCCTCGGTGCCCATCCGCGTGAACATGACCCAGTGTGCGGTCAGGGGTGCTGCGTCCTTGCCGGCTACCACCAGACGGGCAGGCGGTGCGCCAGGTGCTGTCCGCACGGTGATGGGCGATTGCTCTGTCCCGGCCAGGACAAGGCGGCCGCCGGCGCCGAACCGACCGACGCGAAGCGTAGTCGATCGACCCTTTGGTTCGGGCGCGAACACGATTGCGGTGCCCGGCTGCACCGTGACGGTGGCCTCAATCGTTACATCGCCTGTGACGACGACCGAGCCGCTCCATGTCTGGTCGTTCACCACCGGGCCGGCAAGGGTGGTGTCCGCGGCCACATACGTCGCCACACAGCACCCCAAACCCATGGCCGCTACGATCGGCAGCAGTTTGCACATGGCCAACTCGTCCGCGTCAGGAGCGCAGGGGTAAATCGTTCTGAGCCAGGAACTGCGTGAACGCCTGTTCGAAGTGGCGACGATCCTGGTCGGTCAAGGTGTGCTGTTCGTGGCCGATCCAGGCTCGCAGCGTGAGGCTTCGCTTGCCCTGCGGCAGGGGTTTGCCCTGGTAACTGTCCAGGAACGTCACGCGCCGCAGCAGCGGGTGCTCGAACGTTTCCAACCGTTGCCGAATCTGCACGAAACTTGTTTCCGTTGTGGCAAGCACGCTGAAGTCGAGCTGCACCTGAGGGTAAGCGGGCACGGGACGAAGCTTCACCTCGACGGAGGGAAGGTCGAGCAGCGCGTCCAAGCGCAGTTCGGCCAGCGCGATCGACCAGCGCCCGAGATGCTCGTGAATGCGGGTCTTGAGCGCTTCGGGCACCGCAGCCACGCGGCCGACGCAGCGCTGCGACACCATCACGACCGCCCTTTTGTGCGGATGTTCCCACACGAAGCGAGGTCCGTCGTCCGGCAGGGCGAATTCGACCGGCCGGTCCAGCGCGTGACGTGCCCAACCTTCGATCGCCTGCCGCACGCGATCGACGCAACGATCCTCGGTCTTTCTGCCGCCGCGCAACACGCACGCCAGAGCCAAATGTTTGCACTCGGTGTCTTGCTTGCAGCCTTCGATGCCTTTCGGCAGGAACACGCTACCGAGTTCGAGCAGGCTGAAGTCGTCGAGGTAATGCCGGTTCCGCTCGACGGCCGCCAGCAGCCCGGGCAGCAGCGTTCGTCGAAGCTTGTCCGTTCCTGCGGCTGGGGGGTTCCTCACGCCGATACGCTGGCCCGGATCGCAGCCCATCGCTGCCAGCCACGACTCGTCGTCCCACAGGAACGTCTGAATCTCGGCAAAGCCTTCCGACCGACAGAGCACCTCCAGGCTTCGCCGCTCGATCCGATGCAGTGCGTTGGGCTCGAATCGCCGCAGTCGCACGGCCGGCAGTTGCGGTTCGATGTTCTCATAGCCCACAAAGCGGGCGATCTCTTCGATGACATCGGCCTCGATCGTCACGTCGCGCGTCGCGCGGAAGCTGGGTGCCTGCACGCAAAGCTTGCCCTCGCCCGCCTGCGTCACCTCGAACGCCAACGCCCGCAGGATCTGCTCGACACGCGAAGGCTCGACGTCGCGACCCATCAGTCGATTCACGAAAGCCAGGTCGACGTCGATGCTTACCGGGGGCAGCGGCTTGGGATAGGCGTCGCTGAGGCGGCTGGCGAGCTCGAGATCGGGCAGCTCCTGTTCGGCGAGCTTGGCGAATCGCGCGATGCTGAGCACCGTGTTGTTCGGATCGAGGGCCTTTTCGAAGCGGGCGCTGGCCTCGGTGCGATGGCCGAGGGCGGCGGCGCATCGTCGGATGGTCGGTGCGTCGAAGTTGGCCGACTCCAGCAGCACGCGCGTGGTCCGGGCGGTCACCTCACTGTCGGCTCCGCCCATGATGCCGGCCAGCGCGACGTTGCGCCGCCCGGACTGAATCATCAACGCCCCGGCCGGCATGACGCGCTCGGCGCCGTCCAGTGTCGTGAAACGATCGCCCGGCTTGGCCACCGCCACCTCGATGCACGCCACCTTCTCGCCGTCGAACGCGTGCATGGGCTGACCGATCTCGGCCATGATATAGTTGGTCAGATCCACGATCAGATCGATCGGGCGTATCCCCACGTGGCTCAGTCGCGCCTGCATGAGCAGCGGCGAGGGCTGTGGGGCCAACCCGTCGATCATCAGGCCCGTATAGCGTGGGCATTTGTCCGCATCGTCGATCACGATGGGAATCTCGGGCAGCGACGCGTCCTGCAATCGCTCGATCGGCACGATGAACTCTGTGTAGGGCTTGAGCGTTACGCCGGCGAACGCGGCGATTTCTCGGGCGAGTCCGTAGTGGCCCCACAGATCGGGCCGGTGCGTGATCGTCTTGTTGTCGATCTCGATGATCCAATCTTCCAACTCGCCGACGTTGATGCGGCTGCCGACTGCGGTCGACGGTGGCAGAAAGATCGCTTGCTGGGCGGCCTGCTCGACGCCGACCGCCTCGCCGGGCACGATCATGCCGTCGCTCTGTCGAGAGGCCACTTCGGTGCGACCCACCTTGCCGATCTGCGGCAGCGTTGCCCCGGGAGGGGCGTAGATCAGCTTTCTGCCCACCGCCAGATCGGGCGCAGCCGAGACCGTCGTCAGCCTGTTGCCTCCTGCGTCCAACTCGACGCAGCACAGATCGCGCGTGCCGGCGATCGGCTCGCAGGTGAGCACTTCGGCGACTACCAGACCGTCGGCGTCAACGCGGACCCGCTCGACGCCCTCCACCTCGCAGGTCACCATGGTGAGCCGCTCGGCCAAGCGGTGCGGGTCCAACTCGTCCGGCAGATCGACGAAGTCACGCAGCCAATTCAGAGACAGCAGCATGCGTCCGTATCAACCTTTCTTGCCGTCGTCCGGTGAAATCACGGGCGGTCCGTATAGAAGCTCCGGGCGCAGGAGTCCGCGAAGGTCC
>Ga0315553_10004513_pt1 | contig 10471 bp, 4 predicted proteins | sample SalMarSW160140MG_FD_203099 | JGI IMG/M metagenome (GOLD analysis project Ga0315553, IMG submission 203099) | Salt marsh sediment microbial communities from the Plum Island Ecosystem LTER, Massachusetts, United States - Salt Marsh Sediment SW1601-40 ... | reverse complement strand
GACCGGTTCTACGTCAAGCAGTTTGAAGAAGACACAAACATGCGGTGCACGCTGTTGGTCGACACGTCGGCCAGCATGCAGTACGGTTCGGGTTCGCTCAACAAACTCGAATACGGATCAACCGTTGCCGCAAGCCTGGCGTACCTTTTGCTCCGCCAGCAGGATGCGGTCGGCTGCGTGACCTTCGACGAAGCGATCCGCGTCCGCGTACCCATGCGCAGCAAAAAGACACATCTCAATTCGCTGGTGCAGGCCCTTTCGCAGACGGAGCCGCGGGAGAAGACGGGCGTGTACGACGTCCTGCGCGAGGTAGCCGAAAGCAACCCGCGACGCGGCATGATGGTGTTGATCTCCGATCTGCTCTGCGACACGACCGGTACGTTGCGGGGCCTGAAACTGCTGCGGCAGCGCGGCCACGAGGTAATGGTCTATCACGTTTTGGACGACGACGAGCTCGATTTTCCCTTCAACGGTCCCACGCGTTTCGAGGGATTGGAATCGTCCGATTTCCTCAACTGCAACCCGCGAGCGCTGCGCGAAGGATATCTCGGAGCGCTCGATAGATTCCTGGACGAACTGCGGCTGGGCTGTGCGCGTGCGGCGGTCGATTACGCCGTACTCCGCACGAGCGAGCCGCTCGACGCGGCCTTGGCCCGGTACTTGAGTAATCGGCTGGGCATGCACCATCGGAACTGAGAACTAGGGAGAAAGCCGGCCTGTAAGAATGCTGAACGTTTCGTGAATGCCTTTGACATCCCAAATACGAAGCACGAAGCGAAGAGTCGAAGGGCCCAAGAGTCAAAGAGTCAAAGAGGCGATACGGTGACGAGCCGGCGCTTCTGCTGTTCGACTCTGTGATTCTTCGACGCTGCGACAATGCGACCTCGATAAACGTCAAACCTAATTGGAACGACCTTGTTCACCTTCCCGTCATTACTCTGGATTGGTTTGCCGCTGGTGGCGCTGCCCATATTGATCCACCTGATCAACATGCTGCGGCATCGCCGAGTGAAGTGGGCGGCCATGGACTTTCTGCTGCAAAGCCAGCAGCGACAGAAGAAATGGATCGTGTTCAAACAACTGCTGCTGCTGCTGCTGCGCATGTCGGCGATCGCTGCCGTGGCGCTGATGGTGGCCCAACCGGTGCTGCGGAATCGGCTCGGTGAACTGCTCGGTGCGGCCAAGACGCACCACGTCGTTCTCATAGACGACAGTTATTCGATGTCGGATCGCTGGGGCAACACATCGGCCTTCGATCAGGCGAAACAGGTCGTTCAGCGGTTGGCCGACCGGGTCGCTCAGGAATCAGCGTTGCACAAGTTTTCGCTGATGCGCTTTTCCGAAGCTCAAGGCGGTCCGAAGGCGGCCCAGCCAGCCGTGTATCACCAAATCGTCGATCCCGGCTTTGCGGTTGTCATCGAAAAGGTGCTTGGTCCGATGGAACCGTCGGAGAGCGCTGCTGGACCGGTCGCTGCGCTCGAGTCGGTCGTGCGTGACACCAGTGCGGCCAAGGACGAGACGCGGATCATCTACCTGATCTCCGATTTTCGCGCGCCGCAATGGAGCGAAGCGACCGAACCACGCAAGCTGCTGGAAAAGCTTAACCAGATGGGCGTCGAAGTTCAACTGATTCAATGTGTCGACGCGATGCGCGACAACGTGGCCGTCACCGGGCTCGCACCGCAATCGGGCGTGCGGGCGGCCGGTGTCGAGACGTTTGCGGAAGTGACCCTGCACAACTTTGGGCGCTCCACGGCGCGCCATGTGACGGTGGCGCTCGAGGAGGATAACGTTGCGCGGCCTGGCATCGTCGTCGACAGCATCGCGCCCGGCGAAACGGTCGTCCGCCGTTTCCGTGTGAACTTTGCCAACGCCGGTTATCACAGCCTGACGGCCAGACTCAGCGGCGATTCTCTCAGCGTGGACGACTCGCGATATTACACAGTGGACGTGCCCGGCGAGCTGCCCGTGTTGATCGTTGACGGCTCGTCGCACGCACGCGATGCGTTTTTTTTGGCGACGGCACTGGCGCCGGGGGGCAAGACTTCGACCGGCTGGAGGCCGCAGATCGAGAACGCCCGTTTTCTGGAGGACCCCGAACGTATCGAACCGTTTGCGGCGATCTTTTTGCTCAACGTCGAGCGGCTCAGCCAGCCCGCAATCGACTCGCTCGAATCGTACGTCAAGAACGGCGGCGGCGTGGCGTTCTTCCTCGGCGAAAAGAGCCGAGCTGACTATTACAACGAGCAGCTTTATCGCGACGGCGAAGGGCTTTTTCCCCTGCCGCTCAACCGGCCGACGGAACTGTTGGTCGACCGCGTCGATGAATCTCCCGACTTGACGGTGTCAGATCATCCGGTGTTCGCCGTACTGGCCGGCAAGCGAAACAGTTTCCTTCAACTGGTCCGCGTAGAGCGTTATTTCGCCGCCGCCGAGGATTGGAAGCCGGAGTCTGATCCGAACGTCGAAGTTCTGGCAACGTTGCGTAACGGCGCCCCGTTCGTGGCAACAAAACGACTGGGCGAAGGCCGCGTGTTCGCGCAACTCAGTAAGATTTCGCCCGAAATGACGCGACTGGGACGCTGGAACAATTGGGCGGTCGGCAACCCAACGTTTCCCGTCGTGATGAACGAGTTGGCCGGTTTTCTTTCCGCTACGCGACGCTCGGCCAATCAACGGTTCGTCGGCGATCGATTGGCTTTGCAACTCAATCCTCAGGATTATCATCCGCAGATTCGCTTCCAACTGCCCGGCGAAAAGGGCGGCACGGTGGACGTCGCTGCCACGGCAACGGTAGACGGCCTGCAGGCGGAGCTTGACGACACGAGTCACAGCGGTCTGTACGAAGCACAGTTGCTGACCACGGCCGGCAGGCAGGAGCGGCGCGTATTCGGCTACAACGTGGACACCGCCGAGAGTGATCTCTCGACATTCGATGGACCGCAACTGGCAGCGCGTCTGCCCGGCGTCGACTATTCATTCCATCGAGCGGCGGACCTCGACTTTCAGAAAACAGACCTGGCAGGCTTCAACTTGAGTGACAGCCTGCTCTACTTGCTGCTGGGTATCCTCATCATTGAGCAACTCCTGGCCTACTCGGCGAGTTACCATCCGCCACGTTCGGAGGCTCGCCGCCGATGATGTTCCTGCAAAGTATATTTGCCGGTGTCGTGTTAGGTGCGGCCGATTCGCCCCAGGCTGACGCCGCGCAGCACACGACGGGCAAGACAATCTACGAATTTGGCCGCCTGCATGCGGTCGACGACGAGCGCTGGCTGATTGTCGGCTTGATCGCCGCGGTACTGGCGGGTGTGGCGTTTGTCTGGATAGTCTATCGTCGGGACGGCGTCGAGTTGAGGCCGTGGGTTGCACGGTTGTGTTTCGGCCTGCGGATTACCGCTCTTGCACTGCTCGTCTTGTTCTTTCTCGATCCACAGCGCCGCGTCGAACGCACCTCGGTGCAAAATTCGCGCGTCGTGCTGATGGTCGACGTAAGTCAAAGCATGGGCATGCACGATGCCGAAGAAGGTGAGCAGTCCGACGCGCCAAGCCGACTCGATCGGATCGTCAGTGCGCTCAAAGCAAGTCCGTTTCTCGGCGATCTGCGCCGCGAGCACGACGTGGTGGTCACGCGCTTCGATCGCGAGACCTCTCGAATCACGTCTTTGAAGAAAACAGGCGTTACGACACGACCGGAGGGATCCGATGCGGCAGATAATCCCTCGAATGATGACCTGCCGGACACGGCGGGCCATGAAAACGCAACAGCCGACAAAACAGCGAAGACTGACTGGCTCGGGCAGCTGGTTCCACAAGGCACCGAAACCCGCCTCGGCGAGGCACTCCGCAGCGTGCTGCACGAGCAGCAGGACGGACCGGTGGCCGGTGTCATCGTTCTGACCGACGGGGCCCAGAATGCCGGTGCTGAGGTTGACCCGGCCCTGGAGACCGCAAAAGAAGCGAAAATCCCGATCTATACGATCGGCATGGGATCGGCCGAGTCCATCAAAAACGTGCGGGTGAGCGATTTCGTCGCACCACCGCGGGCCTTTCCGTCGGATGGTTTCACGGTGACCGGTTTTGTTCAGTCCAGCGGGCTCTCCGGGCGAAGCGCGACGATCGAACTCCTCTCCCGCCGGGTCGGCGAGTCGGAACAAAATGCCACGTTGATAGACAGCCAGCGCGTACTGCTGGGCGGCGACGACGAGGTGAAGCCGGTCAAGTTCGAGATCTCGGCCAACGAGCCGGGGCGATATACGTACCTGCTGCGGATCAGGGACCTCAACGAAGATCGCATCGCGGCCGACAACCAGCAGCAAGTCGACGTGGAGATCGTACCGCGACGTACGCACGTGTTGTTGCTGGCCAGTGGTCCGACACGGGAATACCAGTTTCTCCGCAATCAACTCCGCCGCGATAAAGACATGGTGGTCGATGTGCTGCTGCAATCGGCCCACGGCGCCATCTCCCAGGACGCGAACCAGGTGCTCGACAACTTCCCGGATTCAAAAGACGCGCTGTTCGACTACGATTGCATTGTGGCGTTTGACGTCGACTGGTCACGTCTCGACTCCGTGCAGATCGGACTGCTGGAAGAGTGGGTTGCCGACCAGGCGGGCGGACTGATCCTGGTGGCCGGGCCGCTGCACACCGGCCACTGGCCTTCGAACGCGTCCTTGGAAAAAGTGCTGTCGCTCTACCCGGTTGAGTTTCAACAGCGATTGACCGCCTTGGACGACGCCGAGTACGGCGGTAAAACCCCCTGGCCGATCGTGTTTTCCCGCGAGGGGCTCGAGGCCGAATTCCTCTGGCTCGACGATACGGCCGACGCCAGCCAGGACAAGTGGCAAACTTTTCCCGGCGTGTACGGATACTACGCGGTCAAGCGAGCCAAGCCGGGTGCCACGGTGTACGGCCGCTACGGCGATCCGCAAGCAGCCGTCGCCGACGAGATGCCCGTCTATCTGGCGGCTCAATTCTACGGATCCGGCCGCGTCTTTTACACCGGCAGCGGCGAGATGTGGCGGCTGCGCGCGCTGGACGACGCCTACTTCGAGTCGCTCTACACCAAACTGATCCGCCACGTTTCCCAGGGCCGACTGCTCCGCGACTCGTCTCGCGGCGTATTGCTCGTGGAACGCGATCGGTACTCGCTGGGCGACGTCGTCGTTGTGCGTGCTCAACTGTCCAACGCCCTGCACGAGCCGCTCGATCTGCCGAGCGCCAACGCCCACGTGGAACGTCCCGACGGCTCGACGTTTTCCGTGAAGATGATGCCCGACCGAGTCCGCGCCGGCAGCTACACTGGACAATTCACGGCACTGGCCGAAGGGGCGTACCGCATCGGCGTGACGGTTCCCGGCTCGGTCGACGAGCAACTGTCGCGACGGATTCAAGTGAAGCTACCTGATCTGGAACGGCAGAATTCGCGGCGCAACGATCCGCTGCTCAGTCGCATCGCGCGAACCACCGGCGGAGCCTACTACGTGGGTCTCAATGCCGCGCTGGGCGCTTCGCCGCAGGCGACAGAACCGATCGCTGCCCAGCTCGTCAGCCGCGAAGAAATTACCAGCATCCTCGGAGCGCCGGACAAGGCGTTCCGGCTTGCCATGATGAAGTTCTTACTACTGTTGATTTGCGGTGCGTTGTGCCTGGAATGGGTGGTCCGCAGAATTTGCAAACTTGCCTGACGTGAGGTCAAAGAGTGGAAAAGCAGTAACAAGCTATCAGCCGTCAGCCGCCCGACCTTAAAAGCTGATCGCTGATCGCTGATCGCTGACTGCTGACTGCTAAATGCGTCGCCGGAGAGTTCGGTGAACTTGCAGTGACAGAAGTCGCAATTGGAAGAACGAAAAACTCGCAAACCCATGAACGATCCCCAGACAACTCGACCGTCAGGACTTCCGCCCCAGCTCGGTGACATGCTGGTGAGCTTGCGGCGGCGCATCCGGCTGTACGTCGGCATCGAGGGATTGGCGATCGTTCTCGCGACGGTGGGAGTCGCCTTTTGGCTGGGACTTGCGCTGGACTGGACCTTTGAGCCGTCGCCGGCCGTTCGTTCGGTACTGCTCGTGGCCGTGTTTCTCATAGCCGCCTGGATCGCCTTCCGATTAATCGTGCGCCGCCTGTCGACGCGGATGGGCAGCTCGAGCCTGGCCGTGCTCGTCGAACGCCACTTCTCCCAGTTTCAAGACAGTCTGATCACTTCCGTCGAATTGTCGGATCGTCCACAGAGCACCAACCCGCTGTACCACGAGATGCTCCAGCACACCAGTCAGGAGGCACTGGCTGCCTCGGCCGACGTGCGACTCGCCGAAGTGTTCAACTGGCGGCCGCTCTGGCGCAGCGTCATTCTGGCCGTGGCGCTGATCGCTTCGGTCGCGCTGTTCGGCCTGCTGAGCAGTGACGCCTTCGGTTTCTGGATGCGGCGGATTTCCTTGAGTGAAGAGCTGTGGCCGCGCCGCACAAGGCTGGTCATTGAAGGGTTCCCGGCCGGCGATGACGGCATTCGCCGCGCCAAGGTCGCCCGTGCCGCCCCGCTCGATCTGGTCGTCAAGGCCGACACCCGCAAACCGTACGTGCCCGACGTCGTCACCATACGCTACCGCACCGCGGACGGCCGACGCGGACGTGAAACCATGACCCGCATCGGGCGGGCCAACCCGGCTCGAGATCGCTATCAAACGTACAGCTACACGTTTGAGAATCTCTCGGTGCCGCTCTCCTTTGACGTGATCGGCGGTGACTGGCGCGAGCGCGATCTGCAGATCGAAGTCGTCGAAAGACCACAACTCACCTCCATGACGGCCGACTGTACCTATCCTCCTTACCTCCAAAAGGCACCAGAACAGTTGCCCGTCTCTACGGTCGTGCAGATTCCCGAAGGTACGGCCCTCACGCTCCGCGGCAGCGCCAGTAAAAACCTGGTGCGGGTCGACGTCGATGGCGGCCAACCCGAGGAGCCGATCTCGATCGACATGACCGACGCAGCGGACCCGCGTCAGTTCCAGTTCTCGCTTCCGGCTTTGACCTCCGATCGCGTGCTGTTGTTCACGCTGTTGGATACCGATGGCGTGACGACGCTCGAGCCGTACCGAGTGTCGTTGCGTGCCGTGGCCGACGAGCCGCCGTCCGTCTCGGTTCGACTCAACGGCATCGGCGCCGCCGTCACGCCTAACGCCCGCATTCCCGTCATCGGCCAGATTACTGACGACCACGGCATCGATCGCGTCTGGTTCGAGTATCAGATCGACGACCACGCAGCAACTTCGGTTGCGTTCGACCGGCCGACCGCAGGAACGGACGAGTTCGACGCCAATCAAACGCTCGATCTGCAGAAGTTTCCCACCGACTCTCGACCGCAGCCGAAGCAACGATTAATCGTCACCGTCCAGGCGGCCGATCGTTACGACTTGGGCCAATCGCCGCACGTCGGCTCCGGCCCGCGGTTCGTTCTCGACGTGGTCAGCCCGGAGCAGTTGCGCATCCTACTGCAACGCCGTGAGCTGCTGTTGCGGCAGCGTTTCGAATCCATCCTGGAGGAGTTGACCGACACGCGCGACCTCGTTGCAAGAATCGACTTTACCGATACCGCCGCAAATGATTCTAATAAGGGCGAGGCCGCCAAAGGTGAAACTATCGAAGATGAGACCACCGAGAACGAGACCGACAAGGAGGAAATGACCACGGCCGACGCTACCACAGCAGAAGCAACCGTGCCTCAGTGGGCGCTCTCGCGGAGAAGGTTGCGCGTTGCCCACGCTCTGCAGAGCATCCAGCGGACTGCCCATGAAACGCTCAGCGTGTCCACCGGGTTTGATGAAATCTATGGCGAATTGGTCAACAACCGATTGGATACGGAGGAACTCAAGACGCGACTGGTGGACAGTATCTCCGTACCGCTGGCCGACATCGGCGAGCATTCGTTCAGCCAGCTCGAAAAACAGGTCAGGGAACTGGAGGCTCACATCGCCGATCCACAGGCCGGTCCGTCGGCAAGGGCCGCATCGGTGCAACAGGCCGACGCCCTGCTTGTAGAAATGAGGGCGATTTTGACGAAAATGCTGGAGCTGGAGAGCTACAATGAAGTATTGGAGCAACTCAAGGGTATTATAGAAACACAAGAGGAGCTTCACGACCGTACGCAGAAACTGCGCCGCGACAAGCTGCGCGAATTGCTGGAAGATTAGCATGACGTCCCGATTCCCAAACTCCTGCAAACGACACCACAGTCGGCGTTGCGAAGCAGGAGCTTCGCAGCGAGGATGAAACCGGAAACTCGAATCCTGCAACGACAACCCCGGAACCCGAATCCCGGAACTTATAACCATGACAACGCGCGCACTCTCTACGAGACAGTTTGCTGACCTGCGGGCAAGCCGACGGTCCGGGGCACGCGAGACTTGCGCTCGCCTGGCCTGGACGTGGCTGGTCCTGGCGCTTGTCGCACAGGGGGCCCGCGCGCAGCAGCGGTCCGCTCCAGCGGCGCAAGACAAACCGCCGGCGGCCGCAGATACCAAAATCGTCCCAGACGCTCAGCGGGACGCTGCGGCAAAGTCAGCACCGACTTCTGCGGACGAATCGACGCCCCAAAGCGTCGCCGCGCCGTCTGCGACCCACGGGACTGCATCGCCGCCCGACGAGCTGGCCGTTGATGAAGCTCGACTGGCCGACCGATACGAACGACTCGAGCAGGTCATGCTCCGACTTGCCGAACTGTCGGCCACCAGCGACCCGCGCCGTGCGGAAATCCTCCGCCAGGTCATCGCTCAAAGCAAGCAGCGGGATATCTCCGTGCGTTTCGAATCGGTCGTCGAACTTCTCGAGCGCGAGCGGCTGGCCGCCGCCTTGAAAAACCAGGATTTGCTCAAAACAGACCTCGATCAACTCCTGGCCCTGTTGCTCAAAGAAAATCGGGCCGAACGATTGGAATCCGAACAGCGCCGCATTCGCCGTTATCTGAAAGAGGTCAATCGGCTGATTCGACGCCAGCGGGGCGTGCGTGCGCGGACCGAGGGCGGCGACGATAAGGAGCGCCTCGCCGATACGCAGGGCAAGATCGCCGGCGACACGGGCAAGTTAGCCGACGAAATCGGCGCCGACGGTAAGAGCGAAAGCAAGGACGCCGATCGGCCGTCACCCGACGAAGATCAGCCACAATCGTCTCCCGATGATCAAAAACCCGACGATCAAAAAGACGGCAAGGGTCAAGAGCCAGAACAACCGCAACCAGGGCAGTTCCCGGACGGTCATTCCCAGGATGGCCGACCGCAACAGGGTCAGCCGCAACAGGGTCAGCCACAACAGGGTCAGCCACAACAGGGTCAGCCGCAGCAGGGACAACCTCAGGAGGGTGAGCCACAACCAGCGGGCCAGTCGGATACGCAGCAGGCGAGCGATCAACTCCAGCAGGCCCAACAGCGCATGCAGCAGGCCCTGGAACGGTTGGAAAAAGCACAGCGCGAAGGCGCCGTCGAGCAGCAGCAACAGGCGCTCGAAGCATTGGAAAAAGCGCGACAACAATTGGAGGAGATTCTCCGCCAACTGCGCGAGGAACAGCGGGAACAGATGCTCGCCATGTTGGAAGCTCGATTTCGCAAGATGCTGAAAGTGCAAACCGAGATTTACGAGGGAACAAAGCGACTGCATGAAGTCCCCCTGGCCCAGCGCGATCACAATGAAGAGATTGAGGCGGGCCGGCTCAGCCGCCACGAGCGGGAGCTCGTGCGCGAGGCGGATCAGGCCTTGCGATTGCTTGCAGCCGACGGCACCTCGCTCGCCTTTCCCGAAGCTGTCGAGCAGATGCGCGACGATATGCAACTGGTGGCCGAACGTCTCCTCCGGGTCGAGGTGGGCGAGATTACCCAAGGTGTCGAGGAAGATATCATCGCCGCCTTGGAAGAAATGGTCGCCGCTTTGGAGAAGGCCCAGAAAGATTTGGAGGCCCAGAAAGGCAAGCCCCGTCCGGGCCAGCCCACCGATCCGGCATTGGTCGACCAGTTGGCCGAGCTTAAAATGATTCGTGCTCTGCAAATGCGCGTGAACCGAAGGACTGACCGCTACTGTAAGATGCTCGACGGACAGCGGGCCAACCAGCCGGAACTGCTCGAAGCTCTCGACCGGCTCGCGGAGCGCGAGCGGCGAATCTTTCAGGCCACGCGTGATCTCCACCTGGAGAAAAACCAATGATGCGACATTTGATTACCAGCACGTTGATCGCGAGCGGGATGCTTGTCCCTCAGCTTTCCATTGCTGACACGAACTCTGCCGCGCCGCCTGCACCGCAGTATGGTGATCTATTGAACCCCACGCCGACCTGGAACTGGCCCGCTTACGCGGACGTTCGTAGCGAGGTTCTGGCTTGGCTTGACCGCGGGCAGCTTGATGAATCAACAAAAGCGCAAGTCCACGAAATCTGGCCGCCGGACGACGTGGAGGTTACCTCCTCAGATTTGACCTGGCGTTTGGTGCG
>Ga0315553_10004512_pt1 | contig 10472 bp, 9 predicted proteins | sample SalMarSW160140MG_FD_203099 | JGI IMG/M metagenome (GOLD analysis project Ga0315553, IMG submission 203099) | Salt marsh sediment microbial communities from the Plum Island Ecosystem LTER, Massachusetts, United States - Salt Marsh Sediment SW1601-40 ... | reverse complement strand
TCTGCGGCTGGGCTTGCGGGATCTCGGCCGGCGGCTGCGGCGGCTCGCGCTTGAAGCGTTGACGGAGCGGCCCGATCTGCCACCACCGCCGCGGCGGCGGTTGCTCGGTCCACGGCGACGGCGGCGCTTCTGCAACGGTCGCCGGCGGCGTGATCACCACGGGCTCCTGCGGCGGTGTGACCACCAGCGGCGGCGGAGCGGCCGACGAGGTCTCAGCCGGGTACGCGCCTTGACCGGGTACCCCTGACAATCCCACGTTTTCGCTCGGCAATGCCATGGGGATCGATCCCGGTGGCAACGGCGGGTAGTCCGCCGCGGACCCCTCGTCGGACTTCGACGTGGCGATGATCTCGTCGACCTCGGCCATCAGCGCATCAATGTCGCCGGCTGCGGACGGCTGATCGGGCTCGGTCCGCGCCTCTTGCGGCGCGCCCGCGTCGGGACGCTCACGCGGCGCCGGTGCGGGGTTCGCCTGCGCTTCGCCCACGGGCGGAGCGGACGCGAAATCGTTCCCGGCCGGCGGCACAGTCGCCACCGCCGAGCGCACCGCGCGCGGCGCGAGGGTAGCGTCGGTCGCGCCATCATCGACGGTCGCCGGCTGCTTCGCGACCACGGTCACCGTGCCCGCGGCAGACTCCACGTCCGCCGCGCCCGGTGCGGGCGCGCTCGCGGTCGCCGACCGGTCGATCGGCAGATTGACCGCCGCGTTGTACGCCGCGGCAAGCGCGCCAATCCCGGCGACGATCGCCACTGCGCCGACGAGGACGGCCACCCGCGGCAACCGCCGCCGCCGCTTCGCGTCCACCAGATCGGGCGGGACGTACACTTCCGGCGCACCGCGACGGCGCGGGCGCTCGACGAACGGCACCTCGACGCCGGTGAGCGTCGGCCCGGCCGGATCGTCATCATCATCGTAGCCGGGCGTCGTTATCGGCGGCACCCGCGCGTAGGTGACCACCAGATCGTCGCCGCTCAACTGCGCATGTTCGTCTCGATTGCCCATGGACCCGGACCAGAATCAGCCGTTTCGCCAAATTCAGCAGTCATTTGCGGAGGTTTGATGGCGCGACTTGGCCGCTTGTGGGGCAGCCTGGCCGCCGCTGGGACCAGAAACCCAGGCGAACGGCGGAACCGGCGCCGACCGGTGGCGGCATCGGTGTGTGACAACGAGGATATTGGTGGTTTGGGCGCTAGCTGAGCATGCCCTTGACGACGGTGCTCGCCTTGCCGAAGTCCATGCGCCCCGCGTAGCGTGCCTTCAACGCCTGCATGCACTTGCCCATGTCGCGCAGGCCGTGCGCGCCGGTCGCCTTGATCGCCTCGGCGCACACCGACTCGACCGCGGCCTCGTCCAACTGCTCCGGCAGGAACTCCTTGATAATGGCAATTTCCTCGCGCTCCTGCTCGGCGAGGTCGAGGCGGTTGCCTTCCTCGTACAGGCGCGCCGATTCGATGCGCTGCTTGATCATCTTCACCAGGATTTCGCTGATGCCCTCTTCGCTGACCGGGTCCTTTCCGGCACCCCGGGCCGCGATGTCGCGGTCCTTGATGGCCGCGTTGACAAGCCGGAGCGTGCACATGCGCCGTTTGTCCTGGGCGAGCATTGCTTGCTTGAGAGCTTCGTTGATCCGTTCTCTCATCATGATCCTCGTTGGCGCGAAATCGGCGAAAACCAGACCGTAGCCGAATCGGCGTTCAACATTCGTTAACAATATAAGTGGTTGATTTTGCGGGTGTTTGTTACTCAGTTCCAGGTTGACGCCGTCCGGCCTCTGGCCTAGCTTCGCAGTCGTCCTGCGCGGCGCCGCTCCCCCCGCAGCCGCCCTATATTGTGACAACGCTCAGGGAAATCAAGATGGCCGGCTGGCACGACCCGAAGCCGACGGCGCTCCTCGTCCTCGCCGACGGCACGGTGATCGAGGGCCACGGCATCGGCGCCACCGGTCGCGCCGCCGCGGAAGTCTGCTTCAACACGGCCATGACCGGCTATCAAGAGATCCTGACCGATCCCTCCTACGCCGGCCAGATCGTTACGTTTACCTTTCCGCACATCGGCAACGTCGGAGCCAACGACGAGGATATCGAGACGGTTAACATGGCCGCCGCTTCCGGCGTCCGCGGTTGCGTTCTGAGAACCGACGTCAGCGACCCCTCCAACTATCGCGCCACACGGCACTTCGATGCCTGGCTGAAGGCAAGGCAGATCGTCGGCATCGCCGGCGTCGACACCCGCGCGCTGACGACGCTGATCCGCGAGCGCGGTATGCCGAACGCGGTCATCGCCCATGATCCCGCCGGCGACTTCGACCGGACCGCGCTCACCGCCGAGGCGCGCGCCTGGCCCGGCCTTGTGGGCATGGACCTGGCGAAGGAGGTGACCACCGGCCAGACCTACACCTGGGACGAGACCTCGTGGGCCTGGGGCGCAGGTTATGGCCGTCTCGAGGCGCCCAAGCACCACGTCGTCGCCCTCGACTACGGTGTCAAGCGCAACATCCTCAGGCTGCTCGCCGACCACGGCTGCCGGGTGACGGTGCTGCCGGCGATGGCGACCACCGCCGACGTGCTCGCCCACGAGCCGGGCGGCGTGTTTCTGTCGAACGGCCCCGGCGACCCGGCCGCCACCGGCGCATACGCCGTGCCGGCGATCCGGGGCGTGATCGAGTCCGGGACGCCGGTGTTCGGCATCTGCCTCGGCCACCAGATGCTCGGCCTGGCGCTCGGCGGCCGGACGACGAAAATGCATCAGGGCCACCACGGCGCCAATCATCCGGTCAAAGACCTGGCGACCGGCCAGGTGGCGATCACCTCGATGAACCACGGCTTCACCGTCGACACCAAGTCTCTGCCGGACACGGTTGAGGAGACTCACGTTTCGCTGTTCGACGGGTCGAACTGCGGCATCCGGCTCAAGGATGCGCCGGTGTTCTCGGTCCAGTTCCACCCGGAGGCGTCGCCCGGCCCGCGCGACTCGCGCTACCTGTTCCGGCGCTTCGTGGAGATGATGGAAGCGAACGGAGGATGAGATGGCCGAGCGGTTCCCCGCGCTCGAGGACAACCACCGCGATTTCATTGCGCGCCAGCGCATCTTCTTCACCGCCTCGGCCGCCGGTGGCGCGCGCGTGAACGTGTCGCCGCGCTCGACGGACATGCTGCGCATCCTCGGCCCCAACCGCGTCTCTTACCTCGACCGCACCGGCAGCGGCAACGAGACCGCGGCCCACATCACCGCCGGCGGTCGCCTCACCATCATGCTGTGCGCGGTCGAAGGGCCGCCGCTGATCCTGCGTCTCTACGGCAAGGGCCGCGTCGTCGCCCGCGGCAGCGATATGTACACGCACATGCTGGCCGACGACTTCGACGGCAACGAGCCGCTGGGCGCGCGCCAGATCGTTGTCCTCGACATCGACCTCGTGCAGACCTCGTGCGGCTACGGCGTGCCGCTGTTCGACTATCGCGGCGAGCGCCCGTCGATGGACAATTGGGCGAAGTCCAAAGGCGAGGAGGGGCTGGTCACGTACCGCCGGGAGCACAACCGCGTCAGCCTCGACGGCCTGCCCACCGGTCTCGCGGTGGAGGAAGCGGCACCCGCCTCGGTGCCGTCCACCCTCGCCCTCGACCGCTGACAAGGGGCGTCCGCCAACCGACTCGGGAAAGATCATGCGGGTGACCGAAGCTACCGATGATTCGGGGAGAGAACTCGGCGCGTCGCCACAACGCTCCATCAGGATCGACCCGACGAACCCGCGCGGTATTGTCTGGCTGGCGTCGTTCCCGCGCTCGGGCAACACGTGGGCGCGTATCTTCCTGACCAACCTGCGCCGGATTCTCCGCCAGGACACGACACCGCTCGACCTCGACCGGCTCGAGGAGACCTTCTCCTTCACGGATTCGGTGGCGCCTCTGTATCAAGAGGCGCTGGGCTACGACCCGATCTCGGCGTCGCCTGAGGTGATCGCCACGGTGCGGCCGAAGGTCCTGGAGCGGCTGGTGCGGGACAGCAAGGGCACGGTGCTGCTCAAGACGCACAACGCCAACGTCACCGTCTTTGGGGTGCGTTTCATCCAGCCGGAGCTAACGGCGGGCGCGGTCTATTTGGTGCGCAACCCGCTCGACGTGGTCGTCTCCAACGCCAAGTTCCGCGACATCTCCATCGACCAGGCCATCTCCGACGTCGGCTCATCCGAGCTAGGTTCGGCGACGAACGCTAGCCAGGTGTTTTCGCTGATCAGCTCGTGGTCGGTGAACGTCATGACGTGGACGGCGGTAGACGATCCGACGCTGCTGGTGGTTCGTTACGAGGATATGGTGGAGCGGCCGACAGAAACCTTCCGAAAGATCGCCACCCATGTGCTGATGAACAGCACCCCTGAGCAGCTTACCGAGGCGATCGAGCGCTCGGCCTTCTCGACGCTGCGCCAACTCGAAGAGCGCACCGGTTTCAACGAGCGGCTGGAGACGGCGGACCGGTTCTTCCGCGAGGGCCGCGTCGGCCAGTGGCAGGAGGTGCTCACGCCGGCACAGGTGGACCGCGTCATCGCCGACCACCGCGAACAGATGGCGCGCTTCGGTTATCTGCCGCAGTGACGATCACAACCGGTCGGTGGCGAAGGTATCGATGTCGCTGATGTGGCGCGGTCCAGCGCGGTGCCGCTCAACGCGTGCGCCGGGTTCGGGTGCCAACCCGCCGGCCCCCGGCCCGTTTCGCCTTCGCCCGCGAACCGGCCGCCGCACGCTTGCGCTTCGTCCTGGTCTTCGTCGGCTCGGCCGGCGCCGCCTTGCCTGCTTCGCGCACGATCTCGACCTTGACGCGCGCCACCAGCGCCGCAATGGCGCCGAGGATGGCGAGCCACGGGGCAGCCAGCGCCACGGCGCCGCCGGCGAGCACCCCGACCGTGACCGGCATTTCGAAAATGACCCGGCCGCCGGCCGCCTTGACGCGCAGCTCGCGCACGTTGCCCTCGGCGATGAGGGCCTTGACCCGTTCGATGAGCTGCCCGCCGGCAATCTCGATCTCTTCCGTCCAGGTGCGGTTGGTCTTGTCCTTCTTGTCGCTCATGCCTGACCCTTTCTCGGCGCCACGAACCGCGCCGCCGGTGTGATTGATCCGACATCGACGTGGGTGCGTTGCCGATCCGCGTCAAGCGGATTCCGACGCACATATCGCTGACTGCCGGGTTGCACCGTTTACGCTGGCGTCACGTCACAGGCTGTCAACGGCGGCCCTCAGCATCTCGCGCACCTCGCCGGCGATCGGCATGAGATCGGCGTTCTCCACCGCCTGCATGGACGCCACCGGATCGATGGCCGCGACCTCCACCGTACCGGGCTCGGTTTCCTGAACGATGACGTTGCACGGCAGCATGGTGCCGATCTTGTCCTCGGCCGTCAGCGCCTTGTGGGCGAACGGCGGATTGCAGGCGCCGAGGATGGTGTAGGAGCGGAAGTCGGCGCCAAGCTTCTTCTTCAACGTCGCCTTGACATCGATCGTGGTCAGCACCCCGAAGCCGCGCTCCTTGAGGGCGTCCGTCACCTTGGCGATGGCCGCGTCGAACGGCAGCTTCACGGTCTTGGCGAAATAGTAGCTCATCGTCACTCCCCGCCGGCCGCGCGGAAGCAAGCGGCACGGCAATCATTCAAGTGGCAGATGGGAAGTGACGGATCCGATGCGAGGGCCGCAAATGTCGCAGGTGCCGGGACGGTCCGCGCCCTAATCGTCGCGACGGCGGCGACCGAACTCGGGCCGCTCGGGGAGCGCCGCGGCCGCGCTCGATGGTTCGGGCACCGGCGGCCGCGCGCGCGCGACCGGCGGCGGCGCGACTTCATCCGGCTCGGTGTCGACCGACGAGGGATCGGCCGCGTTCAGGTATTTGGCGATGATGTCGTCGGCCGGATGGGGCATGTCATCCGCGAACTGCTCGATCCGCGCTTCTCTGCGCGCCTCCAGGTGCGCCGAGCGCAACTCGGCGTATGCCTTGGCGTTGGCAACGGCGACGAACTTCCGGCCGTCACGCAGAAGCACGTTGAAGACGACGTCCTTGGCCTTGGTCGCTGACGAGAAGCCGGCGGCGAGCGCACCCGAACCACCGCCAAGGAGCGCCATGGCACCGAGCGACAGCGCGTCCTTCACCGGCCGCAGGCCGTCGGCCTGTTCCGAGTCGATCTCCGCGACCTCGGCCAGCGGCACCGGCGCCTTCAGCCCCGGCCGCTCCGGGTCGGGCAGGTAAAGGCCGCCGGCGCCGAATGTGATGGTCATGTCGGCGCCGAAATCGCCGTCCTGGAGCCTGAACTCGGGCATTGGCCCTTCTCCCTGCTGCGGGCGGCCCACCCTACGCGAGGAAGCTTAACGGGGGGCTAAGTGGGCTTGTTCAGCCGCATGGTAAGCGAGCGGCTAACAAGGGACCGCTTCCCCCTCTCCGCTGTTTCCCCTATAAGCACCGCCTAGCCTGAAACAGCCGAGGATAAGCGCCCCCGGAGCGGCCGCCGCACCGGGGTTTCGTTCGCCGCAACGCCCATGCCCAAGCGCACCGACATCTCCTCGATCCTGATCATCGGCGCCGGCCCGATCGTCATCGGCCAGGCGTGCGAGTTCGACTATTCGGGCACCCAGGCGGTGAAGGCGCTGAAAGCCGAGGGCTACCGGGTGATCCTCGTCAACTCCAACCCGGCGACGATCATGACCGACCCGGAGCTCGCCGACGCCACCTACATCGAGCCGATCACCCCGGAGATCGTCGCCAAGATCGTCGAGACCGAGCGGCCGGACGCGCTGCTGCCGACCATGGGCGGCCAGACCGCGCTCAACTGCGCGCTGTCCCTGAACAAGATGGGCGTGCTGAAGAACTTCGGCGTCGAGATGATCGGCGCCACGGCCGCAGCGATCGACAAGGCCGAGGACCGCGAGCTTTTCCGCGAGGCGATGACACGCATCGGGTTGGAGACCCCGCGCTCCGTCCTCGCCCACTCCGTCGTCGACGCGCTCGGGGCCCTCGACGTGGTCGGCCTGCCGGCGATCATTCGCCCCTCGTTCACGCTGGGCGGCACCGGTGCCGGCGTCGCCTACAACCGGGACGAATTCCTGGAGATCGTCGAACGCGGCCTCGACGCCTCGCCGACCACCGAGGTGCTGATCGAGGAGTCGGTGCTCGGCTGGAAGGAATTCGAGATGGAGGTGATCCGCGACAAGCGGGACAACTGCATCATCGTCTGTTCCATCGAAAACGTCGATCCGATGGGCATCCACACCGGCGACTCCATCACCGTCGCGCCTGCCCTGACCCTGACCGACAAAGAACTGCAGATCATGCGCGACGCATCGATCGCGGTTCTGCGCGAGATTGGCGTGGAGACCGGCGGCTCCAACGTGCAGTTCGCGGTCAACCCGGCCGACGGGCGGCTGGTGATCATCGAGATGAACCCGCGCGTGTCCCGTTCCTCGGCGCTCGCTTCCAAGGCGACCGGCTTCCCGATCGCCAAGGTCGCCGCCAAGCTCGCCGTCGGCTACACCCTTGACGAGCTCGCCAACGACATCACCGGCGGCGCCACGCCCGCTTCGTTCGAACCGACCATCGACTACGTCGTCACCAAGGTGCCGCGCTTCGCCTTCGAGAAGTTCCCTGGCGCCGAGCCCGTGTTAACGACCTCGATGAAGTCGGTCGGCGAGGTCATGGCGATCGGCCGCACGTTCGCGGAGTCGCTGCAGAAGGCCCTGCGCGGCCTGGAGACCGGCCTTTCCGGTCTCGACGAGGTCGAAATCCCCGGCCTCGGCGAAGGCGACGACAAGAACGCCATCCGCGCCGCCCTCGCCCGCCCGACACCGGACCGGCTGCTCGCCTGCGCCGAGGCGATCCGCCGCGGACTGACGGTCGCACACGTCAGCGCGGTCTGCCACATCGACCCGTGGTTCCTGAGGGAGTTGCAGGCGATCGTTGAATCGGAAGCGCAGGTGCGGGCCCTCGGTCTGCCTGATAGCGCCGGGCCGATGCGGCGTCTGAAGGCGCAAGGTTTCTCCGATGCGCGGCTCGCCGCCCTCGCCGGCGCCGGCGAGGCCGACGTTGCCGCACGCCGTACCGAGCTCGGCGTCCATCCGGTGTTCAAGCGCATCGACACCTGTGCCGCCGAGTTCGCCTCGCCGACCGCCTACCTTTATTCGACCTACGAGGCGCCTTTCGCCGGCACCCCGGCGGACGAGGCCGCCCCCAGCGACCGGCCCAAGGTGATGATCCTCGGCGGCGGACCCAACCGCATCGGCCAGGGCATCGAGTTCGACTACTGCTGTTGCCACGCCTGCTTCGCCCTCGCCGAGGCGGGCTACGAATCCATCATGGTCAACTGCAACCCGGAGACCGTGTCGACCGACTACGACACCTCCGACCGTCTTTACTTCGAGCCGTTGACCGCCGAGGACGTGCTGGAGATCGTGCGCTGCGAGCAATCGCACGGTCGACTCCACGGCGTGATCGTCCAACTCGGCGGCCAGACGCCCCTGAAGCTCGCCCACGCCCTCGAAGCCGCCGAGGTGCCGATCCTCGGCACCTCGCCCGATATGATCGACCTCGCCGAGGACCGCGACCGTTTCCAGAAGCTGATCACCAGGCTCGGACTCAAGCAGCCGCGGGCCGGCATCGCCAAGTCGGCCAAGGAGGCCCGCCGCATCGCCGAGAAGATCGGCTTCCCCGTCCTCATCCGCCCGTCTTACGTCCTCGGCGGGCGGGCGATGGAAATCGTCCACGACGTGGGCCAGCTCGACCGCTACATCGCCGAGGCGGTAGTCGTTTCCGGCACCTCGCCGGTGCTGATCGACTCCTACCTGTCCGACGCCATCGAGGTCGACGTCGACGCCCTCGCCGACGGCCGCGATGTCTTTGTGTGCGGCATCATGGAGCACATCGAGGAGGCAGGCATCCATTCCGGCGATTCGGCCTGCTCGCTGCCCCCCCACTCCCTTGCCGCCGATGTCCTCGCCGAACTGGAGCGCCAGACCGCGACGCTCGCCAAGGCGCTCGACGTGCGTGGCCTGATGAACGTCCAGTACGCCATCAAGGACGGTGGCATTCACATCCTGGAGGTGAATCCCCGCGCCTCGCGCACCGTTCCCTTCGTTGCCAAGACCGTTGGCGCCCCGTTCGCGAAGATCGGAGCGCTGGTGATGGCCGGAGCCAACCTCGCCGACTTCAAGTTGCGCCCGGTCCGCCTCGACCACGTTGGCGTGAAGGAAGCGGTTTTCCCGTTTGCCCGCTTGCCCGGCGTCGACACGATTCTCGGCCCCGAGATGCGCTCTACCGGCGAGGCCATGGGCCTCGACCGCGACTATGCCATCGCCTTCGCCAAGAGCCAGCTCGGCGCCAGCGGGGTCCTGCCCCGGTCGGGCACGGTTTTCGTCTCGGTCCGCGATGTCGACAAGCCGCGCGTCGTCCCCGCCGTTCAGCGCCTGCAACGACTGGGCTTCAAGGTCATCGCAACCGGCGGGACTCAGCGGTTTCTGGCGGGTCAGGGCATCGCCTGCACCAGCATCAACAAGGTCCTTGAAGGCCGGCCGCACATTGTCGATGCTATTACCAACGGCGACGTCCAACTCGTCTTCAACACCACCGAAGGCGCGCAGGCAGTGGTTGATAGCCGTTCGCTCCGGCGCGCAGCCCTATTGCACCGGGTCCCTTATTATACCACCATTGCGGGTGCGATCGCGGTGTCGCAAGGGATCGAGGCCTACCGGTCGGGCACGCTTGAAGTGCGGCCTCTGCAAGCCTATTTCGCGGCCTGAGCCGGCGGGCCAGATCGTCCCACTCCTGTCGCGGGGGCGATGGCCCAGGCGGCCGGCCGGCGGACCGCGGTCGCGGGGCGTGAAGGATGGATGGGCCGCCGGAGACAATCCGGCTGCTCGTGGTATTGTTTTGTCGGGTCGGCCAGCGCCGGCCCGAGTCGACTGGAAGGGGTAGTGCTGTGATGGAAAAGATTCCGATGACCGCTGCTGGCCACGCGGCGCTGGAATCCGAGCTGAAACGGCGCACGGTCGAGGAGCGCCCGCGCATCATCGAGCTGATTGCGCAGGCGCGCGGGCATGGCGACCTCGCCGAGAACGCCGAGTACCACGCGGCCAAGGAGCAGCACGGCCTCAACGAGGGCCGCATCGCCGAGCTCGAGGACCAACTCTCGCGGGCCGAGATCATCGACGTGTCGAAGCTGTCCGGCAAGACGGTCAAGTTCGGCGCCACCGTTTCCCTCGTCGACGAGGACACCGAGGAGAAGAGGAAGTACCAGATCGTCGGCGACGCCGAAGCCGACGTCAAATCCGGCAAGATCTCCATCTCGTCACCGATCGCCCGGGCCCTGATCGGCAAGGCCAAGGGCGACACGGTCGAGGTCGCCGCACCCGGCGGCGCGCGGTCCTATGAGATCCTCGACGTCAAGTTCGGCTGACCAGTCTCGCCGCGCGGCTTGGCGATGACGGGTGCCGTTGTGTTGCGCCGCTA
>Ga0315553_10004510_pt1 | contig 10474 bp, 9 predicted proteins | sample SalMarSW160140MG_FD_203099 | JGI IMG/M metagenome (GOLD analysis project Ga0315553, IMG submission 203099) | Salt marsh sediment microbial communities from the Plum Island Ecosystem LTER, Massachusetts, United States - Salt Marsh Sediment SW1601-40 ... | reverse complement strand
TCCTGACCGCTCGGAGCGGTAAAAATCGGATCGGACGAGGTCAGGGACTGCAGCGCACAGGACAGGCTGGCTAACCCAAGCAGGACGGCAGCCAGCACGCGCTGCAGGCCTGCCCGGCGTCGACGTCTAGCGCTGGATGGCATTTTCTGGAATGCGGCCTTCCCAGGCTTCCACGGTCTGATCACCTTTCTTTAAAAATCCGTCGTATTCAATCCCGGCGCCGGAAGAGACCCAACCGTCTAAAACGAAGGGTAAGCCCGGCTGATCGGCGGGAATCCACTCCCCATTATACCGCCGGGCCAGGTGTAGGTGTGTGCCGGTCGAAACGCCGCCCTCACAAGAAGGGTGCCCGACCCGGTCCCCGGGATGTAAATACGTGCCCGGTTCGACACGCTCGTTGGATTCGACGTGCATGTACAACACCGTCCAGCCGGTCTGCTCGTAGCCGTCACCATCCAGATCCTGGATCACAGCCCCATCTCCGGTGCGGACGACCAGACCCTCGGCGACGGCGGTAACCCAATCGCTGCTGGCTACACAGCCCAGCGCTTCGCCGGGCGGAGCGAAATCGAGCGCGGCCCAGGCCGAGCCGCTGCCCCAGCCTCCGTGCGGACCGCCGGTAAAGGACCATTCACGACCCGGCTCGAAGGGCAGCTGCATGGCGGGCTGCTCGAGATCGGCGGGCAGTAGCGGCTCAATGGCGTAATGGAAAGGGTACCCGAAGAAGGCGGAATAGGTGGCGAAGACCCCCTCAGGAGAGACAGCCTGCTCCCAACCAGCGCGGCCGTAGAGCTGGGCGAAGAGGTGCTGCACCCCGGCGGTGCCGGCGTTGATGGTAGGATCGAGCGGCGCGACGCTGCCATCGGCCAGGATCCAGGAAGAGACCCCGTTGACGCGCCAGAGATAATACCCCCGGTTTAGGTTATCGGCAGACCAGGCCAGCTGGCGGTACAGGCCGTCTCGCCAGGTGACCAGCATGCCCATGGGGTATTCGAGGGTGCTCTCGGCCGGCTCGTCCTGGGTGATCCAACCGCTCTGGTACTGCAAGACCGCCAGGAGCAAACGCGGGTTGACCGAATATTCCTGGGAGACGCGAGCGACGATCTTGACTCCGCTCAACGTACGCCCGTCCACCTCCTCCTCATAATCCGCCAGATAGCCTCCCCAGCCGCGGATGAATTCACCGACGTCGAAGGCTGCGCTCATTGGCCCGTTGACCAGTTCCGAATCGGGAACGATTTTGAATCCGGGTCCCACCGAATCCGGGTCCGGAGGGGGGATGGTCAGGACGACGCCAGGTTCGACGTGGTTGGGGTCGGGGATCTGGTTGGCTTCCACGATCTGGTTGAGGCTAACGCCGTAGCGCTGGGCGATGGCGCTGAGCATATCCCCGTTCTCGACGACGTACTGCTCTGCGTCGCTGCGCAAGGTGGGCAGCGGGTGGGGGTCGTCCGGCGTGGGCGTCAGGATCGGCGCGCTGAGGTCAGGGGTAGCCGGCAAGAAGGGCGTGCGCGTCGCGCCCGGACCAGCTTCGGTGAGCAGCTCCACCTGTTCGCCTGCGAGCGCCGAGCCGCCGCCAGTGGCTGAGCCGGGGGTGCGAGCACATGCCATCATGGCTGAAAACAGCATTAAGGCGGCTAACGTGATTTTGATAGAAGCGGGTGGTGCACTGCGCATTGGTTTATTCTATCCTGAATAGCGTACACCTGACAACCTGAAGAAAATATAGAAAGCGCCCAGGATCGATGGTTGTTGGTGGTTTCATCGCCCCAGATCGTGCAAGGATGGTGCCAGACTTAAGAGGGTTCACCACTTGAGGGTAGGCAGGGGAACTGCGTAACTCCTAACCTTGCGCCCAGTAGAGGGGATACTGCATGTTTGTACCTCTCTTCGCAACTGAAGTTTGCGATTCCCGAAAAGCGCGGTTGGAAAGATGCATTCGAACGATCAGGGAATGAGTATAATAACCGAAATTCTTTGGGAGGTATGCATGCCAAACCCGCTGGTCGAATGCGTCCCCAACTTCTCCGAAGGCCGCCGTCCGGAGGTCGTCGAAGCCATTCGCGAATCCATCGCTTCGGTGAAAGAAGTCCGAGTGCTGGATTACCATTCCGACAGCGATCATAACCGCACGGTGATCACTTTCGTCGGGCCGCCGCAAGCTGTCGAGGAAGCCGCTTTTCGCGCCATCCGCCAGGCGTCCGAGCTGATCAACCTGGACGAGCACCGCGGCGAGCACCCGCGCATGGGCGCTACGGACGTGGTCCCCTTCATCCCCATCGCGGACGCCAGTATGGAGGACTGCGTGGCGCTGGCAAAGCAGCTGGGGAAGCGCGTCGGCGAGCGGTTGGGCATCCCGATCTATCTCTACGAAGCTGCCGCAACCCGGCCCGAGCGCCAGAACCTGGAAAACATCCGCCGGGGCGAATACGAAGCAATCAAAGCCGAGATCGGCGTGAACCCGGAGCGCGAGCCGGATTACGGCCCTTCCAAAGTAGGTCCGGCGGGGGCGACCGTGATCGGGGCGCGGCCGTTCTTGATCGCGTATAACGTGTACCTGACCACCGACGACGTGTCCATTGCAAAAAAGATCGCCAAAGCCATCCGGCACTCTTCAGGAGGACTGCGCTACGTCAAGGCGCTGGGTTTGCTGGTTGACGGGCACGCCCAGGTTTCGATGAACCTGACAGATTTCCGCAAGACGCCCATCGCGCGGGTCGTCGAACTGATTCGCTCAGAGGCGGCTCGCTACGGGGTCGCCGTTCACCACAGCGAGCTGGTCGGCCTGATCCCCCAGGACGCGCTGGTGGATACTGCCGTCTGGTATACGCAGATGGACCAGTTCGAGCCCGAACAGGTGCTGGAAAAACGCCTGTACCAAACGAGAGAGGAGGTTTCCGCTGAGGGCGAGGCTGGCATTCCCGTCGACGGAAGCTTTCTGGAGGCTTTGGCCGCCGGTACGGCCACCCCGGGTGGAGGTTCCGCGGCAGCCTATGCGGGCGCGGCGGGCGCGGCGCTGGTGGCGATGGTCGCCAGGTTGACGGCCGGCAAGAAGAAATACGCCGAGGTCGAAGAGGCCATGCAGTCGATCCTGGAGCGAGCCGAGAAGTTACGTGGGGAACTTACCGCAGCCGTGTCGCGGGACGCAGCAGCTTTCCAGGGCGTTATGCAAGCCTTCCGCATGCCAAAGGACAGCTCTGAAGAGAAGGAGGAGCGAACCGCCGCCATTCACACGGCTACACTGGAGGCGGCGCGGGTGCCGTTAGGCGTCGCCAGTAAGGCCCTGGAGGTGCTCGAGCTGGCGACCGAGGTGGTCGAGCAGGGCAACCTCAATGCGATCAGCGACGGCGCATCGGCGGCGGCCCTGGCGCAAGCGGCGATGACCAGCGCGGGTCTCAACGTGCGCACCAACGTGGTCAGCCTGGATGATTCTCCGGAAGCAGACGACCTGATGCATAAGCTCCGTCTGCTCGAATCGCGCGCCGCCGGATTGCATGAGCGCATTCATATCAGCCTCATCGAGCGGGGAGGCCTGCCCCTCGGATGAGATCATTAACTGCAAGAATTAGCCTGGCGGGACGGTTGGTCCCGGGGATTTTGATTCTGCTGGTCCTTCTAAGCGCCTGCCTGAGCGCGCCGCCAACCGGAAACAGCCCGACCGATTTGCCGCCCGAGCTTGCGCCTACCGGCGCGGAAAATTCAGCAACTACCCATACGCCCACGCCCTTCCAACCCATCACCGCTACGCCGACCGAACCGGCGCCGCCCGCGCCAACACCGACAGCAACCGCATCGCCTGCGCCCACGCCCCAGCAAGCCATCTGGCTGGCGTCTTATTTGCCGGCGGCGCTGCAGGAAAGTTTCAAGCCCCCACAGGGTTACGGCCTCGTCGATGAAGAGCAAAACGCCCTGCTGCGCCTGCAGGTCGGCGACCAGAACGCGGTCAGCCGATGGGTGTACGCGCTGGTCGCACCCTTCTCGACCATCCCGGACGAGGTCTCGCTGCAAGACCTGCGCCGGTCCTGGCGGGGGGAAGCCAGCGGGCCTTTTGCTGGTAAACCAATCCTCGTCGATGAGCGCACCCAGGGCGTCTTTTCCGCCTGGTGGGGCGAACCGTCTGACGGTGCTGTGCGGGTGCTGGATGCCGGAAGGCTGCTCGAACGGGCCTGGGAGGATCAACCTGCCTGGGCGATCATCCCCTTCGAGGCGCTCGAGCCGCGATGGGTGGTGCTGAAGGTCGATGGGCAAACGCCCCTGGCTAAAGATTTAGATCTGCAGGCCTACCCGCTCACGGTGCCGTTCTCGCTGCAGGGGGACGCCAACGTGATCGCCGGGCTTTCCCAGATCGACAATTCCGACAAGCCTGGAACCTTTGGACTGCCGGCTACCAACCGCGACCCGGGCAAGCTGACCACCGTGGCGATGACCGGGGTGACCGCCCTGGTGCGGGCGACCGCCTTCACCATGCGCCGCAACGGCGTGCTCTACCCGGACCAGGATGTGCGCGAGATCTTGCGCCAGGCCGACATCGCTCACGTCAGCAACGAGATCCCCTTCACCCCTGACTGTCCCCCGCCCAATCCACAGCAAGCGGATTTGCGTTTCTGCAGCGACCCGGCTTACATGGCCCTGTTGGAGGACATCGGCACGGACGTGGTCGAGCTGACCGGCGACCATTTCGGTGACTGGGGGCCCGAGGCGATGCTGTACACATTGGGACTGTACGATGACGCCGGTTGGGTGTATTACGGGGGCGGGAAAGACAGGAACGACGCCCGGGCCGCGCGCACCCTGGAGCATAATGGCAACCGCATCGCTTTCATCGGCTGCAACGGCAAAGGCGGAGGCTACGCCACGGCTAGCGAATCCCAACCCGGCGCAGTCGCCTGCGATTTCGATTGGATGACCCGTGAGATCTCCCGTTTAACAGAAGAAGGCTACCTAGTCATCGCCACATTCCAGCATTTTGAGTATTACACGTATTATGCCCAGCCAGACCAAGTCCGGGATTTTCGCCGCCTGGCAGAAGCGGGCGCGGCCATTGTGAGCGGCAGCCAGGCGCACCAACCGCAGGGGATGGAGTTTTTCGATGGCACCTTCATCCATTACGGCCTGGGAAACCTGTTCTTCGACCAGTATCAGTTCTGTACGGACTTCGCCTGCGACGATGGTTTCATCGACCGGCATGTTTTCTACGATGGGCGTTACATCAGCACCGAACTGCTGCCGATCAAGTTCATCGACTTCGCCCGCCCGCGCCCGATGACCCAGGACGAGCGTGTACAATTGCTGCAGAAGGTCTTTTTCGCCAGCGGCTGGTAGGCGGTAACGCCAGCAATGTCCCTTCTACCTTAATCCCCACCAGGGGATCAAGCTTCAATCTCAAAACTAGCAGAGGAGGAAAATAAATGGGACTTCAACCTGACCACTGGATACGCAAGATGGCTGAGGAACAAGGCATGATCGAACCTTTCGCCGATAACAAGGTGCGTAAAGGGGTCATCTCGTACGGTGTGTCTTCTTACGGCTATGATATACGCGTGGCCGAGGAATTCAAAATCTTTACCAACATTTATTCCGCTGTGGTTGACCCCAAGAATTTCGATCCCAAGTCCATGGTCGATTATCGCGGCGAGGTATGCGTGATCCCGCCTAATTCATTTGCCCTGGCGCGCACCGTGGAATACTTCCGCATCCCCCGCAACGTGTTGACGGTTTGTCTGGGTAAGTCGACCTACGCCCGCTGCGGGATTATCGTCAACGTGACACCTTTCGAGCCGGAGTGGGAGGGCTTCGTCACCCTGGAGATCTCCAACACCACACCGCTGCCGGCCAAGATCTACGCCAACGAAGGTATCGCCCAGGTGCTGTTCTTCACAGGCGACGAGGAGTGCGAAATCTCGTACGCAGATAAGAAAGGCAAATACCAGAAACAACAGGCTATCGTTTTACCGAAATTATGAGTTTGCGCGCGTATCCCAAGACCGATCTCGGCGAAATCCTTGGGGATCGGGTTGTTTACCGGAATTTGACACCGGTGGATCGGCGCTTGCCTTCCATCGATGAGTTTGGCTCAGCGATCGGCTTGCCGGCCGGCCGCATCCCGCGTAAAAGTGAGCCGGAATACGCGCGGGCGATCGTGCACCTGCTCCGGCGGGCGCGAGCGCTGGATGCGCCGGGCACCGAGCTGGCGCGGTTGGTCTACCTCGGCGACACCCGCCTTAACGACGGCACGGCGTTCGCTAACATCTGCCGGGAAGGCGGTTTTGAGGGTGTGGCGTTCATCGGCGCCGAATCCAACGCTCCTGAGGCCTTTCAGGTCGAGGCCAATCCCACGGGGGAAGTGCTGTACCTGGCGAACCGCTGGTCGCTGCTGGGCGCGTTCGAGAGCTACTGCGTCCAGCATGGGATGCACATCGACGAAGCGACCGCTGTGGTCGTGGACCTGGACAAAACCGCCTTAGGCGCGCGCGGGCGGAACGCCCAGGTCATCGATCGCGCCCGGATACAGGCCATGCACGATACGGTGGCAGAATTGCTCGGCGAGTCCTTCGACCAGGTCGCCTTTCAAGCCGCTTACGACGAGCTCAACGAGGTGGACTACCATCCCTTCACCAAGGATAACCAGGATTACCTGGCCTACATCTGCCTGATCGTCAGCAGTGGGATTTTCAGCCTGCCGACCGTGTTGGCTGGGGTCCGTGACGGACGCCTGATTTCATTCGAGCAGTTCATCGATCAGGTGGAAGCCCGCCTGGACGTACTGCAGCCGGAACTGGCGGAACTTCACCGCCAGATTTACGCTAACGTGCGGCGCAACGATCCAACACCCTTCAAGGCGTTCCGGCGGAAGGAATATTTAGCCACGGTCGCCCGCATGGGCCAGCTGGACGACGGCGTGCCGCTTGAACGGATGCTGGCAGAGGAGATCGTCATCACCCAGGAGGTACGCGCCATCGCCCTGGAATGGCAGGCGCGCGGCGCGCTGATTTTTGGGCTTTCCGATAAACCGGATGAAGCCTCTTTACCCAATGCCGAGGGGTCCGCCGGCGGTCTGCGTCCGATCCACAGGACGAGAACCCATGCCGTTGGCGAGGAATGAAAAAAGGCGACCTTTATCGGGTCGCCTTTTGATTTGACCGCCAGCCTGGATAACTTACTCGACGATCTCTTCGTCTTCACCTGTAATTTCCGGGCTCATCTCGACATCCGTCAAGGGTTCCTCCGGGACAATGATCAACAAGATGATGTAAGCAAGCAAACCCGGCCCCCCTGCAAGCGTGCCGATGATGAAGAGCAAGCGCACCAAAGTGGGGTCGATGCTGAAGTACTTTCCTAAACCGCCGGCTACGCCGCCGACCATGCGGTCGGTTCGAGAACGGTACAGGCGTCTGTATTCTGTGGACATGGTTTAATCTCCTTTGTGTGAGAGGGTTGAGGGTATTGCGGCAGCGTTCCTGCTCCAATACGCTCACTTGCCTCATGAACTGCGTAATTCAAAGAATAGGAATGTTCGCTATTTAGGTATACGCAAAAAGCCGGGTGAGGTTGCACCCGGCTTTTTCATTGAGTAACGACTTACTCACTTGAACGAAGAAAGGGGTGTTTGGGCGGGCTAATCCCGCCCAAACACCCCTTTTTACTTACCTAATATGTGCGCTTCCAACTCGATGAGATCCGCAGGCAGCCGGGTGGGGACCGGCATAGACCGGGTAATGGCGTCGGGGTCTTTCAACCCGTGTCCGGTACAGACCGCCACGATGGTCTTCCCCTGGGGAGAGAGCTTTCCGGCGCGAATCTCAGCGACCAGGCCGGCTAAGCCAGCTGCGGAAGCGGGCTCTACCCACACCCCTTCCGCCGCCAGGCGCCGTTGCATCCCCAAAATCGCCTCGTCTTCCTGGGCGATGATACGCCCACCGGATTCTTCAGCCGCCTGGAGAGCTTGTTCACCGCGGGCCGGTTTCCCGATGCGGATGGCAGTCGCCAGGGTTTCCGGGTGATCGACCGGATGGCCGAGCACCAGTGGAGCGGCGCCGGCGGCCTGGACGCCCAAGATCCTGGGCAATCCCGTGTCATTCAGCTCGTGGTACTGTTGGAAGCCCATCCAGTAAGCGGTAATATTGCCGGCGTTGCCCACCGGCAGACAAAGCCAATCCGGCGCGCGGCCTAACCGGTCGCAGATTTCGAATGCAGCGGTTTTTTGACCTTCCAAACGGTAAGGATTGAGCGAGTTGACCAGGGCGATGGAATGTTTCTCGCTGATGGCCACGACGAGGGTCAGGGCGTCGTCGAACGAGCCGTCGATCTGCACAACCTGGGCGCCGTAAGCAACCGCGCCGGCCAATTTTCCGGCGGCGACCTTGCCCGCCGGGATCAGCACGACGGCGCGCAGCCCAGCGCGGGCGGCGTATGCCGCAGCCGAAGCAGCCGTGTTGCCGGTCGAGGCGCAGATCACGGCCTGGGCCTTGCGACCAACCGCTTCGCTGATCGCGGCGGTCATGCCCCGGTCTTTGAACGAGCCGGTCGGGTTCAACCCCTCGAACTTGGCATACAATGCAAAGCCGCCGCCTAACTCCTCAACGAGCCCGGGCAGGGGGATGAGGGGCGTATTGCCCTCCAGCAAGGTCACCCGGGCGGTGTGCTGCGGCAGGTCGAGCAAGGAACCATAACGGTCCAGCAGGCCGGAATAAGGCACGATCTGACCGTCAGGGGGCGCCATCGACGGTGATCAACGGCGCCAGGCGCTCAAAAGTCGCCGGACCGATCCCGGGGACTCGCTCGAGGTCTTCGATGGTTTGAAAGGGTCCGTTGGCTTCGCGATCGGCGATGATGTTCTGCGCTGTAACCGGCCCGATCCCGGGCAAACTTTCCAGCTCCGCTTGAGTCGCGGTGTTGAGGTCCACCAGTAAGGCCTCAACTTCTCCGTTCCCCCCGGCGGAAGCGCCGCCGGTATCCGAGGGCTGCTCCTGGGGGGTGAGCGGGATGTAAACGCGTTCTCCGTCCTGCAGCCGGGCAGCCAGGTTGAGGCTGGTTGTGTCAGCCCCGGTGGTTACTCCACCTGCGGCATCGAACGCATCCTGGACGCGCGCCTCCAGCGGCAGCGTATACACGCCTGGATTGGCCACTGCGCCGGTCACGTGGACGGTCAATGGCCCGAGAGTAGGCGGCGGCTGCAGTCTGACCGGCTCTCCGCGCGGCGGCATGCTGACCAGCAAGATCACGCCCGCGGCCAACAGGCCACAAACGAGCCCGAACAGTATCGTCGCCCACTTATTCATGCCGTATAATCGTCTCCAGACGGACGCCAAGCTCCCGCTAGGCGGATTCTTCCAGGAGCAGACTCAATCCCATGCGCTGCCGGCCGCTGTCCACCTGCAGGACGCGCACCCGCACGTGCTCCCCTTCATAGACAACTTCCTCTGGTTTCAAAGCCTCGCTTTCAGCGCACATCTCAGAGATGTGAATCAACCCATCCAGGCCATCCTCGACACGCGCGAAAGCGCCATAAGGCAGGATGCTGGTGATGGTGGCTTCCACCAGCTGGCCGGGAGCGAAGCGCGATTCGGCCGTCTCCCAGGGATTGTCGTGCATGCGTTTCAAACTGAGCGCTACGCGGGAGCGTTCTTCATCCACGCTGATGACGTAGACGGTGATTTCCTGGCCCAACTTCAGGCTATCCGAAGGATGGCGCACGCGGCCCCAGGAGATCTCCGAGACGTGGATCAACCCTTCCAAGCCGCCCAGGTCTACGAATACGCCGAAGTCGGTGATGTTCGTGACCGTCCCGACCACGTGGTCGCCGGATTTAAGACCGTCGAGCAGCTGGTTACGGCTGCCGGGTTCTGAAAGGGCTGCCCGTTCCGAGAAGACTACCCGCCCACGTTCCGGGTCGCACTCGATCACTTTAAGCACGAGCGTTTGATCGACGTAATCCGCCAGCAAGTGATCGCGTTCCTGCGCGGTTTTCTCGCCGCTGACCTCGACCAGGTGAGATACCGGTACAAAACCGTGCATGGTATCTCCTGCAACAAGAAGCCCTCCACGGTTGTATCCGTTTACTTTCAACTCCACCGTTTCGTCCTGCTCGTAGATATGTTGGACCACACCCCAATCGACGCCTGGCGTCGATTCCCTGACGGGGCGTGAGTCCTGCGGGACCGAGGACTGTGGAACCAATTCCCTTTCTACGTCGTCCAACAGTGAGCTCCACCAGGAGTCATCGTTCGGCGGCGGTCCCCCCTCAACTGTTTGAATTAAGGTGTCCTTCACCATTAATCTACCCTCGCTATGTTGTTATTCCAGTATCTGTGTACGCCCTCCATTAGATTTTTTGAACGATTTTCTCAGATGTATGCTCCTCTCTAGCCTGCCGTTCCATCTCTACGATTGCTTTGGCAACGGCTTCGATGGCTACCCTTTGTTTACGATATAAGTCAGCTTCAGACATGGCCAACTTTCTGGCGACCTCCCGAAC
>Ga0315553_10004509_pt1 | contig 10475 bp, 7 predicted proteins | sample SalMarSW160140MG_FD_203099 | JGI IMG/M metagenome (GOLD analysis project Ga0315553, IMG submission 203099) | Salt marsh sediment microbial communities from the Plum Island Ecosystem LTER, Massachusetts, United States - Salt Marsh Sediment SW1601-40 ... | reverse complement strand
ACAGCGCTCCCACTCGCCGGGAACTCGAGGACAGCACCATCATCAATCCCAACGACGGCAAGATCCGTCCCGCCGGAATGCTCACCAGCCGGGCGCTGCTGGTCGTCCTGTCGGAAAATCTCTTCGGCAAGACGTTCGTGCTGTCCAAAGCGAGAAGCCTGATCGGGCGGGGAAACAACTGCGATATCGTCGTCAAAGACCCGTTGATCAGCAGGGAGCACTGTCTGATCGAATACGACGGCAGCTACTTTCTTCGAGACCTCGGCTCGAAAAACGGCACCGTGTTGAACCGCAAAGCTCTGTCCAGGCGCGCCTCCCTGTACTACGGGGACCGGATCGTTATCGGCAGCACCATACTGCGCTTCCTGCTGGAAGAACGGGTGGAGAGAAAATAGGGCAAGCCTCGGGATCCCCTACACCGCTCCACATGGGCTCCGTAGAGTCGGAGGGGATGCCGGTTCGCCATATTCCAGAGTCGTGCACGACGAAGTATTCACCGTACTCTCCGTGTCGTATGTTCCTCTTCACGGGACTGAGGAGGGATGCACTAAGATGAACGAAGTGTTGAAGCGGAGAGTAGAGAGTGCTCCCCGGGCGTTTTGCGAAAACCAGCCCTAGATGATCCCTGCCTGCAGCAGTCCCAGAACGATCGTGGCGGCCATGAACAGCAGGGCGATCCTGCCGGTCCAGCGGTGAACGGCCCGGGCCTTTTTGGCCCTGGCCGGGACTTTTCTGATCTTGAGCATGAAATGCCCCAGAAAGGGGGTGAAGATCATCAGGATGATGGTCACCAGTCCGATCCAGGAGTGAGGCACCCGCAGGTGCACCCCGGTGGTTTGGGAGACCATGTAGGTGGTGATGCCGATTCCCACCACCCCGATCACAACCCCGCCGATGCCGATGCGGCGGTGGGCCTTGAGCCACCACTTCTTCTTCTTGAGATAGCGGGGAAAGAACATCCCGACAAACAGCAGCGCGAAGGATATGCTCATCAGTGTCCCGTGAACCCGGTACAGGATCCCGTAAAGATCCACCTGCACTCCCGCAGCCGCGGTCTCTCCCCCTGCTGTTCTTCCCGCGGTCAAATCGATCGTAGCCGAACCCCTGCGGGTGTGGGGATCAAGATGGTCATCGGAGTTACCGGTCGCCCAGATGATCTTGATCTCCCCTTCCGTGGAGAGCGGTTTATCGTAGGCATCCCCTGTTTCCAGCGCCCGGCTGAACTCGAAGGTGGTCACTCCGTCATGCTCATTGCCGGCGAAGGCGAGGATGTGATGCTGCCCCCCCAACTGTTCATCCGTGGGATGCGGCCCGAACAGCCCGGTGGAGTAGCAGTCCAGGGCTCCGGCTGCCCCGCCGGCATCCACCCAGCCGAAGATCATATCGGCCTCGGCCATGGCCTGGGTCGGCTCGATGCCCAGGGACACCCAGCCCGTTGTGCGGGCCTGCATGGCGAAATGGACGGTATCACCGGCTACTGCCCAGTAGAGGAGGAAATCCTCCCCGGCCAGGGAAAGCTGATTGGCGTACTCGCCCTGGTCGACCGTTCCGTCGATGTCGACTGCAAAACCGGCGGCGCTTGACAGAAACAGGATCGCAGCCAGGACCGGCAGGAGTTGTCCTCTCGCGGGCTTTTTGGAGCTTGTGGTAATCATGAGCACCAGCATATATCAGTTTTCGAGGGCCTGTAAACCATAACGGCGGGGTGGTTTATTCCGCTCCGATGTAGAGCCGCGGAAGGCTCTGTCGTCGAACAGCGACACCGTGGCGAAGCCTACCGCCTCGTCCCGAAAGGATACGAATTACATCTGAAAGGAGGCGCTTTCCACCACGCCCGGTTGACTTTTTCGAGTGAAAAGAAATATTCTTCATATGAAAACAGTGCTGTGGTTCTTGGAGGAAAGAATGAAGACGGAGGCAATCGGAAAGATCGACAAGAAGGTAAAAATCGCGGCCGGGCTGTTCTGGGCGGATTACGGCAACCTCGGGGCTCAGGTCCGGGAGCTGACGGAAGCCGGGGTCGATTGGATCCATCTGGAGATGAGGGACGGGCGCTACATGAACTTCAACGCCCCCCGGGGTGGACTGGACGTGCTGATGGGCATCAGACCGCACACGGATCTGGAGATCGAGGTGCAGCTTCAGATGCTGCGTCCCACCTTCGACCTGTACCGACAGCTCAAAGACAATGGGGCGGATCTGATCAGCCTGCCGATCGAGACCACGATGGAAAACCTCATACAGGACATCACCTTCATCAAGGACAAGCTCGAGCTGAAGGTCGGCGTCTGGGCATGGCAGGGCCTGCCGGTCCTGTTTTTCGAACAGTACCTCCCCTTTGTCGATATCATCGAGTACGAGAGCAGGGCCAGGTTCTGGAGTACCGAGAAAGGACGGACCCCCCACGTGCTGGATGATATAATGGTCAGCAGCCTGAGACGCATGCATGAGATGATTGTGGCGGCCGGCCGTGAGACGGAGGTCGATCTGATGGAGGACGGAGGAATCGGCGATTCGAACTCAGGCCCTTTCGTGCAGGCGGGCATGACCGTAGGGGAGTACTCTTCTGCCCTGCTCAAAGGTCCGGACGGGGAGGGCCCCGGCGGCCGCTACGCACCAGGGTCGGGGCGGATCACAGCGGCGGTGGGCAAACTCCAGGCGGCTCTTCAGGAGGCGGCCGATCTGTATAGAAGCCAGGAGGGTCTCCTGAAAACCTGAGGGCTGCCGGGCGGATGGTTCAGCATCTGCTCGACTCGACATTAATCACCACGAGGGGGATGAGATGAAGAGAATCGGTATCGTCCTTGCCGGCTACGGCGGCATAGGGAGAATCCATATATTGGCGCTGCGGCAGCTTCCCGTGATCTATCCGGACAGCTCCTCCGATTTCCAGCTGGTCGGTGTCTGCATGCGTTCCGAGGAGAAAGCCCGGCGCGCCGCGGATGAGGCGGGCTGTCCCAAGGCGTACGGCAACTACGAAGAGGTTCTAGGCGATGAGGAGGTGGACATCGTGGATCTGGTCACCCCGAATCATCTCCATCTGGGGATGATCGAGCAAGCGCTGCGGGCCGGCAAGCACGTGCTCTGCGAGAAACCGCTGAGCGTGACCCGGGGTGAAGCCGAAGCCATCGTCGAGGCGGTGCAGAGTTCCCGGACATCCCTGGGCATGATCTTCAACTACCGTTTTGTCCCGGCGCTGCTCAAGGCCAAAGAGATGATGGACAGGGGCCTGCTGGGGCGGATCTACAACTTCCGGGGAGAGTACTACCACACCGGTTATCAGAATCCCGCAAGGCCGCTGACCTGGAGGATGGACTTCTCCAAGTCCGGCGGGGGCGCCCTGGTAGACATGGGGGTGCACGTAATAGATCTTGCCCGTTACCTCCTGGGGGATTTTGACTCGGTGCAGGCGGTCACGGAGACCTACATCAGCGAACGGCCTCTGGAAAAGGGTTCGAAACAGACCGGGAAGGTCACCGTAGACGATGCGGCCTGGATGAATGTACGGATGAAAAACGGCGCCATGGGCAGCATCGAGGTGTCCCGATTCGCCACCGGCACCCTGGATGATCTGAATCTTGCGGTGTACGGGGATAAAGGAGCCCTGCGCTTCAGCCTGATGGATGCCAACTTCCTGTACTGGTTCGACAGCAGCGTGCGCTCCCCCGATCCCGGGATGCTCGGCTGGCAGAGACTCGAGACCGGGCAGGGCTATCCGGGCGCCAAGATACCCAATCCGCGTTCCATCGTCGGCTGGACCCGCTTTCATGCCGAAAACCTTCACCGCTTTATCCGCTCCGTGAAGGATGGGGCGTCCTTTTCACCGAACGAACTCGACGGCTACGAAGCCCAGGCCGTGCTGGAGGCCGCCTATGAGAGCGCCGAAACCGGGGCGTGGGCGAAGGTGAAAAACTGGCCGAGAAGCGCCGGCTGAATACGGACTAGGTGTAAAGGCAGATCAGGCTCAGGTCAATCCGGTAATCAGGGAGTATAACGTGCAGGGAGTTGTATTCGACATCAAGCGATTCGCCATCCATGACGGCCCGGGCATCCGAACCTCGGTGTTCCTAAAGGGCTGCCCCTTGAACTGTATCTGGTGTCAAAACCCCGAAGGGATCTCGAGGGGGATCACTCTCTGGTACTTTCATTCCCGCTGTATCCGCTGCGGCGACTGCATTCCCTCCTGTCCGGAAAACGCCCTGTCGGCGCATGCGCAGGGCAGCCACTATATCCGCATCGACCGCAGCCTCTGCACCAGCTGCGGCGCCTGCGTGGAGGTTTGTCCCTCCACGGCGCTGTCCTTTGCCGGCAGGAGCATGGAGCATCTGGAGGTGGCCGAAGAGCTGCGCAAGGACAGGACCTTCTACAAATCCTCGGAAGGGGGCATTACCCTGACCGGGGGAGATCCCTTTGCCCAGACCGCCTTCAGCCGGGCAATCCTCCAGGAAATGAAAAAGAGCGGCATCCACACCGCCGTCGAGACCTGCCTGCTGGCCAGCAGGGAGGAGCTGGAGTCGCTTGTCCCCTACGTCGATCTGTTCCTGGTGGATTTGAAAGTCGATGACCCGGCAAAACACGCGGAGTACACCGGCGCCTCCAATGAAAGGATCAAGGAGAACTTCGCCTGGCTGGTCAAGCAGCACGGGGCCGTGGTGGTGCGTATCCCGATCATTCCCGGGTACACCGATACAGAGGAGAACCTGCGGGCGATCGGAAGCTACGTGGCTGGACTGGATCCGGATATCCCGATCGAACTGGTGAACTTCAATCCCCTGGCCCGGGACAAGTACGTCGTCCTCGGTGAAGACTACCCCCTGAAGCGGATCGATTCGGTCGTATCCGCCGAAAGGATGGAGCAGCTCAGGCGGACGGTTTCCCGTACCGGTGCCACGGTGAGGCTGGAGAGTGAGTAAACCCTTCGACTACGTAATCATCGGCTCCGGTGTGGGCGGAAGCGTGCTCACCCGACGTCTCGTGGAAAGCGGCGCCACCGTCTGCCTTCTCGAACGGGGCGGATTCGTGAAGCAGGAGAAGGCGAACTGGGACGTAGAAGAGGTCGTGGTGAAGCGGAGGTACCAGGCCGAAGAGACCTGGTACGATCTGCAGGGCAGGCCCTTCCACCCCAGGGTCTACTACAACGTGGGGGGAAGCTCCCGTTTCTACGGGGCGGCCGCCTACAGGCTCCGGCGTCGGGATTTCCAGGAGCAGCGCTATGCCGACGGAATATCCCCGGGCTGGCCTTTCCCCTACGAGGAACTGGAGCCGTATTACGATCGGGCTGAAAATCTGCTCGGTGTGCGGGGCCTGAGGGGAGAGGATCCGACGGACCCGGGGGGCAGGGCGTATCCCAATCCGCCGATCGAACATGAACCCTTCGTGGCCGACCTGGCCGACCGGCTGAAAAAGCGGGGCTTGAGGCCCTTTCATACACCTCTGGCCATCGATTTCGGTCCCGGCGGGCGCTGCCGCAAGGGAAGTCCCTGCGACGGCTTCCCCTGCATGGTACGGGCCAAGGGCGAGGCGGAGAACCGGATCCTGCGGCCGCTGCTGCTGAAAAAACCGGACAACCTCAGCCTCATCACCGAGGCTCGGGTCCTGCGCCTGCTCACCGACCACAGCGCAGCGGCAGTGCGATCGGCCCTCTACGAAAAGGAAGGTTCTCGCCACGAGGTGGAGGGAAACAGTTTCGTGCTCTGCGCCGGAGCCCTGAACTCCGCCCTGATCCTCCTGGACTCCCGAAACCGGTTCCATCCCGACGGCCTGGCCAACTCCAGCGGTCTGGTCGGCCGTAATTACATGTGCCACAACAACACGGTGCTCATGGCCTTTCATCCCTGCCGCAGGAACCGGACGATCATGCAGAAGACCCTCAGCTGCAACGATTTCTATCTGCCCGGCGCGGCCTCCGGGCCAACCGCCGGGGGTACCGGGGGTGGACCCGCGGACGCACCCGCGGGCAACATTCAGTTACGGGGCAAGGTCCAGCCGGAGAACCTCCGCGGCAGCCCGAGTATGTACCTTCGGCTGCTGCGCCGCTTCATAGCCGGCCGGAGTGCCGACTTCTGGATCATGAGCGAGGATCTGCCCGATCCGGGCAACCGCATCTTCCGTGACGGGCAATCGAGGATCCGTCTGGAGAGAATACCGAGAAACATCGACGCTCATCACGATCTGGTGGCGAGCTTCACCGGGATCCTGAAGCGGGCGGGATTTCCCTTTGTCATCCCCGTGGAGAGGGGATTGGAATCGGTGCAGCATCAGAGCGGCACGGCCAGGATGGGTACAGATCCGGGGAGTTCGGTTCTCGATCCGTTTTGCAGAAGCCACGATATTCCGAACCTCCGCGTCGTCGACGGAAGCTTCTTTCCCAGTTCCGGGGCGGTAAACCCCGCCCTGACAATCGCCGCTCAGGCTTTGCGGGTTGCCGATCACTTGCTTGACAATTCTTTCGATTGAAATTAAAATACTGTTATATGATAGCTAAAACTAGTTTAAATGAAAAACTAACCGATCGTATACGCACGCTCCGGGAGGAAGTTATCAACGCCCGCTTCACGGTTTGCCTGGAACGGGCCCGCTTCTACACAGAGGTGTACAGGCAAAACGAGGACAAGCCGGTCATTATCAAACGGGCTCTGGCCATCCGCAAAACCCTCGAGGAGATGTCGATCTTCATCGAACCGGGCGCCCTGATCGTCGGCAATCAGGCCTCGAAGCTCCGCGCAGCGCCGATATTTCCCGAGTATGCCGTGGAATGGATCGAAAAGGAGATCGGCGAGTTCGATAAACGTCCTGGAGACAAGTTCTTCATCGAGGAGGATCAGAAACCGGAACTCCAGGAGCTGTGTTCGTACTGGCGGGGGAAGACCACCCTCCGCCGGGGACGCTACCTCATGGGTGAAACCCTGCAGGAAATCCATAAAACCACGATCATCAAGGCCGAGGGCAATCTCACCTCTGGGGACGCCCACATCGCCGTCAACATGGAAAGGGTGCTCCAGATCGGCCTGGATGGATATCTGGCAGAGATTCGGGGACATCTTCATGAAGATTTCGATACGTCTTTGGAACAGATCAAGCAGAGGCGGTTCTACCAGGCTGCGGAGATCGCTGTAACCGGGCTTTCGGATTTCATCCTCCGTTTTTCCCGCCTGGCCCGGGCTTTGTCGATCGAGGAGACGGACCAGGCTCGAAAGCGGGAGCTGGTCCTGGTTGCCGACAACTGCGAGCACATCACCCGCAAACCGCCTGAGAGCTTCTATCAGGCACTTCAACTGACCTACTTTCTACAGCTGGTTCTGCAGATCGAAAGCAACGGCCACTCGGTTTCTCTGGGAAGGCTGGACCAGTATCTGTTCCCCTTCTACATGCGAGACCGGGAACAGGGGGTTGTTTCCGATGATTTTGCCCTGGAGTTGCTGGAGAACACCTGGGTCAAGCTGCTGTCGATCAACAAGATCCGGCCCTGGTCCCACACCCGCTTCTCCGCCGGCGGTCCGCTGTATCAAAACGTGACCATCGGGGGAACCGATGCGGAGGGAAACGACGCCGTCAATCCCTTGAGCTATCTGATTCTCGAATCCGTGGCGCGGGTGCAGCTTACCCAACCAAATCTCTCGGTGCGCTATCACAGGAACATGAGCCAGGATTTCCTGCTGCGCTGTTTGGAGGTGATCGAGAAGGGTTTCGGCATGCCCGCCTTCAACAATGACGAGATCGTCGTTCCGGAGTTCATCAAGCTCGGGGTTGCTGCGGAGGATGCTCACAACTATTCCGCCATCGGCTGTATCGAGGTCGCCGTTCCCGGCAAGTGGGGTTATCGCTGCACCGGCAAACACTTCATCAACTTCATGCGGGTATTTCTGGCCGCACTGAACGACGGGGTCGATCCGGTATCGGGAAAGCGTTTCTGCCCTGGAACGGGTCATCTCCAGGATTTCGAAAGCTTCGGGGAGGTGATGCAGGCATGGGAGAGGCAGATCCGCTATTATGCCAAGGCCGGCATCGCCATCGATGCGGCCATCGACGTGGTGCTGGAGGAGAACGCGCCGGATGTGGTCTGTTCGGTATTCGTGGATGACTGCCTGAAGCGAGGCAAGACGATCCATGAGGGAGGGTCGGTTTACGATTTTGTCTCCGGCCTCCAGGTCGGAATCGCCAATCTGGGCAACTCCCTGGCAGCCATCAAGAAGCTCGTCTTCGAGGACGAGGTGCTGAGCGCCGAACAGCTACTGCATCAAATGGAGAACAATTTCGAGGGTGAAGAGGGAGAGAAGATCAGGCTGAAACTGGTAAACGCCGCCCCGAAATATGGGAACGACGATGAGTACGTGGACTCTCTGATCCGCGAAGCTTACCAGTGCTACCTGGATGAGATCGAGAAGTACCGGACCATCCGCCACGGCCGCGGTCCGATCGGCTGCAGGTACTACGGCGGAACCTCTAGCATATCGGCGAATGTTCCCTCGGGGGCGGTGGTTCCGGCCACTCCGGACGGACGCAAGGCCTGGGTGCCCCTGGCCGAGGGAAGCTCTCCCGCTTCGGGAACGGACGTAAACGGACCTACCGCTGTTTTCCATTCGGTAGCCCGACTTCCCACCGACAAGATCCTGGGGGGCGTTCTTCTGAATCAGAAACTCACCCCTGATATGATTGGCCCGATCGAAAACAAGCGGAAGCTAGCCGCGCTGCTGCGCGGCTTCTTCGACGATCTCAAGGGATGGCACGTGCAGTACAACATCGTGGACCGGGAGACCCTGCTCAGGGCGCAGGCGAAACCGGAGGAGTATAGGGATCTGGTTGTGCGGGTGGCCGGATACTCCGCCTTCTTTACGACCCTGTCGCCGGATACACAGGATGACATAATCGCCCGGACCGAACAGCAGCTGTAGGGACAACGGAAACGGTGGAAAAGCTGCTGTGCGGCGTGGATCTGGGCGGCACCAAGTTGGCCGTCGGACTTTTCTCCCGGAAGGGCCGGCAGATTGACAGGCTGGAGATCAACGATCACGTCGACAAGAACAATGACGGTGTGACCGAGGCGATCGTTGGCCTGGTGAAGAAAATCCAGTCGAAGAACGAGATTCAGGACCCCGACCTTCTCGGAATCGGCATCGGTGTGGCCGCTCACATCCGCTTTGCCGAAGGGCTGGTCATCACCTCCAGCAACTTCAAGGTGCCTTTCAAGAACTATCCGATGCGGCAGAAGGTCCAGGCCCGATTCGACGTACCGGTGATCCTGGACAACGACGCCAATGCTCAGGCGTACGGTGAGCTCATCTTTGGTGCAGGCCGAGGGCGGAAGAACATAGTGTTCTTGACCGTGAGTTCGGGCATCGGCTCGGGGATTATCATCGACGGGAAACTGCTGCGCGGAATGACCGGAACAGCCGGGGAGATCGGACATACCATCACCCAGTTCGAGTCGGATCAGCGATGTACCTGCGGCAACCGGGGATGCCTCATGGCCCAGGCATCGGGGATCTTCTTCCCCTCCCTCTTTCAGAAAAAGCTCGACCAGGGAAAGAGCACCGTGATGGAGATCAGGGATGTGTCCACCGTGAACGGCCGGACGATCGCCGAAGGATCCCGGCGGGGCGATGAGATCTGCACCGAGATATTCTACGATTCCGCGCACATGATCGGAATCGGGGTTTACAACATCTTTCAGATGCTCAATCCCGAGGCGGTCATCATCGGCGGGGGACTGATGAACCTGGGGGAGGAGTACATGGCCGAGGTTCGTAGAACCTTCCATGCCTACGTCAGAAACATGATGTACGATCCCATGGAGATTCTCCTTGCCGAATTGGGGGCTGATTCCGGGCTGATCGGAGCGGCGGCGCTGATACTGGAGCAGGAATGAACGCGCGTCAAAGACAGCTTCTGACCGTCCTGTCCGACGGACGCCGGGCTTCCGTGAACGAACTGTCCGAAAGACTGGAAGTCTCGCCGGCCACGGTGCGGCAGGATCTGACGGGACTCGAGAAACAGGGATTCCTGCGGCGCGTGCACGGCGGTGCGGTCATCGACGAAAGCGACGATATTTCCCATCGGATGGCGGTCAACTACGATAAGAAACTGAGCATCGCCAGGGAGGCGAAGAAGCTGGTGCAGGAGGGCGAGACGATCTTCATCGAGGCGGGATCGGTCAACGCCCTGCTCGCCAAGGAGGTGGGGGCTGTGGCCAACCTGACCATCGCCACCTGCAATGCCTTCATCGCCAGGCAGGCGGCGGAGCAGGCTTCCAGCAACGTCATCCTCCTGGGCGGAATCTATCAGAGAGAAAGTCAGAGCGTGGTGGGCAATCTCGCCAGGCTGTGCCTGGCCAATATCAACTTCAGCAAGGTGTTCATCGGCGTGGACGGATTCACTATGGAGAACGGTTTTACCGGGCGGGACATGATGCGCGCCGAGATCAATCAGGAGGTTGTCGCCAGGGCCAGTGAAGTGATTGTGCTGACTGACTCGTCGAA
>Ga0315553_10004507_pt1 | contig 10478 bp, 15 predicted proteins | sample SalMarSW160140MG_FD_203099 | JGI IMG/M metagenome (GOLD analysis project Ga0315553, IMG submission 203099) | Salt marsh sediment microbial communities from the Plum Island Ecosystem LTER, Massachusetts, United States - Salt Marsh Sediment SW1601-40 ... | reverse complement strand
AGAAGGGAAAGGAGACTAGTCCTTCAGGATCAGGGAAGAAAGATAGCGGAGGTAGCAAGTCGTGAGATGTCCTGTCTGTGGCAAGGAAGCCAGAGTCCGTATTTATTACTGTGCCAAATGTGCTGTGTATTTGCACGAGAAATGCTGACAGAAGCATGTAGCACAGGCTCACAAAGACTAGCTCACCGTCTGTTCTTATAATTCAAGCCTCATCATGCTATACTAAATTTGGTTGTCCCTGTAGCTCAGTTGGACAGAGCGGCTGCCTTCTAAGCAGCGGGTCGTGGGTTCGAATCCCTCCAGGGACGCCACTTTTTGAAGCTAAAATAAGCCCTATATCGAGTCGTAGCACAGGGTTAAATCTCTAAATTACACTAATTTAGCACTAATTGAGTTTAGGAATAGAAGAGGTATGTTGTGAATGGTGAAGCTACTTGGTTTCCTGAACACGAGTGAGGTTGAGCGAGCATCGCAGGGTATTTATCTTCTCAAGAGCCTGACGTTTGGTTTCGGAAATGGCGAGCCACGGCTACTAGAGCATCTGTTTGACTAATTTGATTAAACGGTCATGGCTCTCGGAATCATCTTTTAGAAATGCCTCTATGTCCGCTCCGGGATTAACATATTCAAGCAGCTTGTAGTTTATAATCCTGAACAACTTCTCAAAGGTACGTCCTTCGTCAAGTGATAGTGGTGACATGATTTGCTGGAAGAACAATACGGCTGCTGAATTTGCTGGTTTAAGAGCGTCTTCTCCCTTGCTGGTAATATAAACATGTACTACCCTGCGGTCAATTTTGTCTCTTACCCTTTTAAGCAGACCAGCTTTGACCATGCGGTCGACTATAGTACTGACGCTGTTTGTGCGGCGTTCTCCCCACCGGGCTATATCAACTATTCTCGCAGGCGTATCATGATTTTTTATAGCCAAAAGAACCAAATACCGCTCCATAGTAAGCCCATGCACCCTAAGTATTCCGTCTAAACAATTCTCAAACCGGGTATAGGTTTGGTATATCATGCGCGCAACTCTGAAGTGTTGATTTTCAAGTCCAGAATTTGCATTCATATTTGGGTTCTCCTTTATGTTTAGAGTACTCTTTATGACCATAATAGCACTGGCAGGGGTCAGTATCAACAAACTAGCAATGAGAGGAAATAATCGAAGAATGAATTGGCTTCAAAATGCTGTTTTTGATTATATGAATGGCGCGCTTAGAATGGCGATTGCTGGAATAGAATGCTGGCACTAATTTGGCACTGATGCTATCATAAACAAGGCGATGACCGATAAGTACGATGTGGAAGTGAAGTTACTCGCCGTTACCCCTGACGCTGAAAAGTTAGTAGAGACGGCAGGCAGGCTGTGTTGGGACACACAGGATAAGACAGGCACGGTACCCGACCGAATTCAGAAGTGGCTGGATGTCGGGCATGAGTCGATGGTTGAACATGCCTGCGCTACCTTCTACATTCGTGCCAGCCGCGTCCTGACCCATGAGCTTGTCAGGCACAGATTGGCAAGTTACAGCCAGAGAAGCCAGCGCTATGTGAAAGAAACCGAGCCGAGGTATGTCGAGCCGCCTCCAGTCAAAGACAACGAAGCTGCCCATAAGCAATTCGAGGAGGCAATGATGGCCAGCTGGCGAGCCTATAGTGACCTATTAGCTAAAGGGATAAAAGCCGAGATTGCTCGCTACGTCCTTCCCAACGCCTGTGAGACCCAGATAATCTGCACCTGGAATTTCCGCGAAATCCGGCATATCATCAAGCTGCGCACATCCAAACGAGCGCTTCCCGAGTTCAGGGCTGTCGCCGAGGAAATACGGAGGATAGTAAAGGAAATAGCCCCCCAGGTATTTGCGGATTTGTGAGTGGTGGAGCGGGATTACTTCTTGGACTTCTTACTATCAACTTCCTTTGGATACCAGCGTTCATTAAAATCAGGAAGGTTATTACAATGGGTTAAAATGACAATCTCGTCGCCTTTCCGGAGTTTTGTGTCGTCATCAGCAAAGTCAAATTTATTGTCACGATAGTAAAAAACCACCTTCGCATCTTTGGGAAGCCCCAGTTCACTGACACTAACTGCATCATCCTCACCAGCTGTAAAAGTAAAAAATCTAGCGTCTTCCTTTAACAACGCAGATAAATTGATATTGTCAAGTCCGCGTACCATATTGTCCAGGTGCCGGCTCATCGTCCATACCGGGATAATAGTATCTTCAAGCCCGAGTTCACGGCATAATTGCACCAAATCCGTATCTTCGATACTGGTTATAACGCGCCTGAAGCCCATTGAGCGTCCCAACAGGGATGTGATGATATTAATCTGGTCGCTGTTGGTCAGGCAAAATAGAATATCGCTGTTTTTGGGGTTAACTTGACTAAGTATTGCCGGCCTGGCTGAATCGCCATGCAGGAAGCTGCAATCCAGTTCATCTGAAATCTGATCGATTTTTTCCTTATCGACTTCTATAATAATCACTTCGTGTCCCTGTTTTATCAATATTTTAGCTGTGATAATCGTTAATGGGGTGGCTCCTGAAAATACAATCCTCATATTATTCCTCCAGTCTTCTTCCAATCCAAGTCCGAGGATAGAATAGCACTATCCAGACAATAATTTCCAATCTCCCGAGGAGCATATCTGCACATAGAACTCCTTTAAGGATCGGATGCAGGTCGGGAGCACTGATTCCAGACGATAACCCGACTGTACCAATCGCCGAGACAACCTCGAATAACGAATCAAGCGGGTTATGCCCCATGCCTACAAATACTAGCCATGAAATCCCAATGGATGCCAGAAAAACGAAAACGATGCTTAGAGCGGTCTGTAGCTCGTCTGTTTCCAGCCGGCGCCTGCCAAGACTAGCTTCGGCAACAGCTTGTCTGGGCATACCGGGGCGCTGTAGAAAAATATAGAGTAGTTGCCCCAAAATTAATAAGCGTAGAATCTTGATACCTCCGGCAGTAGACCCAACGCCGCCGCCTAGAAACATGGAAAAAATGAGCGTAAGTTTTGCACCAGCATTGAGTTGAGAAATATCCAATGTAGAGAAGCCCGCCGTTGATTGAGCAGAAAAAGCATTCAATACTCCGTGGTGCAGTGCTTGAATCCAGCTAAAACCGTCACGGGTGAGAAACAACGCCATAAGTAACGCTGCCACCAAACCGGCTATAAGAAGCCCCTGCAGCTGGCGGTCTCGTATTAACACTCTTACGCCCTCTTTAAACGAGCGAAAGTACAAAACCAGAGGAATAGCGCCTGCCACCGATAGCAATATCACAATCGCTTGCAGCCACTGACTATTGAGTCCTGCCAGGCTGGCATCGTGAGGTGAAAACCCTCCGGTAGATACTGCGGAAAGGGAGTATATTAGGCCGTTGAACCATCCGGTGCCCAGTAATCCTAATACGATAATGCCGAAACCGGTCATAATTGAGTAGACAATAATCACACGGCGAGCATGTGTCCTGGTGCTACCGACCAGGTCATCCTCATATTCTTCCAAATCGCCAATGCGCTTGGCTGCCAGACCCGGCCGAATCATGGTTGCCACGAAAAGAATGACGATACCTAGACCCCCGACCCACTGCATCCAGGCACGGGAAAATAGAAAAATAGCCGGTTTATCTGCCACTGAAGCGGTAACGCTCAAGCCTGTTGTAGTTATGCCGGAGATGGTCTCGAACAGCGCGTCTGTAAAGCTTAAACCGGAAGCCATGGTAGGCCACGTCATCACCATCGGTGCAAATAGGAAAATCAAGGCCGTAATGACCATGGCTTCGTTTGTATGGATACGTCTGGGAGTCGGCAGCCTTTGCAGGAGAAAGCCCACGAGAAAGACACCCACCACAACAATGGTATATCGGAGTGTAACACGGTAGTCGCCGACCAGAATGGATACAACTAACGGCACCAGCGTAAGCAGTGCCAGAATGATGCAGAGCTGGCCGAAATATTTCAGCACCGGCAGAGGTCGAACAGAATACCTCAGTGCACGCACTATTAACCCCGGTTCATTTTAATTCTATCATGGATATCGTCTCCATATCCGGTTCTCAATAATCATACGAGCTCAGAGATGCAAGTCGGATACTAAGTATATGTATCAATTACAACCTTTATTCCTCTACGATGAGCCAACCCCTGGCTCGTTCTAGTGCCCTTGTCCAACCACGGCGCAACGCCTGGCGTTCTGTGGTTTCCATACATGGCGTGAACTGCTGGCCTACTTCCCGTAGCACTTCTATCTCTTGGCCGGAATTCCAAAAACCTATCCCCAGGCCAGCGAGATAGGCTGCTCCTAGAGCCGTTGTCTCTAACATTTTTGGACGAGATACTTCCACTCCAGCGATGTCAGCCTGAAACTGTGTCAGGAAATTGTTAGTCGCAGCCCCACCATCCACCCGTACCTCCCGTAATCGAAGACCCGAGTCAGCCACCATCGCTTCCAGAACGTCCGTCACCTGATAAGCGATTGATTCTACAGCAGCCCTTACAACCTGGGCCCTGCCACTGCCACGAGTCAGCCCGATGAGCGTACCACGCGCATACATGTCCCAGTGTGGCGCCCCCAAGCCAACAAAAGCAGGTACCAGGTACACACCACCGGTATCCTTTATTTCCATAGCCAGTTGCTCTGATTCCGCTGTCTCCTTAATCAATCCTAAATCCTGTAGCCATTGGATGGCTGCCCCGGCGATGAATACACTGCCTTCCAAAGCATACTCCGATCTGCCATCGAGGCTACAAGCCAGAGTAGTAAGCAAACCGTGTCCGGCTGCGATAGCTTTCTTGCCTATGTTCATAAGCACAAAAGCACCTGTGCCGTATGTCACCTTAGTCATACCGGGCTGATAGCATGCCTGGCCAAATAAGGCTGCCTGCTGGTCACCGGCTATCCCAGCGATGGGAATCCCATCCTCGGTATAGCCGAAGATGTTAATCGAGGGGTAAACATCCGGCAGCATAGAACGCGGAATATTAAAAAGTCGCAGTAGTTCGTCATCCCAATCCATGGTATTGATGTTGAACAGCATGGTGCGAGATGCATTTGAAAAATCGGTGGCATGTACTCTACCATTGGTAAGTTTCCAGAGTAACCAGGTATCAACGTTGCAGAATAGAACCTCGCCTCGTTCTGCCCGCTCCCGTATCCCAGTCAAATTTTCCAGCAGCCATTGTATCTTTGTTGCCGAAAAATAGGCGTCGATTACCAAACCAGTCTTGGCTTGAATGATTTCAGTAGCCCCTTGTGCTTGGAGCTTGTCACATCTGTCTGCCGTCCTGCGACATTGCCACACGATAGCCCGCCCTATAGGCTCTCCAGTTGTCCTATCTATAAGTATGGTCGTCTCACGCTGGTTGGTGATGCCTATGGCGGCGATATCGTTATGCCCAATTCCGGCAACATGCTTGGCTTTAGTGATTGCTTGTACAGTCTGTTTCCAAATCTCCAAGGGATCATGCTCCACCCAGCCTGGCTTTGGATAGTACTGCGTAATCTTGGCGTAACCACGTCCACGTATGATGCCATCATGGTCAACAATAAGTGCTGTTGTCCCGGTGGTACCTTGGTCAATAGCCAGAATGTAAGTTCTCAAGCCATATCCTTCCCCAGTCTGGGAAGTCCTTTTGATTTTGCCACACCTTATTTAAAACTCGTCACATGGGAGCGGGTCCAAGTCGGATAGTGATAGGTAATTAAAAGATACCTTCATTTGGCCTGTCTCGTCAAGGCTTAAGAAGTGGTTCCCTTCCGCTATCTATTATTCCGGATAGAGCGTGTGGTTTCCATTAATTAAATTGAAATAAATAGAAAAAAGACCCAAGCATACTACATTTTGCCGATGCTACTGGCGGGAAGATGGAGAAATCTCTCGGAGTTCTGTTTATTGTTATCCTTGGTGGGGAAGGGGGGACTCGAACCCCCACGCCTTACAGCACATGATCCTAAGTCATGCTCGTCTGCCAATTCCGACACTTCCCCGATATGAAACCACCCAATACAATAGCATTTTAAGAAACTTGCCTCAAACCATCGCCGTGAAAAATTTAAAAATTGAGCACAGCGAGTGAGATACTTTTCTGTTCAATGGTGAATAAAAATGGACACGAACAATGAATTTTGTGGTAGAATAAGCTATAAACTCTTCTTTGAGGTGGTTTGAGACTATGAGTATGCAAGCAGGAGATTTAAAAAGAATAGCTGAGAAAGTTCTAGACATGTTGGGCGTTACAGATTATTCCAAGTTGCAGGTTATATACGCACTTAAGACTGAGGGTAAATGGAAAGTAAGCTTTATGTATGAATTCTATCGTAGCTCCATTAGAAAGATATGCTCTTTTGTAACCGATGTGGAAAGCGGAGAAATTGAAGGGATGTGGTTGGATAGATCGTGGAAGTAAACAGAAATGTTATGCTAACAACAAAAACACCGTATCAGCTTCAAGATGAAGTCATAATCTCTCCTTCACCCTCCGAACAAATCTGAATAATATTCTATTTCAGTGCATCCCTGCAAAGTCATACATAAAATCGCGTTGGTTTGTATTTTTTTTCTAACATTAGAGCTAAATTACAGAATATGGAAATCACGCGAAAATAAATCTCAGAAGCTGGCATAATTAACACCAAGATGAAAGCATTAGTACAGCGGGTTTCTAGAGCTTCGGTGAGCGTAAATGAGAAGATAGTAGGCAAGATTGGGCCGGGGCTGGTTGTTTTTCTCGGCGTCGCTAAAGGCGATTCAAGGGAAGACGCCAATTACCTGGTGACCAAAGTGGTTAACCTACGTATTTTTGCCAACGAGTCAAGCAAGTTTGCCCTCTCAGCGCTGGAAACAAGGGGAGATATTCTAGTAGTAAGCCAGTTTACCCTACTGGCTGATTCACGTAAAGGGAGACGGCCCAGCTTTACCGATGCCGCCCCGCCTGACCTGGCTGAGGAACTGTACGAGTTTTTTGTGGAGCAGGTCCGTTCCACAGGACTCAAGATTGAAACAGGACTATTCCAGGAGCATATGCTGGTGGAAATCTACAATGACGGACCGGTCACCATATCGCTGGAAAGCAAGATGAGAAAATAATCGCATTAGCAACTTGTTGCAATAATTTTATTTTTAGGTTATAATACCCCCGCCAATGAGCTGCCACGAAACTCTTCTAGAAAATGGACATCGCTTAACGCCCCAGCGCATGTTGATCATCGAGACACTTCATAATGCCGATAAGCACATCAGCGCTGAAGAAATCTACGCACAGTTACATAGTCGTTATCCCTATGCCAATATATCCACAGTCTATCGAACTCTAGAGTTGCTGAAGAAATTAGATTTAGTTACGGAAACTGACTTCGGTGAAGGACGTGTCCGCTATCATGTTGCCGAAAAGGGGCATCACCATCACCTTGTTTGTCATAGCTGCGGTAAGATAATAGACCTGGAGGAATCTGCGTTATATCCGTTAAAAGACACCCTGTTTCAGAAATACGACTTTGATGCCGATTTACGACACCTAGCTATCTCAGGAGAGTGCAGTGCGTGCCGTGGAAAAACAGGACAAGCCTGACCGACCGTTGTGAGTAAAAGCATTGCTATGGATGATGTTCAAGAAAAACTGCAAGTTCTGCTCGACTACTGGATTGAACACAACAGCGAGCATGAGAAAGAGTTCCGTGATTGGGCTGATAAAGTTGGCTCGCTATCAACTGACGTAGCACAAAATTTGAAAGAAGCAGCCGCCAATATGGCCGCGGCTAGCACCGAATTAATGAAGGCAAAGCAGGCTCTGCCAGAGAGCAAGGAGAGGCACTAAAATGTGTATGGCTAAACTTTATGAGGCTAAAGAAGGTGACAAGCCAATTCTGGAGGACATCGCACGCCTGACAATTGCTGACCGGCAAGTAGAAGTAGAAACCCTCTTCGGAGAACGGAAGGTTTTCGAGGGCAAGGTGCGACAGATAGACTTCTTAAAGTCTCAAATACAACTGGAACAGGATTAATTTTTTTGCCCAATAATTGCAATTAGTTGCAGGTGCATGGAATATCGTTAAAGAATGGGAAATGAACAAAGATAGCTTGTTAGACAGGTATCGCCTGGCAAAATTCACTGTTGGCATGGCAATTGAACTCCCAATATTAATTGGCGGAGGAATAGTAGGAATCGTTTTTTCTTGGCCAAGATTTCCTTTCTATCCGTTGCCAAACATTCTGGGAGTTGTCTTGCTGGTAGTTGGCTATGTTATCCACTTAGGATACGCTCATAAAGAGATGAAAAAGTATAGCGTTCAGGCACATCAGCACTCGGCAGAAGTCAAGAGGCTTGTAACCTCTGGTGTCTATTCAAAGGTCAGACATCCGGGTTACCTGGGATTGGTTCTAATATATTTTGGTTTTGCACTTGGCTTTGCTGTTGTGTGGATGCTCATTCCAGCGGTCATCTTCACCATTTTAACCTACTTGACCGCAATAAAAGAGGAGGAACTTTTAAAAGAACGATTTGGAGAAGGGTATGAGGACTATGCGAGACAAGTGCCATGGAAGTTCATTCCTGGAATAGTCTGACGATAAATACATAAAGCATACAAAGAGGGAATTATGAAAAGAAAAATTCTGATAGGCTTGTTGATAGCAGCGCTTGTGGGGGTTTTAGTGACGGTCCTGGTTCTTACCCAACATGCCCAACCTTCGGTTGATATCATGGCCGGGAGCTCCCTTATCGCCGACATTATTCAGGATGTAGCTGGTAACAAACTGGAAACTCACACTCTTATACCACCGGGCATGTGTCCGGGACACTACGATGTAAAGCCGAGCGATGTAGAGACGTTAGCCAATAGCAGAGTCCTTATCATTCACAATTGGCAGCAAAATATGAAAAATATAACCGGGCTTGTGGAAGCTGCTGGCAACCCTGACCTTGTTATCAAAGTTATCGACGTTCCAGATATGCCGATGGTGCCTCAAATCCAAGCTGAAACCACAGATAAAATTGCACGAGCTTTGGGTGAGATAGACCCTGAGAACGCAGTGTATTATCAGCAGAGAGCTGCAGAAAGGACGCAAGCCATTTTAGCTAAGGGTGAGGAAATGAAAGATAAATTGCAAGACGCCAATGTAAGCGGAGTAAAGGTGCTTTGTGTAGAGTACCAAGCAGGATTTGCAGAGTGGGCAGGGTTTAATATCACGGCTACCTATGGTCGGCCTGAAGATTTAAGTGTGGCGGATGTGGAAACGCTGGTAGTCGAAGGTAAAGAAGCTGGTGTAGCTCTAGTTATCGACAATCTCCAGAGCGGCACAACTAGTAATAGTGAATCGATGGCACAAGACATTGGGGCTATGCAGGTGACTATATCTAACTTCCCCGGTGGCTTCGAAAACACCGAAACCTGGGAGAAGGCAATGGATAAGAACGTTGATTTACTGCTGGAAGCTTTGAATGAATGGGAGGAACAATATGGATAACACAGTCATCAAGATTCAAGACGCTGTAGTTTCTTACCGGGAAGACGTGGCTCTCCAGGGCGTATCTCTGGAGGTAAAGAAAGGAGAATTCATCGGCATTATCGGACCTAACGGCGCTGGCAAAACCACCTTACTCACAGTGATTAATGGCCTGGGCAAACTGGTTAATGGACAAGTTTGGGTATTAGGGTCGCGGCTAAACGGGAGAAATAGCATTAATTTAAGGAAGCGCATAGGGTATGTAGCTCAGGTAGAGCGTATCGACCCCAGGTTGCCCATCAATGTTAGAGAGACGGTAATGGTGGGTTGCTACGGCCGCCTGGGACTATTCCATCGACCGACACGGGCTAAATGGAAAACAGTAGATGAGGTCTTGGAAATGGTTGGTGTTGCTCATTTATCTCAACGCCCAATAGGGCATCTATCCGGGGGTGAATACCAGAGGGCAGCCATTGCCCGAGCTTTAATCCAGCAGCCCGAGATATTTCTTCTCGATGAACCGACAGCTTCAATAGATAAAAAGGCCCAACGCGAAATCCTAAGCCTGATACAACTCATTCACAAGGAGTATCATACGACCACTCTATTTGTCACCCATGACCTTAGAACGTTGCCCTCTACTTGCCAACGACTGATTCTGATGAAGGATGGCAAGATATGGCGGCAAGGTAGCCCGGAGTCCATGCTCAGGGAAGAGGTGCTGACTCAGCTTTACGGAGCTCCGATCTCAGTGCAAACTGAGATTGCTTCGTCGCTCCGCTCCACGCAATGATAAAAGAGAAAGTGTCATTGCGAGCCTCAACAAGTCGGGGCGTGGCAATCTCGGCAGAGGAGATGGTTGTTGACATTTGGGAGTTAAGGTAAAGAGGATATAGTGTTGTGTATTTTACAGTACCACTTCATGCAAAATGCCATTCTTGCCGGGTTACTCGGTGGCATAACCTGTTCTGTAATGGGCGTCTTCGTCGTTACCATGCATCTCTCCTTTATCGGGGTATGTATTG
>Ga0315553_10004505_pt1 | contig 10478 bp, 10 predicted proteins | sample SalMarSW160140MG_FD_203099 | JGI IMG/M metagenome (GOLD analysis project Ga0315553, IMG submission 203099) | Salt marsh sediment microbial communities from the Plum Island Ecosystem LTER, Massachusetts, United States - Salt Marsh Sediment SW1601-40 ... | reverse complement strand
GCATCCTCCTCTCGATAGGGCTCGCGCGCGGTGCCGTCGAACACATAGTCGGTCGAGAGGTGGATCAGCGGCAGTTCGGCCTTGGCGGCTGCCGCGGCGACGATGGTGGCGCCGTCGCGATTGACCTCGAAGGCGCGCTTCGGCTCGTTCTCGGCCTTGTCGACGGCGGTGTAGGCCGCGGTGTTGACGATGGCAGTCGGTCGATGCCGCGCGATGGTGCTCTCGACGGCAGAGGGATCGCAGATGTCAGCCTCGGCGTGAGTCAGTGCCACGACGTTCCGCCCAAGTTGCGCGCCGGTTTCGATCAGGTGACGGCCGATTTGCCCGCCGGCCCCGAACACCATGATCTTGGTCACGGGCGCCTCACGTTTCCCGCTCAGTCTGCGGCGGCGAGCTGAACGGCCGGGACCGCGACGCTCGGGAGGGAAGCAGGGTGCTCCTGGTCGGCTTCCTCGCCTTCGAACAGAGCGCCCCATAAGAGCCAGAGCACGAAGGCCGCGACCGTCAATAACGCGATGACCCCGAACACCTTCCCGAAATGTAGCGGCATGATCCCTCCCATTTGTCTGGCGCCAACCTCGCAGCGAGCCTGGACCAGCTCTGCCACCGATGGCAAGACTGGATAGGCGCCGTGGGTAAGACTTCGCTAACCAGATCTGGCGTGCCCGGCGGCGTGATCGGAGCCGCGGCCATGAGATGAATTGCGGTCCGGTGCCCCGCGTTGCTAGCATTGCACCCGAACGGAGCGGCGATCACCAGAGGGGCAACGGAGCGTAACGTGACGAAAATCTCGATCCTGTTGGCATTGGCACTTTGTCTCGTTGTGAACGTGCCACAGGCGCGTGCCGACGATGCCGAGACCATCGCTGCGGTCAGCAAGGCCATGGCTGCTCTCGACGCGGCGTTCGAGCGTCACGACGCCGAGGCTGTCAAGGCGATGATGACGCCTGACCATGTCGCCGTCACGCCTTACTACGACGGCCCGAAATCGGCGGCGGCGCAGATCGCATCGCTGCCGGATCTGAAATACACACAGACCATCGTCGGCGAGGCGAAGGTTGTACCGCTCGGGGCCGACGCGGCGATGCGCACCTTCGAGGCGCGGCTTGACGGCACTTTCAAGGGCAAGACCATCCCACCGCGCGCCTTCGTCACTTCGATCATGGTCAAGGAGGGTGGGGCTTGGCGCGAGAAATTCTACCAGGTCACCGCACTGACGCCGTGAGCAGGCGGGTTTGAAGCGCCTCCGCGTTGCGCCGGCAGCCCCTGTGCGACGGGACCCCGATGGGCTAAGGTCGCGCTCCCCTGCTTGCCCACGACACCACGAAGGAAGCTCAGAGTGTTCGTCTCTCCGTTCGGGTATTCCCCTCGCCTCCTCTTCCTCGCAGCCTCTTTGACGCTTGCGTCACTTGGGGGAGGCGCTCATGCCGGCAATCAGAAAATCTGCCAGCTGCAAGAGCAGCATTACGAGCAGATTAAGCGCAGCGCCTCGACGATCGAGGTCAATGACGCGCTGTTCTCGGCGGCGAAGAAGGGCTGCGCGGCCCTGGCGCGGCAGCTCCTTGACGACGGCGCCTCGCTCGAGGCGCGCGATCGCGTCGGCGTCAGTCCCCTAGGCCGCGCGGCGGAAGCTGGCGAGGATGAGATCGTCGCCCTGTTCATCGACCGGGGCGCTCCGATCAATGCGCGAAGCCTCAACGGTTCCACGGCGCTCTACGAGGCGGCGGAAACAGGCCGATTGCCAACAGTTCAGCTCTTGATCGAGCGTGGCGCCGATATCAACCTGCCTGGGCGGAGTGGCATCACCCCGCTCGCGGCCGGCGCCTACATGGGGAGCCTGCCGATCGTGACCTTGCTGTTGGCGAAGGGCGCCGACCCCAACGTCCAGGATGACACCAAGAAGGCCGCAATCATCTACGCGGCCGGCCGAGGTTTCACCGATGTCGTACGCCTCCTGCTCGACCAGGGCGTCGACGTCAATGCCCGCTACGGCAACGACCTGACGGTGCTGATGTGGGCCGCGGGCTATTCCGCCGAAGCCGGCGTCAACGACATGACCAAGGTGCTCAATCTTCTTCTCGATCGTGGTGCGAGGATCGACGACAAGGACAATCGCGGCCGCACGGCGCTGATGATTGCCGCCGAGCTCGATCACGAAGCTGCCGCCGATCTGCTGCTTGCCCACGGCGCTGACCCGGCGCTCCGCGACCGGCAAGGCAAGAGCGCGAGCGACCTCACGTCCCTCACGGCGCTCCGCGAGAAGATCGCGGCAAAGCACTAAAGCGCTAGCGGCCGTTGCCGAGATAGGCGTCGATCTGGAGGCCGGCGAGGTATTTCGATAGGGCCTCGAGATCATCTGGCGCCGTGGCCTTCATGAGGTCCGACATGCCAGGGTTGTTGCCGCGCGAGCCGTCGCGAAAGGCCATCATGTTCTTGAGGAGATATTCCTGCCACTGGCCGGCGAGCCGTGCGGTGGTGCCGTCCCCTTGGAAGTGGTCGAGGTGACAGCCCCGGCAGCCGATGGAAGAGGCGGCGGACTCGGCCTTCTTGGTCACCTCGGGCGCGGCTTCCGGCTGTCCCAGATTCGGCCATTTGAGCTTGGTGAAGTGGGCGGCAAGATCCTTCATGTCCTGGCTCTCGAGCGTCGCCGCGATCGGGTTCATCAGGGGGTTCTTGCGCGCCCCGCTCTTGAAGTCGCGGAGCTGGAGGTAGAGGTAGCCTTCGTTCTGTCCCCAGATCACGGGCGTTGTGTGGTTGATGGGAACGCCCTTCTCCCCATGGCAGGTGGCGCAGAGCTTGACCTTTTCCTCGATGCCTTCCGCGGCTCCGGCGCGAGTGGTGATCAGCGCCAGCGCGGCCGCGAGGAGAAGGATCAGTCTCATCGGCATTGCCTCCTTAACCGAAGTCCGAGCGAATACGCTCCCCTGTCATGAAAAGGACGGGGCGTTGTGCTGCCCCGTCCTCTCAACAGTCGTCAATCGTCGCCCAGTGGGCGGCTTGGATCAATCGACCGTGAACGCGATGATATTGTTGCCGCGCTTAAAGTCGATCTGGGTGTTTCCGCCGGCACCGACAACGATGTATTGCTTGCCGTCGACGGTATAGGACGCAGGCGGTGCGTTGACGCCCGCGCCGGCGAAGAACGACCACAACACGTCGCCGGACTTCGCATCATAGGCGCGGAACCAACCATCACCCTCACCGGTGAACATAAGACCGCCGGCCGTGGTCAGCGCGCCACCCATCATCGGCAGCGGCGTCTTTTTCTGCCAAGCGATCTTGCCGGTGTTGTAATCGACAGCGGTGACGTTGCCGAACGACGCCTCGGTGGGGATCACCTTGAAGGCGCCGCCGAGCCAAAGCTTGCCGCCCGGATAGGGCGAGCTCGTCACCTGATATGTCATCGGCTGATGCAGATTGACCGCGTAGGTCAGGCCGAGATCAGGATTGACCGCCATCGGCGACCACTCGACGCCGCCATTGGCGCCGGGCAGCATACGGGCACCTTCTGCGGTGGGCAAGGTATACATGCCGTCTTGCGACACCATCGGCTCGGAGAAGCGGATCAGGCTGCAATCCTCGCGCTTGTTGACATAGACGTGGCCCGTCTTGCCGCCGTGGATAACCGCCGGCACGACATTGCCATCCTTGTCCTTGGCGTCGACCAACACCGTCGGGCTGGTGTCGTCGAGATCCCAAACGTCATGGGGAATGTACTGGAAGTGGCAGACATATTTGCCGGTGTCGAGATCGACCGAAACGAGCGACTCCGTGTAGAGATTGTCGCCGGGCCGGATCGCTCCATCGAGATCGGGAGACGGGTTGCCGACCACGAAATAGATGCGCTTGGTCTTGAGATCGACCGACGGGTTCTGCCACACGCCGCCGCCAAGGATCTTGTACGGATCGCCGTTCTTCTTGAGCTCCGCCTTCTCCGCATCGATGTCGCGATGCAGATCCTTGCCGGTCGCATCGGCGGTCGCCCACACGCCGACCGAGTTTTCGGGGATGGTGTCGAAGTTCCAGACGAGCTTTCCGGTTTCGGCATCGTAGGCGCGCACGAAGCCACGGATACCGTATTCGCCACCGTTGGTGCCGATCAGGATCTTGCCGTCCACTGCGGTCGGCGCCATGGTCTCGCTATAGCCAAGCGAAGGATCAGCGATCTGGGTCTGCCACACGACGCTGCCGGTCTTGGCATCGAGAGCGACCAGCTGGGAATCGAGCGTGGCGAGATAAACCTTGTCGCCCAAAACAGCGACGCCACGATTGTTGGGGCCACAGCAGTAGGTGGTAATCGGACCCATCTTGTGTGTGTAGTGCCAATATTCCTCACCAGTCTTGGCGTTGAGAGCGTAGACGTGGTCGAATGATGTGGTGATGTACATGACGCCGTTGACCACGATCGGCGTCGTCTCCTGCGACTCTTTCACTTCGGTCTGGAAGATCCAAGCCGGGTGCAGCTTGGCAACGTTAGAGGTGTCGATCTGCTTGCCGGGGTAATACCGGGTCTGATCATAGTTGCCGTTGGTCAGAAGGAAATTATTCGCGTCGCCAGCGGCGGCGTTTAACTGATCCTGCGTGACAGCGGTTGCGGGGGCGTCTTTTGACTGAGACCAGGCCGGAGACAAACTCGCACCGGCAAGACTTACACCCAGCGCGCCAACCAGCGCGCAGGTCATCTTGAAACTCACCATTGTTTCCTCCCTTGCGTGGCACCGATCGACCGAAATTTCGGGCGCTCCTTTCGGTTTCCACGCCGCTGAGACTGCTCGCGCCCCGGCAATTTGTCAATCAACCGCTAGGATTTGACGCCGATCAAGCTGCCGTCTTGCAATAGAAATTGCCAAACTTACTCTGTCTCGTTTGTGGTTCGGCAAGCGGCGAGCGGATACAGTCCGGCCATGGCACGCGACTTTGCAGTTGAAGCCTCCAAGGCCTAGTGTCCCTCGCCATGCAGCGTTGCGAGCGTAAGGAGTTGCGAGCGAGGTTGCCGTTGCGGCCAACTCTTCTCGGGCCAAGATCCTGGCTTTGCATCGTTTTTTGCCTTTGTTTCGGTATCGCACCCGCGCTCGTGGCTGCGCCCGCTGACGTTCAGTCGTCGACTGCCGAAGCGCCGGCGAGATCACCAACGCAACCCGCGAAGCCGGCTGCTGCGGACGTCACCGAAGTGCCGGTCGGCTATCTCAAGCAGGAGGTGAAACGCCCGATCCCGCTGTCGCGGCTTCATGTCGAGCCGGATGACTATGGGATTGCCGGTGCCGAGATGGCGCTTAAGGATAACAACACCACGGGAAGATTCACCAAACAGGCATTCACACTCGACGTCGAGCGCGTCCCAGTCGGCGGCGACGCGGTCGGCACCTTGCAGAAGCTCGTAGACAGCGGCCACCACTTCATCCTCGTCGACGCGCCGGCGGATACGCTTCTTGCACTTTCCGACTCTGTCAAAGGAAAGGACGTGCTCTTGTTCAACGTGCGCGCCGAGGACGAGACGCTCCGTCAGGAGAACTGCCGCGCCAACGTGCTGCATACGGCGCCGGACCGCTACATGCTTGCCGATGCGCTCGCCCAATATCTCGTCTGGAAGAAGTGGCAACGCTGGTTCGTGGTGACCGGCGTGTTCCCCGAGGACCGCGCCTATTTGAAGGCCATCGAGAGGGCTGCGGGCCGCTTCGGCGGCACCATCGTCGAGGAGCGAGAGTACAAGGAGACCCCCGGGGCGCGACGCTCGGATACCGGGCAAATGCAGATCCAACGGCAGATGCCGGTGTTCACCCAAGGTGCGCCCGACTACGACGTGTTGATCGTCGCCGACGAGTCGGACGTGTTCGGCCCCTACCTTCCCTATCGCACTTGGGATCCGCGTCCGGTGGCGGGCACCGCGGGTCTCACGGCCATGAGCTGGCACCCGGCGCATGAGCAGTGGGGCGCAACGCAGATGCAGAACAGGTTCCAGCGTTACGCCAAGCGCTTCATGTGGCCGGTGGACTATCAGGCCTGGATCGCCGTGCGCGCCATCGGCGAGGGAGCCACGCGCGCGCATTCGGCGGACTACGCGCCGGTCAATGCGCTGATCCGGAGCAAAGACCTCGACCTCGCGGCGTTCAAGGGTCAGAAGGTCACGTTTCGCCCTTGGGACGGGCAGCTGCGCCAGCCGATCATCATCGCCGGCCCAGACCTTCCCGTCTCGGTGTCACCGCAGGAAGGTTTCCTGCATCGGGGCGCCGAGGTCGACACGCTCGGCGTCGACGAGCCGGAAACGAAATGCAAGTTCAAATAGGCGCAAGAGATCTCGCCTGGCCAGTGCGAGGCGAGGCGCGCACAGGGAGAGCGTTCGATGCGTAGAGTTGGGCTCATGAGCGTCGCCGCTGGAGCGGTGATCCTGGTTGGTTTCGCCGGCGAGGCATCGGCCTATACGGTCTACGTCTCCAACGAGAAGGGCAACTCCATCTCGGTGATCGACAGCGATACGCTCCAGGTGCAGGAGACTATTCCCGTCGGCCAGCGCCCGCGGGGCATCATGCTGACCAAGGACGGCAAACATCTCTTGATCTGCGCCAGCGACGAAGACACCGTGCAGATTCTCGATGTTGCCACCGGCAAGATCGTCGGCGATCTGCCGTCGGGTCCCGACCCGGAGCAGCTCAACATTCACCCCTCCGGCAATCCAGTCTACGTCGCCAATGAGGACGACGCGCTCATGACCGCGATCGATCTCAACGAGCGCAAGGTGATCGCCGAGGTGCCGGTCGGCGTCGAGCCTGAGGGCGTCGGCGTTAGTCCGGACGGCAAGATCCTGATCGCCACCTCCGAGACCTCCAACATGGCGCACTTCATCGATACCGACACCTACGAGATCGTCGACAATGTTCTCGTTGGCTCGCGGCCCCGCTTCGCCGAATTCACCGCCGACGGGTCGCAATTGTGGGTCACGTCGGAAGTGGCCGGGACCGTCTCGGTGATCGACCCTAAGACACGAAAGATCATCAAGACGCTCGGCTTCGAGATCCCCGGGGTCAGGCCCGAAGACATGCAGCCGGTCGGTGTCCGCATTCTCAAGGACGGGTCGAAGGCCTTCGTGGCCTTGGGCCCGGCAAATCATGTCGCGGTCATCGACGCCAAGACGCTCGAGGTCGAGAAGTACCTCCTCGTCGGCCAGCGGGTATGGCAGCTCGCCTTCACCCCCGATGAGAAGCTGCTGTTCACCACCAACGGCAACAGCAACGATGTGTCGGTGATCGATGTGCCGAGCCTCACGGTGGTGAAGTCGATGCCGGTCGGCATGGCGCCCTGGGGCGTCGCCGTCTCGCAGAACTGACGCCTAATTGCCGAGGCGCGAGCCTGCCCTCGGCACGACGGTCCAGCCGCGACTCGCGAGGTTCTGGGTCGCAAGCTTGCTCGCGGTTCCGGTGATCCAGAGCTCGCCATGCGGGCCTGCGCTCGAGACCAGGCCTTCGACCTGCGGGCTCCAATAGACGTAGTCCATGGGCACGATGGCAACGAGGCCCTTCGTTGTCTGCATCAACGGCGTGCCGCCGACGGAGACGAAGGACCTGACCGGCGCGATGCGCTTGCTGTAGGCGGCGGTGAGCACGGCCTTGCGCCGATAGGCGAAACCCTCGGAGTAGCTCTTGGCCTGGGCCGTGCGCGCCACGAAAATTTCCCGCCCGGTGGCATTGCCGAGCTGCATCATGGCGGCGACGATCACCGCCTTGTCAGTGGGCGTCAGCGATGACGTGGCGTAGAAGGCATTGACCGTGCCTGGGGAGACGCCCATCTGGCCGAGCTTTTCGCGGCCGAGCTGCTCGAGCTCCGCCGCGGTCTTGTCGCGGAGCACTTGGCGCAGGGTATCGGCGCTGCCGCCGGCGCTGATGGCGATACCGGCGCCGCCGGTGACGAAGGCAAGACCGACATTCACCCCGGATTCGCCGATGGCGCTTGCGCTCGCGAGCCGGGTCAGCTCGGCGTTGAGCGGCTCGAAGGTGGTGTAGGGGTCGACGCCGGCATCGAAGGCGAGCTTGCGGCGCGCCTTGCTGCCGCCGGCGAGAGAGGCGATGGTGCCCTCGCGGTTGGGGTCGGTGGCGCTCATCGAGGCATCGACGCGGTTGAACCAGCCGCCGACGCCTTTCACGGTTTCGTTGAGCGTCTTGCCTGGGGCCGTGACCAGATCCTTCGCTGTCGCCAGCGGCTTCAAGGCGGTGCGCCCCGCCGAGGTCACCAGCGTCTCGGCGCCGTTGATCTGCTCAAGCTTGGCCGTGGCGGCGACCTCACGCACGCGCATGCGCAGAAGCTCGGTGCCGAGCACGGTGAAGGTCCCGTACTTGGTCTGCATCTGATAGCGGTCGAGAAAGTTCTCGACGGGGACCGTGCCGACGATGGTGTGATAGGGGCTCCGCAACAGGTCGGGCGGAAGGATCTTGCTCGGGGAGAAGGTGGGGGGGCTTTCATAGCTGCCGCCCAACGCACCGGTGGACGCCGGCAGCGCCATCAGAATAAGAGCCGCGCCGGCCGAGAGATAAGCGTACGCCTTTGCCATGTCCCCTCGCGACTTTGCCCCGAAAAACGACCCTTTGGCCGCTCTACGCCGTGGTCAGGGGCCGGAGTATATACCGCAAACTCCGGACGCGCCTTGTGCTTTCGAGGGGGCATGCGGGCATGGACATTCCCCGCCTGACGCCGTGCCAGGCGGCTCTCGCTTGTCGGTGACGCGCCGCGTCAGCTCGCCTTGCGCAGGTCGTGCTCGAGCTGCGTCACCTGCCGCTTGATCGACTCCGCGGCCTCGGCGGTGATCTGTCTCGACAGGGCCCTAACCTGATCGCCTTGCTGGGCGGCATGGCGCTGGATCGGCTCCGCCACGTCGGCGCCAGCGTGCACCGACAGGGTGCGAACCTCTTCGGCTTGAGCAAGAAGCGTCTCGAACTGCTGCCGCCAATAGGCGCCCTGCAGCTCCACGACCTCCGCCATGTTCCTCGCGCTGGCGAGGCTCTTGGCCAGGTCGAAGCCGGAATTGACGTTGCGCTGGGCGATGTCGATGATCTTGCGGTTCAGCGCCGAGGTGGCCCGGCTTGCGGCGTCGTAGGAGCGCTCCACGGCCTCCAGGCCCGCATCAAGGGCGGTCTTGGCCCGGTCATAGGCTTCGCGCGACTGGCTTACAGCGGTTCCAGCAAAGGCGCGCATCGCTTCAGGGAGGGCCGTGTCTAACTCCAAGGACTGAAACTGGGTCAGTGATTTGTAGAATTCCGCGGTCTTGGTGGCGGCCGTATCGGGATCGAAGGTCATGCTCATGGATCTACCCTCTTGGTCCCCGCCAGTTGATTGGGGCGGTGCTGGATGGTTGTTGGGCGCAGCCGCGAGCAGGCGTGGACATTGGCGCGCAGCCGCCGGGTGGCTCGGCGGCGGGCCAAGAAAATATTACGGCACTGTCCATTGACCTGGGCACGCGCTGCTTCTCCGGGTTTACCGGCAGCCACGGCTTTGCGCGCTTCTTCGGGCGCTGTCCCTCCCAAGGCGCGGGCAGTTAACCATAATTGGAGGCCGAAGTCGAATCGCCCTGATTTCTAAGGCTTGGAGTTGTCCTGGTTGGCGCCAGGCGCGATGCGCGAGGCATCCTTGTTGTCGGTCTTGCGGGATTGGGCCTGGCCCTTGTCCTGAAGCCTGGTCTTGGCTTGGGAGCTCGACTTGGCGGTCGAGGTGGTGCCGACCATGCTGAGACCGGAGAGGAAGGAAGCACCGCTGATGATGACCGCGACGATGCCGACCAGCCTGAGGAGGTTCGGGAGACGCGGGCGCTCCGGCATCTCGGTCCTGACGATGCGATTGAGATAGGCGATGAACGAACTGACGAGACCGGCGATGGCGCCGGTACCGAACACCACCATGGCGGCCGCGAGCTTCGGCTCCGCACTGATCTGAAAGCCGAAAGCGAAGGCCGCGACCATGACGATCGCTGCGATGCCGTTGAGCAAAATCAGATAGCCGAGACCGCGACCGGCGATCCGGTCCTGATGGGCTTCCATGAAGCCGTGACTTGGCTGGTGGCGCTCCGGTCCTGTGGTCATCATCACCCTCGGCTCGTCATGTCGGGATACTCAGCGACGCCTGAAGTGGCGAAGCGCAGGGAATCGGGTCCCCCTAACCTGGAATAATAGGAGAATTGTGGCGGATAGGGAGGGGCGCCAGACGGCAACGTTGCTCATGCCGCAAGGCCCCGTCGTAAACTGCTTATGATCTTACGGGAGAATGCCCCAAGGACGCTGCCTCCGCGGCAACGCGCGAGGCGTGCAGTCCGAGGCGAGGGCGAACCGAAGAGGAGGAAATCATGCGGTTGATGCTCAAGTTCACGATCCCTGTAGACAAGGGCAACGAGGCCCTGGCCGATGGCACGATGGCACCAGCGATCGAGGCTCTGGTCAAAAAGGTGAACGCCGAGGCGGCGTATTTCATGGTGCTTGATGGCGAGCGCGCGGGCTTGGTGT
>Ga0315553_10004503_pt1 | contig 10481 bp, 8 predicted proteins | sample SalMarSW160140MG_FD_203099 | JGI IMG/M metagenome (GOLD analysis project Ga0315553, IMG submission 203099) | Salt marsh sediment microbial communities from the Plum Island Ecosystem LTER, Massachusetts, United States - Salt Marsh Sediment SW1601-40 ... | reverse complement strand
ATGTCCAGGATGATCGAGAAAGCACTGAAAGGTTCCAATCGAGATGAACAATAAACCACCGTACAGCCGCGAGTCGGCGCCGAAGATAGGGCTGGTGACCAACTCGATCAAGGAGTTCAACGACGCTGGCAAGGAACACAGCGAGAAGAACTTCCGTGCCCTCTTCGAGGCTCTCAAGAAAGAGGGAAGCATCAGCCAAGACTCCATCTACTATGGCAAACGCATCTTCGGCTATCACGAGGCCGGGGTTGTCGCGGAGGAGTTTGCCAAGGCAACGGTCGACGTGATCCTGATCTTCAACTCCGCTTTCCCCAATGGCTACGTATTTCCCCTGATCGCCATGAATCCGTATTTGCAGAAGATCCCCATCATCATCGCCGCGGATGAGGAGCCGAACCTCTCGATCGGGAGCTCCGAATGGGCCACCAACAGCGTCTGCGGCAATGACATGAACAACTACGTGGCCAAGTACATCGGCAGGTATGCCCGCTTCCTGGACGGATCGCCCCGATCGGCGGAACTTCAGAAAGAGCTCAGGATCCTTCTCAACGCCTACCACACGGTCAAGTGTCTCCGTCACGACTACCTGGGCCGTTTCGGAGACGCCCCGGCTGGATTTCATTCGGCAACGGGGGATCAGCTGTTGTTTTTCAAGACCTTCGGGACCACGGTCAACACGGTGGACCTGCTGCGGGTACGAGAGGTCTACGACAGTATGGAAACCGAGGGCGTCAAGACCAAGCAACATTTCAGCGAAGAAGACATCAAAAAAACTCAGGAAGAGATGAGCCTGGGTCGACTGAACCTACTCAGCGATCAGAAGATGCTATACGAGGGAGCACGCCTTTATCATGCCCTCAGAGCAATCATCAAGGCTGAAGGGTTCACCTCCGCGGCCTTCAAGTGCTGGCCGGAGATCATGGGGGGCAGCTTTAACATGTCCCCGTGTCTTTCCATCGCCTGGGCCCTCTCCAAGCGGGACGTCACCGCCTTTGCCTGCGAATCCGACTGGCCCGGGGCGGTGATCCAGAGCATGGGAACCCTCCTGTCCGGAAAGCCCGCCGCCTTCCTCGACTTTGTCAACTTCAGCCGTGACGGCGACGTTCTTCAACTCGGTCACTGCGGCATCGGGATTCCCGGAATCATGGAACCGGAGGATCCCGCCCTGCTCGATCGAGCCAAAAAAGAGGGGCAACCCCCGAAAAAACTCAAAGCGCAGGTCTTGGCCGGCGAGGTCGCCGTGACCGACGCGGTCATCGAACACGGGGTGAGCCGGGAAGCCGGAGTGAACCTCGGTCCCAGTGTGATCGGTCAGTTCCAATACGGTGTGAAGACCGGAATCGATATAGTACAGACCCCGGAGGGCAAACTGAAGATGCTTGTGTTCACCGGCGAGAGCTCTCCGGACACTGCCAGGAAGATCCTTTACTCCGGATCCGACCTTCACGTCAGAAACTACGAGAAGCTCTTCCAGCTGAAGAGGGAGCACGGATTCTCCCACCACCTGGCCCTGGCCATAGGGGATATCGCCCGGGAGCTCAAAGAGCTTTGCGCCTACTACGGAATCGAGCACGTATCTCCCGACGTGTAATATCGGTGGTCCATTCATGACAACATCCCTCTCCATGCCGGATTTTTTTGCCTCTTTTACAGCACTCCAGGAAGAACAGGATCTTAAATCCACCCTTCTCGGCATCGGACCGATGTCGGAACGCATCGTTCGAGTTGCATTGCAGGTTGCCGACCGCAGGAGCTTCCCGATCATGTTTATCGCCAGCAGAAACCAGGTGGATCTGAGGGATCTGGGCGGAGGCTATGTCTGCTCCTGGGATCAACGGTCTTTTTTAGAGACGATCGGGGAATTGGCCGAACAAATTCGATTCTCAGGGCTCTGTTATGTTTGTCGGGACCACGGCGGCCCCTGGCAGAGAGACTCGGAACGCAGTGAGAAGCTTTCTCCGGAGGCGGCCATGGAGATCGCAAAACGCTCCTACCTGGAGGACCTGCTGCGGGGTTTTGACCTTCTGCATATCGACCCGACCAAAGACCCCCACGCAGAAGCTGCCAATAGTTTGCAGACCGTGATTGAGAGAACCGTGGACCTGATCGAGTACGTCGAGAAAGAGCGTAGGAAACGGGGGCTCCCGGAGATCTCCTACGAAGTCGGCACCGAGGAAACCAGCGGCGGGTTGACCTCCCCGGAGGTGTATGAATCGTTTATCAAGCGGCTGAATGCTATCCTCACCCGGAAGGGGTTGCCTCTGCCGGCTTTCATCGTCGGACAAACCGGCACCTTGGTGCGGATGACCGAAAATGTAGGCAGTTTCGACGCCGGTGCGGCGGAAGCACTCTCCCGAGTTGCCGCGAAGCACGGTGCCGGGTTGAAGGAGCACAATGCCGATTACCTCGATGATTCCATCCTGCTGCAGCATCCGCCGCTCGGCATCACCGCGGCCAATGTGGCGCCGGAGTTTGGAGTGGTGGAGACCGCGGCTTATCTCGAGCTGGGCTTGGTCGAGGCGGCGGAGGGGCACAGGATAGGCTCAGGATCTCGTATTGTCGAAATCCTTTCGGAAAAAGCGGTCTCCAGCCAGAGGTGGAGAAAGTGGATGGTGGGAAAGGGCAAAGATGCATCCGTCAAAGAGGCGGAAGAAAACGAGGAGCTGCGGATGCGGATCACCCGAATCTGCGGTCACTACGTCTTCGACGATCCCGAGGTTCGTGGGGCTCTCGAGGGGTTGGCCCGGAACCTATCCGCCCTTGGGATTGACGCGGAGGGCTACGTAGATGACAGGATCGATAAATCGATCGACCGCTACGTCACCTGTTTCAACCTCCAAGACCTGACCTCTAAACTGTTGGAGCATAGCCGGTCACGGTAGACCGACAAGCTGCAGGATTCCACGGGTGCTCTGAAATGGCAACAGCTCTGGATTCTTTTGTCCGATTCAGGGCATACTGAGGACGATCTCATGAGCTCCGACGAACCCCTCTACAGCGTAATCGAATTCATCCTCAACCGGGCCACGTCGGCCCAGCTGGAAGTCATTGCCGAGGCCGTGAAACGCCGCCAGAAACCGGGGAAGGGACTCGGCGGCTTCAGCCCCCGCGGTATGGCGGAAAATATGGCCGAGAAGGTAAACCAGCAGCTGGGGGGTATGCTCGATGTACACACCATATCCAGGCAGATCGTCTCCGATCTGATCAGGCAGAAGGAACCGAATATCAGCGACGACGAGCTGGAGGTTCTGCTCAAGAACTTCCTGCCCGACACCGCCGGCTCCGAACCCGAACAAGCGGCGGAACAGGAGAAAATCCCCCCGGATTTGTTGATCACCATGGTCAGCCAGTACGTATCGGCAAGGCGGGGCACCCTTTCCCCAAAGGAGCAAGGCGAGCTGCCCGAGAACTGGCAAACCCGATCTTGGGAATCCTTCCCCGAGCATATTCGTGCCCGGATCCGTGCTCATCTGAGCGGGCAGCTCAACGAGGTGGATTTTTGGGATTCCGTCATCTCCTTCCTTAACCGGTAGTTCCACAAGCCATGGATCTATACTTCCGCCGAAACACCATAGGCATATCCTCCGTCGAATTCTTTTGGGGGTTGGGCATGCCTGTCGTGATGGAATCCACCTTTCTCCAGCTCTTCCTTCGCAACCTGGGGGCGAGCAGCTTTCTCATCGGCTTGATTCCCACTTTGTTTTCCGGAGCGGTGGCTTTGTTTGCCCTCTTCTCAGGCAGGCTTACGGGCCACATCGAACGGAAGCGACCGGCTGTGATTATAATGCATGTCGGCGCCGCGCTGCCGCTGCTCACTTTCGGGATTTTTCTGGCCGTTACGGGATTTTCTCCGTCTATCCTCTCCGTGTTCTTCTGCTGCTACGCTTTGTTCTCCGTCGGCGTCGGATTCATTTTCCCGGTGTGGCAAAACTACCTGGTCAAGATCTTCACCGAGCAGCGGTCCATCTCGGCACTGGCGGTGATGTGGACAACCCAGAGCGTCGCGAAGCTATTGAGCAGCTACCTCATCCTGAGAACCGTGGAGCGATATTCCTTTTCGGCGTTCGGTTCCAGTATCATTTTCATCTCCGTCGGCGTCGTGTTTCTGGGGGGAAGCTTCCTCTTCCTCATCACCCGTGAGGTGTCGGACTCCGTCCCAACGGACGGCTCTTATCACCGCCTCGGCATTGTCCAGGGCTTCAGATCGGTGCTGCGGAACCGGAACTTCCTGCTCTTTCTCGGCACCGACCTCGAGTACTTCGCCCTGATCGGGATTATCTCCTTCTACGCGAACTATGCAACGGAGCACTGCGGTATCAGCCCGGCCATGGCTTCAGGCCTGTTCGTGGCCTTCAACTACCTCGGCGGTATCACCGCCAGTATCCTTTTGGGCTGGTTTCGGCTGTTCACCCTGAAGGGCAAGTACTGGATTACGAAGATCCCGGCCGCACTGGCCGTACCCCTGATCTGCTTCATCTGCCGGCCCTGGGCGTTTTTCCTGGCCAGCTATCTCTTCGGCGTGTCCCGCTCGACCCGGTCGCTGGTGTACGCCCCGGCGGTCAAACGACTGTCCGGAATGGCCGATGCCACACACTATTTCTCCGTGGCACCGTTGATCACTCTGCCGCTGAGCGTCGGAATCCCCCTGATCAACGGAGCCACTCTGGACCGTCTTTCCTATCTGGGGGGCGGATCGTACAGGATCGTGTTCCTGGCGATGGCGGTACTGTCCGTGGCAAGCCTGGCCATTCTCTCCAGGATCGATGCAGCGGCTCTGCAGCCCGGACCGCAGAAACGAGAACCTTCCTGATCCGCAGGCGCTTCAGGCGCTACCACGCGGATACTGTCGGTGTGCGGGGGAAAGCATGGGGTCTATCTCGTGCGGAACATCGGTGAATAGAAAAAACTACTCTTGATCCGAACTCCGCTCCCCCGCCGCAATCACTTCGAACAGCAGGCGCAGGGTGGCCAGGTTGTTCCTTCCGGAGGTGGGCGCTTCTTTGCCCCCCTCGATTGCCTGTTTTACGGTATCGAGCAGCAGCTCGTCGCTACTGCGCTCCCCGTCCCGTGGTTCATAAATACAGTCACGCTTCTCCTCTTCGATCTGCCAGAGCTTTCCCTGCTCGTTTAGGACCAGATCGCCCCGCTCGAACTCGAATCGCCAGAGGCCATTGTAGGGTGTCTGCTCGCCCCGGCAGTCATAACTGCCCCGGTAGTTTACCAGGACTCCATCGGCACAGCGAAGAACCAGATGACAGACAGAGGGACTGCGCCACGGACTATCCGGCGGCCGATAGTGACGGCAAAGGATCTCTTCGATCGGAGCCGGGAGAAAGGAGATCAGTTGATCCAGATGGTGGATCCCCTGGATATAGAGAAGCGGGTAGCTCATCCCGCGCTCGTAATCGTAGCGGGGAGGACGATAGCGGTGAAAGCTGACCTCTACGCCGATCAGACAGCCCAACCTACCTTCGTGGATCACCTTCGCGATCCCCAGGAATGGTGCTTTGAATCGATAGTTGTGGCCGATCACCAAGACCAGGTTTTTTTGACGAGCCAAGCGGGTGAGCTCTTCCGCCTGTGCCAGGTTTTCGGCGAAGGGCTTCTCCAGAATGCAGTGAATCCCGGCTTGGAGAACATCTTTGGCAATCGGATAGTGGAGGTGATTTGGGGTTACCACGATGGCGATCCGGTGAGTACCGCTGACAAGGGCCTCCCGGTAATCGAGGTAGCGTGCCCTTTCCGACAGCCTCAGTTGCTCGCATCTGGTACGAAGGATTTCCGGGTCAACGTCCGCCACACCGGCAAGCTCAAATTCAGGATGGGCTTGAACAGCCTCGGCCCATGCCATGCCACGATTTCTGATACCGATGATCAGGGTGGGGTACATTTCAACCGACCGGGCTGCAGTGCTGGCGGTACTCCGCCGGGGGCTGTCCGACAAGCTTGCGAAATACCGTGCAAAAATACCTGGGATTTTCTCCAAATCCTACCCGGCGGGCGACCTCAGCCACAGTGGCGTCGGGAAAACGATGAAGCAGATTCTTGGCCTCCTCCACCCTCAATCGAGTCAGGTAGTGCTTGAAGGCCTCCCCGGTCTCCCGCTTGAACAACTTGCTCAGATAATCCACGTTGGCGTATATAAGAGTCTCGGCCAACCATTTTAAAGTTAGCTCCGGCAGGGCCATATTCTCCTGTATCTTCTCTTTCAGCTTTTCCACCAGCCTGTTCTTCCTGCTGCTGAATAGGTCGAAATTCTTTCTGACAACGACGCTGCAGCACTCATCGATCATGCTCTGCAACTCCTCCAGAGTGTCCGTTTCTTCCACCCGCCTCAGACAGTCTATGTAGTGATTCAAGTTTTCATATCCGCTGTACCGTGCCGCGGTCAGCAGCAGGTCAATAACGGCATCACGAATGCTTCTCTTGGGCAGCTTCTGCACTCTCAGCTCCGACCAGAAAGATTGGACAGAGGCCTGATAGTCGCTCTCGTGGCCGCACTTGATGGCCAGACAGGCCTCTTCGATGTAGTACTGCAGGTCGCTCCGGTTGTAGCTCCCCGTTCCCTCCAGAGCGTCCTGCCGGGTGATGACGCTGTCCTCACCGTAGTAGAAGCTGTACTTCAACAGATTCCTGGCCTCTTCGTAGAGGGTGTGAATCGATTCCAGCGCTGCGCTGCCGCTCACGGCGACGGTGACGGGCTGGCTATAAAAGCGTCCAAATCGGCTCTTGATTTCCCCGATCCTCTCCAGCAGCTCGGGCGTTCCCATGTCCCTGATCACGACCGCCAGAGCCTCTTTGATGATGGTGGTCAGGAGAAGCCCCCTCGCCTCCAGGCAGCGCTGACAGATAAGCTGCAGGGAGAAAAGCTTTTCATAGCTCTGCTGCCCAGAAGGACTGAACAGCAGCAGGGTTGCGTTCTTCACCGACTCCGGAGGGATCCCGAAGAAGGAGAGATAAGAGCTCATCTCCCGACTGGTGTACATCTTGTGCATGATAAGATCCCGGAAGAACTGCTCCTCTATCAGGGGGAGGTTTCTCTCCATGTTCTGCTTGATATTCTCGATAAAGCTGCGTTCCTCCTCCCGCCTGGCGACGTCCGCAGACACTTCTTTCAGAATTTTATCGATCTCCGGCATCTTGGTCGGCTTGAGCAGATAGTGGCGTACGCCGTACTGCATCGCTGTCTGAGCAAACTCGAACTCGTCATATCCCGACAACACGATGAAACGGACATCCGGTTTGAGCTTCTGCACCCGACGTATAAGCTCCAGGCCGTCTATCCCCGGCATCTTGATGTCGGTGATCACGACATGGATGTCATCCCTGCAGATCTTCTCCAAGCCTTCTTCACCGTTGGCAGCCTGACCGAACAGTGCCAGGTTGTACGTGCTCCAGGGGATCTTACTGGCCAGACCTTCACGGATGATCCTCTCATCGTCTACCAGCAAAACGTTATACACGACTCACCTCCGACTCAGGGTGGCGGCGGCCGCTTCGGCCTCGAGCTTGGCCACGGTAATCGTGACGGTGGTTCCTCGCCCCTGCCATGCTTTGATATCCAGGCTGAACTCGCCGCCGTAGAACTGCTTCAAACGCTCGTGGATGTTCTTGATCCCGATCCCGGATCCTGTGGCCTCGACCTGACCGGCTAAAATCCTCCGGACCAGTTCTTCCTCCATTCCGGGACCGTTATCGCTGATGTGGATGGCCAGGCGTCCGTCCCGATCTTCAGTCCGGACGTTTACAAGGCAGACGCCGTTGCAGACCTCCAAACCGTACTTGATCGAGTTCTCCACAAAAGGTTGGAGGGTCAGCTTTGGGATCATATAACCGTTCAGAGAGTCCACCAGTTCGACCTTGAACTCCAGGCGCTCTTCGTAGCGTATTTTCTGTATCAGCACGTACTGTTTGAGTAGATCAACCTCCTCCCGCATCGTCAAAAAGATCTTCTTGGCATTGATGGATACGCGCAGTAGGTCGCCTAGGGCCTGCACCATGTCGGCGATCCGATCCTGGTTGTTCAGCTGAGCGATCCAGTTGATCGACTCCAGAGTATTGTACAAAAAATGGGGATTGATCTGGGCTTGCAAGGTTTTGTACTGGGCGTCTTTTATCAAGAGCTGCTTGCGATAATTGTCATTGATCAGGTTGTCGATCTTGTCCAGCATGAGACCAAATTCGTTGTACAGAATTCCGATCTCGTCCTTCCGGGTGTAGCCGTTCAGGCTGAGCTTGGCCTGAGTGAAGTCCTCGGATTCTATGTTTTTCATTTCATCGGCCAGGAGAACGATCGGTCGGCAGATGTCCTTGGTGAGCCTGATGGTGATAAACAAAAACAGAAGAAATATCCCGGCGCAGAACAGGGGGAAGGCGGTGTTGAACAGCTCGATGTCGCGAAACAGGGAGTCGTAGGGCACGACGCAGAGATAGGTCGCGGTCTGCGACGGGGATCCTATGAAGGCCACAAAATACTCTTCCCCTTGGACACGGAGGATCTCGAACCCCGATCCCGTGGGTCGCCCGGCCTGCTGCGGGATCTGTTTCACGATCCCGTTGGAGGCGTAGAGGAGCTGCTCCTTTCCGAAAAGTCCGATCTCCAGGTCAAAGTCCACGGGATAATTGACCACCCACTGTTTGAAGCGCTCTTTCCTGATCACGAAACAAAGGATGCCCATCTGCTCCAGGCTCAATCCTGCCACCTGTCGGATCCTGCGCAGGTAGTAGAGGGTATCGTTATCGCTGTCCGTCTCTATCCATTCCCGGGGCATGTCCGAGGTGAGGAATCTGCCTATTCGTTCGGGGGACACGAGAGTCTCCAGCTTCGGGTAGTCATTGCGGCCGTTCACCACCCTGCCCCGGTTGTCGACTGCATAGATGCACTCCACATACGGCACGTTGAAGTAGTTGATCAGCTTGTTCTTCAGATCCTCGCTCAGACTGTACCAGACAACGGGGTTGGCCTCCCGATTCATCCGGTCCATCCTGTCCTGTACGTAGGGATCGGTCATCAGATTGGCTGAGAAATCTTCGAAGTTCTCGAGCTCCGTCTCCACGGTTCTGGCCATCAGACCGAGGGTCTCGGAGAAGGCCTTGTAGAGGAGCCTGTTGTTTCTTTCCTTGAAGATAAAAAACATCAGGAAGCTGAACACCACCACGGTGACGATAATCAGGCAGAAGGTGACAAGCATCCTCACCCTGATGTTGAAGCTAAAGGCTCTCATAGCTTTTCAATTATACCATGGCAGGAGCACATGACCAGCGGCCTACCCTTTCAGACCGGTCGTGCTGATTCCTTCAACGATGTACTTTTGGAGGACAAAAAAGACCATCACGACCGGCAGGATGGAGAGAGAGGCCATGGCGAACATCGCTCCCCAGTTGGTAACGGAAGTGGGATCGGCAAACAGCCGCAAGGCGACCGATACCGTATACAGCTTCGGTTTGCTCAGGTAGATCACAGGTTGGATGAAGTCCTGCCACCGCCAGTAAAAGGAGAAGATGGCCACGGTCACCAGGGCGGGCTTGCACAGAGGCAGAATAATCCGGTAGAAGATACCGAACTTCGTGCAGCCGTCGATCAGGGCCGATTCGTCGAGCTCAAAGGGTATCGTGCGGACGAACTGGACGACCAAAAAGATGAAGAAGGGATTGCCCAGGCTCCAGGGCACGATCATCGGCAGGAAGGTATTGATCCAGTTCAGCCTGTGAAAGATCAGATATTGGGGGATCATGATGATCTGATAGGGAAGCATCATGGTGCCGAGCATACAGCTGAACAGGAACTTGCTGCCCGGAAACTTGATACGGGCGAATCCGTAGGCTACCAGCGAAGCGGAGGTCATGGTACCGAGAGTGGCGGTGATGCTGATGATAAACGAGTTGGTGAAGAAGATACCGAAGGTATGATTGCCGAATCCCCGCCAGCCCTCCACGTAATTTGCGAAGTGCCACTCGTCGGGTATCAGAGACAAGTTTCCCCTGAATATGCCTGACTGAGTCTTGAAAGAGCTCATGATCATCCACAGCACCGGATAGATCATGATGACAACCAGGATCATGCAGATCAGATGATAAACTGCCGCGTTCAGATGCTTTTTGGAGGTTACGATCATCTCATATTCCCTGTTCGGACTCGTAGTAGACCCAGCGCCTGGAGGTGGTGAAGATGATCATTGTAAAGAAAGAAACGATGAGCAGCAAAATCCAGGCCATGGCCGAGGCGCTGCCCATATCGTAGAACTGGAAGGCTCTGAGGAACATGTACACCACATACACGAGAGTTGAGTCCATGGGCCCTCCCCGAGTGATGATCCAGGCCTGGGTGAACATCAGAAATCCGTGGATGGTTTGCATGATCAGATTGAACAGGATAACCGGAGACAACAGGGGCAGGGTGATGCGGAAAAACTTGACCAGAGAACCGGCACCGTCGACGACGGCCGCCTCGTAGAAGCTCTCCGGGATGTTCTTGAGCCCGG
>Ga0315553_10004500_pt1 | contig 10484 bp, 14 predicted proteins | sample SalMarSW160140MG_FD_203099 | JGI IMG/M metagenome (GOLD analysis project Ga0315553, IMG submission 203099) | Salt marsh sediment microbial communities from the Plum Island Ecosystem LTER, Massachusetts, United States - Salt Marsh Sediment SW1601-40 ... | reverse complement strand
CGATCCTTCGGAAGATCGAAGCGTGCGGATTGGGGACGACCCTGGCCGAGCGTCACCCGGACCTGTTCCCGGACTTCTCGACCTGGGACGGGCAGTACACGACCGACTCCGCCGGCGCCGTGGCCTTTCAGGCAATCCTTTATCACCTGGCGCTGCACCGCTACTCGACGCAACACAAGGATGCCAAGGTGAGCATGTTCTTCAGGGCCACCTACGCCGGGGACTTTCTCAACCAGGACCTTCAGAGCACCGCCGACGACGAGTGGAAGGACGCGCTGCCACAGGTGTTTTCCGCGGCGGCGAAGTCGGTCGAACAGCACGGAAGCTGGGGGGAGATGCACCGACTGCGAATCGCACACCCCTTCAGCAACATCCCGCTGGTCGGGTCGAGATACGTGTTCGGCGACTATCCGGGCCGGGGTTCCAACGACACCGTTCACAAGTCCGCCCACGGCCTTTCCGCGGAGAAAAGCTCGACCCGTTACGGATCGAACGCCCGGTACATCTCCGATCTATCGCGCCCGGATGAGAACTACTTCGTTCTCCTCGGCGGTCAGGACGGCTGGCTGAACAGTGACGCATCACTCGACCAGGTCTCGCTGTGGCGGTCGCACCAGTACATCAAGGTGCCGCTCCTTGTGCCGACGGTCCGAAAGGCGTTTGAGTTCCGACTCGATCTGAAGCCGGGGGAGTCGGGGAACTGACGCCGGGTTCAGGCGAGGGCCTCGGGCAGTTTCTCCACGAACGCTTTGATCTCGTCGCGGACGCGGCGGTAGTGGCCGAGCGCTTCCTCTTCGGTCTGCGCGCCGGCGGCAAGCGCCGGCGGGTCGTCGAAGCCGACGTGCGTCACCTTCGTCCTGCCCGGAAACATGGGACAACGTTCGTGCGCGTGGCCGCACACGGTCACGACGCAGTCGAGGTCAATTTCCTTGAATTCGTCGACGTGTTTCGGCCTCTGTCCCGAGATGTCGACGCCGGCCTCGGTCATGACCCGGACGGCTCGCGGGTCGAGCGTCCTCGGCTCGACGCCGGCGGAGTAGGGTTCGACCTGGTCGGGCTTGAGACGGCGCGCCCAGCCCTCGGCCATCTGGCTGCGGCAGGAGTTGCCGGTGCAGAGGAACAGGATCTTCGTCACCCCTTCCCCTCCTCGTCGCAGGGTTCGAGGTGCACGACGACATCGACGAGACCGGGCCCGTCGGCCAGGAGCCGCCGCTTGACCTGCTCCGAGATGTCGTGGCCCTGCCGGACGGAGAGGCCCCCGTCGACCATCACGTGCAAATCGACGCTGAGGTCGGGACCGACGTAGCGCGTGCGCACGGCGTGCACGAGCCTGACGCCCGGCGTCCCGAGCGCGATGGCCCGAATCTGCTCGAGCTCTTTCTCCGACGCCCCGGCGTCGACGAGCTGCTTGAGCGCGGGCCAGCCGATCCGCCACGCGGCACCGAGAATGAGGACGGACACGACCACGGCGGCGACATGATCGAGGAACCCCCACGCCGGGTTGACCAGCGCGCCGCCGACCGCCACGACCACGGGCACGGAGCTGAGCGCGTCGGAGCGGTGGTGCCAGGCATTGGCCATCAGCGCCGTCGACTTGACCCGCTTCGCGACGGAGATCGTGCGGCGGTAGAGCGCCTCCTTGACCGCGATGGACAGCAGCGCGGCAATCAGCGCGATCCAGCCCGGCGCCGCGGTGTGCTCCTCCTTGAGTGTGACCAGCGCATTGAACGCGAGCCCCATCGCTACCGACGCGAGCACGACGGCGATAGCGGCGGTGACAACCGTCTCGATCCGGCGGTGGCCGTGCGGATGGCCCGCGTCTGCGGGAGCGGACCAGTAGCGGACGCCGATCAGGATCGCGAGATCGGTGGCGCAGTCCGAGAGGCTGTGGGCGGCGTCGGCGACGAGCGCCTGGCTGGTGCCGATCACCCCGCAGGCCATCTTCAGCGCAGCCAGGAAGAGATTCACGCCCAGACCAATCCAAGTAACCCGGCGGGCCTGACGGAACTGGTCGGGATCTTCGAGCGCGCGCGTTTGGATGTTGTCGCCGTTCATCAGTGATCAAAGCATAGCGCCGGCGGCCCGGCCGGGCAATAGACCTCGGTTGACTGGAGATGACCTCGGGCTCGGTTCAATATGCGGCAGCGCCGCCCGCCCCGGCGTCGTTGCGGCGCCGGACTACAGCCCGGACAGGATTGCGGCTGTGGCGATGGCGACCTCGAAGTGATCGACGGCCCCGATCATGGCCGACGGAGCCGCATCCCGGCGCCGATGCACTGGATGACCCATACAGCAAGGTACTTCTCAAAGAAGCCCAGGCCTTTCGCCGGCTTCGCCATGTCGAATGCCCTTAGGGAGTGGTATAGATGAGGTACAATCCCCCGAAGAGGACGAGGACCCCGCAGGCCCGCTTGAGGATCACCGCCCCCTTGGATCGCTCGTTCCAGTTCAGGTAGCGCTGGACCACGCTGGTGAATGTTCCCGCCAACACGATCACGGAGCAGTGCCCGACGCCGTACGCCCCGAGCAACAGCATGCCGTAGCTCACGTTCGTGCCGGCGAGCGTGAAGGTGACGCCGAGCATCGGGGCCATGTACGCGAAGGTGCACGGGCCGACGGCGATGCCGAAGATCAGTCCGAGGATGAACGCGGCCAGCAACCCCTTGCGCTTCATGCCCACCTGCCCGGGCCCGGACCAGGGCATCGGAATCACGTCCAGCAGGTAGAGCCCTACGGCGAAGAAGATCACCGCGACGATATAGTTACCCACGCGTCCCACGTCGCCCATCATCCGGCCCGCAGCCGCCGTGATAGCGCCCACCGCGTCGATGGTGATCAGGATGCCCGCCGCGAACAGGGCCGAAATGACAAACGCCCGGCGGGTCCTCATCTGCCCCTGTTGATCGATGAAGCCGACGATCAGAGGGATGCTGGCGAGATGGCACGGGCTGAGCACCACGCTCAGGATGCCCCAGACGAAGGACGCCAGCACGGCAATCAGCGGCGTTCCCTCGACCGCGCGGGTCAATGTTGTGAAAAGCTCTTCCACGCCTATTTGACCCCCATCTCGGTTAGCTTCCTCTCGATCTCGTCCTGCGGGAAGAAGCCGACGTGGCGTAACACTTCCTTGCCATTCTTGTCGAAGAAGACTTGCGTGGGGATGGACCGGATGCCATAGCGGGCGGCCAGGATCTGTTCCTTGCCCACGTGGACGAAGAGGATGTTCGCCTTGCCCTGGTGTTGCTCCGTCAGCTTCTCGAGGATGGGCTCCATCATCTGGCACGGGCGGCAGCCCTCGGAGCCGAAGTCGATCATCGAGGGCTTCCCGCTCGCGCGGGCCTTGTCGACGGGATTGTCCCGGATGAGCGGCGCCTGCTTCGCCAGCCAGACGGCGGAGACCGCAATCGGCACCCGCTTGCCGAGAGTACGGACGTGCTCGGTTACGGCCCGCTGCCGCTTCTGATTCAGCACGAACTTCTTGACGTGGTCCTTGACCTGTGCGAGCGGGACGCCGCCGAGCATGGCCTTGTTGTCCTGATAGAATCGCGCCACTTCCGCGTCCGTAACGCGGACGCCCTTCGCGGCGGCGTCGAGATACGCCCGAATCATCTCATCGTCCGCCTTGCCGGCCAGCTTCGCCTGGGTCGCGGCATGCAGAAGGAGGTCCTTGCCCGCAAGTTGCTCGAGCACGAAGAAGGCGTTCTTCCTCAGTTGCCCGCGCAGCGCCTCCGGCGCGGCGCCGATTTTCCGGGCGATGTCGGTCGCGGCGACCTTCACCGGGCCGCAACGAAGCAGCACGCCCTCGGGCAGATCCGCGAGCCGTGCGTGCGTCAGGACGCTTGAGGTGAGCCCGGGATAGACCGACTCCACCGTGCGGCGCTTATCCGCAGCGTGGCCCGCGGTCGTGACCACGAGCAGGGCCGCGAGGATGAGTACGATGTCACTCCGACTTCTGGTCCGGCCGCTTCGATAGATCAACCCCGAACTCCTTCCATTTGCTTAGTATGTCTTCTTCGGCGAGGAACCCCTCGTGCCGGTACAACTCCTTGCCCGAGGCGTCGAAGAAGATCTGCGTCGGGATGACTCGGATGCCCGCTTTGTCGCCGGGCGAGCGGTCCTTCCACACGTCGATGACCACGACTGCCAGGCTGCCTCGGTGCTCTGTCTTCAGGTCGGCCAGGATCGGCTTCATCATCTTGCACGGGATGCACCGGTCCGAGCCCAGTTCCACCAGCGCCGGCAGGCCGGCCGGCACGCCGAGCGCCGACGCATGGATTGGCGCTGCCGGCGCCGCCGGAAGCGTGCACCCCGCCGCGAGAATCCACGCGAGGGTCGTCAAGGCCACCGCGGCCGCTACGAGGCGCGTTCGCCGCAGGTCAGTTGTTCTTCTCATGTGGGGCCTCCACTGCTCCGCTTCGCTTAGGCTGGGACTTGACCGGCTCCTTCAGGTCCACGCCCAATTCGCGCCACTTGGCCAGGATGTCCTCCTTCGAGATGAAGCCCTGGTGCCGGAAGAGCTCCCGGCCGCCGGCGTCGAAGAACACCTGGGTCGGAATCAGCCGGACGCCGTACTTCGTCTTTGCCTCGGGATCCTTGAACACGTCGGCGGAGGCAACCTCCAGTTGGCCCTGGTACTCCTGCTTGAGTTCCGCGAGGATGGGGGCCATCATCTGGCACGGGATGCACGTGTCCGAGCCCACCTCGACCAGGCGCGGCAGCGCCGCGTGTCCCGGCGTCGTTCCGGCGCCGGACCGTTCGCGCTCCTTCAGCCACATCACACCGGCCACGGCCAGCGCCAGTCCGGCCACGATGGCTATCCGTCCCGCCTTGTTCACCCGTGCGTCCCTCCTGCGCCGCCTAGCTCAGCATCGCCTTGATCTCTTCGACGGAAGGCACTTTGCCCATCACCTGGACGACGCCGTCGACCGCGAGGGCCGGGGTCATCATCACGCCGAAGCGCATGATCTCGCGGAGGTCGGTCACCTTCTCGATTTCGAACTCGATGCCGAGTTGCGTCGCGGCGGCCTCAGCGTTCTGTGCCAGACCGCGGCACTTGGGACAGCCCGTTCCCAACACTTGAAGTTTCTTCATTCTTCCAGCAGCTCCTTGGCCTTGGCGACGGCCTGCGCGACCTGCGCGTCGGTGGCGCGAACGCCCTTGACTTTTTCCATGCCGAGATCGGTGATCTTGATCTGCGTGTAGTTGCTGATCCCCGCGTTGTCGAAGCACTTCTTGGCGCAGTCCACGGGGCAGCCGTCGAGCACGATGTTGGCGTCGGCCTCCTTTGCCTTCTGCACGATCATGTCGACACCGGCGCCGATTCCCGCCAGGCACCACATAATGCCCAGCCCTTCGTCCATCAGTTGCCGCGCCGCCCTGTCGGCGACCTCGGCCACATTGGCCCCGCCTGAGCACGAATAGAACAGCACGTTCCTCTTTGAGTCACCGCAACACTCCGACATCGTGCACCTCCTTTCTCATCCGCATAGTGCGCCGTAGACCATCCCGCTGATCGTTGCCATCACGACGACCAGCCCCACGAAGACAACCGTCTTCTTGGTCCCCATCACGCTCCGAATGACCAGCATATTGGGCAGCGACAGCGCCGGGCCCGCCAGCAGCAGCGCCAACGCCGGGCCCTGGCCCATCCCGTTGTCCAACAGCCCCCGCAATATGGGCACCTCGGTCAGCGTGGCGAAGTACATGAACGCGCCCGCCACCGACGCGAACAGGTTCGCCCGGAGCGAGTTCCCGCCGACCGCCGCGTATATCCATCGCCGCGGAATCAGGCCCTCGTGATCCTGTCGACCGAGCAGGGCGCCCGCCACGAGCACGCCGAGGAAAAGCAGCGGCAGGATCTGTTTGGCGAACCCCCACGACGCCCCGACCCACTCGGCCATCTCGCCTCGGCTGAACCAAGTCAGAAGCATCCCGGCTAGCGCCAACGCGGCGGCCGCCGTGATGACCCACTTCACGGAATGGATCGCCGCCCACAGGCCGGCTGCTGCTTCCGGCTTGCCCCAATTGGCGAACACGAGGATCGCCACCATCGCAGCAAAGTACAGGGCATTCTTCCACAACGGCCGCTTCACGTCGGGCTCCGGCATCGCGGCCTGCGCCGCGACCTTGTCCAACTCCTCCCCGCGGAAGATCAGGTGCATCAGCAGGCCGATCACGATGCTGAAGAGGACTGCACCGATGGCGCGGGCGACGCCGAGCCCTGGCCCCAGGACGCGCGCGGTCAGGATGATGGCCAGCACGTTGATCGCCGGCCCGGAGTACAGAAAGGCCGTCGCCGGCCCGAGCCCGGCGCCCATCCGGTAAATCCCGGCGAACAGCGGCAGCACCGTGCAGGAGCAGACGGCGAGAATAGTGCCCGACACACTGGCCACCCCATACGCCAGCACCTTGTTGGCCTTTGCCCCCAGGTACTTTATCACCGACGCCTGGCTGACGAAGGCGCCGATGGCGCCGGCGATGAAGAACGCCGGCACCAGGCACAGGAGCACGTGCTCACGCGCGTACCACTTGACCAGATGCAGCGATTCCGTAATCGCGTCGTCGAAGCGCTGTTCGCCCACCGGCAGCCAGAAGCATGCCGCGAACACCACGGCGATCAGCGCTAGTTTCTTCCACTCGCTCTTCCAGGTCATGCGTTCAGTCCGGCGTGACCAACGGGATGAAGAACAGTTGCAGGTAATCCGAGCCAAAGCCCAACATCGTCAACTGGGTGAACGGTATGTTGATCATCCGTACGCTCCAATGGTGCTCCGGTTTGTCGGTGTCCAAGTTCAGCGTGGTAGTGCGGTGCTGCAACAGGAAGCACGACAGCCACAGCCGCGATTCGCGATGGCGTGGCAGCCCGTCCTTGTCGAACACCGTGGCCGTGCAGTCGAGAAAGATGCACAAGAACGAGAGCGCTCTCACGAAGTAGTACTCATCCCTCGTGTCGACCCTGCCCAGTCCCCTCAGGTAGAAGCGCAGGAGCGGCGGGGTGGCGTACCAGGCCCTGCGGCTCATCGGGATTCGGACCGTACCGTCGTCGATGGTGATGACGCGTGGCTTCTCCGCGCGAGGCACGGCGTTGATGAACTCCATGTGCTCCTTGGTCAGCCGGTCGTGGTTGACACCTGGCGGCAGTGAGCCGCAACCGGACGCGACCAGTGCGAGTGCCGCCAGCAATCCAAGCGTTGTAGGTCTCATTCTCTTGCTCCTGGTTGATCCGCGGTTGTCTGAACGTCTGTGCCGAGACCGCCCCTCTCAGAACGGACACGATCCGCCAGCGCAACAGCCGGCCGCCAATGCCAGCGCCACCAACCCCACGATAAGCAACCACCTCATGTCTCTGCTCCTGTTTCGCCTGAGTAGTTGACTGCGTGATGACTTAATCACGCATCTTCCGAGAAAAAAAACGCGTCCGATCACAGCCGGCGCAGAATCGCGGTGTCTTCCTTGAGTTGTTCTCTCAGGCATCGTTCCACGCACGAGAGGAAATCCAGGATGCACGGGGTTCGCAGCCGATAGAACACCATCAGGCCTTCCTTCCGACTGTCGAGCAGGCCGGCCCTGGTCATCACCGCCAGGTGGCGCGAGACGTTTGACCGCTCCGCACCGACCTCCTTGGTGATCTCGCAGACACACCGTTCCCCGCCGCGCAGGCAGTCGATGATCGCCAGGCGGATCGGATGCGCCGCCGCCTTCACGAGATCGGCCTTCATCCGGTAGAGCTGTTGCCGAGCTTTGTTCATCTGTTGTCACCTTACCTCAATGGCCCTGCGTGATTCCCTGCTCACATAGTAACCAATCCCCGGCCTCGTGTCAAGCCAAATCTGCAGGATTTCTGCTAAGTCTGGCGCCACAGGGAGAACAGGACGAATTCCGCGACGCCAAGCGCCAACACAAGAGCGCCGGACGCGGCGAGTCGAAGGGCGGGGCGGCTCACCCGGCGAAGGATCACGAGTGCAAACGCGGAATTGACCACCACGAACGCTGCGACCAAGCCGCCGGCGGCCATCACTCCCAACACGCGCACCGGCCACGCAGAGCCGGCCGCCAACGCCGCGGCCCACGACGCGAACAGCAGCAGCATGAGACCGCGAGGGACGATGCTCGCGGACTGCCTCTTCGTCGGCACCGCCAGCTCGTGAGCGATGCACGACACGGCGAAGAACGCGATGGCGGAGCCGAAGTAGAGGGCGATGAAGACCTTGACCGCCTCCGGCGCCGTGAAGCGCCCGTACAGGCCGCCCAGACCGAAGATGCCCATCAGAGCCAGGCCGAAGGCGTTCAACACAAACGCCCGCCTGCCCGGGTTCCGGCGGCCCGCAATCCGCAGGACGATCTCGAGGAGCGTTCCCAACAGCGCGCCCGCGTACACGCTCGAACAGCGCAGGCACAGCGGCAATACGCCGGCGTGCGGGCCGCCCCGATGGCAGATGGAGTTCAGCAGGCCGTCGACCAGATCACTCATCGCGTGGCTTCTCCCCCGGCGCGAGGAGGCCGTCCAGCCTTTTCTTGAACCCGGCGCCAAGCACGTGGCCGGGGTATGCTCTCAGGAACGCGTCGATCTCTTTCCGAACGGCGGGGGCGCGGTCGGGCCTCTTGGCAGCCGGCGTCTCCTCCATCAGCGTCAGGTGAAGGCCGACCCTTGCAGACGCGATCGCCTCGCGGAAGATGGCGGCCTGCTCGCGGGCGGCGGCTTTGTCAAGGACCGCCTTGATCTTCTCGATGTGGGGAGCGACGGCGCCATCGACCGGAACGCCCGCCTTCTCGAGTTGCTCATTGATGCCGGAGCGCTTCAAGGCGGCGCCCAGCCGCGCTTCGACGATCTTCGGAACGACGGGCTCCAGCTCCCGGTCCGGCACGAAGAAGCGCAGTTGCGAGCCGTCGACGGAAACGATCGCTCCCATGTATCTCTCCTTCTTGTCCTCCTTGACCCCCGGGCAGAACGCCACCCAATTGCCGTCCGGCGAAACGGCGGTGCTGAAGTGGGGCGGCTCTCCCTGGCCGAAATGCACCGGCGTGGCCTTGCCGGTCCTCAGATCGACCACGTCGATTGCCGTGCAGTCGTCGCCTTCCACCGCGTAATCCACGGCGAGGCGGTCCCCGCCGGCCGACACACTGATCCCATACACCAGGCTCTCGCGCTTCCGCCATACGGTTTTTTTCTTCCCGGTCTGTATTTCGATCTGCTCGACGGCGCCCCCTTTCTTGTCCTCGTCGGCTGCGCCCACGTACAAGAACCGGGAGTCGGCGGACCACACCTGCCGTGGACTCATGTGCTTTTCGCCCGGTGCGGCGGCGCCCACCTGCTTCGTGGTGTTCTTCCCCACGTCGTACAAGTAGACGGCCGTGTCCTGCCTGTCTTTGTCTTTCTTCCGGGGTTTGACATAGGCGACGAACCGCGCATCGGCGGAGAGGCTAAGGGTTCTGACGGGCAACTCCTTCTTCGGCAGCGATATCTTCCGCCTCACCTTGCCGTCGAGCCCCACCAGCAGGATGTCATGACGGCCCTTCGCGCGGTCCTGCACGGCGAGCGTCTTCGAGTCCCGCGACCACCACGGGCCGAACAGGGCATCGCTTGAGTTCGCCTCCTCCCCTCCCGGGGTCTTTATCGTGAGGAGGCTTCGGTCCTTGCCGGACTCGGCGTCCTGGAGCATGAGCGAGTAGCCGGTCATCACCGGGCCGTCGCGGTCACCCGCCGCCAGAGTGAACCTGATGTAGGCGATCCACTTGCCGTCGGGTGACCAGGCGGCCGGGCTCAGCGCCGCCGTCTTCTGCGTGGCCCGCGCGACCTCGCGGACGGCCTTTCCGGTGAGATCGGTGATGACCAGGCGCTCGATGCCGTTCTCCCCGAACACCGGGAACACCACCTGCTTGGAATCCGGCGACCACGCGGCGGGATAGAAGCAGGCCAGACAATAGACGACCAGCCCGATCAGCGCCGCCAACGCACACCGTTCAGAGATCCTGCGTCTCATCGCTTATCCCTCCTGTTCCGTGCTTCCTATCCATCGTACCACTTGGGCTTCTTGGCATAAAGGGTCGGCCCGTTCGTCAGCGGCCGGAGCAGCCGGCGCAGCAACTGACGGCCGCCCACCTTGAAGGCGTACCACAGCAGGTGCCTGTACACGCGCTTCGCCCGCGCATCGCGGCCGTTCCTCGTGGCGCGCAGGATGCTGCGCAGCTTGGCGGCCGAGAAGTGCAGCAGCATGTGCGAGTAGAAATCCTCCAGTTGTCTCCGGCTCAGGTGGTCGGTGTCCATCACCGGCGTGAAGAAATTGTACTCGCGGAAGTTGTCGCTCATGCGGTATCCGTCCGCCTCGAGCTTCCTGCGGATCTCCGTGCCGGGGTTCGGTGCGAGCGGGATGTAGAACGCGCAGTCGATGGGGTACGCGTAGTGGATGTCCCGCAGCGCCGCCAGGGTCTGTTTCGACTCCCACGGCAGGCCATAGATGATCGTGCCGATAGCGAACACGGACGGG
>Ga0315553_10004497_pt1 | contig 10488 bp, 9 predicted proteins | sample SalMarSW160140MG_FD_203099 | JGI IMG/M metagenome (GOLD analysis project Ga0315553, IMG submission 203099) | Salt marsh sediment microbial communities from the Plum Island Ecosystem LTER, Massachusetts, United States - Salt Marsh Sediment SW1601-40 ... | reverse complement strand
GCAACTGGAGCTGCCTTTTGTCGATGCCGACGAGGAGATAGAGCAGGCCGCGGGCAAGCCGATCATGGACATCTTCAAGGACCACGGCGAGGCCTACTTCCGCGAGGGTGAGCGTAAGGTGATCGCGCGTCTGTTGGGCGCCGGACCACAAGTGCTGGCCACCGGCGGCGGTGCGTTCATGGTGGATGAGACGCGCGACAACATCCGCCGGTCCGGCATCTCGGTGTGGCTGAAGGCCGAACTGCCCCTGCTGCTTCGCCGGGTGTCGAGGCGCAATACGCGTCCGCTGCTGGAGGGGGATCCGGAGGGCACTTTGCGGAAGTTGATGGAGGCACGCTACCCGGTCTATGCGACCGCCGACATTGCCGCCGAGAGCCGCGACCTGCCGCACGACGCCATCGTCGCCGAAATCATCGACGCCCTCGCCGAGTGCCCGAAACTGTCCAATCCGAACGCCGCGGCGCGGCCCTCGTCCGCACACGTGGACGAAGCGCCATGAGCGTGGGGGGCGCGCGCAAGCCGGAAGTGGTCCGCGTCGCACTTGGCGAGCGCTCCTACGATGTGCTGATCGGGCCCGGGCTGTTGGGAGGCGCAGCCGACCTGATCGGGGCACGACTGGGCAGTGCCCGGTGTGCCATCGTCACCGACGATAACGTCGCCGCGCGCCATCTTGGCGTCCTGGAGGCTGGCCTCAAGGCAACGCAACGGCACCTGGGCACACAGACGCTTGCTCCTGGTGAGGCGACGAAGAGCTTCGCGGTCCTAGCTGATCTTTGCGAGCGTCTTCTGCAGATGGGCCTCGAGCGGGGCGATCTCGTGGTTGCGCTCGGTGGGGGCGTGATTGGCGATCTCGCAGGCTTCGCGGCGAGCGTCGTGCGGCGCGGCGTCCGCTTCGTGCAGATGCCGACCACGTTGCTGGCGCAGGTCGACTCTTCCGTCGGCGGCAAGACGGGCATCAACACCGCCCAGGGCAAGAACCTCGTCGGTACGTTTCATCAGCCGAGCCTGGTGCTGGCCGACACTGAGACGCTCGCGACGTTGCCGCCCCGCGAGTTCCGAGCCGGCTATGTCGAGGCAGCCAAGTTCGGGCTGATCGCGGACGCCGCATTCTTCAGTTGGCTGGAGCGCAACTGGTCAGCCCTCTCCGCACAGGACTCGTCCGCGCTCAGCCATGCCCTCGCCACCAGCGTCAGGGGCAAGGCCGACGTCGTTGCCCGCGACGAGACGGAAACTGGCGACCGGATGTTACTCAACCTCGGGCACACGTTCGGCCACGCGCTCGAGGCCTGGGCCGGCTATTCCGATCGGCTGCTGCACGGCGAGGCGGTGGCCATCGGCATCTGCCTGGCATTCCGCCTGTCGCGGGAGCTGGGATTGATCGCTGGAGACGATGTGGCGCGCGTCGAAGCGCACTTTGCCGGGGTCGGCCTGCCGACCCGTATCGCCGACATTCCGGGCGGCGGCCAGCCGAAGGCAGCGGAGCTCGTCAAAATCGTGGGCCAGGACAAGAAGGTGCGGGACGGCAGCCCGACGCTGATCCTGGTGCGTGGAATCGGCAAAGCCTTCATTACGCGGGAGGTGGCGCTGGCGGCGATAACGGACTTCCTGTCCCGGCAGATCGAGGGTGGCGCCTAAGAGGGCCCATGCCGGAAGCTTGATCCAGGCCCTTGCAGGACGCCGCCCGTGCTATCAGTTGCAGATCGGCGGCCAACCCGCGGCAAGCCTTTGTTGGCGTTGCTGCATTATCAACTAGTTGCTGGCCGTGCCTCGTGGACATCGAAGAAAGCCATGACACTCGAAATCGTCCTTATCCTTGCGGCGATCGCCGTCCTGCTCTTCCTGTCGGCATTCTTCAGCGGCAGCGAGACAGCGCTGACGGCGGCTTCACGTGCCCGCATGCATGCGCTGGAGCAGGAAGGGAACAGCAAGGCGGCCCTGGTCAACAGGTTGCTGCGGCAGCCGGAGAAGATGATCGGTGCCGTGCTGCTCGGAAATACGCTGGTCGACATCCTGGCGGCCTCTCTTGCCTCGGGGCTTGCGGTGATATTGGTCGGCCCCGCTGGCGTTGCGTATGCGACGGCCATCATGACGCTGCTCATCGTTATCTTCGCCGCCGCGCTGCCCAAGACCTATGCGTTGGCGTTCGCAGACAGGGTGGCGCTGCTCGTCGCGCCCAGCATGCGCGTCGTGATCGTCGTGCTCAAACCTCTGACGACGGCGATCCAATACATCGTCAGCCTGCTCCTCAAGCTCACGCCGAACACGCTCGACGATCGCGCCAATATTCTCGCAGCACACGAAGAGATTCGCGGCACCATCGAGCTCAAGACCATCGGCGGTGCCGTCGCCAAGGGCGACGCGGCGATGCTGGGCGGCGTGCTCGACCTCAGAGACCTGAAGGTGCTCGACATCATGGTACATCGCACGAAGATGCAGACCATCAACGTCGACGATGCCCCCGAGAAGGTCGTGGAGGAGGTGATCAAGAGTCAGTTCACGCGCATCCCCGTCTGGAAGGACGAGCCGGAGAATATTGTCGGCGTTCTGCACACTAAGGATCTCCTCGTGTCGCTCGCCCGCGCGGGCTGGGAGACCTCCAAGCTCGAAGTGACGAGCCTCGCCGCACCTCCATGGTTCGTGCCCGATACGACCAGCTTGAACGACCAGCTCAATGAGTTCCTGAAGCGCAAGGCGCAGCTTGCCCTGGTCGTCGACGAGTACGGCGAGGTGCAGGGCCTGATCACGCTGGAGGACATCTTGGAGGAGATCGTCGGCCAGATCGCCGACGAGCACGACGTGCAGGACGCGGGGATCCGGGTGCAGGCCGACGGCTCGGTCAACGTCGACGGCACGATCGCAATTCGCGATCTCAACCGGCAAATGGATTGGGACTTGCCGGACGAGGAGGCAACGACCATCGCCGGGCTCGTGATCCACGAGGCTCAGACGATTCCCGAACAGGGCCAAGTCTTCACGTTCTACGACTACCGGTTCGAGGTCCTGCGCAAGAACCGCAACAAGATCACGGCCATTCGCATCAAACCCCTGAGACCGCCGAGCAAGCGGGCACGACAAGCGCCCGAGCGTAACGCGATGGAGGCCGGCTGAGTGGTTCGCGCCGAGGCGCTGCCGCCACACAAGCAGGACTGCGGCTCATGGCTCGCCAAGGCGGTGCCCGCCATCGTCTTGAATGTGCGAGGCACGCAGACCATATGATTGATTAGGCAAGCCAGCCGATTGTGCGGCCGACGATCCTCATCTGATCTCCTCTCCCGGCGCATAAGCCTTGATGGCAAGCGCGTGCACGCCACCTTTCAGTTCGTCGGCGAGCGCCTCGTTGACGAGGCGATGCCGGTCCAGCCGAGACTTGCCGGTGAATTCAGGTGAGACGAGCAGCACGCGAAAGTGGCTCTCGCCCGTGCCCGGCGAGCCGCTATGCCCGGCATGCAGGCCTGATTCATTGAGAACCTCCAAACGGGTCGGCTGAAAGGCCCGCATCAGCTTCTCGCGGATCAGTGATTCGACCGACATCAAGGGGGATCTTTCGGCTGGGACCTGACAAGCTTCGGTTACCGGCTTGCAACGGTAGCCGGCTGCTCGCATGTGTCATCTTGTGCGGTCACGGGGTTGCGCTCATACTCGGCAGACATGAAGCTGGACTCAAAATACTTCGATTGCGTCCGCGTCAAGCCGGACCACGAGCGGGAGGTGCGCCAGGAGGCGCCGGCCTGCCAGTGGAGGGGCTGCAGCGCGGCGGGGCTTCATCGCGCGCCCAAAGGGCGTGGGCGGGAGGGGCAGTATTATCTGCTCTGTCTCGACCACGTGCGGCAGTTCAACGCCTCGTACAACTACTTCCAAGGCATGAGCAACACGGAAGTGGAGGCCTATCAGAAGGACAGCCTTATCGGCCACCGCCCGACCTGGAAGGTCGGCGCCAATTCATGGGCGCATGGCACCCATTACGGCATGGCACGCAATGGTGGAGATGGCGGCCCGTTCAAGGACCCGCACGAGTTCTTCCCCTGGCGCCGAGCCGAAAATGCCGCACCGCCCCGCCGGGCGCTCAAGCCCCTGGAAATAAAGTCTTTGGAAGCGCTCAATTTGACGGCGACGGCCGAACGCCATGAGATCAAGGCGCGGTTCAAGGAGCTGGTCAAGCGCCACCATCCCGATGCCAACGGCGGCGACAATCGGTCGGAAGACAAGTTGCGCGAGACAATCCAAGCCTATAACTATCTGAAGCAGGCTGGGCTCGTCTGAGCCGGCTCGCAGACACTCCTAGTTGGTAGCCGTGCCGGCGCGGTCTTTGTGCCGAGCACCCGAAAGAATATCCGGACCCGAAACGACATGCGCGCCCAAGCTCAAGCCGGGGTTACCGGCATGCCGGACATGAAAGTGTCCGTCCGCCAGCTGTTTGGCATCGACACCGACCTCGAAGTCCCCGCCTACTCGAAGGCGGACGACCATGTGCCGGATGTGGACAACGACTATGTGTTCAACCGGGATGTGACGCTCGCGATCCTCGCCGGCTTCAAGCACAACCGCCGCGTGATGATCCAGGGCTATCACGGCACCGGCAAGTCGACACACATCGAGCAGGTCGCCGCCCGCCTCAACTGGCCCTGCATCCGCATCAACCTCGACAGCCACGTCAGCCGCATCGATCTCGTCGGCAAGGACGCCATCGTGCTGAAGGAGGGCAAGCAGGTTACCGAGTTCCGGGAGGGCATCCTGCCCTACTGCCTGCAGACCAACACGGCGCTGTGCTTCGACGAGTACGACGCCGGCCGTCCCGACGTAATGTTCGTCATCCAGCGCGTGCTCGAGGTCTCCGGCAAGCTCACCCTGCTCGACCAGTCGAAGGTGATCCGCCCGCATCCGGCGTTCCGGCTGTTCTCGACCACCAACACCATCGGGCTCGGCGACACCTCCGGCCTCTACCATGGCACGCAGCAGATCAATCAGGGCCAGATGGACCGCTGGTCGATCGTGTCGACGCTCAACTATCTGCCGCACGACGACGAGATGCGCATCGTGCTGGCCAAGGCCAAGTCGTTCAACAAGAGCGAGGCCAAGCGCAAGACCATCTCCAACATGGTGCGCGTTGCCGACCTCACCCGTTCGGCCTTCATCAACGGCGACCTGTCCACCGTCATGAGCCCGCGCACGGTGCTCACCTGGGCGGAGAACGCCGAGATTTTCGGAGACCTGGGGTTCGCCTTCCGCGTCACCTTCCTCAACAAGTGCGACGAGCTGGAACGTCCGGTGGTCGCCGAATTCTACCAGCGCTGCATGGGCGAGGAGCTGCCCGAAAGCGCAGCCAACGTAGCGCTCAACTGAGATGACGGCCGGCCCCAGTCGCAAGGAAGCACCGACGGAGCCTTTCAAGCGGGCGCTTGGCTTGTGTGTGCGTGCCGTTGCCGGCGACAGCGCGGTGCAGGTGAGCTTCGCACCCGGCAAGCCCGAGATCGACGGCAAAGTCGTGCAGCTGCCCGAGCCCTCGCGGGTTCCTTCACGCCGCGAAGTCGCCGTGATCCGCGGCTGGGCCGACAGCATGGCGCTGACGGCCGCATGTCACGATGCAAGGCTGCACGCACGGCTGGCGCCGCGTGCGGGCCCTGCACGGGCGGTGTTCGAGGCCGTCGAGCGGGCGCGCGTCGAAGCCTTCGGCGCCAACCGCATGCCGGGCATGGCCGAGAACCTCACCGCGCGCATCGACGACCAGTATGGCCACGGCCGCTACGCGGAGATCACCGAGCGGGCCGATGCCCCTCTCGAGGATGCGCTATCGCTGATCGTGCGCGAGCGGCTTACGGGCGCCACGCCGCCCGCCTCCGCCAAGGCCATGGTCGAGCTATGGCGGCCGTTTATCGAGGAGCGTGCCGGCCGCACGCTGGCCAAGCTCGACGAGTTGGCCGAGGACCAGGAGACATTCGGCCGGCTGCTGCGCAACATGCTCAAGACCCTCGATCTTTCCGAGGAACTCTCCGAAGGCGAGCGCGAGGAGGGCGACGACGACAGCGAGGAGCCCGAGAGCGGCGACCAGGACGGCGAAGAGGGCAACGAAGGCCAGGAGGGCCAGGAGCAGGCGAACGAGGACCAGCGCGGGGAAGGCGAGGAGGGAGAGACGGCCGATTCCGCGCAGGACGCGCAGGCTGACCAGTTCGACGCCGATGCCGACGGCGACGAGATGGCCGATGCGCGCGAGCCATGGCGCCCCAACTTCAACGTCCTCGATAACCCGGAGGCGTTTGGCTACAAGGTCTTCAGCCGGACCAACGACGAGGAAATCGAGGCCGAGAGCCTGTCCACGCCCGACGAGCTGGAGCGCCTGCGCAGCTTCCTCGACAAGGAGTTGCGCAACCTCCAGGGAGCCGTGGCGCGCCTTGCCAACCGCCTGCAGCGCAAGCTGATGGCGCAGCAGAACCGGGCTTGGGATTTCGACCTCGAGGAGGGCACGCTCGACGTTGCGCGGCTCACCCGCATCATCACCGACCCGCTGCATCCCCTTTCCTTCAAGCACGAGCGCGACGCCGACTTCCGCGACACCGTGGTCACGCTGCTGCTCGACAACTCCGGCAGCATGCGCGGCCGGCCCATCATGGTGGCGGCGTGCTGCGCCGACATCCTGGCGCGCACGCTGGAACGCTGCGGCGTCAAGGTCGAGATCCTCGGCTTCACCACCAGGGCCTGGAAGGGTGGCCAGGCGCGCGAGGCGTGGCTCGCCGCCGGCAAGCCCGCCAATCCCGGCCGCCTCAACGACCTCAGGCACATCATCTACAAGCCGGCCGATGCGCCGTGGCGGCGAGCCAAACGTTCGCTGGCGCTGATGATGCGCGAAGGCCTGCTCAAGGAGAACATCGACGGCGAGGCGCTGGCCTGGGCGCATCGGCGCCTGCTGGCGCGGCCGGAGCGGCGGCGCATCTTGATGATGATCTCCGATGGCGCGCCGGTCGACGACTCCACGCTGTCTGTGAACACGGGCAGCTATCTCGAGCTGCACCTGCGCCAGGTGATCGAGGAGATCGAAACGCGCTCGTCCGTCGAGCTCATCGCCATCGGCATCGGCCACGACGTCACCCGCTACTACCGCCGCGCCGTCACCATCACCGATCCAACCGAGCTTGCCGGCGCCATGACCGACAAGCTCGTCGAGCTGTTCGAGGAAGGCAGCGGGCCGGAAAAGCGTAACCTTCCTCCGCCCTCCGCCCGACGCAAACACATGTGAGCCTCGGCCCCTTGATGCCGTCGACCGAGGGAGCCGAGCACATGCGATCGATCGTTCCTGACAGCGCGCGTCCGGCCAATCTCGATCGCCGGCGGCTGCTCGGCGGTCTGGCTGGCGCCGGTTGCGCGCTGGCCCTGCCCATGCTGGCCGCGGCCCAGCACGTTGACGCATCGTCCCTGCCGGCGGCGCCGGAGCGCATCGAGATCCATGCCAGCCCAATCTCGCATTTCCAGCGCTCCCGACCGGACGTCAAGCGCTTCGGCCGGCTCGAGTATCGCGGCGGTCTTGTGCTCTCCGCGTCTTCGGCGCGCTTCGGCGGGTGGTCGGGACTTGTCATGGCGCCAGACGGCAGCAAGCTGCTGGCGATCTCCGACATTGCCGGCTGGCTCATGGCCGATGTCGTCTACCGGGCCGGCCAGCCGGTCGGCCTCAAGAACGCCCGCCTGGGGTCGCTGCTCAGCCGGCGTGGCCAGCCTCTCAGGGGCAAGCGCGAAAAGGACGCCGAGGGCGTAGCCCTCCTCGACGGCTCCCTGAGCAACGGCACGCTTCTCATCAGTTTCGAGCACCTGCATCGGATCGGCCGCTTCCCCGTGCGCAACGGAATGGTGCATGCCCCCACCAGCTATCTCTGGCCGGATGCCCGCATGAGCCGCAATCAAGGGATCGAAGCGGTGGCGCTTCTGAAAGGCGGCCCGCATAGAGGGTCCGTGATCGGCTTTGCCGAGCGCTTCACGCGTGGCAGCGGCTATCATACGGGCTGGATCTGGATTGGGGGCAAACCCAGGCCAATCCATCTCAAAGACATCGGCGGCTTCGACATCACCGATGCCGCGAGCCTCCCCGACGGCGATTTGCTCGTTCTGGAGCGCCGCTTCCGCTGGACGGAAGGCGTCAAGATGCGCCTGCGCCGGCTGACCGCCAGCGAGATCGTGCCGGGCGCGCACCTTGCCGGAGAAACACTGATGCAGGCCGACTCGGGCTTCCAGATCGACAACATGGAAGGGCTTGCCGTCCATCGCGGCCCCAAGGGCGAAACGGTATTGACGCTGATCTCCGACGACAACTTCAACCGCGCCCTGCAGCGCACGCTGTTCTTGCAGTTCACGCTGCTGCCAAAGGCCAGGACGGGCGAATGACCGAAGCGCGCCGGCGCCCTCAGCTCTTGTAGGACTGGTCCTTGCGGTCGATCTGGCGCACGAGCGCGTTGAACACGTCGACGCCGGCGCCGAACTTGGGGTCGAACTGGAAGGAGACCCGCGTCGCCTGCTCCAGCGCCGCATCTGGGATCTCGATCAGCTCGTCGCCCATCCCCATCGCGGCCACCTGGATCTCGCAGGCACGCTGGATGGTCCACAGGTGCGCAAACGCCTGCGGCAGCGTCTCGCCCCACGCCAACAGGCCGTGGTTGCGCAAGATCAGGATCGGCTTGCCGCCCATGGCCTTGAGTATGCGTGGGCCCTCCTCGGGGTTGACCGTGATGCCCTCGAAGTCGTGGTAGGCGACCTTCCCGTAGAGTTGGGCGGAATAGAAGTTCGTCATCGACAGCCCGCCCCTGGTGCACGCCACCGCCAGCCCCGCGGTCGTGTGGGTGTGCATCACGCAATGCGCCTCGTCGATGTTGCGGTGAACCGTGGCGTGCGGTGCCAGCCCGGCCGGATTGATCGGCCACTTGGAGTCCGAGAGGATGTTGCCGTCGAGGTCGATCTTGACGAGGTTCGACGCGGTGATCTCGGTGTAGTGCAATCCGAACGGGTTGATCAGTAGATGCTTGTCCGGCCCCGGCACCCTGAGCGTGATGTGATTGTAGATCATCTCCGTCCAGCCGAGATGGGCGAAGATGCGGTAGCAGGCGGCAAGCTCCACGCGCGCCCGCCACTCCTCGGCCGTCACGCCCTTCAGCTTTGTCGCGCCATGGTCGATCGCGATCTTGGGAACGCCCATTGCGGTTCTCCAGAGTCTTGCTCTTCTGCCCATCATCCTAGCGCGGTCGTGGCGCCCCCGTCATCCGCGCGGACCCGCCCCATCCGACGTCCGTCGAGCCAGATCTGCAAACACCTTTGCCCTCGCAGCGTCTCCGCCCGAGGCTCTGATCATTGAAGGGGCTGCGGGGCGGTGGGCACCGCAATCCTAATTTTATTGTGGCGATGCCTCGCACCGCCCCGCGCAGGGTTTGTGGCCTGGTCGTCGCTTTTAACCTCACTCGGGGACCGGGGTTCCCACCCGGCGGCGACGCTGAGCCCCGTTGCCCGGCTCCGCGTTGAGCCCGGCCCGGCACTGCCCTTCGCCCTCACGCTCAAAGACGCCTCTAGAACGCGACCCCTTGGTGGAGCGAAGCAGGCGCACTGTACGCGCGTCCTGAGCACCGGGGATAAGTCCGCCTACGGTTAATCGTTGTCATCCCGGAATTTCGCGAAGCGAAATATCCGGGACCCAGAGCCACACACCCGCGTATCGCTCTTGGCCCTAGGTCCCGGCTCTCCGCTTGCGCTCCGGCCGGGATGACAACCACCACCGCCCCAACCCGATCGTCATGGCCGGGCTTCAGTCCCGGCCATCCAGCACGAACGTCATCCCGTGCAGCCGCCGCGCGGCAAGCGCGGTCGGCGCCGACACGGGACCCATGTACGCATGCGCTTGCGCTCGCTCTCCGCATCACGCCACCCGCTGCTCTGCCGAGCCGCAGGGCCGCGCCACACCGTCGGCTCCATCGGACGCCGAACCCGCGGCTCGTCCACAGGGCTCCGGCGGAACCGCGCTAGAGGTCTGACGTTTTCAACAAGATTGGCCCACGCCGGGCCAATCCCGGGTTGGGTCGGCTTGGCTCGGCGCCTATGCTCGGTCGGCATCAACTGCGATCGGAGGTTAAATCGTGGGTTCCAAGAAGATCGCCGTCTTGGCGCTGCTGTGCGCCATGGTCGCTCTGAGCGCCTGTCGCAAAGAGGAGCACTACTATGGTCCGCTGAAGCTCGGCGGCCCCGCCTCGCAGCAAGAGCAGGCGCGCTAGACGCGTCGGTTTTCTCTCCCTATCCGGCATCGCAAAGGGCCCCCCTCGCGGGGCCCTTCCTGTTGCCGTCATGCGCGCCCCCCGGATCGATCCCGGGGTAAGCTCCGGCGGGTATCCACGACACTGGCCAGTAAAGGCGGCACGGTACCAAACGCACGATGCGTGTACCGAATGCACAGCTATCAGCGCCCGCGAAACGCGCCCCTTCGCGAATCGCGATAAGGGTGCCCGATGCAGGGCACTTTGAAACGCGGTA
>Ga0315553_10004495_pt1 | contig 10492 bp, 8 predicted proteins | sample SalMarSW160140MG_FD_203099 | JGI IMG/M metagenome (GOLD analysis project Ga0315553, IMG submission 203099) | Salt marsh sediment microbial communities from the Plum Island Ecosystem LTER, Massachusetts, United States - Salt Marsh Sediment SW1601-40 ... | reverse complement strand
GGGGTGGAATTTTCACCCCGTTGAATGTTTACCTCGTTAAATTCGAAGACTATTTAGCTGGGGCCTTAACTTATTCAACTGGGGGGGCAGCCTATTTAACTGGTACTCGGCCCTTTTGGGATAACGCATCTCTAATTATGGTAGCAGAAAAAGGTTCCCCATGCGCTGGGTAGATCGTTTTGGCTCCCTGCTCCAATAGCAATTTCCAGCTCTCTTCCACTTTCTGCCAATCTTCCGCAAAAATAGGCAGGCCTGGAGTGAGGCGCAATGGAAACTTGTTCATCGCCAGATCTCCTACAAAGGCATCCCCTGTTTCCAGCAAAACACTGACTGATCCAGAAGAGTGACCAGGGGTATAGATAACCTTACCTGGAATTCCGTATTCCTCTAAAGAAATCTCCTCATCCTCTAGGACCATATCGACATGGGTTGCTGGGATGTTGACGAAAGGCATAAACATGCCTATTATTTTGGCTAGGATATTTCCCCAGGTTGAAACTCCTGGCGGCATTGGCTTTAAAGAATGTTCAAGCCAGTCTTTTTCCCGGTGGTGTAAGGCGATTTTGGCTCCTGTGATCTCTCTGATCTCCTTGGCTGATGCAATATGATCCCAATGTCCATGGGTTAAAATAATGAGTTGGACCTCCTCGGGTTTTATTGAGATTTTCTCTATAGCCTTGCTAAATGCTTTGGCCTTTTTAGGAGCCCCACCATCGATCATGATGACCCCCGTGTCCTTGATGATATAGCAATGATCAATACCCAAAGGAATCGGATAAATATTGATGCCCATTTTAGGCCTCCCTATATACTATTACGATATCACTACCATCAGCAATGCTAATGGTACAAGCCCGATCAGTACCTTAAGGTGCCCGATTGTAGATGTTACATTCGCTTCTCTGTGGTCTTTGTCGGGGTGCTTTTGTCTCCTCTATTCCTCGTGTGACTTTATTGAGATAGCAATTCAGGGTCTTGCTAAAACACGCATGCTCTGTCAGGAGCACGGCATGCATATTTTAAGGGGTTTCTCCATAGGAAAAATAAATAGTAGAAATTTTGAAATGTGTTATCGCTTATGATGGCACAAGAGTAATAAAAGTCAAGACTGAATTGTTAGGTAGAAAATACGGATGGAAAATACCAAGTATTGAAAAGGTTTGGGATTAGATCACTATATCGCCTGAATAATGAAGATCTTATTTTAGTTAATAGTTCAGGTTTACCCCGTTAAATTTTTCGAAGAAAACAAGCGTAGCGCATTTAACTGGGGTTTGACCCCAAATTCACTTGAGATCTAATCACCCTTATAAAATTCTGGATAAAGGTTTTTTGCACACTCCGGACATATGCTGTGACTGAAGTCAGCTTCAGAGTGATCACGGATATACGCTTCAATCTGATTCCAATATCCTTTATCATCTCGTATGTTTTTACAGTTAGCGCAGATGGGTAACAAACCACTCAATCTTTTTACCTCGGCAAGGGCATCTTGAAGATTGTCTCTCTCTTGCTTTAGGGCCTCCTCCGCCTGTTTGCGCTCGATGACTTTTCCCAATCTTTCGACAATGGCGTTTATCAGACCTCTCTCTTCTTTCTGGAAAGGCCCTTCATCGCTTCCTGGTCTTTCCTCCAGGTAAATAACTTCGAGAGCCCCGATCCGTTCGCCATGCACCATAATGTCACTGGCCTGTTTCCAGACAGTTTCATTGAAGTTATGAGTTGTAAATGTTTGATCTTGGAGGATGAGCCGGGCACAGGTGATTTCTGGATACTGCCAGGAAAGGGGAATGAGATCAACCGTCTCCTGGAGTATTTCTTCCAATGAAATATTAGTTTTCTCAACAAGATGAGAAATATTATACAAGCAGTTCAGTTCCTTGATCCGCTCTCCAAGATCATGCGTCTTCTCCCGCAGCGCCTCCTCTGCCTGCTTTGATGAGGTGATGTCTCGAAGCACACCCCTCACCCCCACCACCTTCTCTCCCTTGTAGACGGGGCCTGAGTGGATTTCTCCGATAAAGTGTGTCCCATCCTTGCGGAGAAAGGTCCTCTCTCCAGCGGTGGCGTTCCCTTTAAAGATCTCACTAATGACCTTTTGAGAGAGGTCTCTCACATCTTCAACCATCGTATCTTGTACTCGAAGGCCATTCAAAATCTCCTCTTTTGAGTAGCCAAACATACGGGTACCGGCTTCATTCACATAGGTAAATCCCCCTTCCCGGTCAAACTCGTAGACTGTATCAAGGAGTGATTCACTGAGGTGTCTGTATTTCTGCTCGCTCTCCTTTAATACCTCATTCGCCCGCTTGAGCTCGCTGGCTTCCCCTTCTAAATCCTTAATACTTTTTTCTAATGCTTCATAGGTTGGTTTCTCAGCCATAGAAAATCTCCAATTACTCACAACACAACAACTCTAACCAGGACGAACTGATTCATCCTGATGAGGGCTTCATTTTGATTCTAGCCTCGATCTTTTCTCAAAACGTTCTCATTTTTGCTTTTAATAAGAATGAATTTTTTATGCTGTATTGAGCAATTTCAATGCCAGATCTGGTCTTAAAATCCGATTACAGGGGAACCAGGCTCCAAAATTCCAATAAAAAAAACCACTTAAGGATTTCCCTTACATGGTTTAAAAACTTACTCTATCCGGTTTGTTGTCATCTCATTGATGAACAGGGCAGAGAGTCTGTCTAAATTTCGACTTAACGAAAGAGGCTCAAAGCTAAATTATGTATTAATTCCATAAATTTATCTTACAGTCTAATCCTGGACTCATATGTATTATTATTGTGCATACCGGATTATTTCCCCTTTCATATTTTATTGGAACACTCACTGATTAAACGTAAGTCAAACGGAGATTTATCCCGCCTGTCGAAGATGCCGCAGCGCGGTGCCCCGCCTGCCCTGTAGCTCCGGGAGATGGTACTGGGGTAGGTAGGAACTATCGTACTGGGGTGAAATTCCCAAGGACAGCGAAGCGTATTTCACTGGGACTTGACGCGGACATGGATGGCCTTTTCATTGACATACTACTCCCTTTATCATATATTCGATTCATCCTAAAGCAAGTTCTATCATTTTTTTCTGAATACCTTCGATCATAGCGCGTTTATGTGTGGGGATTAAATTTTGACCCAAAACACAGTGCAATTAAGACGATTTCCCCCAAAGAATTATGAGTTCAATCAGTATATGATTAGGCAGGTAAGAACAACAAAGGAGGGAGACTGAATTATGTGGAAAAAGAAAGAGAAGAAGAAAGAGGAGAAAGAGGAAAGTTTGTTGACTGAGTTGTGCGGAGATGATGCAAAATTATATGATTTTCTCAGTAATTATTTGTATCTAAATCCGTTAGTGGCCATATCCAAAAAGGATCTCGATATCCTCACCGAGGAGGCGGAAAAAAGCGGGAACATTATGCAGGCAGTGGATAAGGCCATTTTCGAGGCCGCTCAAAACCTGGGGGAAAGGGAAAGATACATAAAAGTTATCCAAAACCTCGCGTCGAAGGGTATACAAGCGACGGAGCAAGAAAAAGAAAAGGTAGGAAAGGAAGGACTCACCGACTTGACTGCTTCCCTTGGGAGGAGAATTGAAGATCAGAAATTTATGTGCGAAAGAGCCGAAGATATAATAGACGTAGCTTCCAAGTTCTACAATGAGAAATTGATGCAACTGGGAGAAAACGTGAGAAGAGAAGCGAGAGGAGCAAAGAGAAGAGGAGCTGAAAGGGAAGAAGAGAGAAAAGAGGAGCTGGAAAAGGCAGGGCGAGAAGCAAGAAAAAAAGAAAGAAGGGGGATGGGAAGAAAAGAGAAAAGGGAAGCTAAGAAACAAGATAAAAGAGAAGAGTTGGCAGCAGAGGAAAGAAAACAAGCGAGAAGAGAAGAGAGAAGAGGAGCTGAAAGGGAAGAAGAGAGAAAAGAGGAGCTGGAAAAGGCAGGGCGAGAAGCAAGAAAAAAAGAAAGAAGGGGAAATTAATTTTTAGTACCAAACCCAAAGCCAAACACATTGAGTTATTCAATAGAGCGTGTCGTAGCGAAGCGAAGATCCCGACCCTCGGGGTCAGAGTATCGGGGCCCAGTTACATGGTCATTGATTGTATGTAACCAGGGTCAACAACGTCCCCAAAGTCAGAGTAAAAACACCTACTTCTTTTTCAAATCGTTAACCAGCTCTTTGATGATAGAAATAATATTGCCACCCCTTTCTCGAGCAATACGATGCGCATCATCAACGATTTTTCCAGCCTGGATTTGAAGATTTGAAATGGCAGGCACAACAAGGTTCATTCTCTGGTACTTCCACACCAAAAAGCGGATTGCCAAACGCTCTTCCTGGCGTCTTAGAAACCGAATCGCGCTATTATCCTTTATTTATTTATGTGTATAATGGCAAAATGTCATATTAAGTGCCATATATTAAAATCTGATACATTTCAGTATACAATCATTCATGAATAAGAGGGGAGGGTGCGCATAAAATTTACCGATTTCTGCTCAAAGTTTATCCGCCGTCCTTCTGGCGGGCAGTTTTCGGTAAAAGTGGCTGCTGGGAGAGGAATGCAAACCAATCATTATCCGTGACGCCAATAAAGCACTTCATTGAGTATCGCCCAGAACGCTTACTGAGTTAACATGAGCTAAAAGCAGAGCCCTTTATTGAAGTGGAAGATCCCTTCTTTACATCTCTCGATTTTAATGTAAAAAAAGGACGTTAACTTTACATGAATTTCCTGCTATTTAAAATAAAATGCCTATTTTTACATGCACCGCTCCAAAAACAGAGCGAGGCATGCCAAGATAGGCCTACTATCAATGGTGGAATGAATAAATTTCGCACGCTCTACACGAGCGTTCCCGAGTAACAACAATGGAGATGATTTCATGTATGAGCAGGGTGTAATAAGGCCGCCGAGCGAAGCCTGGAGCCTCCTTGTCAGGGTTACAAGAAACTGTCCCTGGAATAAGTGTCTTTTCTGTCCCGCATATAAAGGCGTCACGTTCTCACGGCGCAGCGTGGCGGAAGTCAAGGCAGACATCGATGCCATGGCAAAGGAGTACGGGGAGGATATTCACCTGATCAAAACTGCATTTCTTCAGGACGCGAATAGCCTTGTCCTAAAAACAGAGCAGATCCTTGAAATACTCCTGTATATCAAAGCCAGGTTTCCCGGCATGGAGAGAGTCACGACCTATGCGCGGGCGACTACACTGAGGCGCAAGAGCGTCGAAGAACTTGTACAATTGAAAGAGGCAGGGCTTACAAGGATTCATGTGGGCCTGGAAAGCGGTTCCCAGAAAGTACTCAAGATGATCAAGAAGGGGATTACGCCCGAAGACATTGTAGACGGGGGCAAGAAGGTGATGGCGGCCGGTATCTCCCTGTCCGAATATATCATGCCCGGTGTCGGGGGCCGCGCCTTGAGCGAAGAGCACGCTCGGGAAACGGCGCGCATTCTCAACAAGGTCAAACCAAATTTCATAAGGGTTCGCACCTTTGCGCTCCATCCCAAATCTCCAATGAAGAAGATGGTCGATGAAGGTGCTTTTGTGCCTATGACTGATGAGGAGATCGTTGCCGAAATCAGAATCCTTGTCTCATGCCTCGACGAAATACACAGCTACTTCTCCTGCGGCGATTACAGCCCCAACCTTCTCATGGAGGTGAACGGATACCTGGACGAGAAAAAGCCCACCATGCTCAGCGAACTCGACAAATTTCTTTCTCTCACACCAGAACAGAAAAAGGTCTATTCCCTGATCAGGCGGTCCAATTCCAGGAATTACCCCGTTGATATAGTATTTGACGAGAGAGTGATGAAACAGGTGCTGCCTGAAATCGAGAAGTTGGAGCGGGACGAGCCGGATGGGTTTAATCGCTACATCGAGACGCTCATGTCGTACATGATCCCTCAGCCCCAGACGGATGAAGAGTGGGATTGATACAGTGCTGATTCTAAACCAAAAGGTTTTCCCATTTGCTATTATCCCTCTTTTAATAAAAAGTGGAAGGGGATGCGTTTTGTTACGTCAACTTGTTCTTTCATTGCCTCGATGTTTTAGTTATTCAACATAGCGTGTCGAAGCGGAGCGGAGATCCCGACCCTCGGGGTCGGAGCAACGCGTAGATCCCGCTATCGGGGCCCAGTTAAATTGTCATTGATTTTATTTAACCGGGGTCAACAACGTCCCTGAAGTCCTCTAATTGCAATAAATATATCATATTAGCACTAAAATTATGATAAAATAAATTAAATGTATACAATTTAGATATTCAATTGGATTTGGGCAACAGGCTGTGTAGGTCCGACCCTTTTGTTTTCGACTTATTTACAATTGGACGTTTTAAGGGAGTTCCCCTTTCCATTAGTTGAGATACCAAATAGACGCATTGAGAACCATTGCAAAACATACCCAGATGGAATATGGAATGAAGAGATACAAAGCGCTGCGCGAGTAACGAGACTGAATAATCATCAAGCGAGCTATGGCCACAAGTAATGCGATTATGACCAATAATGCAAGTAAAGGCGACTTCAGGTAAAAAAATGCCGGAGTCCAGATAAAGTTGAGGAAATGATGCGTTGCCACGAGGCTCCACATCTTCCATCCAAAACGATTCATGCCATTATAAAGGAAATATAATGACAGCCCGATGGTTAGATAAAGCATTGACCACACCGGGCCAAAAACCCATCCCGGCGGATTGAATACCGGCTTATGTAAAGATGCATACCACGTGCCAGTGTCTGTAAACAACCCACCCAAGGCGGGGAGGAAACCAAGAATAATAAAGAAAACTATCTTTAGCACGTTCATTATCTGTTACGCCGATGGAGTCCCACGGGTAAGCCTGTCGAGAGCCCTTCGGCCTTGAGACATGTCGACGAGCTCATGTCGAGTCGCTCAGGGCCGAAAGGCCTCCAGGTCGAACGACCCGTGGCACCATTTAGTTTCGCTTATTCGTTTCGCGAACGGCGGGGCTTAGTGGCACAACATCCCGCCCGCCCCGCCTGAGCGAGAGCGATGGCAGGCAGGCCCGATCGTAATCCTGATCACAAAAGGTCGGGGCCAAAGCCTTTCATTTCGCATTTCCTGGAACGTTTACGATCTAACATGAGTCAAGAGCGGACTTGACCCCTTTACTATGTCCGGTATAATCTCTATAAAATTAAATCAACCCGGTTTTTCGATGGAGACCTTCATCAGCACCTTTCCCCAACCGCCCTTGTCAAGCCCGATATCGGTACACTGGACGATGTTCGACCGCTCGTAGTCGGGATCGGATTTTGAGAAGATCCGCTCGTATATCGCCGGCAAAATACCGACAACCGGCCCCAGGGCGAACATGCACATGCGGTTGGGACATTCCTCGCCGATCAATACGCCGCCGGCTGTCATGTTGAACTTATCGCCGACCTTGTGCCCGGCGTGGCAGTTCTCCGATTCAATAACCTCGGCAACGACCTTGCACTTTACAAAATCGGGGGTCTGGGTCACCATCTGCACCTTTTCCGGGTCTGACCGGAAAACCGCCATCTGCTCGTCCGTATAACCCATGTGCTTTTGAAACAGCTTCCAGAGTTCTTCAACTTCCATGACATTTCTCCTTTATGATATGTTTCTGAATAATACCCGCGAACCTGTTTCCAACCTTAGTTCATATTCGATTATTGTCAAGCGGAGTTGTGCTTTTATTTTCGGTAGGGATTGAAATTGGTTTTACAGCATCGGGAAACAGACTGATTAACATGAGTCAAGAGCAGACCTTTAAAATTCTTTAAATCCATATGCGGGCGTTGTGGCCAAGCAAAAAAGGGTAACTTTTTTGCCAGGAGAGGTGTTTTTTTTCTTGATTTATCCCGTGAAATTCCCAAGAACAGCGAAGCGTATTTCACTGGGACTCGCCCTTTAATGGGTGACCCCTTTACAGGTGGAGTGCCTTATTAGCTTATTGCTGTCCAGCCAGAAAATATAAGTTTTGCTCCCATCAACATAAGCATTATTCCCAAGAAAATCTTTAACATGCTGCTTGGTAGATGAACAGCGATATGAGCGCCGATGAAACTAAAAAGGAGAAAACTGGCCATAACTATTAAACCAGCCTTAACATCAACGAAATCTTGTTTATAGTAACGCATTGCTGCCAAGAGGCTAATTGGTGCAGCAACTATAAACAAGGTTGTCCCCTGCGCAATTTTCTGAGGAAACTTGGCAAAAATTGAAAGACAAAATATTATAATTGCTCCACCTCCAACACCCACGGCTCCCATAACGATACCAGCTATTGCTCCAATCAGAATCAATAATGTCATTTTATATCCTCTTTACGTTAATAGTGTATAGTGAGTAGACTCTCCTTTTTTCATCAATCCTTGACTTCTTGCCCTTTTCACCGGACATCTCTCCCCAGAATCCCTTATACAGCTCAACTTGGGGCCTGTAAAAGGCGACGAGGCTGCCAAGGTTTCCATCCACCTTGTCCTTCTTGTAGTCGGCAATGACCCAACTGTTATATCCTCTCATTGAGTCTTTTCAGCAATTCCTCTCTGATCTTCAACATAGCAAGTGTGTCTTGGCCGCAGTAAGTAAGAAGATCTTTCTTTATCTTATCCCTCTGCTCAGGCGAAGTGGAAGGATCAACCATCTTTAAATATTCCAGGCCGGCCAGTTGGCCCTCCTGTATTGCAAGATTTTCATAACTCATCTCAGGCAAAATAGCCGGAAGAACAGATTTCAGTGAAAAAGAGCCGTTGAATCCGGGGTGATAGTAATTCCTTTTGATCATCTTGTGTAAATCCTTGATTCTTATCAAAAGTGCGTGCAATTTCTCGCTATATTCTGGAAGTTCCTCAGCGAGGCCATTGATAATTCCTTCCTCATAACTCGTGTAGGTCACAATGGATCCCTCTCTTCCAAGGACATCAAGGAGCGACAGGCTGAACTCTTCTCTTGGGTCCTTGTCTTCATCACAAAGATATTCTCGATGCACAATAGTGCCATCAGCAAAAAGGATATGATTCGACCATTGAAAAGGAATAGTCTGGTAAGGCCTGGTAAAGGGATATCGAGGAATCCCTAAGCCAACCGTTTCAAAATCAAGGAAGTGGATGGGGTACGCTACATTTTGTAATTCAGCTTCAAGGGCTGGTGAAATGTATTCCTCCTGATTGGTCACACATGTTTTAATGCGCTCTTGGAGTGGGTTCAAGTGGAAGGATTCAGGAATATCTCGAATATCCTGAATATGTAACGCTGCCAGATCATCCAGCTTATTTTGGCCTATGCCGCTTAGGTTGAGAACCCAGGACTCAGGCATTTCCCTTGTACAGTGTTCCCAGAACTCGCATTCATAGGGTCTATTACAATGCCGAGAGGGCAGAATAACTGGCGCATCTGCCCATACAAGCATTCCTTTAAGATCTTCAAGCTGTAAAGAAACCTCTGCCTGGATTGACATGACCTGTTCTGTCAGGTCAGCAAACGAAAAAAGTCTCTCAAGATCAAGCTTTCGCCCATCGTAGACATACTGGTTATTCAGGTGCAGGATACCAGACCGGGCGATCTCTAAACCTGAACCATGTAATACGTAGTACTGGATTGCAACGTCCGGGAGATGCACCTCTTTAACAGAGGTGGAAGATTTCACCTCAATCAGGTTCCATCTGCCATCATCCAGCCTCTCAAGGATATCTACCCGTATCCTTACACCACCAGAGAGAAAGGCCGCTTCATAGATTGCCGGCACCTCTGAGTCATTTATGGCTGCCTGTGTGGTCTGGATAGCCTCCTTATGGTGGCGGTAATCCTCCTCAACAAGCAGCCCTCCTGGATAAAGCTGTGTGGCTAATTCCCCCACCTCATGTCCAGTATCGAAAATTGCCTGCTGATTGGGGGATATCTCAGAGGCTAAACCAGGGTTGTAGAGCTGATGCCACAAGCGCAGATGGCACTGCAGACCGGCAAGGAAACGTGATTTAGATAAGATGGGAGTTTTTCTTAGAGTCATGTTCGAGCAACCCCTGTCAACATTCATAGTTTTGGCAGCTCCTTATTATTCCTCATGACAAGAACTTCGTCAAAAAAAGAAGCAGCCTCACATCCGCCAATTGAGCGCTTTCTGCAAATTATTGAGCTGTCTCCCAAATTCCTTTATATTATCAGATCAACTTTCAATTTTAAGTTCTTTTAGAACTAACGACACCTTTTATGCTTTTATATGCCTGACCCCGGTTACGATTTACCAGCAAACAATTGTCAAAAAAAGATTTATCCCCTTTATTCATTATCCTCTTTCAATTCATACAGGGGAACAATCCCTCCTGGCTTGTACACCTTGTTGTCTCGAATTTCATACAGGGGAACAATTCCGCCTGGCTTGTAAACTTTGCCATTTTTCACTTCATACTCTGGAATGATACTATTATGCTTATAGATTGTGTAAGATTTTGTCTCATCCTTGATCTCTTGCGTTGGATATTCTC
>Ga0315553_10004494_pt1 | contig 10493 bp, 9 predicted proteins | sample SalMarSW160140MG_FD_203099 | JGI IMG/M metagenome (GOLD analysis project Ga0315553, IMG submission 203099) | Salt marsh sediment microbial communities from the Plum Island Ecosystem LTER, Massachusetts, United States - Salt Marsh Sediment SW1601-40 ... | reverse complement strand
TTTAAAGATTTAAAATCTAAACATATTGAAAAAATCTTAGAATGCATATTACTGTTGGGGGAAAAGATATATCAGACTCAAGACAAACTTAAAATAGATATTTTTATTGACCATCTAATTGAGTTTGGGTTTATTTATCCTAAGATTTTAGGCATTGATCAGGAATGGCAAACCCAGGTAGATCGAAATCATCTAAAAAATATTAGAGTATGGCTTGAATTCATTGAATACTCACCAAAGTCAAGCAAAAAATTAATAGCAGCCTTGATTGTAAATTTAAAAACAGGCGGCATATTTATTCGTGATAACGATCTCTTTCAAAGAGATATTAGTAAACTATTAAATAGTCATTTTGAACCTTGTTATATTTTGATAAAACAGCTTGCCTATCTTTTCCCGGTTTATTTTAATAGCATTGGGGCAGAAGGTAAAATTCGGGAAATTACCACTTCTTTAGATAAGTTATCTTACCGTAATGATAGACTGATCCATTTTTTAAGAAAACAGACCCATTCTGAAAGTAATAATACTCATATTGAACTAGTTAAAAGAATTTTCTGTTTTTGGCATGATGGTAATCCCCAGCCTCTTTTAAAATATCTTCCCTTGGATATTCAGATTGAATTAAAGGCTCCCGATAAATGGTTTAACCCGGTACATAACATCGTACAAAAACTTTGCGAAAAAATGCAAATTGGGCCAGAAGACTTACTGGAAAGGGATATCAAAGAAATTGAACCAAATATTAAGGGAATAAGCAACATAGATGCTCCCGATACAAAACGGGTAATGTATCTTATCGAACTCTATGCCTTATTAAAATATAAATATACGCTGGACCCAAAAGATATTATTAATGATTTAAAAAAAATATCATCTCTCTCTTCTAAAGAAGTTGAACGTTTAGAAAGGCATTTAAAGGAGAAAAGATATACAGCTTCGATCAAGCAGATTTTTTTAATGATTTCTCATTTAAAAGGAATCATTTTGGATCCCAAGAAGAGCGAAACTCATGAGGATATCTATTATAAACGCCATATTGCTGCCGGGATTCCTTCCATGTATGGCCGATATTATGAACCAAAATTTGATTCTTTGGGGTTAATCTTTCGATTAGAAAGATTGGCAGATTTTCTTATCAGCAGATTAATTAATCAAAGAAATTTGGATTATATGACTATTGATGGCTTCCATAATGCTGCCAAGATATTGGAATTATTTAAAGAAGGATTAAAATTAAATGGTATTTCCAACGAAAATTTTAACTCAAATTTAAAGATGCTTCATTACAGTTTTAAAACATCAACCTTTTCTATGAATCAATTTGTAAATATTTTTTATTTTCTTACCTTAAATATTAAAGAGATGATAGAAAATTATTATATAAATCCTTTCAATCCATCATTAAAAATAGTTATATCCCAAGATATTAAAGAGAAGAGAAAACAAGATATTTCTAAGACCAGTCAAGAACACATTATCTATAAGAGGTCAGAAGAATTCTATCGAAATGTTATCTCTTCTGCTTTTTTAGTACAACATTTAGATAATTATATTTCCCGGATATTGGTTACTTTAAGAGCTATGATGGAAAAATTGAAACCTGAAGTTATTCATATGCTTCTGAAATATGACCCCAAACTGCTTATTACTTCTTTTTATCAATTAACTCCAAAAGTTGATAATCAAACATTTTTAGGTGCAAAGGCCTATTATCTTAAAAAACTTTATTCCTACAAATTTCCCGTTCCTCCAGGTTTTGTTCTTACTACAGAATGGTTCCGAGACAGAACCGCTATAAAACAGTTTCCTGAAATGTATAAAGCAATATTAGAAATAATAAAAGATAAAATAATAGAATTAGGAAAAATTACTAAAAAAAAGTACGGAAGCCTGCAAAATCCTTTGTTATTAGCGGTGCGTTCAGGTACGGTAATTTCCATGCCAGGCGCTATGGATTCAATTTTGAATATAGGAATGAATGATCAGATTGCCGAAAGTTTAAGTAAACAGCCTGGTTATGGATGGGCAGCATGGGATTCTTATCGAAGATTATTGCAAAATTGGGGAATGGCTCATGGAATTACGCGAGATGAATTTGATAGAGTTATATTAAATTTTAAAGAACTTTACAAAGTAAAAGAAAAGAAAACTTTTAGTAATGAACAAATGAAAGCCATTGCATTATCTTATAAAGATTTGCTGCATAAATATGGAGTAACGCTTGAAGAACGCCCTTTTGAACAATTAATACAGGCAATTATTTTTGTATTCCAATCCTGGTATAATAAAAGAGCTCAAATTTACCGAAAAAAACTTCAAATTGCTGAAGAATGGGGAACGGCGGTAATAGTGCAGGAAATGGTTTTTGGTAATATTAATTCTGAGTCCGGAAGCGGGGTAATTTTTACTAAGATACCTTTCGAAAAAAGTTCAGAAATTGTGTTGTATGGTGATTTTAGCCGGCGTAGTCAAGGAGAAGATATCGTATCTGGATTAGTTCATGCTCTACCGGTTTCTGAATTTCAAAATAGAAAATCTCTTCAGTTAAAAGGAGATTCTTTAGAGGAAAAATTTCCTGAGATTTACCAAGAGCTGTTCCGATTGGTTAAGGAATTAATTTATAAAAGAGGATATGAACATCAAGAGATTGAGTTTACTTTTAAATCAAAGAATAAAAAAGATCTATATATCTTACAAACTAGAAATTATAATTTACAAAATAAAGAGACGATACCGGTTTTTGTGAATCCGGCAATACATACAAGTTTAGTCGGTGCAGGGATTGGAATTGGAAGAGGAGCAATGAATGGAATTGTTGCTTTTGATATGGAAGACTTAAAAATGCTTTCAAAAAAATATCCTCAAGAAAATAAAATATTAATTCGGCCCGATACGGTTCCTGATGATATTGCTATGATTTTTAAATGTGATGGACTATTAACCGCTCGAGGGGGAGTTACTTCTCATGCAGCAGTTACTGCCGCTCAATTAGGAAAGACCTGTATAGTGAATTGCAGACAATTAATAGTAATGGAAAAGGAAAAAAGATGTATTATTAACAAAACGGAATTTCGAACAGGTGATAAAATCGCTATAGATGCTCATCTGGGGAACATTTACCAAGGTAATTATCCTATCAGTTCAGAGCAGATAAATTTATTTTAAAGAAAGAGGAATATTACAAGATGAGTGTAGGTCCTTATGGAAATTATTTAGGTATTAATGGTTTAGGTAGAATCGGTAAATTAGCTTTATGGTATCATTTACCAGAAGACCATTTTGATAAATTTGTAATAATTGTAGGTTGTCAGATAGAAATGATTAAGGAAGAAGCGAACAAATCAAGCAGAGAAATAACCAGTAATATTTTTTTGACATAGTTGTTAACTAAGAATATTATATTGGTTAACAATAATTAATTAGGAAATCGGAGAATTTAAGAGTGTCCAAAATAAATATCCGTCAGATGACTTTAATCTCATTATTCGCTGCTTTAACTGCAGTGGGATCATTGATTTCTATTCCTCTTTATCCTGTTCCCCTTTCTTTACAGACCCTATTTACTCTTCTTGCTGGTATGACACTGGGAAGCGTTATGGGAGCATTAAGCCAGATAATCTATGTATTGTTGGGAGCAATAGGTTTACCGGTTTTTGCCGGTTTTAAAGGCGGAATAGGTGTTTTGTTCGGGCCAACCGGCGGATTTTTATTGGGTTTTATAATTTCTGCTTATGCTATTGGAAAAATAATAGAAGCAACAAAAGAAAAAAAATTTCTTCATTATCTAATTGCTGGTTTAACAGGTACTATAATTATATATATCATCGGCGTAACCCAATTATCTTTGGTCACAGGCATAGGAATAAAAAGAGCTTTGCTTATCGGAGCATTACCTTTTTTACCGGGTGATATTTTGAAAATTACTGCAGCCTCTTTTATAGCGCGCAAGTTTAAAATAATTACTCTTTAGAAAAAATAGTATTAATTTAATTTAACATTTCAAGAATACCGGATATGGAAATTGCGCCATAAAGTAAAAGCAAGCCCATCACCAGATTAAATAGTTTTCTGTACTTTGATAGGAATTTATTAAAAAGTGCTCCGAACAAAGCCCACAACGAAACAGAAATTAGTATGAGAGATGATAGGAAGATGGTGAAGAAAAGCAAAATCATATTTGATTTATAATAAGGAACAATAAAATTAGAACTGACGGTAATGGCATAAAATATTAATTTTGGGTTAATGAACTGTAATGAAAAACCGGTGAAAAATGAATTTAACCTTTCATCAGCTTTTTCTTCTGATATATCCTTGCTTTTTATAATTAATATGGCGAGAAAAGTCATATAGGCTGCACCCAGAATACCCATAAAAGATCTAATCTTAGGAATAATATTGAAAAGTAGGAGGTTGAAATAATTACTGATAAACATAATGATGAAAAAACCGAGAAAGATACCCAATAAAAATTTAAAAGTCTTCCTGTAACCAAATTTATTAGCATTGACCATGGATAAAACAACATTTGGACCGGGTGTAAATGATACGACTAAGACATAGGAGAGAAATGCAGCCAGGTTAAACACATATGACCTCCTCAAAAATTTTAAAAGAAAAAATCTATATTGTTCTCATTCTAATATATAATGGTTTGTGTTGCAAGATACTAAATATTTTAATATTTCAATATAAACCAGTAGTCTCAGATAATGAGTTATGGTATAATTCATAATAAATGTAAAAAATTATACCGGGGCGTAGCGCAGTTTGGTAAGCGCGCTTGGTTCGGGACCAAGAGGTCGGAGGTTCAAATCCTCTCGCCCCGACCAGTTGAAAAATTTAAGAAAAATTAAAAAACAAGGAACCTATAAATTTATTTCTGGAAAAAGATATTGCTAATGATTGCTTAATAATTTGTTTTTGATTTCTTGTTTATACAATAAATCGTCTGCCTATATTATGTATTTGATCTTTATCTGGGACACAAAAAAGATAAATAAAAACTATAGGCAGGCGATTTAATTTTAAAAGAAATTTTGTGTTCTTTTACAAACAGAAACAAGCATCAACATTACCGGAACTTCGATTAAAACTCCTACTACTGTTGCTAAAGCAGCACCAGAAGATAAACCAAAAATCATGACAGCGGTAGCAATGGCTACTTCGAAATGATTACTTGCTCCTATCAGTGCAGAAGGAGCGGCGTCTTCATAATTAAGTTTCAATAGTTTTGCCAATCCATAAGTGAGGAAAAAAATTAGGTTGGTTTGAATAAAAAGTGGAATAGCTATCCATAGTATAGTTAGAGGTTTGGTTAAAATAATTTCACCTTTAAAGGAAAAAAGTAAGATGAGAGTAAATAATAAAGCTACGATAGATACTGGGGTAAGTAAATGTAAAAAATTCTCTTTAAACCATTTTTCTCCATTTGCCTTTATTATCCATTTTCTGGAAAAATAACCTGTCACCAAGGGCAGGGCAACATAAATGCTGATAGAAAGCAATAGTGCTTGCCAGGGGACAGGTAATCTTCCTACGCCAAGTAGAAACCCACCGAGTGGTCCATAAAGAAAAAGCATAGTTAGAGAATTTATTGCTACCATAACCAGTGTATGTCCATCGTTTCCTTTCGCCAAGAAACCCCAAACTAAGACCATTGCCGTACAGGGAGCAATGCCTAACAGGATATTCCCGGCAAGAAAACTTCTCCATAGAGGAATTTCGAGCAATTTCATCCCATTATTTATCACTACAGTTCCAGCTCCATGAATGGTTCCCACTGCCCAATCTGCTCCGGGGGGAAGTTTTACCAAATCCATTGCCTCACTCCCAATAAAATTTTTAAAAAGAAAACCTAAAAAAAAGATAGATATAGCATACATAGTAAAAGGTTTTATTGCCCAGTTAGCGAATAAAGTCAGTCCAACCGGCTTAATAGACTTTCCTGCCTTTAACACTTCCCCGAAGTCAATCTTTACCATAATCGGATACATCATAAAAAATAGACAAACTGCAATCGGGATAGAAACTACTGGTGCTTCACCAATATAAATGGCTAATCCATCAAGATATTTTGCTAACCCGGGAATAATCTTACCAAAAATAATTCCAATAACAATACATAACAAGACCCATACCGTTAGATATTTTTCAAAAACACTTAAACCTATTCCTTTTTTTTTAACCATGATTAATCTTAATCTCCTTTCAAATATTCCAAATTAAATACATTCCACCTAAAATAATTAGAATACCACATGTTTTTTTAATTAAAACTGTACCTTTAGATTTTTCATTCCAATTCAAATATTTTTGCACAATTTCTGTAAAAGTGCCAGCTATAATTATGACCGAACAATGACCAATGCCATAAAAGAGCAGGAGTAAAACGCCATAGAAAAACTGGGTTGCTGATACCGTAAATACAATACCCAACATCGGTGCCATATAGGCAAAAGTACAGGGACCAAGCGCGATACCAAAAATAAAACCTAATCCAAAAGCAGCCAACAATCCTTTTTTCCGGAAGGCCGGTTGGTTAGTTTTTGCTAGAAAAGGCAATTGAATGATTTCTAAAAGATGAAGACCAATAATAAAAAATATAATTGCTACTATATAGTTTCCATAAGAACCAATATCACCAAGCATCCGACCTAAAAGTCCGGTAATAAGACCGATAGCGGCAATAGTGGTTAAAATACCCAGAGAAAAAGAGGCTGCCAGCCAGAAAGCCCTTTTAGTGGACATCTTACCCTGCTCTCCGATAAAGGCAACAATTAAAGGAATGCTGGCTAAATGGCAAGGACTTAATAATATACTTAACACCCCCCATAAGAGAGAAGCGATTAAAGCGATCATAAGGTTTGATTGCATTGAATTAGAAAGCCATTCAAAAACAGTTAATATCATTAATTGACTCCTTGTGTTTGAAGAACTTTAATTAATTCATCTTTGGCAAAAAAACCTAGATGTCTAAAATATTCATTTCCATCTTTATCCAGAAAGACCTGAGTGGGGATTGCTCTAATGCCAAATTTCTTAATATAAGGCCTGCCTTCTGTAGTTTTCACATCGTGAAAAACTACTTTTACCTGTCCCTTATATTCTTCTGCAATTTCTTTCATAATTGGCTGCATCTTATCGCAAGGGATACAGCCAACCGATCCAAGCTCTACAAAGGTCACTTTTATCTCCTCACTTTCGGAATTTTGCTCAATTTGAACTGTTTCGTTTGAGCTGCTTGAAGTATTATTAAATATTGCTTTTGAGCCGAGTACAACAACTATTAAAATAAAAAATATTGCTAAATATACATAATTTTTTTTATTTTTCATTTGATCTCCTCTTATAAAATATTTTATTCTCAATTAATAAATCTCTAATAATTTTTTATAATTTCTTTGTCCTTAAAACAATAAGATTCTATTTTTCTTAAATCTATTTAATTGATATAATTGATATTCACTCTTTTCATTCTCACAAAGATAGGAATTTATATTTCTTTTTATAGTATTTAATATTACAAAAAAGAAGGATTTTTAATACAAGTACATACATCAGGCTCTTCTGCAACTTCTTTCTTCTCTTTTTTTTCTTTCTTCGGGATTTCTTTATTTTCACTTGCTAAAAGATAGCTTACATATTGAAACATTAGGGTTTGCTGGCTGGAAATTATGCCCGGGTATACTCTTTTAACAACTAAGTTATTATCTAAAAAGATAGCAGTTGGCAAAGTATCAATATTATATAGTCCGCTTACTTTTTTCTGATTGTCTAATATAATCGAGAAGGGTATTTTATTATCAGATAAATATCCCTTCATCAATTCGATATCTTTTTCTTGTGTATTTATGAGGAATACTTCATATTTTTCTTGAATAATATGGTCTTCAAAATATTCCACTAATTTTTTTATCCCTGTAAGCGAGTCGTCATTATCCTGGGAATAAAAGTAAAGGATAAGAAGTTTCTGCTTTTCTAATTGGTCTTTTAGATTAAAATAATCTCCTTCTATTGTTTTAAGACTAAAAGTAGGTGCAGGGAAACCCGTTCTTAAAGTTGAGGAAAAACCGATTGAGCAAAAAGAAATTAAAAGTATAATTGTTAGAATCAGAATAAAGCAATACCTTTTTTTATTTTCAAAGCAAGTCATAATAATTATTTCCTTTCATCTGTTATATATTTTTTTATGAAACAAGAGCACTAAGTTTTTTATTATTTATGGATAACTTTTTGATGATTTTTTAATAATTTCCTTGTCTTTACAACAGTTATATTCTATTTGGAGAGTCGTATGATTAATTTCGAATTTATCAGATAATATAGAATTTATATCACTCCGTATTTTTTCAGCTTTGCTAAAATTTAAATTTTCTATAACATCTATATGGCCTTCGAAAAGAAATTCCTTGTCATTTATTTGCCATATATGAACATGGTGTAAATTATCTACTTCCGGAATATTTTCTATTACTTCTTTAATCTTTAAAATATCAATTTGTACAGGTGTTTTTTCCATTAAAATATCTGTACTCTTTTTTAAAATATCAAATCCCTCTTTTAGAACATAAGCACCTATAATAAAAGTTAAAATAGGGTCGATTATGGTTATATTAAAATAATATATTAATATTCCACCAATGATGACCCCTAAAGAAGAAAGAGAATCTGAAAATAGATGTATATAAGCAGATTTAATATTCATATTGTCTTTTGAGCCAGACTTTAATAGGAATACAGAAATTGTATTTGCTACCAGCCCAATTAGAGCTACAGTAATCATAATTTTACTTTCTATATTCTGAGGATGTTGTATCCTTAAGTAAGCTTCTTTGAATAAGAAAAAAGAAATGATGATAAGAAAAGAAGAATTAAATAAGGCAGCTAAAATTTCTGCTCTTTTATAACCAAAAGTATTTTTTAAAGTATTTTCTCTTTTGCTTAAACTTATGGCAATAAAACTTACAATGACAGATATTCCGTCACTAAAATTATGAAGTGCGTCTGATAACAGAGAAAGACTTCCAGATAATAAGCCACCTATTACCTCTACCAGAGTAATTATAAAATTTAATACAATTACAATGATTAAATTTTTTTCTTTAAAATAATGATGGATATGATCAGAGTTCATCATATCTCCTCTATAATTATTATTTAGTTTTCTCTTCAATCCACTTAGTAACTTCATGTTTACTGGGTATTTTGCCTACTACCTTTACCTCTCCATCAATAACTAAAGCTGGGGTCACCATAATCCCATAATCGATAATTTTGTTGATATCTTTTACTTTAATAATTTCAGCTGAAATACCAATCTCGCTGATAATCCCCTCAGTTAGTTCGGTTAATTTTTTACATTTCGGGCAGCCAGTTCCTAAAATTTCAATTTTCATATTAAATTCCTCCTTTCATCTTTATTTTATATATGTGTTTAAAAAAAGTATCCAAAAACCATTCCGCTAAAGGTGGCCATAATGACTACCAAAAAGATAAAGACTAAAGCTTTTTTAGTTCCCAAAATACTTCTGATAACTAACATATTTGGCAAGCTTAAAGCTGGACCAGCCAGTAAAAGAGCCAAGGCCGGGCCTTTACCCATACCTGCTCCTAATAATCCTTGTAAAATAGGAATCTCAGTCAGGGTAGCAAAGTACATCAAAGCTCCGACTACCGAGGCAAATAAATTTGACCATAAACTATTTCCTCCAACTAAATTCTCAATCCATGCTTTTGGTATCAATGCTTCGCTCCCTGGCCTGCCCAATAAAAAACCGGCCACCAAAACCCCTCCTAATAAAAGAGGCAATATCTGCTCGGCAAACCCCCAGCTGGAACTCACCCATTGAGCCAACTCTTTCTTATTAAACCACTTAACCAGCATCCAGGATAAAATAATTAAAAGAATCCCGGTTATAAACCATTTAAAATTATAAATTACTTGCCAAGTTTTAATTGATTCATCTTTTCCCCAATTAGCAAAAACTAATATCCCTGCCAGAATTGCAAAATAAAATGCTGTCTGCCATAAGGGTCTTTCTTCTGGTACATTACTTCCAGCAAATATGTTTTTACCTTTATTTTTTTCTTTTTCGTCTTCATGAAAGATAAAATGCATAGATAAGCCTATAACTACAGAAAAAATAACTGCTCCAATGGCGCGGGCTAAGCCCAATTCAAACCCTAATACTCGAGCAGTTAAGATAATTGCCAATATATTAATGGCGGGTCCGGAATAAAGGAAGGCAGTAGCTGGCCCTATTCCCGCCCCCCTTTTATAAATTCCGGCGAAAAGCGGTAAAACTGTGCAGGAACAAACTGCTAAGATGGTACCCGAAACAGAGGCAACAGTATAACTTAAGAATTTATTGGTTTCTGCTCCAAAGTATTTTATTACATTTTCTTGACTGATAAAATTAGCAATTGCACCGGCAATAAAAAATGCGGGAATCAGGCACAATAATACATGCTGACGGGCATAATCTTGT
>Ga0315553_10004492_pt1 | contig 10495 bp, 7 predicted proteins | sample SalMarSW160140MG_FD_203099 | JGI IMG/M metagenome (GOLD analysis project Ga0315553, IMG submission 203099) | Salt marsh sediment microbial communities from the Plum Island Ecosystem LTER, Massachusetts, United States - Salt Marsh Sediment SW1601-40 ... | reverse complement strand
GGCTCGCTGAGCTCATCTCTACCGAACAGCGTGCGCCGGAAGGTGTGCAGAAGGTACAGGCGCTCCTTGGCCCTCGTGATACCCACGTAGAACAGGCGCCGCTCCTCCTCCAGTTCCTCGGGTGTGTCCATGGATCGGTTGTGGGGCAGCACTCCCTCCTCCAGACCCACGATGAACACCACGGGAAACTCCAACCCCTTGGCCATGTGCAGCGTTAGCAAAGATGGGGCCGGGACCTGCTCGTCCAGGTTGTCCACGTCGGACACTAGGGCCACCTCCTCCAGGAAGCTGGTCAAGCTCTCCTCCACCGGCAGCGACGAATACTCCCGGGCCACACTCCGCAACTCGTTGATGTTCTCCCAGCGTTCCTCTCCTTCATCGCTGCCATCGCGGACGTACGACGCATAGCCGGTCAAGTCAAGGACCAGATCGAGCAACTCCAGCACGCTCAGCTCTCGCCGCACGCCAATGAACTCCTGCAACAGGGCCAGGAAGCTGAGCAGACTGCTGCGTCCTCTGCCTCCCACGGGGGAGTCCTCGCGATCGCGTAGCATCCTCAGAGCATCGAACAACGGCACGCCCTGGCTCTCCGCCCACGATGCCAACTGGTTCATCGTCTTCTGTCCGATGGCCCGCCGGGGCACGTTCACTATACGACCCAGACTGACCGTATCCAGCGGGTTATGGATGACCCGCAGATAGGCCAGCACATCCTTGATCTCGCGACGCTCGTAGAAGCGCGTCGCCCCCACCAGCTTGTAGGGCACCCCGCCCCGTACGAAGGCCTCCTCCAGCGAGCGCGACTGGGCGTTGGTGCGATACATCACCGCCAGATCTCCGGGGAAGCGGCCCTCCTCGGTCATCAGCCGCTCGATCTCCTGAAGCACGTACTGAGCCTCTTCCTGCTCGTCGTAAGCCTCCATGGCGACGACGGGAACCCCGGGTTCGTTCTCCGTCCACAGTCGTTTCTGGACGCGCTGCACGTTGCACGAGATGACGTGGTGAGCTGTATCCAGGATCATCTGTGTGGACCGGTAGTTCTGTTCCAGAAGAACCACCTGCACGTCCTTGTAGTCATCCCGGAAGCGCTGCACATTGCGGAAATCCGCCCCACGCCAGGCGTAGATGCTCTGATCCTCGTCGCCCACGACGAAGAGGTTCCTGTGACGCCCAGCGAGCAGCTTCAGAATGATGTATTGTGCAACGTTGGTGTCCTGAAACTCGTCCACGAGAATGTGCTGGTACTGCCTTTGGTACTTGTCGAGCACCCCCTGGTTCTCGCGCAACAGTCGCACCGTCACCATCAGCAGGTCGTCGAAGTCGAAGGCATTGCTCTCCAGCAGAAGGCGCTGGTATCGGCGGTAGACCCGCGAGACGACCTCTTGTTCGTAGCTCGCAGCCACGTAATCCCCGGGACCGATCAACTGGCTCTTGGCTCTGGAGATGCCATCCAGGATACCGCGAGGGCCGAGGTCTCCGTCATCGAGGTTGAGCTCCTTCAGGGACCGACGAACCAGGCTGATCTGATCCGCAGTGTCATAGATGACGAAGTCCCTATCGTAGGGGATGTGGGCGGCCTCGCGGCGGAGGATGCGTACACAAGCAGCGTGGAAGGTACCGATGGTGATCTGGCGAAGGACGCGATCCCCGAGTAACTCGTGGAGACGCTCTTTCATCTCGCGCGCGGCCTTGTTGGTGAAGGTAACGGCCATGATCCGGTAGGGAGACACGCCTCGATTCTTCACCAGGTGGGCCACGCGATGTGTAAGCACCCGGGTCTTGCCGCTGCCAGGCCCGGCGACGACCAGAATGGGTCCGTCCGGTGCTTCCACAGCCTTTCGCTGGGCCGGGTTCATTTGCGCAAGGATACCTTCCATGCCCACCTCGATCACCTGGGGATTCTAACATAGGACGCCTCCCGAGGGGAAGACCAGCCTTCACACAGACGGCCACACGAGCCCAGCGGGGAACGGCTGCCGCTAGCATCGGAGGAGGCGCAGCTCAGGAACGTAGATCACAGCCTCGTATCGAGAATGTCTCCGCTGTTACTATGCGAAAGGTGCGGAAGAGCACGAGCGCCAGAGCCCCCCACAATCGCATGGGACGCTGGCAGGAGAGCTACATGCGAAGCTGACAGTTGCTCGCCCGGCCGCAGTGCGCAATGCGAGCTGGCTCCCATCGGATCGCCGAGTTGCGATCGCCTCTGGTTCGCCTAGCTGCCAGCACGAGGGTTCTTGTCACCGCACACCTGAACCTGGGCGCGGCCGGACGCGACCCTGCGCTGGCGTGTGTCCGTTCTGCCCTACTCACCCTTTGGCTTGACGCTGGCCGCAAACCGCCTTATAATGTTGCGCGTGTCCCATGGCCTTCGTCGAGATGAGCGCAGCATGATTGACCAGGAGCAGTCTGACCAGGCTTTCCAGGAACTGCAGGCGGTGCTCGGGCAACGAGCCACCAAGGAAAAGACTTACCGCCTCGGCTACAGCCGCGATTGGAGCCCCCGCCACCGTTCCCACGTCGACCTCCCCGACATCGTGGTCGTGCCCAGGACCACTGACGAGGTGGTGGAGATCGTGAAGATCGCCTACCGCCACCGGACCCCCGTCGTACCCTTCGGCGGCGGCACAGGCATGGGCGGAGGCGTAGCAGCCTGGAAAGGCGGCATCGTCATCGAGACCAAGAGCCTCAACCAGATCCTGGAGCTGGACGAGGCCAACATGATGGTCACCGTCCAGGCTGGTCTCAATATCTGGGAGCTCAACGAGGCGCTGGCGCGCAGTGACCTGTGGTTTCCCCACCAGCCAGAGAGCAAGCGGGTCTGTACCATCGGTGCCTCCATAGGCTGCGACAACGATTCCACCTTCGGCGTACGCTATGGGAAGATCCTCGACGTCTTGAGCAACGTGGTGATGGTCACCGGAGCGGGAGAGGCTGTACGCTTCGGCCGGCGCAAGGCAGCCTTCACCTCCAGCGGTTACAAACTACTGGACCTCATCGTGGGGTCCGAAGGGACCCTGGGGGTAGTCACAGAAGCAACTTTGAGGGTATTCCCTTTGCCCGAAACGAGACTGGTCAGGGGCTTCGTTTGCCGCAGTCTCGAAGACGGCATCAGAGCCCTGGAGCGTATGCTGGCCACCGGCCTGGGCATCGAGAGCGCCCACCTCAACTGCCGGCAGCGACTGCGCTTCTACACCCACGCCTATCGCGAGAAGTACCAACGCGAGCCCGAGATCCCCGATTGGGCCGAGGCCATACTGTTTCTCTCCTTTGCCGGCGACAGGGACGTGGTAGACTTCAGCCTCGACAAGGCGACGTCCATCCTGCTGGAACAGTTCTCCGCCGAGGGAGTCAAGGAGCAAGAGATGGTCGACGGCTGGTGGGCCTCCAAGCACAGCCTGGAGTTTATCCCCTTCAAGCAGAAGTGGCCCGACAGCCAGCGCCAGAAGAAGTTCGGCGCCGCGGACATCGGGCTGCCCATCGGCAGGGTGGAGGAAGCCTACCAGCGCTTCCTGGAGACCGCAGCGAAATGGGACCAGGACATATTGGGCATGACCGTGTACAACGAATCGCCCAACAAGCCCACGGCGAGTATCAGTTTCGCCCTCTTCGTGGACGATTCCACGGAGGAGAGTGTCGCCAAGTTCTACAACTACGTGCGAGAGATGAGTGCCATGGCGGTGGAGATGGAAGGCACTATGAGTTCGTACATCGGTGATGGGGACCGCCTGGGTGGTTTCAACGAGCTGGAGCACGGCGCGAGCTACGCATACATGAAGCGGATCAAGGAGATGTTCGATCCCGCCGGCATCTTCAATCCAGGAAAGAAGTTCGAGTCCAGATGGATAGCCACGCCCTAGAGCGATACGCCGAGGAGATCTACACCTGCAACCGCAGCCGCTGTGGCTTCTGCGTCAGCGACTGCCCCGTCTACCGGGTCAAGGGCTTCGAGGCCTATACCAGCCGGGGCAAGATGATGATCGCCAGGGGCCTGTTGGAGGGGCTCGTCGAGCCCAGCGCGGAGATGCAGGGGATACTGGAAGGCTGCCTGCTCTGCGGCTACTGCCAGGCTCGCTGCGCTCTCACCAACGTGGAGATCTTCACGCTCTTGAGGCAGCGTCTGGCAGAGCAAGGACTCTCCGCCCCTGAGCACGAAGAGAAGGTGGCCAGGATAGTGGAGCAGGGCCTCCTCTTCGACCGCCCAGCTCCCCTACAACGACATGGCACCGCGCCTCTCTACCTGGGGTGCCTGTACCAGAGCAAGCCGGTCGAGACCCGGACCATCATCTCCGTCTTGGAACGGTGTGGACTTGCCCCCCTGGTCATCGATGAGACCTGCTGTGGCTACTTCGCCGAGGCTACCGGCTTCAGCACCCAGTTCGAGCGCATCCAGGAGCGGTTCAGGGAAGCCTACGGAGCGCAAGCCGACGAGGAGATCCTGACCTTGTGCCCTACCTGCACGGTCACCCTGCGGGAGAAGTATGGTCTGAACGTCAAGCACGCCATCGTCGCGGTGGCGGAGAGGATCGACCAGTTGAGCCCGCGCCAGTTGGAACTGAAGGCCACCTACCACGACCCGTGCCACCTGGGCCGGATGCTAGGCATCTTCGAGGAACCCAGAGCCATTCTGCGCGCCCTGGGAGTGGATCTGGTGGAGATGGAACACAACCGCTTCTTCTCCACCTGCTGCGGCGGGGGTGGTGGCGTGGCGGACACCGACCCGGGCCTGGCCTTGGAGGTCGCCAAGAACCGCGTTCGCGACGCTCTGCAAGCGGGAGTGGAGAACATAGTCACGGTCTGCCCTACATGCGAACCCACCCTGCTGCGAGGCGCAAGCCGGTTAGCCAACGAGGCAGATGTGTTCGTCGATGTCCGTGGCCTGTGGGACCTGCTCGACGAGGCCCTGCCTCCTTCAGAGTAGCCTTTGCGTTCTCCCACCAGATGACAGGACCAGGTACAGCCAACCGCGCCCCGGTTTGCCTTGCTCGCGTCTTGTGGACCAGGATGAACCTTGCGGGAGTCAAGTCGACTCCGCGGCCGTGAGCGCCGAGGTCAAAAGGCCAGTCCTACGTGAGAACCCCTCTCACTCGTCGTCTTCGCTTGCTTCCGGCGCAGGCTTCCCTTGTCTGCCCCAGTAGTCTTCTATCGCGGCTCGAACGGCGTCCGCGGCCAGATTGGAGCAGTGCATTTTCTGCGCGGGCAGACCTCCCAGTGCCTCAGCCACCGCCTTGTTGGAAAGCTTTACCGCCTCATCGAGGGGTTGCCCCTTGATCATCTCCGTGGCGATGCTGCTGGTGGCAATGGCTGCGCCGCACCCGAAAGTGCGGAACTTGACGTCGTCGATGCGATCATCCTTCACCTTGATAAACATCTCCATCACGTCACCGCACATGGGGTTGCCCACTTTGCCCACTCCGTCGGCGTCCTCGATGACACCCACGTTGTGGGGATTGCTGAAATGCTGCATGACCAGTTCGGAATACATCTCTCCCTTTCTCTCCTTGTCAGCAGGAAGCCCGTCAGCCCTCATACAGAGGTGACATGGCCCGCAATCGTTCAACTATGCCAGGGAGGACTCTCAATACCCGGTCCACGTCCTCCTCGGTGTTTTCATGGCCCAGAGTCAGACGGACGGTGCCCCGCGCCATACCCGGCTCCACTCCCATCGCCAGCAGCACGTGAGACGGATCGGAGGATCCAGTGGAGCACGCGGAGCCGCTGGAAGCTGCAATACCCTCCATGTCCAGTCCTAGCAGTATGCCCTCGCCCTCCACGTACTCGAAAGCGATGTTTGCGTTGTTGGGCAATCGATTCTCAGGATGGCCCATCAATGCACAGTGGTCCACTTCGGAGAGCACACCCTCTATCAAACGGTCTCGAAGCCCCGCCAGCCGCCGGCTTTCTTCGTCCCTCCACCCTTCAACGAGCTTCAAGGCGGTCGCCAGTCCTACGATTTCGGCCACGTTCTCTGTGCCTGAACGACGGTTGTTCTCGTGCCCGCCTCCTGTCTGGCATGGCAGCAGGTCCACGCCCTCTCGCACGTACAACACCCCCACCCCCTTAGGCGCGTAGAACTTGTGGCCCGAGAGGCTGAGGAGATCGACGTCCAGCTCGTCCACGTCCAGACTCAGAGAGCCCGCGCCTTGTACCGCATCTGTGTGGAAAGGGATACCGTGGCTATGAGCGATCCGTCCTATTTCAGAGATCGGCTCTACCGTGCCCACCTCGTTGTTCGCATACATGATACTGATCAGAATAGTCGTATTGGTGATCGCCCGTTCCACGTCTGCCGGGTCTACCTGTCCATACTCATCCACGGGCAGATAAGTGACCTCAAAGCCGAATTGCCTCTCCATCTGCTCCAAGGTGTGGCTTACAGCGTGGTGCTCGATGGACGAAGTGATGATATGATCGCCCCGGCGCCGATTCTGCCACGCCACACCTCTGAGGGCCAGATTGTCGCTTTCCGTTCCACAACTGGTGAAGACTATCTCCTGAGGGCTACAGCAAAGGATCCCGCCCACGTCAGCGCGTGCCTGCTCCACCGCCTCGCGTGCCTCCCTCCCCAGAGAGTGCAGGCTGGAGGCGTTGCCATACCGCTCACCGAAGTAGGGCAGCATGGCCTCCACTACTTGGGGGTGTACAGACGTCGTCGCCGCGTGGTCGAGATACAGCACTCTCCTCTCCTCCATCATCTTTCCGCTTCTCCCAGGCTACGAGCCTGCTCCACAACCCACGCTTGTGTCATCTGCCTGCGCCGATAGGCTCTATGAGGTCCTCCAGCGTGGTGGAATCGAGCACCTCGACAATGCCATCGTGCATCTTCCTCCACACATCCCTGGCCGCACAGAAACCCTGTCGGCCGCACGATTCCTCGTTTCTCTCGTGAGGGATACACTTCAGGGGCATGATGTATCCCTCTTCCAGTGCCCTCACTACGTCACCGACCGTGATCTGGCGCGGCGCACGACAAAGCTCGTAGCCGCCACGGGCGCCCCGAGTGCTCTCCACCAAGTTCGCTTCCTTCAGCAACGGAAAAATCTGTTCCAGGTAGCCCAGGGAGACACCTTGGGCTTCGGCCACGTCGCCCAGCGACACGGGACCCTGGCCGTGGCGCCGACCAAGCTCGATCATCGCTCTGAGACCGTATTGCTCTCTGGCCGATAGCTTCATGGCGTAATTCCGAGCATAGACTAAGAATTATCATACTACACGTCTCTCTAACAGTCAAGTCGGCGCTTGCACCGCGTTCTTGGGCAGTGAACGAAACGCGTCTGAAGGAGTCCCGAGGGGCGGGCGAAGAAAGGAGAGGGAGCGGACAGCAGGACTGTGCGCTCCCTCGGCGGTGTGTTCGCGTGGGGCCAGCAGAAGTGCTGGCCCCACGGGCATTGGGGGACCTACCCTGCTACGAAGGGTACGAAGGTCCTGAGGTCAAGGCCACCAGGGTCAGGGGCGAAGCGCGCGGTCACGATCTTGTCGGAGTCGACGACGACACTTATTGACTCGCTGTCTCCAACAACGTCACCATCCCATCCCACGAATTCGTAGCCTTCCACAGGCACCGCAGTCAACACAACCTGGGTGCCCGACTCGCACCCATCCACAACGCAGGCCAGCGGCTCGGACACGATCGTCCCGCCGCTCGTAGGGGATACGCTGGGGTAGAGGTGGTAGGAGGGCAGAGGTACGTCGACGATGGGAACGTAAGCGTAGTTGTCGATCTGGCACTCACCATACGCTATCCTGAACCAACCGTTCTCACCCCAACCTCTGCCCCAGCTATTCTTCGCGATCCAGTAGCCCTCCTCATCGTCGTAGCCCACCACAGTGACGGCGTGACCACCTCTGAGGTCACCCGAGGTGTGGCGGTAGACGCCACCTGAGTAGAGAAAAAAGTCCGAATACACCAGCATCGTCGCCTCGAAGGGCCCGTCGTCGGCCAGAGTCTGCTTCATGTCAGCCTGATTGGTGAGACCTACCCAATCGTCGAGCCGTGTAACCCTGTCCTCCCAGTCGGGGCACAGAGTACATGTTTGCTCGCTTACGTCATAGGGATAGCACGGCTCGTCCGTGATGCCCGTGTCGCGCGCCGAGTCCAATGCCGCATTTGGATACCAGCCCTTCGCGCAGCTCGCGCCTGAGTTGCAGAAGAACAAGTGGGCCTCGGAAAGATCTGCATCCAGAGTCGGGTCGCTCAGTCCGATCTCCAGTCGCGACTCGATAGCCCCAGTGGTGGCGAAGGCCACGCAGGCCCCGCACGTGCCCTGATTGCGGACGGGTGTGGTCCAGTCTGCACCACCGAAGGTCCGCCAGTCGAGTGTGGTTTGATAGTCATAGTTGGCGCCTAGCCTCACGCCCGCCTCGCTGGCCTGCTCCTCTTCCCACTCCATCACCTCCATCGGCACGCCCAGCAATACATCCAGGTCGTCAAAGCCCGAGTCCAGTGCCTCGGGGTCGGTGGAGGGCAAGAGGTCCCCGTCTGGCTCTTCCGTGGTTAGTGAGACGGTCTGGGGGACGGTGGGGCCAAGCGCGATCGTCTGGGTGAGCGAGGTGAAGAGTGTGGCGGTGACGGTTTCCGCTTGCCAGAGCGGATCCTCACCGCACGCAGCCGGGTCAGGTGATTCCGTCTGGGCCACAGCCGGAAGCTGCAGGAACACGCTGCTGGCTGTCGCCAGTAGAACCGCCACGATTAGACCTAGAGATAGTCTGATTCTCACGTTCGCCCCCTCCGTCGAGACAACGGTGGGGACGAAAGAAAACGCGCTCTCAACCACGGTGCCAAAGGAAAAAAGAGCGCGCTGAATCGCTAGCTTTTCTTCGGAGGCAACCCGGCTACCTTAGTTCGCTCTGAACCTTAGGCCCGTGGCTTTGCGTCCCCACCTTTCGATGGGTTTGCCTTTATCACCGACGTACTGTTAAGGTCTTGCCCGTGAACTGCTCTCCATCAGCTCCCCGGACAGGGCGCTGATAGTCTTCCTACGCCTGGTCCCTCGCCATCAGCGGGACGTGGCTCTGCTCTAGGGATCCGCTGGTGGCGGCGAGGGCCACCTGCACATCGACAGACATGCCCCGGAGTCGACCGTTGTTGTCCCTGTGCGCGTCCCCACGGTGGTCGGGAAGCCCGCCAAGTAGACCACCACGGTCGACTGGCCGGATCCCGCAGCCTTGCTCAGCTTGATCCAACCTTGATCGGCTCTGGCAGTCCAGGCGGCAAAGGTGTCGATGTTCATCCCGTACTCGGCCGGCATCGTCGGCGCAGAACCTTGCACAGAGAGGAACACCAAGGAGTCAGGCGCCACCCTCAACGGCAGATCGAGGTATATGCTGTCGCTGCTCTCGAGCACGGTCGAGCCCCGCCTGACCTGAGCGTACACCGTCGCGGGCGACCCACTGCTGGCGGACAACGTCCATGCCTTGTTACAGGAAGAGGATTCCCAAACTGCCCAGGTCCCACACGCGTTGCGGAACCGCATCTCTGTCGCCCAACCCTGGCCATACACGTACAGGTCAACGGAGAGGCTGGTTGTTGACCATGCCTCTCCGTTGACCACCACAGGGTAGAAGGCGTTGCCTTGTGCACCGTTCCGAGCTCCCAAATCCAGCGTCCAGTAGTGGTAGTAGTATCCGCTGCCGGAGAAGGCATAGCCCCCTCCTGCCTCGCGGAAATCCACACTCAGCATATTGTCCCTGTGGCCGGGGCTATCCATCCAGGCATCGATCACCGCACCTGACGACGAGTAGCCTGCTGCGATGTTTTCTCCAAGATACGTATGGTTCAGGTACCCTGCATTCTCGATCCTGGTAACCCAGTATGGTTCGCCAGAGCACGTGTGGGCGAAGCAGTCGTGGTTGGCCATCCAGTCACTGTGAAACTGCGCGGAGTCCATCAACTCTGAGGCAGCCTTCAGGGGCGGCAACCCTCGCTTCGCCCGTTTCTGGTTTGTGAGACGCACCAGTGCGTGCCCCCGAGGCTCATTGGGCACCCCTGCACCTGCACTGAGACTGACCAAACCTTCATCCGATTCACTGAGAGTGGATTCCGTGACGGAAGTGGTTCCGTCAGCGCCGACAAACCCGATGGCAACCGGGTTCTCGTCACCGTCGGCACCTCGCACCGTAGGCAAGCCGGCCGACGCCAGCAACAGCATCAAGAGCGTGCAAGCAACAATACGATTCTTGGAGACTCTTCTACCTATCCACCACATCCCGTTTCTCGATAACATCTTGCTTTCGCTACGCCGTACCTATCCCACTAACAAGAAAGCGCCCTTCGCCACGTGCCATGGGTTCGAAGAGCGCTACGTCTAAACAACTTGTCCTTCGGAGGCAACCCGGCGACCGTAGTTCGGCTGAACCTTAGGCCCGTGGCTTTGCGTCCCCACCTTTCGATGGGTTTGCCTTTATCACCGTTCGATTGTCAAGGTAAGACCCTCAATGCCATTCTAAGTATACAGCAAGCACGGCAGACAATCAATGGTAAGATGGTACCATAGCCAGC
>Ga0315553_10004491_pt1 | contig 10495 bp, 9 predicted proteins | sample SalMarSW160140MG_FD_203099 | JGI IMG/M metagenome (GOLD analysis project Ga0315553, IMG submission 203099) | Salt marsh sediment microbial communities from the Plum Island Ecosystem LTER, Massachusetts, United States - Salt Marsh Sediment SW1601-40 ... | reverse complement strand
CATCTCCGAGCTGGTGACGCCGCGGACCCGCGTGCTCGACATCGGCTGCGGCGACGGTCAGTTGCTCAAGCTTCTCGAGGCGACCCGCGATGTCGACGGCCGCGGCATCGAACTCAGCCAAAAGGGCGTCAACGTGTGCGTGGCCCGCGGCCTATCGGTCGTCCAAGGCAACGCCGATACCGACCTCGTCGACTATCCCGACGACGGCTTCGATTTCGTCATCCTGTCGCAGACCCTCCAGGCGACACACCGGCCGCGCCACGTCATCGAACAGATGCTTAGGATCGGCCACAAAGCCATCGTCTCTTTTCCCAATTTCGGCCACTGGCGGGTGCGCACGCTCCTCGGCTTCACCGGCCGCATGCCAGTCACCCGCAACCTGCCTTATTCCTGGTACGACACCCCGAACATCCACTTCTGCACGATCCGCGATTTCGTGACGCTGTGCCGCGAGGTCGACGCCACCATCGAGACCCACGTTGTCCTGAATCGCGAAGGCAAGCGCATCGCCTTCAACGCACCCCTGTGGTTCTGGAACCTGTTCGGCCAGCAGGCCGTGTTTCTGCTCAGGCGGTGAGATGAGGTTGTCGCTTCTTACGCCCCGGGCGGTATCAGCGCCGGGCTGAGTGCCGGCTTCAGCCGGCGTGAAGCCTCGCGCGCCGGGATGCCTTGGTAAAGCTGCTTGGTCGCCTCGACAATGATGACGCCGGCGAACGCCGGCCACATGATCCGCCCGAGGCGCTCCCAGGTAACGCCGCTGCCGAGCCACGGCTGCCGTCTGAACGGCGGCGCCGCCAGCGCCTCGGTCCACCCCAGCGGCGAGAACAGCGCTTCGCGCAACAGCGTGGTGAGCTGACCGCGCCCGAAGGGGCGGCCATAACCGAACGGTGTCGTTTCCGACCGCGCCCAGATGCCGGCCCGGTTCGGCACCACCACGATGATGCGCCCGCCCGGCGCCAGCACCCGCCAGATCTCGCGCAGCAACTCCGGTGCACGGGCGGTCATTTCCAGCGCATGCACCACCAGCACCCGGTCGATCGATGCGTCGGGCAGCGGCAGCGCCTCGTCGTCGACCAGCGTTGCCACGTTCGGCCCTTCCGGCGGCCAGTTAACCACCCCCTGGGCCGCCGGCATGAACGCGATGACGCGCTCGGCGCTGCGGCCGAGCTCGCGCAAATACGGCGTCGCGTAGCCGATGCCCAGCACCCGCTCGCCCGCCGCCGTTGGCCAGCGCACCCTGAGCGCCGCGCCGATTAGTCGCCGCGCGATGCGGCCGAGGCGGTCGCCGTAGAAGGCTCTGAGGTCAACCACGTCGAGGTACATGACCCCATCGTACCTCATGCGGATGGCACGAAGCGACGGCGGATGCTAGGCAGGGTACGCGATCGACAACGCGAGGCGCGCCATGGCCCTGGTCATCGAACAGTTCCTTTGCCGCACTGACAACTACTGCGTCCTCATTCACGATCCAGACGCTGGGCTCACCGCCTCCATCGACGCGCCCGAGGAGAAGGCGATTCGTACAAAGCTCGCCGAAAAAGGCTGGCAGCTCGACCGGATCTTCACGACTCACCACCACCAAGACCACGTCGAGGCCAACCTGCCATTGAAGGACGCGTACGGCTGCACCATCGTCGGCCCGGCCGAGGAGGCCGACAAGATCCCCGGCATCGACGACACGGTGAAGGGCGGCGACAGGTTCGCGTTCGGCGGCTTCGAGGTGCACGTCATCGACACCCCCGGCCACACGCTCGGCCACGTCTCCTATTGGATCCCTTCCGCCGCTGTCGCCTTCGTCGCCGATACGATGTTCGCGATGGGTTGCGGCCGGGTGTTCGAGGGCACGCCGGAGATGATGTGGGCCTCGCTCGACAAGCTGCGCGCGCTCCCCGATCAGACCGTCGTCTACTGCGGTCATGAGTACACCGAGGCGAACGCGCGCTTCGCCCTGAGCGTCGAGCCCGACAATCCTGATCTCGTTGCACGCGCCGAGCAGGTTAAGCGCCTGCGCGCGGCCGGCAAGCCGACCTTGCCGACGACCATTGGGCTGGAGAAGCGGACCAACCCCTTTTTGCGGGAAAGCGAGCCGGGCATTCGGTCGCACATTGGGCTGATGCACGCCTCGCCCGCCCAAGTCTTCGCCGAGCTGCGCAGCCGCAAGGACGCGTTCTGACCCTCCGGCCGCCCTTCAAACACCGCGGAAGCCGGGGCCTCTCAACCAAAAATGAACTGAGGGACTTGCGGGCGGCGGACTGGCGGATAGACAATGGACCGCCGCCCACGCCGGGGGGGGGCAGGAAACTGCTCTGAACGTGGGAAAACTGCCAGGCCCGGGCGCCGCGCCCGAAGGGAGGAACATGGCTGAGCCGATCAAGAGCGTGTTGCTGGTCGACTACGACAGCCTGCACCGCGGCCTGAGCGGCTCCGGCAAGGTGGCCGCTGGCCGCTTGGCGACCCATGCCTCCGCCTGGGTGTCCGCGATCGCGTCCGGCGCGTTGATCCGCTCCGGCGGCCGCGAGCGCGACATCGGCATGAAGCGTTGCTACGCCGATCCCACGGCCCTCGGCGAGGACCGCGACCGCTTCGCCGCCGCCGGCTTCGAAATCGTCCCGTGCCCGCCGGGAACCGGCGGCGTTCACACCGCCGACATGAACATCACGGTCGACGCGATGGAGTGCTTGGCCGACGCCTACGACGAGTTCATCGTTCTGTCGGCCGAGCCGGGTGTCGCGCCGCTCCTCACCCGCCTCAGGCAGAACGGACGCAAGACGGCGATCTACGCGGACGCGACGACGACGCCGGCCCACCGTGCGCTCGCCGATGCCGTGCTTGATAGTGCGGCGTTCGCGGAATTCCTTCTCGCTCGCGACACCGCCGAGGCGTCCACCGTATCGCCCGAGCGCAACGAGATCGAGGCGTTTGCGCGCAAGATCCACGCCGCCACCAACATTCCGCTGTTCTCGCCGAAAACCTTCGCCGAATTGTTCGGCTACCTGACCGAAGAGATCGCCACCAACGGCTATCACTTCCAGACCACGGCCAAGAACGTCGCCAATCGCCTGATCGAGAGCGGCCGCAGCGTCACCCGCCGCCAGGTTGTCTTCGTCGTCAAAGGACTGGCGCTCAGGGGCCACGTCTTCTCGACGAACGACACCCCTCGCGACCTCGCCGAGGCGTTTCTCGCCCAGGCCAGCTATCTGGTTGACAACGCCGACCTCACCCTGGACGACCATCAGCAGCAGCTGCTTAGGGCCTGGCTCGTCGACCGCGTGACGACCGGCGCGCCGCCGCCGGTCGCGCTTCGGGCCAAACCACCCGCCGAGCCGCCCAAACCTGCGGCCACCGCCTCGAAACCCCCCGCAATCGAAGAACCGGTGGCGGCTTCCGCGACCCCGCCGGCCCGCGGGCCGGCCGCACCGCCCGATTCGGCAAGGCCGGCAGCCCGCGACAGGGCCGCCTCGCAGGCCACCAGACCATCCGTCCGCGCGCCTGCCACTAAGCCGGCGCAAAGGCCTGGCGAGCCCTCCCGAGACGACGTGAGGTCCGGGATCGCGGCGCGGGTTGCAGCCGCGATGCGGACCAAGCCGGCGCAACCCCCGCCCGGCACGCCCTCACGAGACGACACAAGGTCCGGGATCGCGGCACGGGTCGCGGCCGCGATGCGGACAAAGCCCCCATCGCGAGCGGCGACGCCGGCCGAACCGCCGCCGCGGAAGGCCCCACCCGCCGGCGGCCCCTCAAAAGGTGCCGGCGCCGCGGCGGGAGACCCAATCGAGAACTCCATCCTGGCGGCAATTGCCGAAGCTGTCGACGTTCTGGTCGAGAGCAGCGCCGACAGGACCGGGCGAGAGGCCCCTACGCCGGCGAAGATGCGACCGGCTCAGCCACCGCCAGAGGCCAAGCCCAAGCCCAAGCCGAGATCGGAGGCCAGATCCAAGCCTACTGCGCAGGAAAAAGAAGAAGAAGACATCGGCGACGAGATCCAGCGGATCATCGCCAGCTACAATCGCGAGCGCCGGGACCCTCCGGGCGAATAGCGGGACACGCCCTCAGCCGTTGGCGAGATACTGACCGCCGTTCGCCGAGATCACGGCGCCGGTGATGAACGCCGCTTCGTCGGACACGAGGTAGTTCACCACCGAGGCGACCTCCTCCGCCGTGCCCAGGCGACCAACCGGAATCTGGGCAATGATGCCCTCCATCACCTTCTCGGGAACGCCGACCACCATGTCGGTGTCGATGTAGCCCGGACAGACGGCGTTGACGGTGATTCCCTTCCTCGCACTCTCCTGAGCGAGCGCCTTGGTAAAACCGATAATACCCGCCTTCGAAGCCGCGTAGTTTGCCTGACCGACCTGACCCTTCTGGCCGTTGATCGAGGACATGTTGACGATGCGGCCGCGGCCGCGCTCGCGCATGCCCTCGATGACCGGCCGGGTCATGGCGAACATTGAATCGAGATTGGTGCGGATCACCTTCGACCACTGGTCCCATGTCATCTTGTGAAACATGGCATCGTGGTTGATGCCGGCGTTGTTGACGAGCACGTCGATCGGACCATGGTCGGCCTCGACCTCAGCGACGCCGGCGGCGCTGGCCTCGACGTCAGCGACGTTCCACTTGTGGACGGCGATTCCCGTTTCCGCCTTGAAGTCCGCGGCAGCCTTGTCGTTGCCGTGATAGGTGGCGGCAACGACGTAGCCGGTCGCCTTCAGCCGTCTAGCGACTGCAGCGCCGATGCCGCGCGTCCCTCCCGTGACGATAGCGACCTTCGCCATGATGACTCCTCCCCTGGTCCTCGTCTTGTTGTGTTGCCGCCACGGTCAACGAGCATACGCCACCCCATAGGCAGAGGCTCGTCGTGGCGGGATGGCGGGCGCGCCTACGGACGCCGGCCTAGCGCTCCACGCACATGGCGATGCCCATGCCGCCGCCGATGCATAGCGTCGCCAGCCCTTTCCGTGCGTTCCGCTTCTGCATTTCGAAAAGCAGCGTGATGAGCACGCGCGCGCCCGACGCCCCGATCGGATGGCCAAGGGCGATCGCCCCACCGTTGACGTTGACGATCTCCGGGTTCCAGCCCATGTCCTTGTTGACCGCGCACGCCTGCGCCGCGAACGCCTCGTTCGCCTCGACCAGTTCGACGTCGTCGATCGACCAGCCGGCCTTCTTAAGTGCCTTGCGCGACGCCGGAATCGGCCCGGTTCCCATGATGGCTGGATCGACGCCGGCCGTCGCCCAGGAAACGATGCGGGCGAGCGGCGCAGCTCCCCGTTTCTCCGCTTCCTCCGCCCGCATCAGCACCAGCGCACCGGCACCGTCATTGATGCCCGACGCATTGCCGGCGGTCACGGTGCCGTCCTTCTGGAACGCCGGCCTGAGCTTGGCGACCCCCTCCATTGTTGTCCCTGGCCGTATGTGCTCGTCCTGGTCAACGACGACATCGCCCTTGCGGGTCTTGACCGTGAACGGAACGATCTCGTCCTTGAACCGGCCAGCTTTCTGCGCCGCCTCCGCCTTGTTCTGCGATTTGACGGCCAATTCGTCCTGTTGATCCCGGGTGATCTGGAACTCGCGCGCGACGTTCTCGGCGGTGACGCCCATGTGGTAGCCGTTGAAGATGTCCCACAGGCCGTCCTTGATCATGGTGTCGACCATCTGGAAGTCGCCCATCTTGACCCCGCCGCGCAGGTGCGCGCAGTGCGGCGCCATCGACATCGATTCTTGGCCGCCGGCGACGATGATGTCGGCGTCGCCGGTGACTATCTGCTGCATCCCGAGCGCCACCGAGCGCAGGCCCGAACCGCACAATTGATTGATGCCCCAGGCGGTCGTCTCCTTGGGCAGCCCGGCGTTGATCGACGCTTGGCGTGCGGGGTTCTGCCCCTGGCCGGCCGACAGGATTTGTCCGAGGATGACCTCGTCCACTTCCTCTGGCCCAACCTTGCCCCTCTTCAGCGCCTCGACGATGGCAACCCGGCCAAGCTCGTGCGCCGGCACGGTCGCAAAGGCGCCGTTGAACGAACCCACCGGTGTGCGCGCGGCACCAGTGATGACGACGTCGCTTGATGCCATTTGGGGAAGCCTCCTTGTTCGTACCGCCATGGCAAGCGCGTCCTCGCCAACCTGGCTGCGATAAGAAGGACTACAAACGCCACGGCTTTGCCTGTCAATCGCTGCGCTGCCGCAGGATCCGCAGGCAGCGCACAAAATGTTGGCGACGCTGAGAAAAAGTCCCTATCGTTGGGTGCGTCGCAGGATGCCGGCCGTCGCGGCTGGCGGGAAACGAGGCGGGACGCGGGTTCCCGCACTGCGGAAATGGCAGATAAAGAGCCCACCACGATCAAGAAGTACGCCAATCGTCGGCTCTACAACACCGGCACCTCGACCTATGTGACCCTCGAGGACCTGGCGGAGATGGTCAAGGGCGGCGAGGATTTCGTGGTCGTCGACGCCAAGTCTGGCGACGACATCACCCGCTCGGTGCTGACCCAGATCATGTTCGAACAGGAGAACAAGGGCCACTACCTGCTGCCGATCACCTTCCTTCGCCAGCTCATCAGGTTCTACGGCGACTCCATGCAGAACCTCATCCCGACCTACCTCGATTTCTCGATCGACTCCCTCGTGCGCGAGCAGGAGAAGCTCCGCGCCCAGATGACCAGCGCCTTTGGGCCCGCCGCCTTTGGGCCCGGCGCCCTCGACGCGATCAACGATCAAGTGCGCCGCAACACCGAGATGTTCGAGCAAGCGATGCGCATGTTCCTACCGTTCGGCAGCGGCAACAACCCGCCGTCTTCCCCCGGCGGCAATGATTCGGCGGCGGCCGAAAAAAGCGAGGGCGACATCGACGCGCTTCGCCGTCAACTCGACGATATGAAGAAGCGGCTCGACAAGTTGTCGAGCAAGCCCTGACTCGATCCAGCCGCTACGCCAGCCGTTTGGCCGGCATATCACCGGCGTCGGCGCCTGCCGGCCAGTCAAGCGTCACCGCGCCCGTGAAATTGCCCTGAAGGTAGTCGACGCCCCAGTCGGCAAGGATGCCGGCGGTGCTCTCGTCCTGGACCCGTTCCGCTACCGATTTGATGCCGAGGTTGCGGGCGAGGTTGATCAGGGTCTGCACGAACACCCGGTCGTCGCGGCTGCTCGCCATCTTTTCGACGAAGCCGCCGTCGATCTTGATCAGATCGACCCCGAGGTCGCGCAGACCGCGGAACGATGAGAAGCCGGCGCCGAAATCATCCAGCGCCACTTGGCAGCCGAGGTCGTGCAGCAATGAAACGAAGCGCGTCGCCTCATCGAGATTGCGCATGAGCGCGCTCTCCGTGATCTCGACGATCAGGCGCTTTCCAAGGTGCTCCCGCTCCGCGATCCGCGCCGAAAGGTGACCCATCCACTCACTGTCGCTGATCGTCTCCGCCGAGATGTTGAACGCCAAGCGGGCGTCCGCCGTGTCGGCGAGGGCATCGAACACCAGCTCGAGGGCTCGGCTGTCGATGAGGCGGATAAGACCCAGCCGCTCCGCCAGCGCTACAAAATCACCGGCCTCGCTGACCGGGTATTTCGGCCGCCGCATCCTGAGCAGCGCTTCGCGGAAAGCCGTCTGTCGGGTGTGGGCATCGACGACGGGCTGGAATCCGAGCACGAAGCGGCGCTGGTTGAAAGCCGCGACCAGATCGCTCGACAACTCGGCGTTTCCCCGGCGCCGATCGGCCCGTTCAGTCGACGGGTAATAAGCGACGAACCGCCCGTGTCCCCTGAGGCGAGCCAGATGCAACGCCTCCTGCACCCGCGCTACCGCCTCGCTGACGGAGCGCCCATAGCGCGGCAGGCCGACGCCGCCAATCGACACGGTCACCGCCACCGAGCCGGCCTCTGTGACGATGACGTCGGCACGCACGGCCGCGTGAAGTCGCTCCGCCGCCGTGTACATGTCGCGTTGGTTGCAGTTCTGCACGATCACGCCGAGCTTGTTGCTGGAGAACCGGCCGATGGTGTCACCATCCCTCAGAGTCGACTTGATGCGGCGCGCGACGGTCGCGAACATCCGGTCGGCGACTTCGAAGCCGTACGCATCGTTGATGGCGCGGAAATTGTCGACCGTAACGATCATGAACGCGGTCGGCGTGCGCTGACGCTTGGCGCTGACCAGGGCCTCGCCGAGCGTCGACAACAGGTAGGAGCGATTGAGGTAGCCGGTAAGCTCGTCGTAACGCGAAAGGAACGCTAGCCGCTGCTCGCGCTCGTAGCGTTCGTTGATGATCCGCAGCACACCGCACGCCCGCTCCGGCCGCCCGTCTTCGCCAGCGTACCAGCGCCCAACGTCCTCGACCACAAGCCGCCGACCGCCGCGCCGTCCATCCGGCAGCAGCGCATACTGGACCTCATAGAGGACACCGGATCCGGTGTCCTCTATCTTGCTGTTGAGCACGGCGTCGTGTCGGCTGGCGACGTTTGCCGGATCGAGCAGAGCGGCAAAGCCATGGCCAGTCGCAATCGCCTCTGTTGGCTTGATCGCGAGTACGTCCTCGACGTTGGCATCCCAGCGCAGCCGGTCGCGGGCGATCTCCCACACGTATGCGACCTCCTCCACCCCGGTGAGGATGTCGCGCGTGTTCAGCGCCCCGGTGTCCTCACTCGGCCGCGGCCGTGGCGCGACCGCCCCCAGCTCGACTGCCGGTTTGTCGGTGCTCTTCAACGACATGATCCCGCGGTCCATCCGAACGCGGATGGCCGATTTGGCATTGTCGTTGGGCAAACATTAACGAAGCATAACGCCCGGACCGGGCCTGCCTCGAAAGAGGAAGACCGACAGACATCGGCGTTCTGCTGTTTCACGCCAGTCGAGCCAGGTTCGCACCCAGTTGATCGCCGGTGCGCTTAGGTTTCGCTCTTCGGCTCCAGCACCTGCCGCCCGCGGTACATGCCCGACTTGAGATCGATGTGGTGTGGCCGGCGAAGCTCCCCCGAATCCTTGTCTTCCACGTATGTCGGCGGTTTCAACGCGTCGGCGGAGCGGCGGAAACCGCGCTTCATCCGCGACGTCTTGCGCTTGGGAACGGCCATCGTCTCGTATTCCCCCGAATTCGTTGCCGCGCCTTATAGCCACCCTCACGGATAGAGGCAATCGATGTAGGCGCCGGACGCGCGGGCGCGTGCGGCGACCGTGCGCGCGAGCCGCTGCATCAGATTCGAGGGGCGGGCGGGGTCGCGCACGATGGGATTGGGGAGGGTGACGGCGAGGAGGGCCGCCTGGCGCGCCGTCAGCGTTTTGGCGGATTTGTTGAAATGATGCCGCGCGGCGGCCTCGACCCCGAAGATGCCGGGCCCCCACTCCGCAATGTTGAGATAGATTTCCATCTCCCGCCGCTTGCCCCACACAAGGTCAGCATAAATAGCGATCGGTATCTCCAACGCCTTCCTCAGATACGACCGGGCCTGCCACAGGAATACATTCTTAACCGCCTGCATCGAAATCGTCGATGCGCCGCGCGACGGCCCGTCGGAGTCTTCGAGCACGGTGCCGAGTTCCGCCCAGTCGACGCCCCAGTGCGAGCAGAACTTGCCGTCCTCCGACATGATCACCGAGGCGACCAACGACTGCGCCACGTCGTCTAGAGAAACCCATGTCCTTTCAACGGGTTGTAGGGTGAGGCGGTCCCAGATCATCAGCGTCGAGACCGGCGGCACGAGCCGGTAGACCGGCACGAGAATCACCGGGATCGCGACCAGAATCAGCGCGGAAACCCAGAGAATCCGCCAGATTCGCCGCATGGTTAACGATTTCTTCACGCGCCCCAATAGCAACCGGCGAAAGCCTTGACCACCGTTGGGTTTCGGCCCATGCGGGGGCGATGGGCGGCGACATCGACGAGCGGCTGAAGCAGACGCAGCGGGCGATAGGCGACGCGCTGCACCGGCTTTTGCCCCGGCGCCGTACCGGCGATTTCCCCGCGCCGCCCCGAGCGCTGACCCCCGGCCCCCCCGGCCGGACCGACCGGCTCGCCTCGGCAATGGCCTACGCGGCGCTCGGTCCAGGCAAACGCCTGCGCCCGTTCGTGCTGATCGAGTCCGCCCGGCTGTTCGGGCGCGAGGGCGACGGGGTCGTGCGCGCCGCGGCCGCGCTCGAATGCGTGCACTGTTACTCGCTGGTCCACGACGACCTGCCGGCGATGGACGACGACGACATGCGTCGCGGGCGGCCGACGGTGCACAGGGCCTTCGACGAGGCGACCGCGATCCTCGCCGGCGACGCGCTGCTGACGCTCGCCTTCGCCATCCTTGCCGACCCAGCCACCGACGACGATGCGCATGTGCGCGCCGAACTCGCCACCAGACTCGCCGAGGCGGCGGGCGCCGGTGGCATGGCCGGGGGGCAGATGATCGACCTCGCCGCCGAGGGCGCCGACCTCGACCAAGCGGCGGTGACGGACATGCAGGCGATGAAGACCGGCGCGCTCTTTCGTTACGCGGCGGAGGCGGGCGCGATCCTCGG
>Ga0315553_10004490_pt1 | contig 10496 bp, 10 predicted proteins | sample SalMarSW160140MG_FD_203099 | JGI IMG/M metagenome (GOLD analysis project Ga0315553, IMG submission 203099) | Salt marsh sediment microbial communities from the Plum Island Ecosystem LTER, Massachusetts, United States - Salt Marsh Sediment SW1601-40 ... | reverse complement strand
TGAAGAGATCAAACCCCTCATTTTTTCGATGAATCCCTATATGGGCTATCGTTATCTCTCTCTCGCTATTGCTGAAAACGAAATGCAAAAAAGCCTCCATGATATACAGGGGATATGGGAGAAGCAGCTTCCCGGTTCCGAGTTCAATTACTTCTTCCTGGATGATGAATTTGACCACGTTTACCGGGCCGAGTTACAATTCAGGGAAACGCTGATCTATTTTACCATTCTGGCAATCCTGATCGCCTGTATGGGGCTTTTCGGGCTTGCTTCGTTTACCACCGGACAACGCACAAAAGAGATTGGAATACGAAAGGTTCTGGGCGCCTCCGGTGGGCGGATCATGGGATCCTTTGCATTACAATTTACCAAATGGGTATTCCTGGCAAACCTGATCGCCTGGCCTGTGGCTTATATCATCATGAAGAAATGGCTGCAGAATTTCAACTACCGGATTGATTTCCCCATCTGGATATTGATCATTACCGCTGTCGGGATCTCCCTGATCGCTATCCTGACCATAAGTTTCCACGCCCTCAGGGTTGCCAATACACCACCGGCAAAAACATTAAAATACGAATAAAAAGATGTTCTGGAATTACCTTAAAACGAGTTTACGCATTTTCTGGAGACAGCGGATCATTTCCCTGATCAACCTGGTGGGATTATCTGCCGGGTTAGCCGGATCGTTCATCATCCTGCTTTTCCTGCTCTCAGAAATTTCATTTGACCGCTTTCATAAAAACGGGAATACCGTATACCGGATCTTCAGTCACGATACTGTCCATCAAACAAAAATAGCAGCCGGTCCATACCTCCTGGGCAGATACATCCGGGAAGAGCTTCCGGGTGTGGAAGAAGTGGTATCTATCTATTTTGCAGAAGATCTCAACATCAGCATCGAAGATGGTCGAACCGACAGGAAACCTGAATTCATGGATGCACCACTGTTTCTCTGTGTCGATAGCGGATTTTTCAATGTGTTCACTTTTCCCGTCATACGGGGAAATGTTTCCATGCTGTTCCGCAATCCGAACGCAGTGGCTATCTCGGAAAAAATGGCTGAACGTTTTTTCCCGGGAAAAGATCCTCTTGGCAGCACACTCCAGATAGACCACAAGGGTGATGTATTCCACCTGACCATCCATGCTGTATTTAAGGATTTTCCCAGAAGTTCATCGATTAAGGCAGAATACATATCCGGTATTGATCTGGCATTTGATTTTATGGTAAAGGATATCATCACAACCGGGGAGGTAGTGACCGACGGAGATTATTACCGAAATGATTGGATGGCTCCCTTTTTCCCTACCTTCATACTATTTGGTGAAAAGGTGGATATCCCCGCAATAGAGAATATGATAAAATCGATCGCGGAAACTCACAGTCCGGATGATTCAAGAAAATTCAAGCTCCAGCGGCTGAGGGATATTCACCTCAATTCATCCGATCTGTTCACCATCTGGATCCAGGTTGGTGATAAGAAGAACCTCTACCTGTTTTTCATTATCGGATTACTGCTGTTGCTGGTTGCGACCAACAATTACATATTGCTGGCAACCGCAAGTTCACTGAAGCGTGTAAGGGAAACCGGGATCCGGAAAGTCACCGGAGCAATGAAAAAGGATCTCTGGAACCAGCTCATTGTGGAGAGCTCCTTATTTGCCCTGATCACTTTTCCATTTGCTCTGATCCTGGTTGAGGTCTCACTCCCGAAGGTGAACCAGCTTTTCGGAACAACCCTGGATCTCTATTCAAGCAACATCCACCTGGTCCTTTTATTTCTCCTGATCACCCTGGTTATTGGAATGGTATCCGGATGGTACAATGCGGTCTTTTTATCGCGATCAACCCCCGTTGAGATACTGAAAGACCAGTATACCGTCGGTCACAAAAAGAACCTGATGCGCAGGGGACTGATCATGATCCAGCTGATCACATTCACGGGACTGATGGTCTGTGCCGGTTTTGTTGAACGGCAGATCCACTACATGATGCACAAAGATCTCGGTTACAACAGCGAAAACCTGTTGAAGATCATGATAAAAGATGAACAATTTAAATCCAATTGCCGCATGTTTTGCCAGGAGGTCTCTACACTCCCCGGCGTGGTTTCCGCTGCCGGGACCATGTGGGCTCCTCCTTCTAACAGTGTGTTTAGCTGGCAAATCCCGAATCCAAACAATCCGGATGATAAGATTGTCCTGGATGTGATTAACGTGGATTATAATTTTATGGAGAGCATGGAATTCAGGCTAATCAGCGGGAGGTTCTTCTCCGAACAGCGGGGGACGGATGAAGAAACCATCATTCTGAATGAAACGGCAAGCAGGGAAATCGGAAAGGAAAACATCCTGGGATTGAACACATACCTTGGAGAAGTTATCGGGATCGTCGAGGATTTCTACATTCATTCCCTTCACTCTGCGGTAAAGCCCCAGGCTTTTCTTCTGGCTCCCCAGCGGGTCAGGGAGGTGGTGGTTCGGATTAAACCTGACCAGGATGTCCAGGAGATCAACCGTCAGATTACCGAAGTATATCACCGGTTCTCTCCCGATGCGCGGGTATCGGTCTTTACTTTTAAGGAAGAACTTTACGACATGTACCAAAAAGAGGTGATCCTTCGTAAAATACTGGTTTTCTTTACCCTTCTGGTTGTTCTGGTTGCTTCACTCGGCTTATTCGGCTTATCCATGTTCCTGTCTGAAATACGGACAAAGGAGATCAGCATCCGTAAAGTTCATGGTGCAGGTGTACCTCAGATCATCAAGGCAATCATGAGTGAATTTATGCTTCTAACCATCATTTCCTGGGTAATCGCCTGGCCCGTTTCCTGGCTGATAATCTCCCGCTGGCTGCATAATTTTCCCTACCGCATCGGTTTAACCTGGTGGATCTTTTTGTTTGCTGCTGGCGGATCCCTGGTGCTGGTGTTCATTGCCCTGGGGTACCAGTCTGTCCAGGCCATCAGGAGCCAACCCGCCCGGGCGTTGAAGTACGAGTGAGTTATGAATTTTGATTGATGTCTATTGGACTCTTCCGTAGGGATCTGCCATGGGCATGGCTATGCCACCTATGGGGCTTTGGAGATTGATAAATGAGTTGCGGGTTACGAGTTACGCGCTACGGGGAAAAAGGAGACGAAGAGACTTAGTGACTGAGTGATAGTGAGGGGGAGACTGTGTGACTGTGTGACTATGAGATAAAAAAGTACAGAGTACAGAGTTCAGAGTTCTACTATGAGTTACTATCGTCCGAAGCCCCGTATAAATAGGGACAGCTACCTTTTTGTAAATCCTTGAAAAATCAATTACTAATCGCCCAAAGGTCGAAGGATTTTGTGTTTGAAAACAAAAAAATCACGTGCAAAATTCTCAAACACTCGAAGAGTGTTGAACCGCCTCATAAGAATTGCTTATGAAAACCGGGATGCAGGAGTAGACAAAAAGATAAAATGCTGTCTGAGCCCACCGATATAACCACTGTACTCTCTCCTTCAACCTTTAATAACAACAAGGTATTAATAAGTTCAATTTTAGATAGACCGTCATAAACAAATAATGGGCGAGTTCATTTTATCTGTGGCTGCTGGATCCCTTGGTTTTCAAGAAACCACGAAGTGCGATGAGCACCATTGAAAATAAACAACTCGCGAATAATTCTTATGCAGCGGGAGCTTTCTTTTGCCATAGGCATTCCTATGGAACCTAATAGAAAAATGAGAGGTTATTTCTCAGGGCATTCGGGAGGGAATAGAAATTTTTATCCTTTCCTGAACTGTTTTGATCAGGCATGTTTTTTATATTTTTTATTGTAGGTCAATACTTGCATGATTTCTTAAGCAAGGGGCTTTGCCCCTTTAAACCCCACTTCATTTTTTGTCTTGACACAAAAAACGAAGCAAAAAAAGTCAAGGCTGCTAAAAATTTTATGGCAAAACTATCGGCTCGAAAAGCATGCGCAACCTAAACTCGAGGCTGTATCATAAAAATGGTTTACTGAAAGTGCTAAGTTGAATGCAAAAATCAATAAATGCAAGTTGGATTGGTTGATCACAATGGCAACTTATTTATGTAAACTTCAGTGACAGCGGTTAAATTATGTTTTCTTTGGTTCAAAAGTGAATTATGGAATCATGATCCACCCTCTCAGACAAGGTTGCTGGTATAGCCTCCCGGCTATGTCCTCCCGAAATTTTCTTCGCCTTGTTTTGCACATAAAATATTTAGAGGCCGATCCTTCGCCCTACCGGGCGATTGAGATTTATTTCTAATTAACTCAAGTTGCTAGTTACAGATGAAGTGCCAGACATATTGTATGTATAGAAAACACCTTTGGAGAACGACTTTCCAAGTCGTTTGCGCTCTCCAGAGCGCTCTGTAAACTCCCGCTGATGGCGGGAGGAGCGACTCGGAGAGTCACTCTCCAATGGGAAATTCTATAATTTAAGCAAATCATATAACTTTTTGCAATAGCTAGCAACTTGAGTTAATTAGCTACAATGCAATTTTTCAGAGTCTGATAATATTATCATTGTTCTTTTATAAAAAATTACTTAAGGACTCTGAAAACAATCCTCAAACACTCGAAGAGTGTTGAACCGCCTCATAAGAATTGCGTATGAAAACCGGGACGCAGGAGTAGGCAAAAAGATAAAATGCTGTCTGAGCCCACCGATATAACCACTGTACTCTCTTCTTCAACCTTTAATAACAACAAGGTATTAATAAGTTCAATTTTAGATAGACCGTCATAAACAAATAATGGGCGAGTTCATTTTATCTGTGGCTGCTGGGTCCACTGGTTTTCAAGCAATTCTTATGTAGCGGAGATTTCTTTGGTTACTTTCTTCATCATTGGAAGAAAGTAACCTGTTCGCAAAGGGTGCGAACAGTGACATGGATGGTGGTTTATAAATAGGGACAGCTACCTATTTATAGGAGGAATAAATTTCCATAGCTTGCTTTGGGATTTGATACCCGTGATTGCAGAATTGAACCAGGATTTTCTGAATTCTGTTTACTGAAAAATAATGCTTAAATTAGACTGATTAAATGGAGTGGTATAGTGGTATGATTACGGCGTACGATTCTTTTGTCATCTTCCCGGTTATTTTTTCAATTTCCAGATTAAAATTTTCAAAATTGAAATCGCAGATTGCGACATCAAGTTAGGGTTACCGTTGTAAGCTGCCATCTGTATTTTCAGTTTTAATCTTGAAAATGTATTATCTTTGTTCATATGACGGAAAAGAAGCTCAATATTAACGAGATAGTAAAACACTGGAGAGAATCTGCAGATAAAGATCATCAGACAATGGAGAATCTTTTCAGTTCAGGTGATTACCATTGGGCTTTGTTTATTGGCCATCTTGTGGTGGAGAAGCTGCTGAAAGCGTTGTATGTTAAACGTAAAGGCACACATGCTGTAGCAGGTCATGACCTGTTGAGACTTGCTTCCAAAGTTGACCTGGTCCTGACCGAAGAGCAGAAAGACTGGCTGGACAGGCTGACAACTTTTAATATAAACGCACGGTACAATTCATATAAACAAGAGTTTTATAAGTTATGTACAAAGGAATTTGCCGAGGAATGGAAGAATGTAATTGATAATCTGAGAGCATGGTTACTGAAACAACTATAAATATTGCAGAGAAATATATAAGCAATCTCCCAAGGGAGATGGATGTCAGGAAGGCCTATCTTTTTGGATCCTATGCACGTAGCAGGCATTCTGATGAGAGTGATATTGATGTGGCTGTTATACTAGGTACTATGAAAGATTTTTTTGAGACACAGATGCAATTACTTCGCATCCGGAGGAAGATTGATTTACGTATCGAACCACACCCTATCAGGGAAAGCGATTTTTCTTCCCTGAATCCATTTGCAAATGAGATTATGCAATCTGGTATTGAGTTGAAATTGAATGATCGTTCGATTTGATACTGCTCCCGGATAAGGGTATTTCAGCTCTTATTAATTCTATTCTCGTAACTATTTGACCTATTGTTCTTTGCATTTTGATTGGTATGATTATGGAGCTATGTTCTATGATCCGGCCCTGAGGAGTTGACATATGTGGGTACTGAAGTATACGATTTTAAAAGCTGCAATCGAAAATTCTGCAAAGATTACATCTGCTGAAATCCTGCGAGTATGATTCTATTAATTTTGGTCAATTTTAACCATTATTTGATTACCTTTGATTTATGATGACCAGGAATGATATAATAAACAGACTAAGAGAGCTTAAACCTGAGCTTCGAAAGGAGTATTCTATTAAGAATATTGCATTATTCGGCTCTTATTCGGATGATACCTTTACAGAAAATAGTGATATTGATCTACTGGTGGAGCTGGAAAAGCCAATTGGATGGAAGTTTTTGTCTCTGGAAATATACCTTGAGAAGATTCTTGGCCGAAAGATTGATCTGGTCACAAAAAATGCTCTGAAAGATCAGATAAGGGATGAAATCCTAAATCAGGTTCAGTTCATATAATTGAAGAAAGCTGGTAGAACATATAGGATGTACCTGGAAGATATACTAAGTTCAATTGAACGAATATCAGTATATACAGAGGGGTATACTTACACTGATTTCAAAAGAGATTTAAAGACAGTTGATGCAGTGATAAGGAACTTTGAGATTATTGGAGAGGCTTCAAAGAACATTCCGGATGAGATAAAGAGCAAGTATAAAAATGTTCCATGGCATGAAATGTACCTTCTTCGTAATAAAATTTCACATGAATATTTCGGTGTTGATTACGAAATAATTTGGGATATAGCCTCCAACTATTTGCCTGAAAATAAAACCGAAATTGAAAAAATCCTAAGGGCGGAATTTCAATAAGATGAAGAACTCTTCGATACTCAGATGCAATTACTTCGTATCCGGAGGAAGATCGATTTGCGCATCGAACCACATCCCATCACGGAAAGTGATTTTTCTTCCTTGAATCCATTTGCAAATGAAATTATACAATATGGCATTGAATTGAAATTAAATGATCATTCAGATTGATCCCTGTTCCCGGAAGAAGATTTTCCCTTATCTACCCAATTTTAGTACTTATGCAACTTAAAAATCTTACCGAAAAACAATATTTTTTCAGGAGTAGTTTTGTAATTTTTATGATTTTCTCAAATATCTAATTATCAAAATGTTGTATTTTGATATTAATCGTAAATTTCTAATTTTAAATAATTATACTTGCGTAACTATTTGATATATTGTTCTTTGTATTTTGATTGGTATGATTACGGGGCACGGTTCTATGATCCCGCAGTTTGTAGATGGTTCGTGCCAGATCCCTTAACTGAAATTTCAAGAAGTTGGACACCATATCAATATGCCTACAATAATCCAATTAGGTATATTGATCCGGATGGGATGACAGTTACAAAAACTGATAGTAGCTACACTGTTACTGGAGATGATGTCTTCACACTCATTGCTATGATGAAAAATGTTCAACAAGGATCCAGTTCGATGGGAAGTGTTTATGATGCATTGGAAGCAGCTTCTGAGGAAGAAGATGGTGAGGATTCATTTGCAAATACTATATCAGCTGTTTACACTAATCCTCAATTATCTGAAAGTGATGGTGGGTTTGATCATTTTGAAATCTCTGGAGATATTGAATTCGCAGTTTCTCAAGATGCCAAAAAATATTCTAAAGGATATGAGATCGCAGATTATAATGGACCGATATATATTACTGGGACACCACCAATTCCAGGATATGCAAAAGGTGGCAAAGTTCTACAAACAGGCGGTCGCGTACTTAAAAAATCTACCCTTAAAGCTTTAGGTTTAACAAAAGAAGAAGGGAAGTATGCAATAGAAAGTTTGAAAAAAGCCAATGGTCTACGAAGTGATTTTCATGGCAAAATATTAAGTAATGGAGATATATGGGATGATTTAGGGAATTTTATCGATAACTTATTTGATTATCTACATTAATTCTTAAAGGCATGGGTAATGAATATAGTTTTAAATATAGGATCTATTGTGAACTAATAGTTGTATCCCAAAATTCTACACCTGGTTTTATTTCTGAGATGATTCAAATTAAGCCTAGTAGATCGTTTAGTAAAGGCGAAACATTTAGAGCAAAAAAGTCAGGAACGGCAGGAAAAAGAATGCATAATCTCTGGGCGATAAAATCTCAAACAATAATCACTGAAGAAGAGAATATATCATCTCATATTGAATATTTTAAGGATTTACTTAAAAATAAACTTGGAATTATTAAGAGAATTAAAAGTGATCCAGAGAGTGAGATAAGCTTTTGGATTTGGATTGAAACAGATGGAATTGGTGTTAGCTTCGATATTCCAGAAAATGATTTAGCGTTTATTAGAAAAATATCAAATAGATTACAAGTATCAATCGTTAGTAACTCCAAATAATAATTTCTGAATAGCAGATATTGGCCGGATTTCCTTTTCTTGGCCAAATCATTTATCTTTATTAAGTGATTCACTTTTTAAAAATCATGATTTTCTAATTATCTGTACCTTAGTTCTTTGAATTAATGTTTGTATGATTACGGACTCCGTTTCTTCAAAAGTTTTTCAAAAAATTACCCTATTTGGTAAGTTTTTTGTATCTTTGTCACTACATGCGGATTATTAAGGTAAAAACACTTCTGGATCATTTATCTGAACCAAGGTATAAGAATGCTGAAAAGGCACTCTTGGCGTGGATTTATGAAGTTAAGTACTCGGATTGGGATAATCCAAATGAACTTAAGCTGAAGTATAAAAATGCAAGTATTATAAGTTCCAAACGGGTTGTATTTAATATAAAAGGGAATGATTATCGATTAATAGTGGATGTTGAATATAAATTGAAAATAGTTTTTATCGTTTGGTTTGGAACTCATAAGGAATACGATACACTTGATGCAAAGGAGGTAATATATGAATCCCAGGGTAATTAAAACGGAGAAAGAGTATAATCAGGCAGTAAGCAGGATTTACGCATTGATTCATTCTGATTCAGTACCTATCGAGGCTGGAACAGATAAAGGTGATGAACTGGAACTTTTATCCATCCTTGTTGAACGCTATGAACACGAACATTTCCCTGTTGAAGTTCCGGATCCGATAGAAGCGATACGGTTCAGGATGGAGCAGATGGGTCTGAAACAGAAAGATATTGCTCCTCTTTTTGGAGGGGAAACAAGAGTATCAGAAGTGCTTAATGGAAAGAGGTCACTTACCTTGAAAATGATAACGATGTTGAACAGGTATCTGGGGATTCCCTTTGAATCTTTAATCAAGGGAAATAAGAAGTTTGAACTGGATTCCAAAAGGAAGAAGAAAATCATGAGGATTCCGGAAATTAAGGAATTTTTAAGCAAAAGAAATACAGCAGTTTTGTAATTCTTAGTAATTTATCAAATATCTAATTATCAATATGTTGTATTTCATGATTTCCCTAAAATTTCCAAATTTGAAAAATCAAATTCTTGTAACTATTTGATATATTGTTCTTTATATTTTGATTGGTATGATTATGGGGATAATCTTTATGATTTCTATTGAAATAGCTTAATGTTTTGATATTCAAATAGTCTACATAGTCATTTCTATAGTTTATCATCCTCAGAGAATAAATCCCTGACTGCAGGATTTAATGGATCTTCTTTCTTCATTCTCTTAAGTAAAAATTCAATATAATATTGAAAAAGAATTAATAAGTTTGTTTTATTGACAGGTTAAACCAAAAATCAAAATCATGCTACGATTGAATCGTCCTTCTCAAGGATTAAGCACAATTACAGTTCTTTATAAATCTCTATTTTTTTCATTATTGATCCTTATGATGAATTTTTCCGTGCTGAAAGCACAGAAAAATGCTTTTACCATGGAAGAGGTAATGTCCTACCCTTTTCCTTCGGAGCTGTGTGCAGCGGCCACAGGTTCACGGATTGCCTGGGCATTCAACGAATCGGGATTACGCAATATCTATGTTGCCGAGGGTCCCCGGTTCGAGGTAAGGCAACTTACGCAATACCTGACCGATGATGGGCAGGCTATTTCCAGTCTATCCCTGTCAGCAGACGGAAAATGGGTCGTTTTTATCCGCGGGGGAGATTTCGGATCGAACTGGGATGATGCGTTACCGGTGAATCCGACATTCAGCCCTGAGCCACCGAAGGTTCAGATATGGAGCATACCCTTCGAGGGAGGTGAACCCATCCTGCTTGGTGATGGTGATAACCCGGTTATTTCTCCTAAAAACGACCGGGTTGCATTCGTAAAATCCGGACAGATCTGGACGGTTTCTATTGATGGCCGCAGCCCGGCAGAAAAGCTTTTCACCGCCCGTGGAAGGAACGGATCTCCCCAGTGGTCTCCGGATGGCAGCATGCTTGCATTTGAATCAAACCGCCAGGACCATGCTTTTATTGGCATCTTCAGGGATAAGGAGTCACCGATTCTCTGGATCGATCCCTCCTTTAACCGGGATGGCTCTCCAC
>Ga0315553_10004489_pt1 | contig 10496 bp, 13 predicted proteins | sample SalMarSW160140MG_FD_203099 | JGI IMG/M metagenome (GOLD analysis project Ga0315553, IMG submission 203099) | Salt marsh sediment microbial communities from the Plum Island Ecosystem LTER, Massachusetts, United States - Salt Marsh Sediment SW1601-40 ... | reverse complement strand
TTGTTGCCAAAAGGATGGAATAATAGAAATAGTTGATGAAATCATCTGGTATAACACTGCAAATCTTAGAGAAGTTATATCGAGAGGAAACTTCTAAAACAATATCAACCATCAGACTTACTGGCAGGGTCAGTGGCCCTGCCTTTTTTATTTCCGCCTCAATATATGGTATATGACATTATGTTAACTTGATTTAAGGTTTCTGCTATATATTCAAGGTCTATAATCCATTATAAAATGTGATGTATCTCCAACGTATCTGAAATAACGCTTGGCTGTCAAAACCTGTGATATACGTTTTCAACATTACAGACTCTAGTCCAAAGAAAAAGCGGCATTTCAAAACAAGAGACTTCGATACGTTATTGAAAGTATTTGATTCAATCCTGAGGGTATCAAAGTTGGGGGGTCTCTATTTTGATTTAGAGATGTAAACTGTAAAGGGGTCAGGTCTCCGGTTGACTTTTGATTAGTTTTTTGCTCAATTCATTTACTCTATTCCGGAACTTTCGATCCTTCAATAGCTTCTTCTTACCATTTTCAACAACAGTGCTCGCAGAACTATATTTCTTAAGATTGTAATCCTCACAAACATCCATAAAACCGTCACTTCTTATCATCTGGGTAAGATAGATCAATACACCTCTTGGCTCATTAAATGTTCCCCGTTTGGATTTTGCCAATTCTTCTTTTGTAATACCGTTGGTTCTGCAAACAAGTTCTTGTATCCTTACTAATTTCTTATTTCATCTCCAATCAAAAATCAACCGGAGACCTGACCCCTTTATTACTGATCTGCAAAAGGCTTTTACCTGGAAAGATCTCCTTATTGTAATCATAACTACCATAGGAGCAACAGGCTTGGCCATTTGGAAATTTGGGAAGAACGAATATTAAAATAATAGCCATGCCTCATGTAATTGAGTCATATTTTTGCTTCTTCACAAAATCGTTGGTATTCAACTGAGATAGAAATAGAAGGAAAATAATTCAATTAACGGACTCTCTGAATAAACTGCATCAGTTCAAACACGAGGCCACTGGTTTCTAAATCCATATAAGCGACTTTAAGCATTCCCAAATCAGATTTCATTTGTACGCTGGCACCTTTTTCCTTGAGGTTCTCGATATCCTCCTCCAGATTTTCCACTGCAAAGGCTAAATGCTGAATACCTTCTCCTTTGTCGTCTAAAAAAGCCTGATGAGGAGAGTCACCATTAACAGGCTGAATAAATTCCAGTTCCACACCTCCGACATTCACGGCTGCAATCTTAAAAGTGGCATTCATTGGTTTGCCTTTATACCATTCTTTTGCCCCGGCAGGAACAGATCGATGTTCAAATGGGCCAATACCAAATGATAATAACTTTCTAATTGTCTCATCCATGTCTTTAACAACAATTCCAATCTGAGTAAGTTTTGAAAATGGATTACTACTTACTTTGGGCATTGTTATTCCTCCAATAAATGGGCTCAAACTTATGATAATATTTCAATCATGAAATTTAATTTATATTAGATCATAAAACAAGGATTGATTTAATAATAAGATAATTGCTGCTTGTGAGTGGGACGCCCTTAACTTTCTAAAATTCATGCCGGTATAGACAAAATCCAGCAAAAAATTGACAGTTCCAGATATCTTTTCAGACCCTCAGGATATCAGCCAGTCAGAAACCCTGTGATATGTCTGACTTCACAATAGTTTTTGTCAATCATCTCCACTCACATCCATCCTAGACAAGCCTTCTGCCCTATCCCTTTACCTCAAGTCCACACCGTGGTCAATAACTCCTCAAATCTGTATATGTGTAATCAGGCCCCTCACTGTCCTATGAAGAGAATATAACTAATTCAATAAGTATAGGGGACGTTGTTGACTAGCATGACATACTCAATCTTGGCTCATTCATTCCTCTCGAATATTCTCGAAATAGCGGAGGTTGTCACACCTAATTGGCGGGCAGTTTCGGCCATGGTAAGACCGTAATCTTCAACCAGGTCTCTTGCCAATTGTACCCTTAATCCGGGAAGTCGATCTCGACGATCCCCCCCTTTTAACGCTTCACATGATGCAGAGTACCCGGAGAATCTAATCTTGCTTGTCTGGGCATGAAATCTTGCCGCCTTGGCCGCATCTATTTAATCCTTCACCCGATGGTCATTATAATCGGTCACGCTAGTCAACAACGTCCCCTTAGTCGCTAATCTGTGATTGTGTGCGAAATAATTGTTTTTATGAATTCATTTTGATAGGAAGGTTTAGATTCCCCTTTTAAAAAATTGGCATTCCATTGAATCATGTGTCTCTTTGAGGTGAATCGGCAGGTATGGAGATTCTTTGTCAGGATATATGGAGATACATACCATTTAGGCAGCAATGCAATTCCCAACCCGGCTTCTACAAGATCCACAATTGTTTCAGGATAGGGTATGGTCATAAACCTTCTGAGACGAATACCATTATCCTTAAAATAGTTACTGCCGGTTTCAGTCAGTGCGATATAATCAACCCCTTCAAAATCTTCAACACATAAATATTTTCGGTGAGTTAAGGGGTGATCGCCCGACATGACACATACAAGTTCATCTTCGAATATTTGAATATAGGATATTTTATTATTAATTAGATGATGGGAAATCCGAGAAATGAGTCATGAGTGATGAAAGATCTATAGCCCGCAAATGCGGGAGATATAACACCGTGTCCTGTTAAGGCAGGTAGCAAACCCGTCCGAAAGTGGGTAGCTTTCACTTCATCTAGAGTTTCGACTACGTATCGTTATGTTGTGCGTTTGGTTATGTTGTGAGTATATATGCCTTCCCATATAATTCCCAGAAGAAGTTTTACGACCCTTCCATTTAATTCATCTAATTCCTGCATTTTGAGCTGATTTGGTTATTCTAGGCTATTTTCTCAGAACAGGAGAAAGTGGCATGGAGGAAATCCAATGTTGGCATTGTGGTGATTTATTCCCAAAGAGTCCGAGGCACAAAGAGCAATATTATTGCATGAAGCCTACGTGCCGAATGGCCAGGAAGGCTGCCTGGAAGAGGAAAAAGATGAAAGAGGATCCGGAATACCGATTGAACCAGAAGCTGAGCAACAAGAAATGGGCAGAGGCTAATCCGGGCTACTGGAAAGAGTACCGCAGGAGAAACCCTGAGAAGGCTGAACGGAATCGGATTCTTCAAAGGATTCGAAACAGGAGGAGACCGAGGCGGAGTCAAATCGATGCCAGGGGGGATCCGCCATTGATTGCAAAGGTGGACGCGTCAATCTCTGGCAAAATCAAGGTAGTTGGAGAGTTTTATATGGTTCCGGTGATTGCAAAGGTGGACGCGTTAAAAGTTTATATTTATGAGATTCCAACCCCTTACCAATGATTGCAAAGATCGACTCGATAGGAGGTTGAGAAAGAGTGTGTTAATCCGGTCGTAAATCCTTTCAAAAAGGAGGCGGCCATGGTCTTCAAAAGGGTTCTTAACCCCAATCGATTAAGACGCATTGAGGGTGGGTTCAGCTTTATTCCTCATAGGTTCCTCACCGATGGATTTTTGGCATCCCTCAAGCAAATAGAAATCCTTTTGTATGTCTTCCTTATCCTTGCCTCTGACCACTGTGGCCTGTCTTTTTACTCCTATGATGCCATCTGCTCTTTTCTGCAAATCAGCCTTGATGAATACATTGAGGCAAGAGACGGGCTTATAGACAAAGATCTAATTGCCTTTGACGGCACCCTTTTTCAAGTCCTCAATCTTCCTCCACATCCCCTAGAGACACCGCAGAGAAACAAACACCGCGCTCGAATCTCAAACCTGATCCAACACTCCCTCTCGGAGGCAGAAAGTGGCCGATAAGGAAACCACTATGCTGGTGGAATCGATCCTGGAATATATGGATTGGATGAAATCTATGGAGGAGCATAGAGGACGGCCCAGCAGCTTACGCTACCCCCAGATCCTGATGGACTTTATCCTCTTTGTCATCCGTAAGGGCGTTGCCCACAAAGATGTGTTCACCCTGGACACCCTCAACGGATTTAAAGCCTATCGCGGCTACAAGAGTGCATACCGTGCCATCAAGGCCCTCTCCGAGTACCTTTACGGTCAGGGAAAAATCGATCGGCCCTTACAGATTCCAAAGCCTCAGATCCCCTTGCCGGATCTCTATGAAGACTATCTCCTCTACCTTCAAAACATCCGGCAGATCTCACCAGGACACTTCAGACAGGTAAGAAGGATGCTGAATCTATTCCATGGGTATCTTCAGAGAGTTCAGATCGAGCTTCCCGAGTTGAAGATTGAAGACCTCGATGAGTTTATGGCAGAGTTTAAAGTGGTGGATAACGCCATGAGGATATACCGTTATTGTCTTCGAGGCTTTTTGAAGTATCTCTATCATGAGCGAAGAATCATCAAAAAAGACCTTGCCCCGCTTCTTGTCAATCCTCGATGGGTCGCAACGTCCAAACCGCCCAAGTTCCTCCGGCCTAATGAACTCAAAAGGCTTTTCGCCGGTCTCGAACTCTCTACCCCTGCCGATATCCGAGACTATGCCATTGTTCATCTGGCATACTTTCTGGGGCTGCGACCGGTTGAGATCAGCCGGATCACATTCGATGACATCTCTTTTAGCAAGGCGGAATTGAGCCTAAGGAAGAGAAAGGCCGATAACCCCATCCTCCTTCCTGTTCCTGAAAATGTGCTTAAGGGCATAGCGGCATATGTCCTCAAAGCAAGGCCCAAGACGAACAACAGACACCTTTTCCTGAGTTTCCACTTTCCCTATGGACCCATGGCCTCGGGCACTGTGATTACCCATCTGTCAAAAATCATGAAAAGGGCAGGGCTTGACTCTTCAGGCTATTGGCTTCGGCATACCTATGCTCAGAATCTTTTAGAGGCAGGTCGATCTTTCTATGAGGTTAAAGAGATGCTGGGCCATGACAGTATTGAATCCACCGGCGTCTATCTTCATATCCACACAGAGTTGATGAGAAAGGTGCTCTTTAATGAAACCCTTTGAAAGTTTTCTGTCGCCGCAAATCAATGAGTTCATCGCTTATCGCAAAAGCCGGGGATACTCTACTGAACGGCGCAGATTCCAACTTCTTGCCTTTGATCGATATGTAAAGGAGACAGGGGCCGATTGGAACTCCCTTACGCCCTCTTTTTTTCTTCAGATGAGGGCCGATCTTGATAAGGCGCCACGGCTTGCCAATAAGATCTTCACCCTACTGCGCCTCTTCTTTCAGTTTCTGATCCGCCGCGGATATGTGGAGGAAAACCCCCTTCAGGATATTCCCTTGCTCAAGGAAAACACCGTTATCCCCTTTGTCTTCTCCTCAGAACAAACCGATCAATTACTCGCCGCTGTCTGCAAACAAATCCACACAAAAGAAAGCTGTTTCTTGACCGATTTGGCCATCTACTTGGCCCTATTGATTATGGCCAAATGCGGCATGCGCATCTCCGAACCCCTAAGGCTTTTGCGCCACCACTATCGAAGAGACGATGGCACCCTGTATATCGAGAAGGCCAAGTTTAAAAAAGACCGCTTGATTCCGGCCCCAAAAGCCGTGATGAGGGAAATCGAGAACTATCTCTCGGTTCGGCAATCCCTCCGCCCTGATGATCAAAACCCCTATCTGCTGGCCGGAAAGGGAGAAAGGCCTTTAAGTGCTTACCGGATTCGTTCCACATTCCATCAGGCGGTTAAAGATATCGGACTTCAGCAGCAAAAAAAGGTCATGGGCAACATGAACTTCAATCCTCCCGTGCCACACTCTCTGCGTCACTCCTTTGCCATCAATACGCTACAAAACATCATCGAACGGGAAGATCCCGCTCAGGATGCCCTCCCGGTACTGGCCGCTTATCTGGGACACAACAATTACATCGGTACTTCCGTCTATCTGAAAATCGCAGATGCCCGGAGCCGAAAGAATCTATATGACTTCACTCTCTGGCAGGAATGGTAAATATGAAGCTCTCCCCTTCAATCCATCAGTTCTTCGATAACTATCTTCCAAACATCAAAGGGATGAGTCAAAATACCATCCAATCCTACCGGGATACCTTTAGGCTCTTCCTCCCCTTTGCTGCAGATTACTATGGTATTAAGATCAAATCCCTAAGACTTCAACAGATCACGCCGGTCTTGATCATCGCCTTCCTCGAAGAACTCCAGAATGAGCGAAAAAACCTCCCCAAGACCCGTAATCTTCGCCTGGCCACTCTCAAATCCTTTGCGAAAATGATCCGGCTCTTGTATACGCAGCATCGGGATCTGGCTGAAAGCATCCTCAGTATTCCACAAAAGCGCTTTCGCAAACCCCTCATCAGCTTCCTCTACCAGGAAGAACTCCTCAAGGTCTTTGAGGCCGTCGATCTGAGAACAAAGGAGGGCTTCCGGGATTATACGCTTCTCCATCTCCTTTATGACTCAGGGGCTAGGGCAACTGAGATCACAACCCTGAACCTGGACTACTTCAATCTCCAGCAAAAAACCCTTGCCATCTTGGGCAAAGGAGACCGATTCCGTCTCATACCGTTAGAACGGCAAACTTCCCAACTCCTAAAGCGCTATATCCAAAAATACCGGTCCACACCAAAACCACTCTATGCACATCGCCTCTTTATCAATCAACGGGGTAAGGAGCTGACTCGACACGGCCTGTATCGTATCTGCAAAAAATATCTCTCCAAGGCCCTGCCCCCTAAACGCCTCAAGATCATCAACCCCGTTCACTCCTTCCGCCACTCTCGAGCAGTGGATCTGCTTTATCAAGGAAAACCCTTAACCGAAATCCGCAATCGCTTCGGCCATCATAGCGTTCAATCTACCACCATCTATCTCCATCTCGATCTCAATCGCCGCAAACAGATACAGAATCAGTTCATTGAACACATGGATTCTGTTCTAATAATAGATCCGAAAATAGAAAAACTCCTTGGTTGGAAAAACGGCAAGGATATTATGAAATGGCTGGATAAACTCTAGATCCCGTGCGAGGCCCTCAGCCATATACGCAGAGGTGGCAAGAAAGGAATTAACTTATGTTGTCAGTTCAAAAAACAATCTACCTGAAATCGCCTACAACTATTTGTATTTTAAACCGATTTTGCGTTTCTCTGGCCGTAATAGAATAATCCAATTATTTAAACAGGTTAGATCCACTCGCAACATAAGTATCGTAGTCGCCACTTTGGGGTCACCCGATTTTGTTAGGACTGATAAATGTAACATGAAAAGCGGATAGAATTTCATGCCATACAGTGGTATTAGACTTCTCATCATTAGGGTATCTCACTACCAAGTTTTGGTTCCATATTTCGACTGGACTCAGCCAACTGTTTGAAATCTAAAAACAAAGTGTCGTAATGCTGGTTTGGCATTTTTTTGCTGCATTGCTGGTTATATTCTAATCAAAACCTGTTCTAAGATTGAGCTAAAATCGCTGAAAGGAGAACACCCGCAAATGAAGCTCCGCCTTCTAATGAACAAAGGGGAAAAGGCCCTGTCTTTTGACATCAAAGGTGACGCTGTCTCCATTGGACGATCTAATGAAAACGATATTCAAATCCATGACAAGTATGTTTCCCGTAACCATCTAATGATATGGAAGAAAGGGAATAGATTTTTCCTTAAGAATTTAGGAAACAGAAACGGCACCGAAGTAAATAGTCATCGAGTACCCTCTGGCGCCATTGTTGAAGTGAAAGAAGGGGTCGCCATTGTAATTGGCATGAGCGTATTCTGCATTGGCGAAGGGAGTTCAGGGGATATGTTTGCCTTTCTTGAGTCTCTCGATTTCTGTAAGGAAGGTTCGAGTGATACAAGTACGGTCCTCTTAGAAGATACCATTTATGATTTTCTTCAGTAATCTTCACTTATAGTGAACCATAGACAACCCTGATTCGTTATTGTTTGAGATGCTCTCATTTAATTTGGTTATTGAAGCCCCCGCCCACCCAATTGACCGCACATACGTTTACTACTCATTGAGCCAGCCTCGGTCTCGCAAATAAGGCCAGTAATGGGGTAATGGGGTCAGGTTTCCGGTTGACTTTTATTGATCTTTGTCAACAGTCAAACGGAGACCTGACCCCTTCATCCGCGCCTCCGTCGTCAAAACGATGTCCACTTCGTTATTGCACGTATGACCTGGGAAAAGCCATATCACGAAGGACCGGAATCCCCTTTGTCCCGGCATTTGCCCAAAAAACAGACAAGACCCACCACGGCCGCATGCTACCCCTTTATTAAAGGATCAAGTATCTTCGGGGGGGCACGAGGTTTGATGTTTTGTGACCATTCAAAGCGTTCTGGCAATCCAGCGATATGCATTACGTCTGCTTTAACCTCATGTATGTTTAGGTTGGCCGTATCACACAAATTAAGGAGATGCCAAAAAATTCCATCTAAATCCCGTCTAAACTGAGAGGGAGTCTTGCCTCGATCCCTTTCAGCTAACTCCCAACACAGCTTTAGGCGGGGATCTAATTCAGTTGTCATTTTGAACCCCCTTTTTGTGAAAGGTGACTTGTATGGCCACAAGGGCTATAAATCAGAGAATGAAATACCCATAATCATGGTATTTCATATTCTGGACGGATTTTATGTCTCCCATATGGCTGTGCTTATTGCTCTGCCTTTTTCTTCTCCACCTTAGCTGCTTCTTCTTCTCGCATCTTTTTTTCCATTTTGGCCAGAAGCTCGGCTGTGCTTTTTCTCAGATCTTTAGTCCCCCCAGTTCTTTGAAATGCTATAGCCGCAATGATCAACGCAACAATGGCAACGACAAAATTTAAAATTTCCATAATTAATCCTCCCTTCTTTTTTAGTTAGTTAGGGCCGCCCTCAATCACATCCCCTAAGTTGACACCGATTCGGTATTCCATTTTTCGGTCATCAGGCAATTCTTCGTTTCTTTCTGCCATCTCACGTTGGATTTCAACCACAGAACTCACAGCTTGTAGGATACGCTCAAACTCAGCAAGCAGGTTATCTCCAGGCGAATCGATGACTCTTCTCTGGTACTTGGTAATGATAGAGGACATCATTTCCCGGTGGCCAGTTAGGGTGCGGACGGTTGCATCATCATTTTCACCCATCAGGCGACTGTAGCCAGCAACATCGGCACTTAGAATGGCAGTGAGCTTACGTTCAAATTCTTGGGGACTCATCGGATTCCCTCCAAATAACAAAAGCCTCCAAAAGGTCAAATGACCCCTTAGAGGCTATATTTTCCATCCCTTCTTAAAACCTTCTTCCATAGATTACTCCAGAAGGTTAAAGGTTAACGGCAAAAGTTGATGATATTTAATGAGAATTTAGGATAGTTGAATGTGAATTGTCAAGATATTCTTGTTTTTCCTCTGAGGACACGCCGAACTGGTTATGACTACAGACTGTAACCTTCAAAAACACCGAAGTATGGACTAGCCCTAATGAGTCTTTGCTTTTAGTTTTCGCAATAATCAAAGACAATATTTACCACAAGATTACTCTCTTGTTCCTCGGAGAAGTCGCCCTCCAGGTAGGTTATTTCCCCCTGATATTCTTCCTTAACCACCCATTCGCCATCCTTGTCTATTTCTATAAGACTCTCACAACACGAGGAGCAAAACGGGCCGTCTTGTTCTCGGTCGCCATCCCACACATAAGGGATCCAGCCTGTACTGACTGCATTTTCAACCGAATCGATTTGGATTCCGCAAATAGCACACTTCATGATATTTCTCCTAACCTCAGGTTAGTATTACAGAAAAAATCTTGCCGTGACAAGGGAAACATTAACTGTGCTTGGTTTGTGGGCTGAAAATAAGTGCCAGACCGTCAATATCCACATTCCGAGCATACAATTCTCAGTTGTTTGCCGTTGTGAACAACAATACTATTTCCGAGGAAATACCCAAAGGTTACTCTGTGGCCACAATCCAGAATGAATTTTCTGCCAAGCACTCTCCGCGATATTAGGTCGGACCAAGCGATCTTATTGATATTTAAAAAATATCGTTCAAAAAATGGGTGTTCTGAAACCTTAGAAGGCCATTTTCAGGTGAAAAATTGAGCCCGTAAGGAACCACCGGTTCACGAAGTTCGTAGGTTTTAGCGCCTCCAGCAATCTTCCGACCTTTGCCTTTATTCCAAGCCTTTTAATGGTAGCCTTAATAAATCCTTTACTGCCAACTGCTATACTCTCTGTCCATTTCCTTTCTCATGATTGTCTGTGCGTAATATTCCACACATATCAGGGTATATAGTATCTATTTGCCCTTGGCATTCTATTACTGCAACCTTAGAATATCAATGGTTCATCCGGTTAATGAGTACGTGATGATATGAGGTTACACCTCAGTTGAAAGGCGAGCGAATGGTGATGAAATCTTTTCTTCGATTCCGAGTCTCCCGGCCTGGTCATTTCAAACAGTTACGGACGGGTGATGCCTCCCCCCTCCGCTGTTCTTCCCGCTTCTCTGAAGCGGGA
>Ga0315553_10004488_pt1 | contig 10497 bp, 14 predicted proteins | sample SalMarSW160140MG_FD_203099 | JGI IMG/M metagenome (GOLD analysis project Ga0315553, IMG submission 203099) | Salt marsh sediment microbial communities from the Plum Island Ecosystem LTER, Massachusetts, United States - Salt Marsh Sediment SW1601-40 ... | reverse complement strand
AGGCAGGTAAGCAATTAGCCGGCAAGCTTTTAGAAACTTTAGATTTAACTTCTAATTCTTCTTTGGTTGTTTTGGCCATTCCGCGAGGGGGAATAATTATTGGTTCTCAATTATCTTTGGCTTTAAAATGTCCTCTAGATGTTGTTGTTACCAAAAAAATTGGGGCTCCTGGTAATCAAGAATTGGCTATTGGGGCCGTAGGTTTGAAGGGCAAAACTGTTGTTGATGAGAAATTAGCCATGCGAGTTGGTGCCGACGAAGCTTATCTCCAATCGAAAATCGCCAATCTAAAATCTGAAGTGGCCAGGAGATTTAAAGAGTATCATGGTCAGAAATCAGCCATCAATTTAAAAGATAAATTGGTAATTATCACTGATGATGGAGTAGCCACCGGAGCAACGATGAAAGCAGCCATTGAGATTGTAAGACAAGAGAACCCGCAAAAGATTGTTGTCGCTGTGCCGGTGATTGCCAAAGAGGCTTTAAAAGAGATAGAAGATTTAGCTGATGAAGTCGTTTACTTAGAGGCTCCGGAATTATTCTTTGCTGTTGGCCAGTTTTATCAAAATTTTGAACAAGTCAGTGATGAAAAAGTTAAGGAGTTACTTCAATGAAGTTGATTATTGGTTTAGGTAATCCAGGGGAAAAATATCAAAGAACCCGTCATAATTTAGGTTTTATGGTTATCAATGAGTTGGCAGAAAAGATATTGCCTTTGTCTAAAACTAAATGGCAAAGGGATAAAAAAGCTAATTCTCTGTTGATTAAAATAAATTCTCAATTAATCCTAGCCAAACCACAGACAATGATGAATACTTCTGGTTTTGCTGTTGCCAAACTAGCTTCTTTTTACCAAGTTGAACCTTCTAATGTATGGATTATTCATGATGATGTTGATTTACTTTTAGGTAGAATTAGAATTAAAAAAGGGGGAGCGACGGCCGGGCATCATGGAGTAGAATCAGTCATTAATCAATTAGGCACTGAACAATTTGTTAGATTTAGATTAGGCATTGGTCATCCAGGGCGAGGCAAAGACCATTTGGTGGAAAAATATGTTTTGAAAGAATTCAGCTCTAAAGAAAAAAGTGAGGTTAAAAAAATGATTAAAAAAGTGATAGTGGCACTTAAACTCTCTCTTAAAAAAGGTCTAGATGTTGCCATGAATGAATTTAATCAATGAAAAAACAATTTTTTTCTCTAGCTTTGGTTTCTACTTTTCGCCGTTTAGCTTTTGGTTTATTAGCTTTGTTTTCCCCTGTTTATATTTTCCGGCTTATTTTTAATATTTCTTCCATAGAAGCGACGATTAGGACGGGGATTATCGGCGTTTTGGTGTACATGATTTTCTTTTGTTTGATTAAACTTTTAAGCTTTCCTTTGGCGGAAAATCTCTCTTTTAGGTTTGGCTTTAAAAATGTCATTGCTTTTTCTTTTATCCCTTTCTTTCTTTATATTACTTTTTTAATTTTATCTGAGAAGCAATTGTTGTTTTTGATTTTGTCAGCCTTTTTTGGGGGTTTGCAGGCAGGACTTTTTTGGTTTGCTTACCATGGGATGTTTGTTAAAGCAGTTAATGAACATTGTTTTGGTTTTCATGAAGGAATTTGCCAGGGTTTGGGTATTTTAACCTTGTTGGTAGCGCCGATTCTCGGCAGTTTGTTGATTTTCTTTTTTGGTTTTATCAGTTTGTTTTTAACGGCTGCCTTTTTAGTTTTACTGGCATCTTTGGCTCTTATCTTTGCCGCCAAAGATAAACCCTTCCATGACGCCCGTTTTTTAACCTCTTTCACCTTATTTAAAAAGCACCCTCAGACTTTTTTAGCTTATTTAGCCTGGGGGGGCGAAACATCATTATATAGCAATCTTTGGCCGGTTTTTTTAATTCTAATTTTAGGCGATATTCTTTCTTATGGAAGTGTCATAACGATTGGCATTTTGCTTTCAGTTTTAGCCAGTCTTTTAATTGGTCGTTGGGTAGATAAGGCTAAAGGCAAAAGGATTTTAACTTTTGGTGTTGTTTTAGGAGGTTTTTCCTGGCTTTTAAGAACCATCGCTTATTTTCCTCTCTTAATTGTTTTTGTTGATAGTTCTTATCGTTTAAGTGAACAAATGATGGCCATCCCCATGGATGTTTTTTCTTATAAAAAAGCTATTAGCGGGGGGACAAGCCAGGCTCTTTATTTTCGAGAAATTGCTTTGAATTTAGGAGTCCTTCTTTTTCTCCTTTTAGCCGCTCTTATGATTTTTTTCAGATTGCCTTTTTGGTCGATTTTTATTTTAGCCTTTTTGGGAACATTGGTACCTCTTTTAGTAGTTAAAAAAGTTTAAATGAATAATAATAGTAATAAAAATTTCCATTCTTTAAAAGATATTTTGGCTAAAATTAATCTTCAGGAAGATAAATATATTAGTCGAGAATTTCAAGATTACGGCTATCATTTAGCCGAGGAATTAAACGACTTGAAGTATAAGTCTTTATACATTAAATTAGCCAAGGAATTACCCCGGGTTCTATTAGAAAAAGCCAGAAATTTTGTCAAAGATGCTTATCAAGTTAAAAACCCAGCCAAACTTTTTATGTGGAAGTTAAAAGAATTGAAAAAAGAGCTAAAGAAAGATGAAAAAAAGTAATTTTAGTAATAGGGTTTATCAAGTGGTACAAGAAGTTCCAGTCGGGAGAGTTGTAACTTATGGTCAAATTGCTAAGAAACTAGGGAAACCAAAGACGGCCCAAGCGGTTGGTAAGGCCCTACACCAAAATCCGAATCCGAAGGAGATTCCTTGCCATCGGGTAGTTAATCATTTTGGTAGAGTCGCCAAAAATTATGCTTTTGGTGGTGAGATAGCACAGAAAAAACAGCTAATCGCTGAAGGAATAAAGTTTAAAAATAAAAATTATGTCAATTTAAAGTATATTACTATACTTTAAGATATATTTTGATATATTAATTTAAAACTATTTTTAGTGCTATACTAAATTTATACGTTATAATTTATGTTTAAAAAAGAAATCAGAAACTATCTTTTAGTTCTTCTTGCTTGGTTGACAATAATTACCTTTTTAAGATGGCAATGGCAATGGAATTTGATTTGGTTTTGGTTGGGAGCTTTTATCGGCATCTTTTTAATTGACATCGATCATTTTATTTATTTTTTCTTCACTAATCCTCATGAGTTAACCAGTCAACGAGCCCAACGATTATGGCAACAAAAACGTTTTAAAGAATTAATTGTTTTAACCTCTGACACAAGTGGGGAAAGGATAAAACTAGCTTTTCATAATGTTTTATTTCAATTAATTCTTTTGGTTCTTTGTTTTTTTGTTTTAACTTCAACCGGTAGTCTTTTTGGGGCCGGCTTGGTGATGGCCATGGCCTTACACTTACTTAAAGATGAGTTTCATGAATGGTGGACTGGGAGAGAAGAAAGATTAAGACAATGGCTTTTCTGGCCAATTAAAATGGATGTTTCTTTACAAAATCAAAAATTCTTTTTAATTTTTATGCTTTTGCTTTTTGTAGCTTTAAATTTCTTTTTAATTTAATATAATTAAAAAAGGAGATGAAAAATGTTTGAATTAACAGATAAAAAAGCTTTGGTAACCGGGGCTTCAAGGGGAATTGGACAGGGAATTGCTATGGCTTTGGCCAAACAAGGAGCTGATGTGGCTGTTAACTTTCATTCTAAAGCTCAAGAGGCAGAAACTGTCGTTGCTTCTGTCAAAGCTTTAGGGCGTGATTCTTTTGCCATTCAGGCTGATGTGGCTAATTTAGAAAGTATTAAGAAAATGTTCATAGAGATTAAAAGTAAATGGGGTAAATTAGATATTTTAATTAATAATGCCGGTATTCTTCAATTTAAAGCCTTTGGAGAAGTTAGTGGTGAAGATTGGGAGAAAATGATTCATACCAACTTGCGAGGCCAATACTTTTGTGCTCAAGAAGCCGTTAAATTAATGAATCAAGGTGGCCGGATTATTAATATCGCTTCGATTTCCTCTGGCGGAGTAGGCATTGCTTATCCGCAAATTTCTCACTACACCACTTCCAAAGGGGGAGTGGTCGGAATGACCGAGGCCTTGGCGCTAGAATTGGGGCCAAAGGGAATCAATGTTAACGCCATTGCCCCCGGCGGAATCGAAACAGACATGACTAAAGAGATGTTAGCTGACGAAAAAGCAAAAGAAGTGATGTTAAGGCAAATTCCCAAAGGAAGATTGGGAAAACCTGAGGATATTGGCGCGGCAACCGCTTTTTTAGCTTCAAATGAGGCTGATTATATTACCGGGGTAGTTTTGTATGTTGATGGTGGTTGGCTAACTACCTAAAAAGATTCCATTTTTGTTTTTATTAAAAGAAAGGAAAGAAATGATTACCTTTACTGACCAAAATTTTGAAAAAGAAGTTTTAAAAAGTGAAAAACCTGTTTTAGTGGATTTTTGGGCGCCTTGGTGTGGTCCCTGCCAAATGGTAAGTCCGTTGATTGAAGAATTAGCTAAGGAAGTTGAGGGAAAAGTAAAAGTAGGCAAGCTTAATGTTGATGAAAATCCTCAAGTAGCGGCTAAGTATGGAATTATGAGTATTCCTACTGTCATTTTCTTTAAAGAAGGTAAAGAAGTTGTTCGTCAAATTGGTTTGGAAAGTAAAGAGAACTATCTTAAAATAATTTCATCTTAATTTATGATTTACGATTTGATTATTATTGGTGCCGGCCCAGCGGCTTTAACCGCTTCAATTTATGCCAGTCGTTATCAAATTAAACATTTGTTAATTGGTAGTCGTTTAGGGGGGACGATGATTTGGGCTTCAATGGTTGAAAATTATCCTGGCTTTACTTCAATTACTGGAACTGATTTGGCTCAGAAAATGATGGAACAAGTTAAGAGATTAGGTGTCGGGATTAAAAATACCGGAGTATTGGCTATTAAAAAAAAAGAAGACAGTTTTGAATTGAAAACAGAGAATGATGAAATTTATGAAGCCAAAGCTTTGATTATGGCCACCGGAACTCAAAGACAAAAATTGAACATTCTTGGGGAAACAGAGTATTTAGGTAAAGGAGTTTCTTATTGCGCCACTTGTGACGGAATTTTCTTTAAGGAAAAAATAGTTGCGGTCGTTGGCGGTTCCAATGCGGCTGTGACTTCAGCTCTTCATTTAGCCGTTTTAGCCCAAAAAGTTTACTTAATTTATCGGAAAAAACCTTTGAGAGCTGACCCAATTTGGCGAGAAAAAACTCAAAAGAACTCTAAAATAGAGATTATTTACGAAACCAATGTCCTGGAAGTTATTGGTGATGGTCAAAAAGTAACAGCTTTGAAATTAGATAAAGCTTATCAGGGGAATAATCAGTTAAAAGTTGATGGCCTTTTTATTGAAATTGGCGGCCAACCAGGTACAGAATTAGTAAAACCTTTAGGGGTTGAGCTAGATAAGAAAGGCTACATTAAAGTTAAGCCTGATATGTCGACGAATATTACTGGTCTTTTTGCCGCTGGAGATGTCGCCAATAGCTTTGGGGAATTTCGTCAAATTATCACGGCTACTTCCGAAGGCGCTTTAGCTACCAATAGTGTTTATGAATATTTAAAGATCCTTCACTAAAATGTCTAGAGATATTTGTTTGAATTGTGGTAGTGAAAAAGTAAAGCGCTTCAGGAAAAATAATCGTCTTTTATTCCAGTGTCTAAAATGTGGCAAAGTCTCAAGTAGGGTTTTTACTTTTGATGATTCAAAATTGACTAAAACTAAAAATGGCTATAAACATTTTAGTGTTGGCGCGATTATTAGGAAAGAAAATAAAGTTTTATTAATCAAACCATGGGATTTCCCATTTAAATATAAATTTCCAAGTGGACATATCAAAAAAGGCGAATCGCCAATTAAGGCTGTCAAACGTGAGTTAAAGGAAGAAATGGGTTTTCTACCTGTTTCTTGGCAGTTACTTTTTCATGAGATATTAGACTGGGACCAATGTTCTAGAGGGATAGATATTCATGAATGGTATTTATTTGAGATAAAAGTGAGAGGTAAAGCCTTAACTTCAGAAGAAGTGCTTGATTATGGTTGGTATTCGGCTAGACAAATTAAGAAACTGAAAATGAATAAGGTTTATCAATATTGGCTTGGAAAGATAGGCTTGATTGCTTCGTGATAACTAAGATAAGATGAATATATGAAGACCATTATCGATAAAAATTTTTGTCTTGGTTGTGGGACCTGTGTCGCCATTGCTCCTAAAAGTTTTAAATTAGGTACTGATGGTAAAGCAGAAGTTATTGAACCAGTTGGCGATGATGAAAAGATAATTAAGGAAGCTATTGACAGCTGCCCTGTTAGTGCGATAAAATCAACCGATTAAAATGGGAACGTGTGTTTTATACAGAACTTTGTTTTTTGTAAAACTCAAGTAAAAATTAAAATGAAAGAAAAGAAAAACCTTAATATTACAACTTTGATTTTAGCTATTCTTTTGGCAGGTGTTGCTTTCTTTGCTGGTATGATGTTGATGAAGAATCGGAGTTTAGAGCAAGGTCAATCCGCTGGTGTGGCTGATCAAGCTAATCAGAATGGAACCGAAACTCAGGCAACACCGGAGCCATTGGAGGAAGCCATTGGTGGTTTTGCTATTACTACCGAAGACGAAATTTGTCAAGAAGATGGCAAACCTTTAATTTATTATTTTGGTTATGATGGTTGCCCTCATTGTTCTTGGAATCATCCGATTTTGCAGTCTGTCGCTAAGAATTTCCCCACCCAAATTAGCTTCCATGATAACATGGATAAGCTAGATCAAGATTTGGATATCCAGGAAAAATATGCCCAGATTAGCCAAGGAGCGGTCCCTTTCTTTGTTTTTGGCTGTAAATATGTCCGATTGGGTAGCGGTGAAAATTATGGTGAAGAAGATGAAGAAAAGTTTTTGACAGCTTTAATTTGTAAGTTAACCAATGGTCAACCGGAAAAAGTTTGTACTCCGGTCCAAGACTTAATTGACCAAATCAAGTAATCTCTTCTATAATTAGATTAATTAGTTTTTCTTTTTTCCATGCTTGAAGAAATTTTTTTAAACCAGAACTTAGGCCCTTTAGGCATTACCAATTTTTTAAGACATGCTCTTCATTGGGGGGTAAGTCAAGGTTATTCCCTTGATTTGCTGATTTTAATTCTCCTTTTACCTTTATCTTTAACGGCTGTTGCTTTAGTTAGATATTTAATTGGTATTCAGGGTTTAAATCTTTTTTCCCCAGTGATTATGGCGGTGGCTTTTTTGCCCATGGGTATTATCCCTGGCTTAATTTTGTTTTTGACCATCCTCTTGATTGAAATTTTGGTGATTTTAATTTTGCGGCGAATAAAAATTCATTTTGCCGCTAAAATGGCCTTGGTTTTGCTGGTTGCTTGTTTTGGTTTTTTACCTCTGTTTTTTTTAGCTTCAAGTCTTAAGGTATCTTTTTTGTTTAGTTCTTCCCTAATTCCAATTTTAGTTTTAATCCTTATTGGTGAAAATTTAGCTGAAATGCAACTAAGAAAAAGTCCCAAAAAAGCTTTTCGAGCTATCTTAGAGACTTTAATTCTAGCTTCATTGGCTTTTGCTGTTTTAAGCTCAATGATATTGAAAAAAATAACTCTTCTTTATCCAGAGGCGATGATTATCTTGATTGCTATTTTGGACATTTGGGTTGGTCATTTCACTGGTTTACGTTTACTAGAGTATCGCCGTTTTCGTAAATTATTGAAAAAATGATTGTTTCTTCCGCTAATCTTTTAGGCCTTAATGCTCGCAATCGTCTTTTTTTATCAACCAATAAAAAAGAAGGACGATGGATTGCTGATTCTAAACTTTTAACTAAAAGAATTTTAAGAAAAAATAATTTACCCACACCAGCCATTTTAGCTAAGTTTAGAAACCCAAGAGATATTATGAATTTTTCTTGGGAGACTTTACCCGATAATTTTGTTCTTAAACCTTCCAAAGGTTTCGGTGGTCAAGGCGTTCTCATTGTCAAAAAGAAAGCTAAGTGGGCTGGAGAATGGTATTTGATGGACGGTTCTATTGTGACTATCCAAGATTTACGCTTTCATGCCTTGGAAATTCTATCAGGACGGTTTAGTCTTCATAATGGTTCTGACGTGGCCTTTATTGAAGAGAGAATTAAGATCCAAAAAATATTTGCCAAATATGTTTGGCATGGAGCTCCAGATGTTCGAGTGATTGTTTTTAATAAAGTTCCGGTGATGGCGATGTTAAGATTACCAACTAAAGAGTCAAAAGGGAAATCTAATCTTCACCAAGGAGCAGTTGGTGTAGGGATTGGTTTAGCAACAGGAATTACGACTCATGGGATTTTAAATGGATATTTTATTAAATTTATCCCAGAGACAAAAAGGAAGATAAATGGGTTAAAAATTCCAGAATGGAATAGAATTTTGACTCTAGCAGTAAGAGCTCAAGAAGTAGTTCATTCTTTAGGTTTTTTAGGAGTTGATATTATTTTAGATAAAGAAAGAGGGCCCATGATTTTGGAATTAAATGCCAGGGCGGGTTTAGAAATTCAAAATGCTAATTTATCTCCGTTAAGAAAACGGTTAGAGAGAGTTGAAGGATTAGAGGTTAAAGATGCTGAACACGGGGTAAGAATTGCCAAAGCTTTATTCACTGAACGTTTTGCTGACCGAGTGATGGTAAAAGAAGGCATTAGGACGGTTAAAGTTTGGGAGAATGTTAAGATCTTAACCGTTGATAAACAGAAAGTAGAGGTGAAGGCTAAAATCGATACTGGTGCTTGGAAAACATCTATCGATAAAGATTTGGCTGAACGTTTAGGAATTCTTAAAAATAGTAATATTTTATGGACAAAGATTTATAAAAGTTCGTTGGGTGAAGAAAAAAGACAAGTAATTAATTTAACTTTTTATTTGGCTGGCAGAAAAATAGAAACTATCGCCAATATTGCTAGCCGGAAAAATTTACGAACTCCTTTAATTATCGGACGTCGAGATCTAGAAGGTTTTTTAATTAAACCAGAAAGGAATTAATAATGAAAAAACTTTTAATTTTAGTTGACAAAATCGGCCCTAAAAAAGAAATGTTTGCCGAACATATTGCCAAAAATCTAGATAAAGAAGATAAATTAGTTTTGGCAAGATTTTCCGATTTAGTTTTAGTTAATGAAGAAGGGAAAATAGAAATTTTTCTTGATGAGACAGATTATAAGCTTCGAGATTTTGATTTGGTTTATTTTCGTCGGGCCGGAAGTATTTTTCTTTCCTTAGCTGGAACTTTGGGGATTTACCTTGACAATTTAGGAATTCCCTTTTTTGATACCTGTTTTAAAAATATCGGGTCAGCGGGCGGTGATAAATTAACTACCTATGTTAAATTATCATTGGCTGGTTTACCCACCATTCCTGGTTATTTTTGCTGGCATACCAAAATTGAACAGAAAAAAAATGAGATTATAGATAGATTAGGTTTGCCTTTGGTTGCCAAACAGCTTTCTTCACAAAGAGGAAAAGGAGTTTTCTTAATTAAAAAAGTCGATGATTTTAAAATGTTGGCTGAGAATTTTCCTGAAGGAGAATTTTTGTTTCAAAATTTTTGTCAAGGCCAGGATGAATATAGGATTTTAGTCTTAAAAGAAACGATTGGCTCTTTTGAAAAGAAAATTAAAAGCGTTGGTGAATTTAGAGCTAATTTAGCTTTAGGAGCTAGTGAAGAATACATCGATATAAAGAAAATGACAGGAGAGATGAAGGAAATTGCCATCAAAGCTACCAAGACTTTGGGTATTCAGATAGCTGGCGTGGATATTTTAGTTGACACCCAAGGCAAAATGTGGCTTTTGGAGGCTAACCGTGGGCCTGGTTTAACTTATGACCCTCAAATTTCCCCAGAGTTAGATAGTTTAGCCTCTTTTTTTAAAAAGGAATTAAATAAAAACGATAATGATTAAAATTGGAATTTGTTTTTCTAAAGAATTTATTGGTGAAGAACCACTTAGCCACATTGATAGAAAGCTCCCTGTTTATCTTCATTTTTTAAGCTTATGTCAAAAGCAAGATTGGGAAGTTTATGTTTTAACCCGTAAAACTTATCAAGGCAAGGGGATTTTTGCTGGGGCTTGGTTGTTCGAAAAGAATAAGTTTAAACTTGTTAAGAAAGAAATTAAAATTGATTTGGTTTATGATCGGACAGCTGGCCTTAAATTTCCTCTGGAAGATGATTCTGGGATGAAGATTGTTAATCAAAGAAACTTTAAAATTCTTTGTTGGGATAAGTGGCAAGCATATCAGGAAATTAGCTATTTGATGCCTAAGACTTTTTGGGTAGGTGAACAGGATAATTTGCTTTCAGTTTTGCCGAAAATTAAAACTGACTGGGTAGTCCTTAAACCATATAACGGCCTAAAAGGTTTAGGAGTCTTTATTGGACCTAAGAAAGAGGCGGTGAATTTTCAATATCCGGAAAATTTCTCTCAATATATTGCTCAAG
>Ga0315553_10004487_pt1 | contig 10500 bp, 6 predicted proteins | sample SalMarSW160140MG_FD_203099 | JGI IMG/M metagenome (GOLD analysis project Ga0315553, IMG submission 203099) | Salt marsh sediment microbial communities from the Plum Island Ecosystem LTER, Massachusetts, United States - Salt Marsh Sediment SW1601-40 ... | reverse complement strand
TTCGCAGCGATTTGCTGTCGCCTGCTTGCCGAAACCAACCGATCTCCAACCTGGCCTACCGCTGGGGATTCAACGACCTCTCCAGTTTCAATCGCGCATTCAAGAACCGCTTCGGGTGCAGCCCGAGCCGCTTCCGTGCCCAATTCGGACACTGAGCCACTTCGGGGCGGTCTCGAATGAGCACACCCCCAACCTGCCCGCTGACGCCCGTGCGGCGCGCCAGCTTGCAGTGAGATCTTCGGGCAAGCGCGGGGACGAGTCTTGGCGTCTTGCGAACGCAAGAGTGCACTGCGTGCCCACTTGCGCCGCATGAAAAAGAGCCCGGAGGCGGCCCAGACTCGAGGGTCTTCCTGCAATCTGAGGCGTGTGCGTCGCCGCGCGGCCTTAAGATCGGGCCGCACGTCGGGCTGTCGCTATCGCGATACGGTGGGCGCCGCGGGGCCAGACGTCTCCTCGGCGAGGAAGTAGCGGTTCACCCAGCCGCTCATGCTCTCATAGCGGATGGGGCACCAGTCGGCGCGGCATGGGCCGATGATCTTCACGCCGCGGCCCTCCGGCGGCAGTTCGCCGATCGGCGGGTAGAATTCTGAAGGCCCGCTGCGCACGTTGAGCATGTCGTCCTCACGCACACGCGCGACCCTGAAGGACGCCAATACCACCGGGGACGATGCATACGCGGTAGCAATCTCCGGGGCTCTCCGACCAGGATCGGAGCTGGGCGTTGCGGACGCCTTCCAGGCCGGGGGAGGCGTCGCTTGCGCGGGTTCTGGCTCGCTCTTCGCCGTTTCTGGCGTCAGCTCGGCGGTGATGGCCTGACGCCCAGGAGCGTCGAGCACGTGTCTCGGCTCGTCGACCTTTGGTCTGGCAATCATTGCATCAAAGGCTGCCATGGCGAAACGTATGGACCGCGCTTCGATACGATCGCCTGCGTCCTTGGCTTCCTGTTTCTTGGCGGGTTCGACCGCTGGCGCTGGTGCCGTGTCCGCAAGCTCTATGGTTGTGTCTTTGGCTCTTGCGGGAAGCGTCGGAGCCGTCGCTACGACAGGCTGAGCGGGCTCGGCGATAGTTCCGGTTCCGCTGCGGCCATCCTCGCCGCGCCAATAGATGCGCGTGCCGTCCTGGCGCAAGCTGACGCAGCGGGTCTTGGCCTCGAACCAGCGGAACCACTTGACGCAAAGCTTATCGTCCGCGGCCCACCAGCGCCCGCGGTCGTGGGCGGCACCGAGGACGGAGGCGAGCACGCCGGCCTTGCCCGAGACGAGGCCGTCCTGGCCGAAGCGAACGGGAATGACGGTGCCGGCAGGCGTGTCCATCTCGACGAGCGCGCCCGTGAGCGTTGCCTTGAGGGTTTCATTCGATAACCGCGTCGGCTCCGCGACGGCCACCGTGGCGGCGGCGAGGACACTGATCGTGGTAACGAGCCGAAGCAGCATGCAAATACCCCCTCTTGCGCCGATCTGGGTCGGCGTCGGTCGCGCCTATTGGTGCGATAGGAGTTTGGCAGGAAAAGGATCGCCAGGGCCTAAAGGATCGGTCCCGGCCGAGCATAATCGCGGCTTTTTTGGGATGCCGCGGAATTGGGCGGGCGGGCTCGCAGCCGGTTCTACTTGCGGAGCTGAGCCCGGCGCGCCAATATTGTGCGGCGCACAATCAGGTCCGGGCCCCGCATTGTCCAAACCCATTTCCAAGAACGCGGATACAACACTGAAAATCCTCGTCATCGACGAGACCCCGATCCGTCGGGCGATCCTCGAGGCCGGCCTCAAGGAGGCAGGCTTTTCCAATGTGACGACGCTCGACAGCGCCGCCGGCCTTGTCGAGCAGATTTACGCGATCGATCCCGATGTCGTCTTGATCGACCTGGAGAACCCGAGCCGCGACATCCTGGAGCAGATGTTCCAGGTCTCCCGCGCGGTGCGCCGGCCCATCGCCATGTTCGTGGAGAAAAGCGACAAGGCGACGATCGAAGCGGCGATCGACGCCGGCGTTTCCGCCTACATCGTCGACGGTCTGAAGAAGGAGCGCGTGCGTCCGATCCTGGAGATGACGGTGTCGCGCTTCCGCGCCTTCGATCGCCTGCGCACCGAGCTCGAGGAGACAAAGAGCGCGCTCAAAGACCGCAAGGTGATCGAGAAGGCCAAGGGCATCCTCATGAAAAGCCGCGGGCTCGACGAGGCGGCGGCTTATGCGCTGCTGCGCAAGACCGCGATGGGCCAGGGCAAGCGGCTTGTGGAGGTCGCCGAAGGCCTCGTCAGCACGTTCAATGCAGTCACCGAGTCCCCGCTCCGTTCAGGCTTGCCGCCTGAGAGGCTCACTAGGGGCCGATCAGGTATCCCATGTGTCCCGTCCGACGCAAAGACATCACGCACGACACCAGTTCTCTCGGCTCCATCGGCACAATGTTAGCGAGCGTCTGCAGCATCTGGTTGCGTGGCGCTTTCTCAATGGCGGGCACGGCGGGACATGAAGGTCGAAATCAAGGCGCTAGAAGATCTCAAGGCCGGCAGCGAGGCCACGTTTGATACCATGACGGATAGACTTGGTTTAGAACGCTCTTCCGTAATCTAATTTTGCTTCTTATCGCACCTTACAAGTGTCTTTCCAATCTGCTCATTTGATTTGCGTCCCGTTCTGGTAAAGACGTCCTTCCCGTTTTGCATTTGTACAAACCAAGTTTCACCATAATTGGGGATTGGCGTGTTTTCCTCCCCCGCCGTCACGCATATCATTGCCGGAATGAGCACCAAGTTTGGATGATCAGGCGCTTCCAAAAATGTCTCAAACTTACATTCCCATGTAGACCCGCTGATACTGCCACGGCGTATAACAACGTGAGCGTTTATGTCATCGGAACATGCCTCGGGAGACCACAATCCAATGAATTTATCGAATCCTGCTTCGGCACTTACAGGTCCAACGAACATCAGTGCTGCAATCGGTGACACCATTCGTTTTATTGTGTGCGATTTGCGCATGGTCCTTTCTCCATGGTCCCCAGGGCAGGGAATAAATTGATTCGTTTTTTCCGGTAGCTTGGATTCGGGGCAAGTCAGTTTTCTGTCCCTGCAATTACGAATTGTCGCACAGCGTGTCCCATCTCAAAGTGGACTATTGAGCCGAGCAACTGATGCTAGAGTTATGTGCGGGAGGGCGCAACAGGATTCAAGGGACGCTTCGAAAATGGCACGTTCAGTTTGCCGACCAGCTCACTGGCGCCCGCGTCTTAGATCAGCGGTTCAGAGATTGCTGCATCGGCGTTCTCCGGCTTGCACTTCGCATGGAGCAAGTGCAAGAATGTATTTATTTGCGGAGAACGCCATGCCTATCGGAGTATGGCAGCAATTGCCGAGCACAATACTCGCCGTACTCGCGATCGCTAGCTGGGTTGCGCCGGCGCTGTCGGATGAGCTTGGCGATCTTAACGAGAAAGTCCTAAGACTGTACAAGGCGGGCAAGTACTCTGATGCTATTCCCCTTGCCCAACGCGCTGTGACGCGCGCGAAGCGTCAGTTTGGAGCGGACCATCCATACGTCGGCACTACGCTCAACAACCTCGGGCTCCTGTACAAACAGCTGGGGAACCATGGGGATGCAGAGGCACTTTATAAGCGTTCGCTCTTGATCCGTAAAAAGGTGTTAGGCCCAAACGACCTGGACGTCGCCAATTCACTTAACAATCTGGGTACGCTATATCTTGATGACGGTCGCTACGCCGAGGCTGAGCCGCTCCTGAAGCGTGCGCTTGCCATCTCCGAGAAGACACTGGGGCCCGACCACCCCGATGTGGCGGCGTCGCTTAACAACCTGGCCGAGCTCTACCAAGCCCAAGGCCGCTACGCCGCCGCCGAGCCGCTCTACAAGCGCGCTCTTGCCATCAATGAAAAGTCCCTGGGCCCCGACAATCCGAATGTGGCGACGTCGCTCAACAACCTCGCCCTACTTTACCGGGAGCAAGGCCGCTACGCTGACGCCGAGCCGCTCTTAAAGCGTTCATTTGTCATTCGTGAGAAAGCTTTTGGCACCGATCACCCAGACGTAGCCGCAGCATACGACAATTTAGCCTCGCTTTTTCGTGAAGAAGGACGCTACGCGGAAGCGGAGCCGCTTTTGCAGCGTGCGCTCGCGATCAGAGAAAGGGTTTTGGGTCGCCATCACCTTGATGTAGCGATTTCGCTCAGCAACCTTGGAGGACTGTATCGACAGGAGGGACGGATTCGTGCGGCGGAGCTGCTTTTTGAGCGTGCGCTTCGGATTCGTGAGAAGTTGCTCGGCCCTGATCACATCGAAGTCGGCAATGCGGTCAATAATCTTGCTGATGTTTATCGGATAGAGGGACGGACCGCAGAAGCGGAGCTGCTATACAAGCGAGCCATCACGATTTCCGAGAAGGCCCTGGGTGGCACCCACTTTATGGTAGCTGCTCCACTCAACAATCTCGCTTTCTTTTACGAACAGCTAGGCCGCTACGCTGAGGCCGAGCCGATCTACGAGCGCGCTCTTGCCATCGATGAAAAGTTCCTAGGCCCCGACCATCCGACCGTGGCGACATTGCTCCATAACTTGGGGATGCTGCACTTTATGAAAAGCGACTGGGCGCGTGCTGTCGATCTCTGGCGGCGCAGCACCAGCTTGATCGCGCGCCGCACCGAACACGGCATCGAAGCAATTGGGCAGCCCCTGACTGGCAAAGCAAAGAGTGAGGCGGAACGTTCAAGCTGGCAGTTCTGGGGGCTCGTCAAGGCTGCCTACCGTCTCACGAAAAACAGTCCGGGCCCAGGACTGAGCGCCGATATGTTCCGCAAGGGGCAATGGGCACAAGGCTCCGAGGCCGCCGCGTCGCTCGCCAAGATGGCGGCGCGTGGCGCCACGGCTAACCCCAAGCTCGCCGCCATCGTCCGCGAGCGCCAGGACCTCGTGGCCGAATGGCAGCAGCGGGACAAAGCGCGCGTCGCCGTGGCGTCTCAGCTCCCTGACAAACGCAATAGAGAGGCCGAGGCCGCCAATATGGCGCGGCTTGCTGAAATCGTCACACGGATCGACGTGCTCGACAAGCGGTTAGGGAAGGACTTCCCCGACTACGCCGCGCTGGTGAGCCCAAAACCCCTCTCCGTCGCCGATGTACAGTCCCTGCTTCACGAGAACGAAGCGTTGGTTTTGCTCCTCGACACGCCTCAGTTGGGCCCCGTCCCGGAAGAGACCTTCATCTGGGTCGTCACCAAAAGCGACAGCCGCTGGGTGCGCTCTGAGATTGGCGCGCCATCACTCAAGCGCGAAGTCGCGGCACTACGTTGCGGGCTCGATTACGACGGGAGCTGGGGTGTTGCGGGTTCCCAATGCACCGAACTGCTCGAGTCTACCTATCTCGAGCCCATCCATACAGGGACGGACTATTCGGAGACGGATCACGAGAACGGCAAGCCGCTGCCCTTTGGTCTGGCAAAGGCCTATGCGCTCTATCAGGCACTGTTCGGCCAGGTCGAAGATCTGATCAAGGATAAACAGCTTCTTATCGTGCCCTCTGGCGCCCTGACACAGCTCCCCTTCCAGGTGCTCGTCGCCGAAAAGCCCGATCCGACGCTCGGTGAAACAGAGGCCTTGCGTTCCGCGGCATGGCTTATCAGAAGCCACGCCATAACGGTGCTTCCCTCGGTGTCATCGCTGAAGGCGCTACGCCAGCTGGCCAAGGACAGCCACGCGAGCCGTACGTTGATCGGATTTGGCAATCCATTGCTCGATGGACGGCCCGATAAATATCCTGATGACAGGGCGCTCGCTCTTCGCGCACGCGCCAGCCAAAGCTGCTCAAAAGAGCCTCCGCACAAAGTCACCAGCCTCCGCGGCGCACAGCGAGGCATGCTGCCGCTCAAGCTGCGCAGCGGCAGGGTTGATGTTGCCCAAATCCGCTCACAAGTGCCACTGCCCGAGACGGCGAACGAGCTGTGCTCCGTGGCGCGTGACTTAGGCGTTAGCGGTGACGACATCCACCTCGGCGCCCATGCCACGGAGACCGAGATCAAGCGGTTGAGCGATTCGGGAGAGCTGGCAAAATATCGGATCCTTCACGTCGCGACCCACGGCGCACTTGCGGGTCAGGTCAGCGGCAACTCCGAGCCTGGACTGCTGCTGTCGCCACCTGATAAAGCAACCGAGACTGACGACGGCTATCTCTCGGCCTCCGAGGTGGCAGCCCTCAAGCTCGACGCTGATTGGGTGATCCTGTCGGCCTGCAACACGGCGGCGGGTGGCGCTGAAGGAGCCGAGGCTCTCTCGGGCCTGGCGAAGGCCTTCTTCTATGCAGGCGACCGTGCGCTGCTCGTGTCGCACTGGTCGGTCGACTCGGACGCTGCAGTGAAGCTGATAACGGGCGCGATGAGCAGGATGGCGGCAGATAGAAGCATCGGGCGCGCGGAGGCCATGCGCCGGTCGATGCTGGCGTTGATCGACAAGGGGGCCCCATTCGAGGCTCAACCTGCCTATTGGGCGCCATTCGTTGTCGTGGGGGAAGGAGCGGTTCGGTCCCGCTGATGTTTGCAATCGAATAGCAAACCGTTCGGAAAAACTGGAGCATTCACATGGGTGTCATTCGGTGCCCCGGTACGGGGCGAGAAGCTAACCAGAAGTCCTGTCAGAATCTCTGTCAGAACTGTCAGAATCGACTCAACCAAACCCTGCAAAACAAATGATTTAGGTTGGTTGCGGGGGTAGGATTTGAACCTACGACCTTCAGGTTATGAGCCTGACGAGCTACCGGGCTGCTCCACCCCGCGTCACCGAAAGATGCCGGACGGCCGACGCGCCGAGATCAGTTTTGCCGCCGTATCCGGAAGGAGGGTCTCGGCCGCGGGCGCACGCCCAAAAGGCCGATGACAAAAGCCGCCCGTAGTCGAGCGGCTTCCCGAGTGCGCGGCTTATAACACAATTTCCGCGCCTGTGAAGCCCGCTCTCGCGCTCAACTGAGCTGCGGCCGTAAACCCGGCGCCTGCCGCAAACGTTTCTGTGGAAGACGCCGTGCCTCCACCCCAGCATCTAGGCGCACTTCCACCCGAATTCAACGTGAGACCCCCGCCTGCGCGACGCTCCCGGCAGGCGCGCTGGCCGCCTCGTTGCCGGCTACTCGGCCGCCACCGTCGGCGCAGGGGCGGCGGCAGCGCTTCTCGCCTCGTTCCTGCGGTGGGTGCGGATGAAATAGATGTTGCGGCTGTAGATCACCAGCCCCATGCCCTGCCCCAGCATGAACACCGGATCGAGCCGGTAGATGGCGTAGGCGAACAGCATGGCGCCGCCGAGCAGGCTGAAGTACCAGAACGTCTCCGGCACGATGGAGCGCCGCGCCCGCTCGCTGGCGATCCACTGCACGATGAAGCGCATGGAGAACATGAGCTGCGCCGAAAAGCCCACGGCGAGCCAGATCTTCTCGGTGGCGGAGGTCGAGACCCACCATTCCCCCAGCTGGGTGGCGGCGTTCGCTAAGAAGTCCATGTCCCTGTCACTGTCCCCGTGGGCATCCCCCGCCCCTTGCTATTCTAAGGCCCCTGCTATTCTAAGGCTTGTCGCCCGCGCTCTTGCGTGCTCCGTCGTCGTTCACCGGTTTCAGCCGCGTGGCGATGTCGGTCACCAGCTGGATCTCCGGATACCGCTCGACGATGTGAGGCACCTTGGTCCGCCGCCTGAGCCAAGTGACGCCGACCAAGTCATAGAGCCCGACCAGGGCGCGATTGAGATTATTGTATTTCGACACTCCCGCCTGGCGCGGCCGGTCATTGACCGCAACGTAGGCCGCCGTATGGCCATAGGTCTGAAACAGCGCCGGTAGATAGCGGTGCATGCTGGTGAAGAACGGTAGCCGCAAGAACACCTCGCGCCAGTAGACTTTGATGCCGCACCCGGTGTCGGGGCAGTCGTCCTGCAGCACCTTGTCACGGATCCAGTTGGCCGCGCGCGAGGCCCAGCGTTTGGACCCGGTGGCCTTGCGCTCGATGCGCACACCGCCGACGAGAGCGGGTCCCTCGGTCCCGGGCCTCGCCAGCCGCTCCAAGAGGCGGGGAATGTCGTGCGGGTCGTTCTGGCCGTCGCCGTCCATGGTGGCGATGATGGGGCTGGTGGCGGCGAGGATGCCGGAGCGCAGGGCGGCGCTCTGGCCGCTGCGCTGCTCATGGCGCAGATAGCGCAGGCCGGGATAGCTGCCGCTCTCGATCATTGTCTTGATCTCGACAGGCGTCGCGTCCTCGCTGGCGTCGTCGACGATGATCACCTCGGCAAGGCGCTGCGCCGGCACGCTCGCGTACGTCTCCTCAACGAGGCGTCCGATATTGCCAGCCTCGTTCAGCGCCGGAATGACGACGGTGACGCGCATCAAGTGCCCCTGTCCCGCAGGCAAGTCGCGACCCCACATGCATAAAGCTTTCGAGCCTTAAAGACTACCAGTCTTCACGGGCGGCTCTCAACCTAGTAAATGACCGGCCATCGGGCCGTGCAACGGCCAAGCTCCACCCCGAAATCACGTATTGTAACGAGACCGAGCGCCATGTCCGTCTCCCCGGGCCTCAATTCGATGAGCCGCGATGCCCAGTGGACGGCGATTCTCCTCGCCGGCCTCGCCGTGCTGCTGGGCTTGCGCCTGATCGCGCTTTATCTCAATGCCACCGACCTGTTCTTCGACGAGGCGCAGTACTGGGCCTGGAGCGAGGCGCCGGCCTTCGGCTACTACTCCAAGCCGCCGCTGATCGCCTGGATCATTCGCGGCGCCACCGACGTCTGCGGCCTGGGCGAATCGTGCATCCGCCTGCCCTCGACCTTGCTGTATACCCTCACCGCGCTCGCCGTCTTCGCGCTGGGCCGCAAGCTCTACGATGCGCGTACGGGTGCGCTGTCGGGCCTGGCGATGGCAACGCTCCCTGGCGTCTCGGTGTCGGCCGGGCTGATCTCCACCGACGTGCCGCTGCTCTTGTGCTGGGCGGCGGCGCTCATCGGCTTCTGCGCGTTGTTCACAACGCGCAAGCTGTGGCCGGCGCTCTTGCTCGGGATCGCCTTCGGGGTCGGCCTCAATGCCAAGTACGCAATGGCTTGGTTCGTCCTCTGCGCCCTCGTCTATCTCGTCGCCACGCCGCAGCGGCGATCGATCCTCAAAGACTACCGCCTCTATTTGGCGTTCGCCCTCGGCGTTGCGCTCATCATTCCCAACCTGGCGTGGAACTACGCCAACGGCTTCGCCACGTTCTCGCACACGGCCGCCAACGCCCACTGGAGCGGCTCGCTCCTGCACCCGCTGAAGCTCATTGAGTTCCTCGGTGCACAGTTCGGCGTGTTCGGGCCCATTCTGTTCGGCGCCTTTTTGGTCATCGCCTGGCGCGCGTGGAAGCTGGGGATGCCCGAGCCGGACCGCCTGCTGCTCGCCTTCTCGCTGCCGATCGTCCTCGTCATCTGCGTTCAGGCGCTTCTCTCGCGTGCCCATGCCAACTGGGCGGCCACGGCTTACGTAGCGGCAGTCGTTCTGGTCATTGCGACGATGGCCCGCGACCGCGCTTGGAGATGGCTTGCGGCATCGTTCGCCGTGAACATCGCCGTGCTGGCCTTGATCGCGGTGGGGACCACAACCGCCGGAAAGCTGCCGCTTCCCCTCAAGCCCGATCCCTTCGCGCGCACGCTCGGCTGGGAAGACGTGGCGGAGGCGACCCGGGCCGAGCTCGCCAAGGCGAAGGCCGCCGGGCGGCCCTTCGCCGCCGTGCTGACCGACGATCGCGCGGCGACCTCCGAGCTCCTCTATTATATGCGCGACGAGCCGACCCCCGTTCTCGCCTGGCGCCGCGGCGCCGCCCCGCACGACCACTTCGAGCTGACGCGGCCGTTCACGGCCGCCACGTCGGGCCCGGTGCTGCTCGTCAGGCTGGGATCGGGACCCGGCGCTGCTCCAGCGGCGTTTACGACGTCGAAGGAGATCGGCAGCCGGCTGCTGCCTGCCGGGGAGAACGCTGAGCGACGAGTGACGTTCTATGCGCTCTCGGGATACAAGGGACAATGACGCCAGCTGACCGCACCCGTCAGGCCCTGGAGCGTCGACCGGAGGCGCCGGCAGCGCTGTCGGAGACGTTCGTGCTCCTCGACAACAACTCGGGCAGCGGCGCGCCCTCGCTGCTGTTCACCGATCCCGTCGAGATCATCTCAGCCGAGACGCCCGAAGAGGTGCCGGCCGCGCTTGATCGCCTCGACGCCGCCGTCAACAGCGGCCTGCACGCGGCCGGCTTCTTCGCCTACGAGCTGGGCTACGTGCTGGAGCCGCGGCTGTCGGCACTGATGCCTCAGAACCGCAACGTGCCGCTGATCTGGCTCGGCCTCTACAAGTCGCCTGCCGAGATGACGCCGCCTGAGGTCGAGCGCTGGCTCGCCACCCACACGCGCAGCGGCAGCTACCACTTCACCGACGTGACGCTCGCCTGGGACGAGCCGGCCTATCTTGAGCGCTTCGCCGAGGTGCAGGAGAAGATTTGCGCCGGCGACATCTAT
>Ga0315553_10004485_pt1 | contig 10502 bp, 11 predicted proteins | sample SalMarSW160140MG_FD_203099 | JGI IMG/M metagenome (GOLD analysis project Ga0315553, IMG submission 203099) | Salt marsh sediment microbial communities from the Plum Island Ecosystem LTER, Massachusetts, United States - Salt Marsh Sediment SW1601-40 ... | reverse complement strand
AAACTCTCCTGCCGGAACCACGGTTCTCGAATGACTTCCTCCGGCGACTCGCCAAACGGGTCCTCATACCCTACTTGCGAGACGTGACAGCGCAGGCCGGCGAGCTTCGCTTCCGCGAAATCACTGACGTCCACGACGGTGGTGATCTCCTCTGCTGAGTGCCCCACCATAGGAAAGGGAACTCCGTCCATCATCACTGTGGGCGGCGTGCCGTCCTCGGACATGGCAGCCAGGCGCTCCTCGGACAGCACGCGGAAGTACAACTTGCTGACCTGAAAAGGCACGCACCCATCCTCCACTTGACCTGGAAAGCACTCCGGATCGGCGGCCAGATCGAAGGCGATGGTCGCCCAACGAAAGACGGCGATGTGATCGTAGTGGCCGTAGATGCCGTCGGGCCCGAAAGTGATCAGCACCTGGGGTCTCAGCTCGCGGATGATCCTCACCAGCTTGCCCACCGCCTGACCCTGGTGGATGATGGGCAGAAGGCCGTCCGGATAGTCCAGAAACCTGGGCGGATGGATGCCGTAGACCTCGCAGGCGCAGCGCAGCTCGCGCTCCCTCACGTACGGAAGGTTGGCGGGCGTCGTGAGGTCCGGCACCACTATCTGCCCCGCCTCTCCACGGGTAGCGGTCACCAGGTACACGTCGCAGCCCTGAGACGCGTACTTGGCCAAGGTGCCTCCCGTGCCAAACGCCTCATCGTCCGGATGGGCGAAAAAGGCCATCAAGCTGAGTCGGTCGGCGCTCACTCCGGAAACTCCACCAGCTCCAACTAACTATCCCGACGCCTTACGATTCCCGTGCCCCAGTGCGCCGCTGGGAATCCACCACAGCGCAGGTCTCTAGCTCGAGACCTCCGAGGTCTGCCTGGGCTACTCTCCGCCTGCCGCCGCCTGGCGCTCGCCGAGCTGCCTGTCCATCATCAGCAGCCCCATGGGTTGATCCCCAACCAGCTTCAGTTGGTCGACGACCTGGCCAGCGCTCTCTTCCTCTTCCACCTGCTCGGTGATGAACCACTGCAACTCCATCTGGGTTGCGTAGTCGTTCTCGTTCAGCGCCAGTTCGTACAAGGTGTTGATCAGCCCGGTGACCTTGCGCTCGTGCTGGAGAACCTCCTCGAACATCTCGAGAGGAGACTTCCAGACCGGGGGAGGCATCTCGATGGCCTTGAGTACCACACGTCCACCCCGGGCCGTGACGTGGTCGAACAGGCGCATGGCGTGGTCCACCTCCTCCTGCGTCTGAACCCGCATCCACCCGGCGAAGCCCGCCAGACTCTCGCTCTCACAGTAGGCGGACATGGCGAGGTACAGGTAGGCAGAGTAGAGCTCTTTGTTGATCTGCTCGTTGATGGCATCCTCGAGCTTCTTGCTCAGCATTGCGGGGCATCTCCTTTCATTACGAGCTTCCTGTGTTTGTCAATATATCACACCTCTGCGGTCTCTGACAAAGACCATCGCCCGGTCAGCCAAGAGGTGGCTCGTGGTCAGTACCTCCCTTCCCTCCACGCAGTCTCCAGCGCTCGAGCCTTTCGTCGAGTCTCAACACACTCTCGGCCGCGAGGATCAGACCTACCAGCGCCGCCGTCACCGTACCCAGAACGTACATGCCGGCGCCGATGGCTAGCCCGATGGAGCCCACCGCCCAGATGCCAGCAGCAGTCGTCAGCCCCTCGATTCTCACACCCTCCCGTTTCAAGATCATCCCGGCGCCCAGGAACCCTATGCCAGTCACGACGCCTGCCCCCACCCGCGCCGTATCTCCGCCGGGAAAAGCCATGCCCGAGATCAAGGCGAAAGCGGCAGCGCCCAGCGCCACCAGAGCGTGCGTACGCTCCCCTGCGGCCTGACCTCTCAACTCTCTCTCCAGCCCGATAAGGAAGCCCAGGACCGCCGCCAGCACCAGACGCCCCACCAACTCCCAGCTAGATACCGGCTCCATTCTCTCCTCCTTTGTCAATCCCTCGAAACCTGCAAACGTCACACCCCCGCGAACCCGCTTGGCCGACTGCAGGCTCGTGCCCTATCCTGTGTCCATTCTAGCACAGTCCGGGTGCAGTGCCGTAGTCCAATGCCTACATCTGACGTGGAGTCCCCCAGAACGATCACACATGTTGCCCAAGACCGATGAAGGATGATTGGGTCACCGCGACAAAGAGCGCGCCACGCATTTGCTATGGGTGGCCCACAAACTGGAGCGCACTGCCGACCGCTTGGCCAACATCTGCGAGCGCGTCACCTTCATAGCCAGGAGAGAACTGATGGAGACGGACGTCAACGAGCCCAGCTTGCCGGGTATCAACGAACACCAGCAAATCGGCCAAGCCAAGAGGTGTCAGCGTTGGCCCCGCTCTTTCCACCCCCGATGAGCAAGCAACGCTGACGAGGCACCACGAAGCGTGGCGTCAACTCGAATCTCGCCTCAGCCGGGCGCTGGCAGTTGAGGCACCCAGAGGAACGCGCATACCACGGAAGCTAGATACCCGCCGGAGGGATAGGCAACTAGCCGAACCGCCCTGTGATGTAGTCGTCCGTCCGAGAGTCCCGCGGCCTGGTGAACACATCCTCCACACTCCCGTATTCCACCAGTTCGGCCATCAAGAGGAAAGCCGCCTTGTCCCCAATGCGCGAGGCCTGCTGTACGTTGTGGGGCACGATGACGATGGAGTGATCCTGCTTCAGAGCAAGCAGTGCTGTCTCCACCTTCATGGTGGAGATGGGGTCCAGTCCCGAACAAGGCTCGTCGAGAAGAATCACCTCAGGCTCGAGGGCCAACACCCTGGCCAGGCACAGCCTTTGCTGCTGACCGCCGGAGAGGGCCGTGGCCGGGTCTTGCAGGCGATCCTTGACCTCATCCCACAGTGCCGCCGACCTCATCGACTTCTCCACCAGCTCCTCCAGTTGATCCTTCCCTCTGCGCCGCCCGAGGAGAGGCCCGTAGGTTACATTCTCCCAGATAGACAAGGGCAGGGGAACCGGCACCGCAAAGACAATGCCCACCCTGGTGCGGAGATGAGTGACACTCACGTCGGGATCGTGGATGTTCTTGCCGTCCAGGAACACCTGGCCCTCCAACCGGCCCTCCGTGGCCAGATCGGTCAGCCGGTTCAGGATGCGGAGCAAGGTGCTCTTGCCGGACATGGCCGGTCCGAACACAGCCAGGATCTCATGATCCAGGATCTGAAGATCTATATGCCTGAGAGCAGGCTCATCGCCGTAGTAGAAACTCACGTCTTCCAGGGTCATCTTCGCCGTCTCGGACATGATCGCCTTGCTCGTCACCACTGGCGACGCCTGCGGTAGTAGCGCCGGATGAGAGTGGCCAGCAGATTCATGGTCAGCACGAAGACCATCAGGACAAGGGCCGTGCCATATTGGATCTTGATCGGCATCCCCGGCACCTGTGTGGAGATCACGAACAGATGGTAGGGCAGGGCCATCGTCTGGTCGAAGATGGAGTGAGGAAGCCGGGGAAGGAAGAACGCGGCCACTGTGAAGAGAATGGGGGCGGTCTCGCCGGCGGCGCGCTCCAGTCCCAGGATAACTCCGGTCATGATGCCCGGCAGCGCCTGAGGCAGGATCACCTTGCGCACACCCTGCCACGTGGTCCCGCCCAGCGAGGCATTGACCACGCGGAAGCTCTGGGGGACGGCGTTCAGGGCCTGCTCGGTCGTACTGATGATCACCGGCAAGGTCATGATCCCGAGAGTCAAGGATCCGGCGACGATGGACATCCCGAACCTCAGGAAGATCACGAACAGCCCCAGGCCAAAGAGCCCATAGACCACCGAGGGAACGCCAGCCAGGTTGATGATAGCCAAACGTATCGTGCGCGTGAACCAATTGTCCGACGCGTACTCCGCCAGATACACGCCCGCCCCCACACCGAAGGGCAAGGAGGTCAACGCTGTGCCGATGGTCAGCCACACCGTACCCACCAAAGCGGGGAACACTCCCCCTTCCCGCATCCCATTCCTGGGCATGGAGGATATGAACTCCCAACTCATGGCTCCTATGCCCTGCGCCACGATGTACGCGATGACCAACACGAGGGGGATGACGACGCCGATGGACGCCGCGGTGATCGTGCCGAATGCGACTTTCTGGACGGTGTAGCGGGAGCTGCTCATGCCAGGAACCTCCCACCGCCACCGCGGCCACGCCGAAAGATGGTCAGCGCTGCCGCTAGGTTGATCACAAAGGTGAGGAGGAAGAGCACCAGGCCAACGACGAAAAGCACGTGATAGTGAGTGCTTCCTCGGGCCACCTCCCCCATCTCGGCGGCGATGGTAGCGGTCATCGTGCGCACGGGACGGAGGAAGGCATCCAGTCCCAAGGGCATCCGCGCCGCGTTCCCAGCCACCATCATCACCGTCATCGTCTCACCGATGGCGCGACCCACGCCTAGCATCACGGCGGTGACGATACCCGGTCGGGCCGCCGGTAGGACCACTCGCCAGATCGTCTGCCACTGCGTGGCGCTCAAGGCATAGGCAGCGTGGCGGTAGGACTCCGGCACGGCGTCCAGCGCATCCTCGGCGATGCTGATGATGGTAGGCAGCGCCATGTAGGCCAGCAGCAGGACGCCGGTGAGCGCCGTGAGTCCCGTGGGCGCGCCCGAGAATTCACGCACGAGGGGAGAGACGACTTGGATGCCCACGAACCCTATGACTACGGACGGGATGCCGGCGATGATCTCTATCGCTGGCTTGAGGATCTCCCGCACCCAGTCCGGCGCTATCTCTCCAATGAACAGGGATGTGGCAACGCCCAGGGGAAGCGAGATGGCTATGGCGCCGACGGTCACCAGGAGCGAGCCCAAGACCAGAGGGGCCAGCCCGTAGATGTCGAAGGTGGGATACCATCTCTGTCCCACCAGGTTGGACAGAGGTACCTCGAACAGCGCAGGCGTCCCTTCTCTGATCAGGAAGAGGAAGATCAAGAGCACGAAGCCGATACTAGATGCGCCCGTCAATCGTATGAGCTGCTCGACGAAGAACTCTCGCCAGTTCACATCTCTGGGGATGGTTGGGGTTCTCACCTAGTGCTCCATGATGAGCCCAAACAGGCAGAAAGCGATTCAAGAGCCAGCCAGGGGAACGAAGCCCAGCTCCGCCACGATTCTCTGCCCCTCGTCGCTCCTGATCCAGTCCAGGTACTCCTTGATAGCTCCTGTCGGCTCGCCGCTAGTGTACATGTATAACGGACGCGCAATGGGGTACGTGCCGTCGTTCACCGTCTCGATACTGGGAGGCACAAACGCCCCGTGCTGGTCGACACCGACGTCCACCGTCTTCTGGGCCGCGGTGACGTACCCCAGTCCGTCGTAGCCGATGGCGTTGGGGTTCTGAGCCACCTCGAGGCCGATCACCTCGGACGACGGTAGCAGCAGCGCCTCTGGGGAAAACAGGTCCTCGCTATCAGAATCGCCGAGCCGTACTACATTCTCCAAGAAGTATACGTAGGTGCCCGAGTTGCTCTCCCTGGAAGCCAAAACGATGGGTCTATCATCGCCTCCCAGTTCCTGCCAGTTCGTCGTGCGACCGGTGTAGACGTCGGCTATTTGCGGGATCGAGAGTTGGTCGACGGGATTGCTCGGGTTGACGATGACGGCGATAGCGTCCAGGGCCACCACATGCTCAACTGGCGAGTCGCCCTGCTGTTCCGCTTCCTGGCGTTCCTCTTCCTTCATTTGACGGGAAGCATTGGCGACGTCGGTCGAGCCGTTGATCAACGCGGCGATACCGGTGCCGGATCCTCCGCCCGTCACCGATACGGAGACTTCCGGGTGAAGCTCGTGGTAGGCCTCCGCCCAGGCCAGGGCAAGGTTGACCATGGTGTCGGAGCCCACGTTGACGATGGTGGTCGTGACCGGAGCTTCGGATCCCTCGCTTCCGGCGCAGGACGTCAAGAGAGGGAGAAAGAAAAGGAAGGAGACGAGCAAGTGACCCCAAGACCGGTGCAGCAACAAGGCACTTCTCCCAACCCTTTTCACGTCATCGATTATAACCCCTGCTCTGTGGCTCGTCAAGCATCTACGGGATATGATAGAATGGCAGACTGAGAAGGCTGGTGTGGTAGCTCCAGCAAGAGGCAGCGTCGTGCACCAAAACAGAATGGAAGTACAGAACGTCGATTTCTACTACGGCGAGACGATGGCCTTGAAGGACATCAGCCTGGGCGTCAAGGACCGGCAGATCACCGCTCTCATCGGTCCATCTGGCTGCGGCAAGTCGACTTTTCTTCGCCTCCTCAACCGCATGAACGACCTCATCCCTGACACCAGGGTCGAGGGAAGCGTGCTTCTGGACGGCCAGGACATCTACGCCCCAGACGTGGACGTGGTAGACCTCCGCAGGCGAGTAGGCATGGTCTTTCAGCGGCCAAACCCCTTTCCCCAATCCGTCTACGCCAACGTAGCTTTCGGCCCCAAAGTACTGGGTCTCGACAACGATCTCGATCAAGTAGTGGAGAGGAGCCTGAGGGCTGCTGCCCTGTGGGACGAGGTCAAAGACAACCTCAACGAATCAGCCCTCGACCTGGCAGCGGGCCAGCAGCAGAGGCTCTGCATCGCCCGCGTGCTGGCCATCGAACCCGAGGTCATCCTGCTGGACGAGCCCTGCTCGGCGTTGGACCCCGTGGCGACGCTTGAGATCGAAGAGTTGATGCAGCAACTCAAGCAAGACTATACCCTGGTGATCGTGACCCACAACATGCAGCAGGCAGCGAGGGCCTCCGACTGGACGGGACTCTTCTGGCTCGGGGAACTGGTCGAATACAACGACACCGCCACCATCTTCACAACGCCACAGCATCCCAAGACCGAGGCCTATCTCACAGGCCGGGTGGGCTAGGCTCATGTGAACGATCACCCAGTGTGGAAAGGAGTGCACCGATCATGTCTCTGACCTCCATACTGATGACAGTGCTGGTTCTGGTGCTTCTCGCAACGCTCGGCTGGTTGGTCTACTGGGCCTTCACCTGCCTGCACCTTTGGTTGATAGCCGTGGTACTCGGGCTGGCTATCGGTCTGCTGGTCTGGCTGGCCACGCTGCTGAGGCTGCCGTTCCCCCTCGTTGCGGTTGTGCTCGTGGTCCTCGCGGCACTGCTCGTCGCAGTTTGCTGGTGGACGTACAGAGCCACAGACGGCGCTTTCGTCAGACTCGTGGCCCTCAGCGTGGTGACCCTGGCGGTCCTTTCGCTGAGTTGGTATGGCCTGCTGTCTCCCTGGATCAACACGGAGGTCGTTAGCGCTGTAGAAACCCTGAATCCCGAAGGAGACATCCGGACGGCGCTGATAGTCTATCACCCAGGGAAGAGTAGCTTTCAGCGCGACGTCAGCCACGCCTTCGCGGAGGGTTTGGTCTCCAAAGGTTGGCGCGTGGAGATCACCACGGCAAGCTCCCAGGCCCCCACGGACCTGTCCACCTATGATCTCCTGGTGCTCGGTGCACCCACCTACGACTGGCTGCCGGCGAAGCGTATCCAGGCGTACGTGGGAGGTCTCGGGGACCTGAAAGGACATCCCACAGTGACCATCATCTCGGGGGCAGGGTATACCGAGTTGTCGCAGCCGGCGATGGAGAGGCTGGTCCACAAAGCTGATGGGCAGCTTGTCGAGTCTCTGGCCGTGTGGTCCATGAGACCCAACGAAGAACTCTACGGCACCAACGACGCCATGGAGGCCATGAGACAGGCCGCCCAGGGGATCTCGCTTCCTTGACAGAAGGGCATGTCTGGCGGTGGCCTCAAGCCCGTTCATACACGCGCCAAGCGCGTCTCCACCGTCCCATACGAATGTGACGCGTGGAAAGCAGAGACAGGATGGACACAGTCACCTTGCGCCGGAGCAGATGGGGCTGGCTCCTGTCGGTCCTCGTCGCAGTGCGCGCCGGCTGCGCTGTCGTGGTCTTCTTCGGCCTGATCAGAGATCTGAGACTCCTGGCCACGTGCGTGTTTGGGCTGGCCTGTGTCACCGATCTCCTCGACGGACAGATAGCCAAGAAGACGTGCACCTCCCCATCCCTTGGCAGCTATGCAGACCCGGCCGCTGACTTCCTGCTCATCCTGGGAGCCTTCTCCGCCTTCGTTTTCAACGGTGTTTACCCCGTCTGGACGGTGATCGTCATCGTCCTGATGTTCTTACAGTTCGTGCTCACCTCAGGGCGGCTGGGACCCGTCTACGATCCGGTGGGCAAGTACTATGGGGCGGCCCTTTTCGGCGCCGTGGGCATCACCCTGGTCTCGAGCAGCCCTGTCGTCCACAGTGGTGTACTCGCCGGGGTGGTTCTGTGCACAGCGGCTTCCGTGGCAAGCCGCTGCATACACTTGATCAGGGCCAGGAAAGCGGCCGTGCGACGTCGCTGAGCGGCAGAGAGGGTCGCCTCCCCGAGGAGCCGCAGGCTTTCAACACCGTCCTGGATGAGGAGGACGTGGAGACCTCGAGGATCAGGTGACGCCACACCCCCACACGCGCAGAGGGCGGGCGGACGGGCATCCTTTCGCTACTCGATCGTGGCCAGGAACTGCTTCGCCATCTCGGCCACGTCGGTGTCCGTGCTGATGCCCGTCCACGGATCGCCCGGGTGCACCAGGTTGGCCACGACGATATTGGCCCCATTGAAGATGGCGCTGCGTGCCTCTCGGAGATCCACGCCCCCCGCCGCGGAGATGAGGACGTCGAACTTGCTCCGCACGCGGTTCACGTGACGGTACTGGATAACCTTGCCGCGAGTGGCCTCCTCGTCGCGCCCCAGGTGCAAGACCACCACGTCGGGCGGCGTCTTGAGCTGCATCAGCACCTTCAGAGGATCCTTCACGCCCAGCATGTCGATCATGGAGTTCATGCGCAGACCGCTACACCGAGCGATGAAGAGGTCGAGCGCCTCTGGAGGTGAGCTCCCCAGGACCGTGGCCGCGGTTGCCCCCGCCAGGCGAACAGCGTTCACCTCGCCCAGGGCTCCATCCACCGTTTTCAGGTCAGCCACGATGTGGCCGCTCCACATACTGCGGATGACCTCGATGCCCGCCGAGCCCTCCCGCTTGATGAAGGGGGTTCCCGCCTCGATGAGGATGCGCTCACTGGAGACGATGGTGGGCAGGACGCGCCTCACGAGCCCGACGTCGTAGTTGAAGGCGATCTGCAGATAGCGCGTCTTTCCATCCAGCGTCATTGCTCTCCTACGCGAGACGGCAGCCTCGCGGACCCGCTGCTGGAGTTGGCTAGACAATGCTAGGAGTAAGGGCATCCTCGGATACCGGCTCATCGACTGGCCTCGAGCTGCACTATTCTCCACCCTCTAGGAGCGAGCGCAAAGCGCCACCCAGATCGGACGGCACGAAGAGCACTATCTTCTCCGAAGGGTCGGCGGCGATGTCACGGATGGTTTGCAGTGTTCGCAAGTGCAGCGCTCCACGGCTCTTGGACAGGTTCTCCGCCGCCTGCCTCAGGTTCTCAGAGGCGGATAGCTCACCCTGGGAAGCGATGATCATGGCCCGACGCTCGCGCTCAGCCTCCGCTTGCTTGGCCATCGCTCTCTTCATCTCGGCCGGCAGCTCCACTTCCTGGATCTTGATGGACTCGATATCCACACCCCAACCTGTGGTCTCGGCGTCCACGATCTCCTTGATGCTCTCAGCGACTCGTTCCCTCTCGGTGAGGACGAAATCCATCTCGCTGTTGCCGATAACATCTCGCAGCGCGGCCTGGGTGTACTGTCGCACCGCGAAGACGTAGTCCTCGATCTTGATGATAGCGTCGGCGGGGTGCACAACCCTGAAGTAGACCACGGCGTTGACCAGCATGGGGATGTTGTCCTTGGTCATCACCTCCTGCCGGGGGATCTCCGCGGTTTTGATACGCATGTCCACTTTGCGCATGGACTGCATAATGGGAACGATCAGCGTCAGCCCGGGGCTACGCGTGCTGGAGTACTTGCCCAGCGTGAAGACCACGCCCCTCTCGTACTCGTAAAGCAGCTTGATGCCCGACAAGAGCAGCATGAACAAAGCGAAGAGCACGAACAGGAAACCGACGAACAAGCAGCTTCCCGTGGCAAATAAACCCTCCATCACCCACCTCCCATCCGGGATTGACCCGGCTATGTGCCGCCGTTTCTCGCATTGTCACGGCAACATCATTATGCCACGTTCAGGTCAACCGATTATAGACGCATCGTTAGGGCCCTGCAACCGAATCGTTGGCGGCAAAGTACGGCACACCAGACTCCCACCGCTTGGCTTCACGCGCACGCCTCTCCTAAGCCGTTCCTGGGCAGCGGATACGCCGTCCGACCATCACGCACCACAAAGGGGCCAACTCGGTTGTCACGAGTGGCCCCTGTAAGTCCGATCGTCTGGTACGGCGTCAGACAAAAAGGCTCAATCCAACCCTAGACGCCTGCGGGACTCAGTCAGCTTCTCCCCCGCATTCTCGAAATCGCCCCTCTGGCCTGAGGGCAACAGCAGCGCCACCTGTGACATCGCCAGCTTGGTGAGATC
>Ga0315553_10004484_pt1 | contig 10505 bp, 7 predicted proteins | sample SalMarSW160140MG_FD_203099 | JGI IMG/M metagenome (GOLD analysis project Ga0315553, IMG submission 203099) | Salt marsh sediment microbial communities from the Plum Island Ecosystem LTER, Massachusetts, United States - Salt Marsh Sediment SW1601-40 ... | reverse complement strand
CTCAAGAACAAGCCGATGGAGCACGGCATCATCGAGCGCAGCTCGCTGCGCAAGTGAGCCGCGCCGCCCGGCACTGCAAGCCGGTCCGGCAGGCGACGGGGAACCGAAAGCAGTCTGCTGTTCACCGACAGCGTTCCGGGATCGGGCGAGCGGAATCCCCAACGTGCTGTCCGCGGATACGAGAGAGGGAGGAGTGACAATGGTTGCGCCTGTACCCGCTGATGTCATCGGGCAGCTTCGCCAAGCAATTCCTGGTTGGAAGAGGACCCAGGACTACAAGAGGATCGTCGAGCTGACAGAGGCGACCGAATGAGCGACCGAGCGCCGCCCTCGCCGGGCGGAGAAGTGGTGGTCTATCGGACCGAAGACGGCCACAGCCGCATCCAGGTGCGGATTGAGGGCGAGACGGTCTGGTTGACACAGGCAATGATGGCCGGTCTCTTCGAGACCACCGTGCCCAACATCAACATTCATATCCACAACATCCTGCACGATAACGAGTTACGGGCCGGGGCAACTATTAAGGATTACTTAACAGTTCGCCAAGAGGGCTCCAGGCAGGTCCGGCGCCCAGTGAAATACTACAACCTCGACATGATCCTCGCCGTCGGATACCGTGTCCGGTCGCCGCGCGGTGTGCAGTTCCGCCAGTGGGCGACGGAGCGGCTGCGCGAGTACCTCGTCAAGGGCTTCACCCTCGACGACGACCGGCTGAAAGGCCGCGACGCGCTCACCGACTATTTCGACGAACTGCTTGCGCGCATACGCGAAATCCGCGCCAGCGAAGCGCGAGTCTACCAACGCATCCGCGAAATCTTCGCTCTGGCCGCCGACTACGTGGAGCGAGAGCAAGACACGCAGGTCTTCTTTGCCACGATGCAGAACAAGATGCACTACGCGGCCACCGGCTTGACTGCGGCGGAGATCGTCCGGCGGCGCGCCGATTCCGCCAAAGCCAACATGGGGCTGGCCTCGTGGAGCGGCGGGCGTGTGCTCAAACGCGACGTCGCAACGGCGAAGAACTACCTGGACGCCGAAGAAATCGACACGCTCAACCGCATCGTCGTGATGTTCCTTGATCAGGCCGAGTTCCGCGCCCAGAGGCGCCGGGACATCAGGATCCGCGATTGGGAAGTTCTCCTCGGCAAGTTCCTCCGCGACGCCGAATTGCCGGTACTCGCTGACGCCGGGCCGGTCAGTCACGAGGACGCGCTCTCCTGGGCGCACGAGCAATACGACGCCTTCGCCCAACGGCGGCGACGAGAAGCCGAGGCGGCGGCTGAATCGCGATACGTAGACGACCTACGAGCTTCTGCCAGGGCAATCGAGACGAACAGAGAGCGGCCCCCCACGACAAGAACTGCAGAGCCAGGGAAAAGCCGGAAGAAAACGACCGAGTGAACCCCATCCGATCCATCACCGAGTGGCAATCGCTCTTCGCCGACCGGGCGAACGCCGTCCGCCGCCAGCTCCGCGACCTCTATGGCGACGACGCCGAGGCCGAGCGCCGCCTGCCCGTGTGGCTGGACGCGCTCGACGGGTTCGCCCGGAACTTCTCGCCCGAGGCGCGCGTCATCATTGCCCGCGCCACCGGCCGGGTGAACCTGCTCGGCATGCACATCGACCACCGCGGCGGCGCGGTCAATACCCTTGCCGTGGGCGACACCATCCTCGTGGCCGAGCCGCGCACCGACGACCGGATGGTGCTCCGCAACGCCAACCCGGAGTTCCCGCCCGCCGAGTTCCGCATCCGCGACGAGCTGCCCCGCGAGAAGATCACCGACTGGGACAAGTGGACCGCGCACCTTTACCAGGAACGCCTCGCCGCCGGCACCCACGCCGACTGGCCGAACTACGTCCGGGCGGCCGTGCTGTACCTTCAGCATCTCAACACGGCCCCCGACGGCACGTTCTCGCCGGCGCTCGTCGGAATGAACGCATTCGTCAACGGAACCGTGCGCGCCGCCGCCGGGCTCAGCTCGTCCTCGTCCATTGTCGTGTCCGTGATGGAGGCCTGCAACCGCATCAACGCGCTCGACATGTCGGACATGGAGATGGCGGAGGCGTGCAGCCCGGCCGAGTGGTACGTCGGCACCCGCGGCGGCGGCGGCGACCACGCGGCGATCAAGTTCGCCCGGCGCGGCTGCCTGACACACATCGGCTCGTTCCCGCTCACCGTCGATGTCATCCCGTTCCCCGAAGGCCATTGCGCCGTGCTGTGCGACAGCCGGGTGGCCGCCTCGAAGACCGCCGGGGCGCGCAACACGTTCAACCAGCGCGTCGCCGGCTACGAGCTGGGCCTGCTCCTGCTTCGCAAGCGCTTCCCGCAGTACCGCGAGCGGATGGAGCGACTGCGAGACGTCAACCCGTCCACGCTCGGCGTGGACCAGGGCACCATCTATGAAATGCTCAAGGCGCTGCCCGAGACGGCCGAGCGCGAAGAGCTGTCAGAGGCGCTGGCAGACGAGCCGCAGGAGCTGGAGCGCATCTTTCGGAGTCACGAGCCGATTCCGGGCGGATACCACATCCGCCAGGTCTGCCTGTACGGCATCGCCGAGTGCATGCGGAGCGAGCGCGCCGTCGAGCTGCTCCGGTCGGGGGACAGCGCGGGGTTCGGCGAACTCATGACCCTCTCGCACGACGGCGACCGGGTCACCCACCTGGTGGACGGGGAGCGGCAGCCGCTCTCGAAGGCGCTGCCGGACGCGGAGCTTGACCGCCTCGCCGCTGACGTGAGAAGCGACGATCCCGTCCGGCGCGAACGCGCCGCGCTTCATCGGCAGCCCGGCGGCTACGACGCCAGTTGCGCCGAGCTGGACGAGATGGTCGAGATCGCGCTCGACGTGCCGGGCGTGCTTGGCGCGGGCCTGGTCGGGGCGGGTCTCGGCGGCTGCATCGTCGCCCTGGTGCGAAAAGAGCACGCCGATGCGGTCGTCGGCGCGATGGACGAACGCTACTACCGGCCGCGCGGACTGCCGGCCACGGCACAGGTCTGCCCCGGGGTCGGCGGGGCGGCGATACTCGAGCCGGACTGATGGCGGATGCGTTCAAAATCACCAACGTCACGGCCTGCACGCCGGGCGGACTGGTCGAGGGCGCCGCGATCGTGGTCGAGGCTGGCAGGATCGTGTCGGTCGGCGCCGATGCGCCCGGCCCGCCCGCCTGCCCTGAGCGCAGTCGAAGGGAGGTCGACGGCCGCGGATGCTACGCGCTGCCGGGCTTCATCGACATCCACTGCCACGGCGCGGGCCTCTTCGAACTGGCCGACGGGGTGTTCGATCCGGAGACGGGCGAATTCGACACGAGCGACGAGAGCATCCGGCAGGGGATTCCGCGGTACGTGCGACTGAAAGGCCGCGAGGGCGTCTCCAACTTCTACATGGCGACCGGCGCCGCACCGAAGGATCAGCTCCGCCGCGCGTTCAGGCACCTGGCCGACTACATGGCGGGCGACACGAACGGCGTCGAAGGGCCGCTCGTCAAGGGCGCGCTGCTCGAGGGCACGTTCTACGCGCCGGAGATGGCCGGCGGCCTGGACGACCGGTTCGCGTTCGAGCCGGCGCGCTCGACGTTCGACGCGCTCAACGAGTCGGGCGTCATCCGGCTGGCGAACGTCGTTCCCGATTTCGGCGAGCGGGCCTGCGAACTCATCGAATACTTGTGCGGGACAGGCGTCGTGCCCGGCGCCGGCCACACCGACGCGACCGCCGATCAGTTCAGAGAGGCCGTCCGGCGCGGGCTGCGATATGTGATTCACTTCACCAACGGCCCGACCGGCGGATCGTATAAGCCGTTCGACGGCGGCGGCGTCATCGAGGCCACCCTCCAGCTCGACGAGGTCTATGCAGAGCTTATCTGCGACGGCTATCACGTCAACCCCGCCTACATGCGCGACATCATCGCCCGCAAGGGCCGCGACAAGATCATCGCCGTAACCGACCAGGTGTTCTGCACCGGCACCGAGGTCCGAACGTTCCGTTGCGGCGAACTTGACGGTGAGGTCGCGCCGGACGGCAGCCACGTCCGAGTCCTCAACAAGAAGAACACCCTGTTCGGGAGCTGCCTGACGATGGATGCCGGGTTCAGCAACCTGCTCTCGTACTTGACGCGCGAGATGCCCGGCGTATGGAACCGCGTGCACGAGGCCGTGCCGCTCGAAGACGCTCTGTCCGCCGCGTCGAGGATGTGCTCCGCCAACCCCGCGAGAATGATCGGCCTGTACGACGACCCCGACCAGGCCACCGGGGCGCTCGAGCCGGGCAAATGGGCCGACATCGTCCTCGGCACCCTCGACGGCGGCCCGGGCGACTACCGCTTCGGCGTCGACAAGCTGTTCGTGCGCGGGCGACCAGTCGAACTCGGATAGTAGGAGGCCGTTCCAGAACGGTGGGGCAGACATTCTTGTCTGCCCGCTGGCAGGCAGGAATGCCTGCCCCACCAGAAGCGGGAACCTGTCGCCATGGGTCCTGAAGCAGCCTCTGAGTCCTTCGGCTCACGAAAACCAACTTCCCAGAGGGCAACCCAATGCCGACAACGAAACGTGTGACGGTGGACGATGCGCCGACCAACGCGACGATTCAGCAAGTCGTGGACGAGGTCGCGGCGGCGGGCGGCGGGGTGGTCGAAGTCCCTGCCGGCGTGTACGCGATGCACGACGCGCTCCAACTCCGCAGCGGCGTCCGCGTGATCGGCGAGGCGGGCGTCGTCCTGCGCAAGGTGCCCAGCGTGTCGAGCACCATCCCCGACCACCTGGGTTACGGCCACTACGAGATCACCGTCGACGAGCCGGACAAGTTCCGCGTGGGGATGGGCGTGCACGTCCTCGACGACGGCGGCCGCGGCTTCTACACCACCGTCGCCAGCATCATCGGCAAGGAGGGCGACCGCCTGTTCATCGACCGGATGCTCAACCACGACTGCTCGCCAGGCCAGAACGCCATCGCGGTGAGCGTCTACCCTATCGTCGAGGCGGCGGGGGTGAGCGACGCGGGCGTCGAGGGTGTCGCGGTCGACGGGAACCAGGACGAGGAGACGTTCACGCTGAACGGTTGCCGCGGGGGCGGGGTGTTCGCCATCCGCTCGCACCGGCTCACCGTCCGCGGCGTCGAGGTGATGAACTACCGCCGCGACGGGATCAGCTTCCAGCAGTGCACCGACGTCCTGGTCGAGGACTGCCACGTGCACCACAACACCGGCGGCGGCCTGCACCCCGGGAGCGGCACCGTCCGCTACGTGATGCGGCGGAACCGCGTGCACGACAACGGCGGCTGCGGCATCTACTACTGCCTCCGCACCACGCACTCGATCTGCTGCGACAACACGATCGCCGACAACGCCGAGGCCGGCATCTCCATCGGCACGCGCGACACCGACCACATCGTCAGCGGCAACACCATAAGCGGGAACGGCGGCCCGGGGATTCAGTTCCGCGGCTTCACCCGCCAGGGCGGCGACCGTGTCCGCGTCGAGGGCAACACGGTCGGCCCCAACTGCGCCGGCGAGGCCGAGCACGAGATCGCCATCTGCGACGGCGTGCGCGGCGTGCACCTCCTCGGCAACACGGTTCAGCCGGGCAAGGGCGCGGCGTTCGGCGTAGGCGATGGATGCGAGCAGGTCTGCATCGAGGGCAACACGGTGGCCGGCCGTCCCCAGGAGCCGGGCGACGTGGCCGGCGAGCCGGACGGCATCGCCTTCACCGACGCCATCGGCCCGGCGGGGCTGCCGCTCGACGGCGCCCGCCATCTCAACATCCCCCAACTTGCGGCGTGGGAGGACTTCGGTGTCGAAGACGCCTGACACGCCGGTGCGACAGCGGCGCACGTGGATCGGCATCACCGTGTACGCCGTCATCACCCTGGCCATCCTGGCCGGCCCCACGCCGGGGCTGTTCGAGGCCGTGACCGCGGACTACGCAGCCGACCTGGGCGAGCCGCTGCCGCGCCGGGCGCTCGGCCATTATCGCTACATGAAGCGGCACCTGGAGCAGCCGTTCAGCGGGTACGGCCGGTGGCAGGTGCTCGTCCCGCAGTTCTCGGTCATCCTGCTGTCGCACACCGCGTGCGGGCTGACGAACGTGGCGCTGGCGGACCCGGCGCGGAAGGGCGAGGTGGCGGCGCTCCTGGACGAGGTCGTGCGCCGGGCGCTCTCTGCCGCGGTCTCTCCCTATGGCCGCAGCCCGGAGGACGTCAACGACCTCGGCGACCATAACCTGTACCTCAGCCATCTCAACCTGATCCTGGGCTGCCGGCGGCACATCGTAGGAGACACCCGCTATGACCGGATTCACGGCCGCATCTCCCGCCATCTCGCCGCACAGTCCCTGGCGGACGGCGATTACCACGCGCGCTCATACCCCGACTCGCCCAAGTTCCCCGCCGACCAGGCGGTCACCCTGGCCTCGCTGTACGTGTACGATATGTGCCACGGCACCGCCCGTTCGCGCGAGCTGATCCCGGGATGGCTCCGTTACATGAGGGACGAGGCCGCCCATCCCGAGACCGGGCTGCATCGCTCATCCATCACCCCCAGCTTCCCTGACAGCAGGATTCCACGCGGGTGCGCGCTGAGTTGGACCTGCCTGTATCTCGCGCAGTTCGCGCCGGAACACGCGGCGGAGCTGTATCTGCGCTACCGTGCGCTGTACTTCCGGGGCACGATGGGGTTCGGCGGCTTCCGCGAATGGCCGCCGGGCTATGACGGGAGGTCGGACGTCGACAGTGGGCCCATCGTCTTCGGCATCGGCCTGGCGGCGAGCGGCATCGGGGTCGGCCCGGCGCGCCTGTTCGGCGACCGGCGCGCCTACGCGGCCATCCTGCGCACCGGGGCGACGTTCGGCATGCCCAGGCCGTTGGGCGCCGAGCGCAAGTACTGGTTGTCCCCGCTCCTGGGCGAGGCGATCCTGCTGCACGGAATGACCGCGCGGCGCTGGTATGGGCCGCTCCCGCAGGTCGAGTTCCGGGACGCGGCGTCCTTTCCGACCGGGCCGCTGCTTGTGCTGATCGTTCTGATGGTCATCGTCGGCCTGAGCCTCTGGCGGGTGAAGCGGCTGGTCAGGCGGCTGCGGCCAAGACACGTCAATAGCGAGGTGCATATCTCATGATGCCCAAAGAGGACGGCTATCGCGGCATCTGGTATTCCTGTCAGGAAGTGGGCGGCGAGTACAAGTACGTGTACAGCGGCGGGCTGGGGACCTACTGCGCCAAGCACATCCCGCTCGCCCAGTACGCCCCCGAGGCCGACAAGACGTTCTTCTGCTACGGCGGCACCCGTTCGGCAGGCTCAGGGCAGGCGGCGAAGGACGAGCGGCGCCTCCTGCACATGGTCTCGTACTACGATCACAAGACCGGCACGGTCCCGCGCCCGACGCTGTTGATCGACAAACAGACCGCAGACGCCCACGACAACCCGGTCATCTCCATCGACCCGGGCGGGTTCGTATGGGTCTTCTCCAGCGCCCACGGCCTCTCGCGCCCGGCGTACATCTTCAAGAGCACCGCGCCGTACTCGGTCGACGACTTCGAGCTGATCCGCGAGCGGAACTTCTCCTATCCCCAGCCGTGGTACGTGCCCGGGCAGGGCTTCTTCTTCTTCCACACGCTCTACCTGGCGAGGCCGACGCACCGCCGGCTCTTCTGGGCGACCAGCCCCGATGGCCGCGAGTGGGCCGAGCCGCAAATGCTCGCCCATATCGAGTTCGGCCACTACCAGGTCAGCCGGCGCCACGAGCACAAGGTCGCAACCGCGTTCAACTTCCATCCGGAGCAGGATGACCCAAAGCAGGCGCCGTCGAACCATCGCACCAACCTGTACTACGTCGAGACAGACGACATGGGCCGGACGTGGACGAACCCCCGCGGCGAGGCGGTGGACACGCCCATCACCGAGATCGAGAACGCCGCACTGATCCGCGACTACCAGAGCGAGGGCCGGCTCGCCTACATGAAGGACCTGACCTTCGACGCGGAAGGCCATCCGATCATCCTGCACGTGGTCAGCAACGGGTGGGAGCCCGGCCCGAAGAACGGCCCGCGGCGCTGGACCACCGCGCACTGGAACGGCGCCGAGTGGGAGTTCCGCGAGGTCACGGCGTCGGACAACAACTACGACACCGGCTGCCTGCACGTGGAAGAGGACGGGACGTGGCGGGTGATCGGCCCGACGGAGACCGGCCCGCAGCCCTACAACCCCGGCGGCGAAATGGCTGTGTGGACGTCAGCCGACCAGGGCGCCACGTGGACGATGCTGCGCCAGATCACGTCCGGCAGCGAGTTCAACCACACCTACGCCCGCCGGCCCGTCGACGCCCATCCCGACTTCTACGCCTTGTGGGCCGACGGCCACGGACTCGAGCCGTCCGACTCCCGCCTGTACTTCTGCAACCAGGACGGCACCCAGGTCCGCCGCCTGCCGTTCAAGATGACCGCCGACCACGCGACGCTTGAATGCCTCTGATCAAGCTCCGGCGTCGATTGATGGGCCGCCGCAGGCGACCCTTGCGGTGCAGGAGCCAGGTAGTCGGCGTGCGCAACCTTCACGGTGCGTTTTTTCCTTGACGGCTGAGGAGTGTGCCGGTAGCATTTCGTTCCCTTTAGCAACATGTCTGGGAATCGCTCTGTCTTCTGGAGGAATCCGTTATGCTTAGTGACCTGGATATCGCCCAAGCCGCGGAACTGAAGCCCATCGAGGGGATTGCCGCCAAGCTGGGCGTTGAGCGCGCCGATCTAGAGCTGTACGGCGACTACAAAGCCAAGGTCAAGCTCGACGTTCTCGAAAAGAACAAAGACAAGCCGAACGGAAAGTACATCGACGTGACGGCCATCACCCCCACGCCCCTGGGCGAGGGTAAGACGGTCACGACGATCGGCCTGTCGCAGGGGCTGCAATACATCGGCAAGAACGTCTGCACCTGCATCCGCCAGCCATCGCAGGGCCCGACGTTCGGCATCAAGGGCGGCGCCGCCGGCGGCGGATACGCCCAGGTCATCTCGATGGAAGACTTCAACCTCCACCTGACGGGCGATATCCACGCCGTCGGCGCGGCCCACAACCTGCTCGCCGCGGCGATCGACGCCCGCATCATGCACGAGGACCGGCTCAGCGACAAGGCGCTCGCCAAGCGCGGCCTGAAGCGGCTCGACATCGATCCGTACAGCATCACGTGGAACCGCGTCATCGACGTGAACGACCGAGCGATCCGCAACGTGCTCGTCGGCCTGGGCACCAACCAGGACGGCCGGCCGCGGCAGACCGGGTTCGACATCACCGTCGCCAGCGAGGTGATGGCCATCCTCGCCCTCTCCAGCGACCTCAAGGACCTGCGCGAACGCATCGGCCGGATCATCATTGGAACGAGCAAGAAGAAAAAGCCTGTCACCGCAGAAGACCTTGGCGTCGCCGGCGCAATGGCGGTGCTGATGAAGGATGCGGTCAAGCCCAACCTGATGCAGACGCTCGAGCACTCGCCCGCGTTCGTGCACGCCGGCCCCTTCGCGAACATCGCCCAGGGCAACAGCTCGATCATCGCCGACAAGATCGCGCTGAAGCTCGCCGACTATGTCGTCACCGAGAGCGGGTTCGGCGCCGACTGCGGCATGGAGAAGTTCTTCAACATCAAGTGCCGCCTGTCGGGCTTGGTGCCGAACTGCGTCGTCATCGTCGCAACGGTCCGCGCCCTCAAGATGCACGGCGGTGGCCCGAAGGTCGTGCCGGGCAAGCCGCTCGACTCCGCGTACACCGAGGAGAACCTGGAGCTGCTCAAGAAGGGCGTGGGGAACCTCAAGAAGCACGTCGAGAACGCGAAGAAGTTCGGCGTCAACGTGGTGGTCGCGGCGAACAAGTTCACCGCCGACACCGAGGCCGAGATCGAGATGGTCAAGGAGGCCGCGGTCGAGGCCGGCGCCGAGGGAGCCTATCTCTCCGACGTGTGGGCGAAGGGCGGAGAAGGCGGGGCCGAGCTGGCCGAGGCTGTCGTTGCCGCGTGCGAGAAGCCGTCCGACTTCAAGCTCCTCTACCCGGACGACGCGTCGATCAAGGAGAAGATCGAGACGATCGCGACCGAGATCTACGGCGCCGCGAGCGTGGACTACGCGCCCGCCGCCGAGGCCAAGATCAAGCTCTACACCGGCATGGGCCTGAGCCACCTGCCGCTGTGCATGGCCAAGACGCACCTCTCGCTCTCACACGACCCGACGCTGAAGGGCGTCCCCACCGGCTGGACGCTGCCCATCCGTGACGTCCGCGCCGCCGCCGGCGCCGGGTTCCTCTATCCGCTCTGCGGCGAGATGCGCACCATGCCCGGCCTGCCCGTGACCCCGGCATTCATGAACGTCGACCTCACCGAGGACGGCAAGGTCAAGGGACTGTTCTGACCGAAGATTGATGACGAAGCCGCCGCGTGGTCAAAGGCTCGTGATTGCGCCGCCCGCGGACGCTCTGTATATTGAATGGGTAGCGGTGACTTCAGGGGCGACGGTGCAATGAGAACTGCGCGGACAGCCGGAATTGTA